>OJHH01000164.1_pt1 | contig 20326 bp, 37 predicted proteins | sample 1594911 | NCBI WGS metagenome assembly OJHH01 (sample SAMN05416787, study PRJEB24817) | seawater metagenome | isolation source: Sea water | place: Canada:Atlantic | collected 2013-11
ATCCATTCGAATGCTAACATCAGTATCTGATCTAAGCAATATTAAATGTGTTCCTTCTATTGAAAAAGGAAACAATGATTCGCACGCAATTGGTTTAGGTCAAATGAATCTTCACGGATTCTTTGTTAAGGAGAAGATGTACTATGGGTCGCCGGAGTCGATCGATTTTACAGACATGTATTTTTATACTATTGCTTATCACGCATATAAAGCTTCATGTCAAATTGCGAAGGAACGCAAGAAAACGTTCAAAGGATTTGAGAAATCAACGTACGCAACTGGTTCGTACTTTGACAAGTACACGGAACAAGCATATATTCCGAAGACTAAGAAAGTAACTTCAATCTTTAAGAAGTATGGGGTTGATATTCCTTCACAAGAAGATTGGCAGAAATTGGTTCGTGATATTAAAAAGCACGGATTGTACCATAGCAATTTACAGGCAGTTCCGCCAACTGGATCGATTTCTTATATCAACAATTCAACCGCAAGTATTCATCCTGTTGCTAGTGCAATTGAAGTAAGGAAGGAAGGTAAGTTAGGCCGCGTTTATTATCCTGCTCCTTATCTTACCGACGAGAATTTGAAGTATTATCAAGATGCATATGAGATTGGTCCTGAAAAGATCATCGATGTATATGCTGCTGCGACACCGCATGTTGATCAGGGATTATCGTTGACGTTATTCTTCCCGGATACTGCAACGACAAGAGATATCAATAAAGCACAAATCTATGCATGGAAGAAAGGGATTAAGACTTTGTATTACATTCGAGTAAGACAAAGCACGTTGGAAGGAACTGAAGTTGAAGGTTGTGTATCTTGTACTCTTTAAGGAAAGTAAATGACTAGACAAAATTATTCAAAAGCAATTAACTGGAACCGAGCAGAAGATTCAAAAGATGTAGAGGTATGGAATCGTCTTACCAGTAATTTCTGGTTGCCAGAAAAGGTTCCACTTTCAAATGATGTTCCTTCATGGGAAACAATGACTGAAGAAGAGAAAACCCTCACAGTGAGGGTTTTCACAGGATTGACAATGCTCGATTCTATTCAAGGACGATTTGGTGCAATGGCAATGATGGCCGATGCTGTCACCTTACACGAAGAAGCTGTTTACACAAATATTGCGTTTATGGAGTCTGTCCACGCAAAGTCATATAGCTCTATCTTCTCGACATTGTGTTCTACACAACGGATTGATGATGCGTTTCGTTGGGGTGATGAGAATCCATATTTGCAGAAGAAAGCAAAAATGATTATGGATATCTATGAAGAAGGAAATCCTTACAAAGTCAAAATTGCTAGTGTGTTGTTGGAATCGTTCTTGTTTTATAGCGGATTTTATCTCCCATTGTACTGGTCGTCACGTGCAAAGCTTACTAATACTGCTGACTTGATTCGTTTGATCATTCGTGATGAAGCAGTTCATGGATATTATGTTGGGTACAAGTTTCAGGAAGCGATTAAAAATCTACCAGAAAAGCAGAAGAAAAATCTCGAACAGTTCGCTATCGATTTGGTAAACAAACTGTACGAAAATGAAGCTCATTATACAGAACAACTATATGACGAGCTTGGATTAACTGAAGATGTTAAACAATTCTTGCATTACAATGCTAACAAAGCAATGATGAATCTAGGGTTTGAGGCAATCTTCAGTCAATCACAATGTAACGTACGACCGGCTATATTATCAGCACTCTCGCCAAACTCAGATGAAAACCATGACTTCTTTTCAGGATCAGGTTCTTCTTATGTAATTGGTAAAACTCAAAAGACTGAAGATGACGATTGGGATTTCTAATGAAACTAACCAAAGAATTAATTGAATCGAAAATCAAGAATGTAGAATATCTTGTAAAGGACCTTGAAGAAGGTCCTCGGTTAACACTTTGTTTTATCACAATGAACAACGGATTTATCTCGACTGGGCAAAGTGCTTGTATTGATGCTTCTAGTTTTGTGAAAGAGGATGGTGAGAAATATGCGTACGAACAAGCATTCTCGAAGTTATGGGAACTAGAAGCATACGTAGTAAAAGAAGAGCAGTACCAAAAAGATTTGCGGTTAGCTGAATATACTGCAGTTATTAACGAGATTAAGAAACTAAAATCACATATGTTTAACACAGGAGATTGAATGAAAATTATTATTTACGGCAGGCCAGGATGTGGTTATTGCGAACGTGCAAAAGAACTGTGCGAACAAAAATCAGTGGCGTATGATTATCGTGTAGTTGGCGTTGACATTACAAAAGAAGCACTGATTGAGAAGATCGGTAAGCCTGTGAGCTCTATCCCTCAAGTGTTTGTGATGTCTGAGGGATTTGCTGAGTACGTCGAAGGTGGATTTGAGGGATTACGAAAAAAATTAGGGTAAACTATTTACTTTTGCCAAGGATGGCTATATAATATCTATATGGTTTGAAAACACTGAAGAAGGAATTACGAAATGAAAATTGTAAAAGTTGTTCAGGCAAGTGCAATGGATTACACTCATGAACAACTAGCAGAACATCTTGTTTCGGTGTATGGATACGATGAGACTAATACCATGTTCTTCGAATATCCACAAGACGATAACGGCGAGATAGATAATAGCCAAGTCCGTATTGTTGTTTACGGTCAATAATATTATTTGAGAAGGAATTGTATCATGGATACTTTGACTACTGCTAATCCTCGCGCCATTCTTGAATTCGTACATCCTATTCAGAAGTATCGAACTGATACCGGTGTACTAGGATTCAAAGGCTCGGTACTCAAAGAAACTGAAAAAGCAGTTCAGTTTCAAATCGGCAAAGGTCAAGTTTGGTTTCCACGATCTGCTATCGATATAGGACAAAATACCGTTCATATCAAAAAGTGGTTCAAGTACAACGACGAACAATGGAAGATTATTGAGCCAGAATCAGTGTTCTTTTCCTAAAATAAATCCCGAAATGGTATTGACTGTTTCGGGATTTCTGTTTACAATGATCTGAAATTAATTGGAGTTTTAACATGGAATATATACTTGATGTAGCAAAATGGCGTTGTGGTGATAATGGTCCTTATCAGTTGGGCACAGGAAGTACTCAGTTTCTAAATGAGGAGGGGTATATGTGCTGTTTAGGACAATTTGCTAAACAAAAAGGTGTTAAGGATTGTGCTCTTGAATCATCCGGAACACCTTCATCGGCTAACGAAATTGGTGGGTATAAACGTGATGTGTATGATAGGACGTTTGTTGATCACCTAGGAAGAGATACTATCCTTGCTGGTCAATTAATCGGAATCAACGACGCGTTAGACACTACACCTCAACAAAAAATCGAGAAACTTCGTTTTGAACTAGAAGCAAAAGGACATACATTAAAAGTTGTCAACGAAGATATCTTGGAGCATTGATATGTTAGTATATTCTGAAGAAAAACAAACGTATGATTCTAATCGTCTGCATTACTTTGCAGAGCATTACCAACCTGTTGATCAAAAGGTCAACTTCAAGAAATGCGAATCATTTGATGAGTTAATTGAAAAGCTGAAAGAAATGAACTCCTTGCATTTCCATTTGATTGGCACGCGTGGATATGTGTATCATTCAGCAAGCATGATTCAAGTCATAATGGCAGTCAAAAGTCATTATGAAAATAACCCATCTCACCAAATTACTTTTTGGAATCTGTTAACAAGAACTGGAGGATTACGTGAAATTGCTATCAAACTTTATCGCCAAGAGCGACCGTCTGCTTCGAAGCAATCGACCTAAAGAGCTGCTTAGCTGGTCGCTCATCTTATTTTGTGTTGCTGTCGTCGTCGGATTCTTTGCTGCATGGGTTACACACATTGTAGCATCGATTGGGTTAATAACGGCAGGAACAGTATTAGCAGGTGTTGCATTGCTTTTATTTGGTCTGGTCGTATTCCCTGTAGGAATCATACATGGAGTTGGTATTTGGTTCGGATTATTTTGACAATGCAAGGATTTAATTATGAGAATGTCTAGAATTGTATGTGCAGCTAATATGCTTGATGACGGGACTATTCTTGTTGGTGCACGTCATTGGGATGAAAGGATGCACCAACAGCTTGAGCTATATCTTCAAGCAAAAGGCATTACAGAAGAGCAATGGATTAAGCGATCACGTGAACATGAATATCAAGGATTTATAGATCAATATGGAACGTTTTATGATCGTGAAGAAGCGATGATAATTGCCAAACGCGAGGGGCAGATATTCCGTTCTGTTGGGTATGATTCAACAGAATTGTATTCTGAACATTTATATTGAGGAATGATTATGAAAACATTGATGATACGACTGTTTTATCCCTATAACGTGTGCTTGTTATTCTTCAGTGCAGTTATTATGTTTATGATAGCTGCGATGTTTACAACAACGAATTGGCTATTGACAATATACGTAATTGGTTTATTATATTGTCTGTTTATGTATGTACTAGGCCACATTACGTTTAGTGATGAAAGGGAAGCAAAACTTAGGAATTTAAACAAAAAGATTGCTAAGCAAGAAAAAGTATTAGAGGCAGACGAATTGACGAATCAGTTAATCGGCCAGATACTCATCAAGACAGATCAATATAGCGTCCATGGTCTTCGTAACAAATCAATTCGTGAATTACAACATATAGCGGATAAATTATGAAACAAATATGGCATTTTATAAAACCGTCTTGTTGGGTTGAAGCTTTGTGTCTTGGGGCAGTGCTGTTTGTTCTAGTATGTCATTCAGCTGACATACTAAATGGCATATTTCTGTTGATGTTAACTATCGGACTATATGCTGGAGTATTTGTTCGTGTATACCAAACCGGAGAAAAAACTTTAAGATACGGGTTGACAAGAAAGGAATATCTACGTAATATATTAGTTGTACATCTGGATCGAGATCCGAGAAAAATGGATCATCTTTCTGTTGATTCACTCGAAGCAATGCTTGATCGTCGAAACATCACATACTGAAATGGAGAAATATCATGGAACTTACCAAAAAACTATTCCGTAACCTAAAAGCAATTCTGGCCTCACTTCTTGGTGGTGCAGCAAAACATTCGTACGATCCTGTACGTGAACTGAATCTAATTAAAGTAGAAGCTACCGACAAGCTTCGTCGATTGGAAAAAGAATGCGTTGATGTAATCACGTCACGTGAATCGGCAAAAGATATGCAACGTGTTCAGGATCAAAAAGCTGAAGAGTTTAAAGCACAGGCTCGTCAAGCCAAAGCAGCCGGTGACGAAGCACGCGCAAAACGTCTACTGGAGATTCATCTTAAACACAAAGAAAATACCGCTGTGTTTAAGAAGTCAATTGATAACATGGAGCGGTTGCGGTTGGAAATCGTTGAGACACACAGCAATCTTGAGCTCGAGGTAATGTCGATTGATGCACAGATCTCAAGCGTATCAGTAATGTCTGATCTAGCAAAACTGGACATCGAATCGAATGATCCACGTGCTAAGATTAACGTTACCAGTATCCGTGAAGCAATTGATCGTGCTGACACATCGGTTCGTAACCTTGAGCACAAAGCAACTGCTCAACGTGAAACAAACCAAATCTTTAGTAACGAAGATACAAGTACCACAAACTACTCAAGCGAAGTTGATGAACTGTTTGCCCAACTTGATTAATAGTTGATCACTCAACAAGGGGACTTCGGTCCCCTTCTTTGTATCCGAGGTAAATATGTTATTTTTAGTAAAGCGCGAAGTGACTCAACGAGAATATATGCAGGACGGGAGTACTTCTTTTGAACGTACTTATATTGTTGAAGCTGACAGTGAAGATCAAGCCGAGTTATTAGTTACAAGCGAATGGGAAGATAAAAGCGACTATAATGGTGGTAGTTCATATAGTGTAGATATTGAGTGCACAACACCCCAACTTAAATGGTGATATATGCTAGATGCTAAAATGATTCGTACTGGCGGCAATGTTATTAGATTTCATACATCCAATATAATTAAATCCCAAGATGTCGCTCAGCATTCTTATAACTGCGCGATGTTAATTGATATGATTGCATCTACAGATGCATTTGATGATTTTATTAGCCCTTTAGAACGATACGAACTTGTTATGTATATGTTACTACACGACGTTCCAGAACAACACATTGGGGACATTCCAGGGCCTTCTAAGAAAGGCAATTATGGATTGGCTATTGATTTTGAGGAAGGGAATTGGGTTATTGAAAACTTTGAAGAACGTTATAGAAATATTTTTATTCAAGAACATATGAATTCTACTCAAACACTCTTATGTAAATTTGTAGATAATTTAGAATGTTTATATAAATGCCGAGAAGAACGTTCATTGGGTAATCTTAGTATGATTGATATGATTCATAAAATCAAAAAATATATGAAAGATTCTATCCTCGATCAATATGAAAGAGGATTTCTTACTTCTAAACAGTATGATTATCTTTTTTACTTAATACAAAAAGAGGATGTTTAATATGGCATCTGCAGCTATCGTACTTGGGTTACCCAAAAAGCATTTCCTTCTAGTTTTAAACAATGGAATCTCCTATCTGTATATCATTGTGTTGGTGATGATACTGATCCAGACGAAGTAATATATGGATTAGAAGTAGCAGAAACAATGGAGTCATGGAAGGTGCTTAATACTGTAGATACTATGGATAAATTAGTTAAAACAAAAAACGAGTTTAAACAACTTGTAGGTAAACATGGGGTTATTATCTTAACTCCGGATATTCGAAATTATTAAAGGACACTATATGTCAAGACTACAAAAAGTAGTAGTTATCTTTAATGGCCCTCCTGGTTCAGGAAAAGATGAAGCTGCAGAATATTGTACTGAAATGTTTGATCCTGCCTATCATATGATGTTTAAAGAAAAGCTGTTTGAATTAGTTCTATCTATCTTTAACATTTCAGATGAAGAATTCTTTGAGCTATATTACAATCGTGAAACGAAAAACCTGCCTACATGCAAATTGCGAGGTTTTAGCCCACGTAGTGCAATGATTTATGTTTCTGAAACTGTTATCAAACCTCATTTTGGTAAAGATTATTATGGTTTATGCGCAGCAGAGAATATGAAAGGTCATGGTATTTACTTCTTTTCTGACGGTGGGTTTAAAGAAGAATTTAAACCTGTTTACGACGAATGTGAAGGTAATATGTTAATCATTCGACTGCATCGTGAAGGTTGCAATTATTCAGAAGATAGCCGTGGATACATTCATAACTTTATTGATACAACTGAAGTTGATGTATATAATGATAGTTCGTTAGAAGATTTTAAAGTCAAAGTGCTTGCGATTATTGCAACCTATTTAGAGGAATTAGAAAATGCTTAAATGGTCTGAGGTATTCTTGATTGGGTTAGGTCTAATGATTGCTATTGTAATTGGCAACATGCTGTTTTCACTATAGGAGAATAAATTTGGCAAAGAATGATATTACAGGCGATGAGATTAAAACGAATGTATCGTCAGACAATTACCGTGATGGATGGGATCGTATCTTTAATAAAGGATATGAATCAGTTGCTAACAATTTGATAGAAAGTGTTCAGCAAGCAGTTAATGGCGATATTAGTCGTAAGACGTATGTTCTTTCAGAAGAAGAGTATAATTTGTATAAGTGGTACGAGTATCTCGCAAGCCATGTTGACGATGCACTAGGTCCAGCCTCTAACGACGTAATTGATATGATATATCAAGATTTTGTGAGTGAAACTGGCATTGAAATTCCGGGAGATAATGAATGAGTGAATTTAAAAGAGAAGAACGATATATTGTTATTAAATTATCTGACTTGGATGAAGAACAGCTCGGTACACTAGAATACATCGTGTACAGACACAACATACCTAGACGTGAAAGTGTAGTAATAGAATCTGATTGGCCTATATATGATGATGTATGGGACATGGTCGAAGAACTTGATAATTCTAAAGATGATAATCAAGATTGGTATTCCCATCTAAAACCAAGCTCGGTGAGTTAAATGATATTTCGTAAAATGCAACGCAGAGGATCTTGTAGAGGGTGTGAGAAGGGTTTGCAAATAGGCGACGATATATTCTATACTCATAGTTATGTTAATCAAGGAACAACTGTTATTTTATGTATGGGCTGCGTGCAACAAATAGTAGAAATGAAACAACAATACGACGTTGTTAGTAAAGAACCTGGATATAAAGGAATAGTATGATTAGAATCGAAGGAAAAAACGGTATTAGTGCAACAATTTTAGCAGATTCATTAAATCCTATTGCACAGAAAAGAATTACTTCTTTTGAATTAGAATATCCTCGGTATATTCATGCTGAAGTTTTAACGCATCGGTTATTCACCAGAAATGCTGCCAGCTCAAGAGCTATTCCTGTTAAAAAGAAATTTAAACAGATCTGGAGCGATCCCGTCATTCCAATTAAGTTTGGTTTAAATAAATCAGGAATGCAATCTTCTGAAGAAATGACAGGGATTAGAGCAAAAGCGACCAAGTTTGTATGGAAGTTTGCTGCCAAAGTTGCTTGTATTTTTGCATGGACACTAATGAAGTTAAATCTTCATAAACAATGGGCGGGCAGATTGTTAGAGCCGTTTGAACGGTATAAGATAGTTTTGACGTCAACTGAATATGCTAATTGGGATTGGTTACGAGATCACGAGGATGCACAACCTGAGATTAGAGAACTTGCTCGTGTAATGTTAGAAGCAAGAAAACAATCCAACCCCATCAAATTAAACCCAGGCGAATGGCATTTACCGTATATTCATACACAACGATCGTTAACTGGTGAAATCGAGTATCTAGTGGATGGAAACAAGGTAGATTTGGAAACTGCTAAGAAAGTATCAGCAGCAGCTTGTGCTCAGGTCAGTTATCGTATATTAAATCTTTCTTTAGAAAAAGCAAGAGATATCTTCAAGAAGCTGATTGAAAGCAAGCCATGTCATGCTTCGCCTACTGAACATCAAGCTACGCCAATGTGGGGAAGAGATGGATTAGCGTATGCCGTGTCTAGTCGTAATTACGAGAAAGGTATTACTCATATTCGTATTGGTATGCTTGAAGGATGCAACTTATGGTCAGGTAACTTATGCGGTTGGATTCAGTATAGGCAATTAATTACTGATAACGTAAAGTGGTGATTGCATGAAATTTAACGAATTGTTTAAAGGAAAGATTCAAGCAGGCGGAAGAATTGTAATAGATGGCCGTGAGTTTAAAGGAAATAATATTTCTATAAATGGCGACAAAGTAATTGTTGACGGAGTGGAACAGTCTGGTTCTTTAATCAATGACATCAGCATTCAAATATATGGAAATGTAGAGACTCTTTCGACCTCATCGGGAGATGTATATGTTGACGGAAATATTAACAAGTTATCAACAACGTCAGGAGATGTAACTGCTCAGGATGTTGGAAGTATAAGCACTACCTCCGGGGACATAGAAGTGCTAGGTAATATTACTGGAAATGTTCGTACAGTTAGTGGGGATATTATTTCACGATAAAACCTATTAAATAATATGTCTAAACGATTTTGGGGCTGTATCATATAGATTGATACAGCCCCATTCTTTTGTCCTTTAGAAGCTCTTCTAGATCACATTCTCCAAGCGTCTGCCTTCTTACCTTCAAACCGAGCAAGCGGTAAAAATGTTACCATTTCCCAAGATTGTGCAGGAATGATAATAAATTTACTTCTCACATGGTCCATTCGATATATTTTAACAGAATGTTCAAAAAGCTTACTATTAGCAAGCCCTTTCAAAATAGACCAGCTAATTTTTAACCTAGTTGTTTCTTTGTATCTTTTTTCATTTCGTTTTGATAACAACATTTTCATTGCAGCAAATCGTAAAGCAGGTGGTAAATAATGTAAATTGATACCTATGAAATAAGTTGCACCACTTTCCCCATATTGACCATCGCCGCCCTTCCAAATATCCCATGCAAACACTAACGGAAATCTATCCCATACAGGTAATGTTGCTTTATGCTTAGCATCATAATTAAAAAGCATCATAGTACCTGGCCTAATAGTGTCCGCCCACATATCTCTATCACGCATTAATTGTGCCATTCTAACTCTATTGTGAGCTTTAGGAATATACTGACTGAACCATTTTAATGATCGTTCTGTATTTCTTTTTCTTGATGATTTATTATTTTTATAAAATGCAGCCTCTATACCCTTTAAGATATCAAGCTCTGTTCCTGTCGTGTTCTGTAATTTGCCATCTTCAACTTTTTTATTTGCCATCTTAGTCCCAATAAATAAAGGTATATGTTATAATACTATTTATATAAAGGTTATTAAATGTCACACCAAGGACAATTTGCAAACATCTTAAAGAACGGGGTCGCCAGAACCAACCGGTTTGAGGTACTAATTCCTCTTCCTAGTATGGTGGCTGGAGATTCGTCTAATGTTTCACAAGAAAGAAGTACATCATTCAATGCAAAAGATGTATTGAAGTTAGTAAGCTCATTCTACGGTGCAGGATCCGGAGAAGTGGCTCGTGGTTTAAACTACATGATCGAACAAACAGAAATCCCTGGTAAGAACTTAACGACAACAGATGTTAGATACAACGGGGATTATTTCAAACTCCCATACGCGGTTGTATATGGGGGACAACAGTTCACATTTCGTGTATCCAGAGACATGTATGAGAAGAACATTATTGACGATTGGATGAATTTTATATTCAACCCAACAACACATGAAATAGCATATATGGATGATTATGTTACTGACATTACCGTTAATCAACTAGACGAACAAGATAATATAACATACAGTGTTATATTAAAAGACGCCTTCCCTGTTATGTGTAATCCACTAACTGTATCTAACGAGGAGCAAAATCAATATCATCGACTTGCTGTTCAATTCATGTATCGTCGTTGGGAAAAACCTGGTCAACGAAACAGTGGTGGCGGAATATCTTCACTGTCACAAAGTCCGTTAGGTCCACTACTTAATCCTATTCTTTCTAATCCTGCTATACAAAAAGGATTAGATATATTTGAAAGGGAAACAGGAATTGATTTAGACGGAGAGGCTGCTAATGTATATAACCAAGTTGATGAAATTGTAAAAGCAACTACTGGATCATCTATAAATAGGTCAGTATCGTTGATTGAAAGTATCAAAGCTGCAACGGAAGGCAATGATAAAATATCAGATACTCAGAAAGCAAGGGTTATCGAAATTATTGATGACACACTAGGATCTCTAAGGAGCTAATATGCCACTACCAAAACATGATTTGCCGTTGTATACCCATTTTCTAAAAGGTATCAACAAGGAAGTTCAATTTAGACCATTTACAGGAAAAGAACAAAAAATTCTACTACTTGCAAAGCAATCTGAAGATGAAAGAGAAATGTTAGATGCCATGAAACAAGTTGTAGATATGTGCATGCAAACTAAAGTTAAACGACTTCCAATCTTTGACTTTGAAGATATCTTTCTTCGCATTCGAAGCAAGTCAGTATCTGAATCAACTCAGATGCACTACCGTCACAAAGATACAGGTGAAAAATTTGTTGTAGATGTTGACTTACGAGACGTTGAAGTAAAAGACGGTGGGGTTGATAAGGTGATTTATTTTTCTGATACGTATGGGGTTGAAATGAGATACCCTACAATCGATTCGTATAAATTAAACGAAGACGATTATATACTAGATTGCATCCAAAGTGTTTTTAAGGACGATGAAGTTGAAAGCTTTCAGGATTATAGCAAAGACGAACAAATGGAATGGATCGAAAGCTTGGATCTTCCTATGCTCAACAAGATTGATCACTTTCTAAAAAATCTTCCAGTGCTTATGTACGAAAGAGAAGTAGAATTAGAATCAAAAGAAAAGGTTAAAATCACTTTGAAAGGCTTACAAGATTTTTTTTATTAAGTCTATGTCATGAAACTCTTGCTTCCTATTACAAAAACAACACAGCATTTTTGTTTAGAAGAAAGAATGTATTTGAACATCATCTTACTTTGAATGATATAGAAGAGATGGTTCCGTTTGAAAGAAGTATCTACCTTATCCTAATACAACAAAAAATAGAAGAGTATGAAGCAACTAAAGGCAAATAACAATGGATAAAACAAAAGGGTTATCAATACTACAAGACGTTAAGAAAATGAAGCGAGCTGTTAGATTACGTAAATCAACAGATCCTCAGATGGTTAACGTTCTTTTGGACAGTATATTGCGTGAAGCTTTAGTTGCTCGTCAGGCATTGGGATCTGGACGTTTAGGAATGAACGCAGTTAATGAGATCAAATCAATTAGGAACGACTTGATCTCAGGTACTATTGATGCTGGTGAAAATACTAAAGAACAGCTAGCCAAATATACTACTGTATATAACGAGCTTGTAAATTTAGAGAATAAGTCAAAGCAATCATCAAAGTCCAAAGCTGTAGATAATGCTAAACAAACTGTTAAAGATATGTTTCCTAATCAACAGATGATTACTTCGGCAATGATTGCTGCAAGTCCTGCTGCAGGGTACAGCTTTAAGATAGGAAGTCAATTGCTTGGTGCTTTGTCTGGATCATCTAACAAACATCGTGATGCATCTGTTCCTGATTTAGACGAGCTAATCAACGGAAAGAAACCTAAATCAACTGTTCGTGGGGATTCTTCTTCTGATGTTGTTGATAGGCTAGATCGTATTCATGAAGCGTTGATAGCTATGCAACCTCCGCTCGAAAGGATTGATAGAACATCCGAACAAGCGTATAGAATTGATCGTTTAAATTCTCAGACGTCTTCTTTGCAAGCAGTGGAATCAGAATACGAAAGCGGTGGAAGTGGTAGATTAGAACGACTTGATGCAAATGGAAACTCTTTATCTAGTGCTTTGGCTGGATTTATTTCTGATGGTAATACAGAGCCAACAGATGATAGCACAATACGCGACGTAGCTACCGGCTCTGCAATGGGCGGTGTATTATCTAGGATTTTAACAACCGGTGCATTTTTGGCATCAGCAAAGGTTGTTGCTATTGGTGCTGCTGGGTACTTCCTGTATAGAAATAAAGATAGTATACTAAATTGGCTGAAAGAAGTAGATATTCCAGGTGCTTTAGGTATTGAAGGTGGTTCACAAGGAATTAGAGATTCTGTTAACAATACAGCTTCTAGAATCCAGAACATGGATGATTATGTCAACAATCTTCCTCATATGAAAGCATTGCTAGAATCTGAAGAGCAATACAGAAGTGAAATGGAAGCAGCACGAAATAGATGGGATTCTCTTGTTGAACAATCCGAAACTGATCGTGAAGAGTTTGGTGGAATAACTGAATCTACTGCACAGGAAATGCTTGACTTGAATGCTACTATCCAAGAACTGGAAAAAAGTATTGAGGATATTACTGATAATATCAGAAGTACTCGTATTGAAGAAAGAGGGAATTATCGATCTTCTAACCGAGATACTGGAAGTGCAGTTCGGGTAGGAGGATCTGATTTTGATACTTTTGCTGATTTAATACGTCAAGCAGAATCAGAACATGGCCAATTCAAACCAGATGGCACGCCTGTTATTGGTCCAAGAACTAAATACGGCCATGCTGTAGGTGCAATGCAAATCCTGGAATCTACTGCTGAAGAGCAAGCAAATAGAATGGGAATTGAATACGATCAAGACCGATTGTACAATGACGAACAATATAATCGTATGTTAGGTGAAGGTTACTTATCTCATTTGTTAGATAGATATGATGGAAATCCGACATTAGCCAGCTTTGCTTATAACGCTGGACCTGGAGGTGCTGATAGAATGAGGGACGAATTCGGAACGCCAGGGCAGGATATTTCTGTAGAGGATTTCTTGTCATCTATTGAAAGTGCTTATCCTTCAACTGAATTTTCGTCGTGGGCTTCACAAACAGTTCCATACGTTCGAAAAACTGGTGCAAGAATGGGATCTAATATTGAGCTTTCAGAACCACAAGCAAATATATCTGATTCTGTTTCTCAGTCGTTAAACAAATCGTATGATGCTACAGGATCGTCATCTTCTAGTCCTAATATTAATATTGCTAATAATACAAATAATAGTACTGTGGGTTCAGGTCCCGTCTCCGCACCATCGCCTAACAACAACGAACCAGCTTGGAGACGAAACACTTCCCTTAACAGACCTTTTAACGCATACGGTTAACCAATAAGGTCAAGCAGATTAGTAAAGGCTTTTACTTGCTCAATGCAACGGTCTTTACTATCTGCTTCTGTTTTATCGTCGCGTGGTTCAATAAATCGCGGCAAGAAGATCGACCATTTGTTTTCATCTGCGTTATTGGTGATAACATCATTACCTTTACCTTTCATAATCTTACCTTCTTCAATCCATTCGTCGACCTTGTACAGAAATGCAACACGTTCATGGTCCTTGAATCCTATACCACACCATACTTCAAGCAAGCCGCATGACGATTGTAGTTTAATAGATCCTAATGCGTGCTCATGCTTAGTTCCTTTCTCGCCGTATTTCCAATCAACAATCTTCAAGTCAAAGTCAAATACAACCTTACACTTGATCTGCTTCTTGCTTGTACCGTCTTTCCATTCCATAGAATAGTCTTTGATAACAGACCCTTCTTCGCCTTTCTCACGGTTTGCTTTGAAGTGTTCAATGATTTCTTCTTTTGTATTGCACTCTACGGTATCAACAACTCGGACAGAAGGTGAATCAATTGCAGACAATAGCCTGTTTAGCTTGTTGAAACGCGTCTTGTATGGAGTCTTGCAATGTTGTTCCTGGAAGTCCTTTAAAGGAACAATATCCCATCCAACAAATACAACACGGTTAGAATCTACATGATCTGAATTCAAATATCCGTTAGAATCCTCACGAAGCATGAAATCACCGTTTTCATCAACAGCAACTAGTTCTCCCATCAGTACATCGTGATTGAGCCAATAAACGAGATCCTCAAACTCTTTATTCCCTTCAATCAAATGAGTCAAAAATGAACCATTTCTGGACCTTATTTCAAATCCACTGTCTAAAGGAATAATGTCGCAGTAAAGTCCGTCCATTTTAGTTTGCGACAAACACGGAAATTTAATATTCTTCAAGTTCTTTTCAGAAAACGAAGAACATCGCATGTATGGGTGTTGATAAATAGTGTCTGGCCAAATCTTGTTAACAGTCGTTGCAGTAACGCCACAACGAAGATCACGCTTCAGTACTCGGATCATTACTTCAGCGTCTTCTTCAGAAAGCGTCTCCAAAGTCATTGTAATCCATTGACGTGCAGTATTACCCGTCAATGCTCGAGACCCAATAATATTTTGAAGATCCGTTAATGCATCCTTTAGATTTTGACACACGAGTATGTTTTCTGCAACCGGAGGATCGTATTTCTTTATATAAAAGTTGATCGAAGGATCGTAGGCAAGAAACGCAACATATTTGAATAGATCAGCTTGGGATTTATCTAATTGTTTAAGGATCTTTTCTTTTTCGTTACGTGAGCGAGTTTGCTCAAGTTGTTTTAGAATACTTAACATATGTTCTCCTAATTAATTTTAACAATAAATAATAATATACAACACACTCATTTGTCAAGGATTATTAATGGTATGTCTGAAAAACCAGAACAGCGATATAACTCATCTCCAGATACATGGCACGGCGAACCTCCGAAGGCGCCAAATCCATGGGACATAGAAAGACGAGTTAGTTTATTAGAACAATCAACACAAACTATAAAAGATGAGCTAACAAAAATCAATACTAACATTTCCAAACTTGTTTGGATTGTACTCACAGCCGTTGTAGTCGCCGGATTGAATATAATTCTAAACGGTGGATCTATAGGAGGCTAACATGTCTTTAGGTCAATCAAGATTATTCAGAATATTAGAATTTGTATTTGGTGCTTTTCTTTTTGTTTCTCTGTTAATATCTTCAAAAACTATTGAAGAGAATATATTCCCGGTCGTTAATTCGTTCAACGTAACTGATATTAAAGAACTGGAAAATGGTATCGAGATACGTGGTTTGATGAATAAAAGTAGATCTTGTGATTTTAAGAATTTAACTGCCTATGTAGAAACGAACTCAACTACTGCTCGTGCAGTTAGTGTAGATTATACATACGAAGAATCATCACCATTAAGCAGAGCAGCAATACATCAATCATGGGGCCCGTGGGTTATTTTTATCCCTGAAACTTATGATTATGCTAAGATAGATCTGTTTACTATTCATAGCTGCCATGCTTTTTATAACACTCACTCAAACCTGTATAGCTTCTCAATTTCTCGTGATGAAAATTCAGAAATCTATATTACAGAGCAAGGAAAACCATGAGCAATTTACCTCCAAGGTTAATAACCGTTCATGCTGCTGCTACATATCCTTCAATGGATATCGGCGTATCTGAAATAAGACAGTGGCATTTAGATCGCGGTTGGAATGACATCGGTTATCATTATGTTATTCGTCGTGATGGGACTTTAGAGCACGGTCGCCCAGTTAATATAATTGGTGCCCATGTTGGAAACAACAATACTAAAAATATCGGTATATGTATGGCAGGTGGTTTAAAAGAAGGCCACTCTAATACCCCCGAAGATAACTTTACTGACAAACAATATACGCAACTAACTAAACTACTAATTGAGTTGGTAGACAAATATCCTTCAGTTGAATTAAAGGGGCACAATGATTTCCCGGGATACGAATCTCGTGGGTGTCCTTGTTTCAACCAACATGCTTATTTTAGATGGTTTAGACTGGCTTCAAAAGTTATGTACAAGCCCGATGATTGGTTTAATAACGCTAAGTACGACTGGCACGAAATTGACCCAGAAGCATGGAATATCCCTAAAACCTTTTATGACGAAGTTGTTAAGGGTTCAGTTAAATCATAAAGTGTGTTTTGTAGTTCATCATTTCTACGTACAAGATCTTTATTTTGTTTTCGAAGCTGATCTACTTCTGCCCAAGCTCTGGATGACAATCTGGAGCTTTCTTTTAACGCTTGGTTAAGTTTTTCAGGATCATCGACTCGTTGAATAATTCTGGCCATCAAATACAATTCACCGTTGACATTACGATTAACACACTCAATCAAATCCATCTTAACAATCTTTACATGGCCACGGTCGTTAACCCAAAACAAATCCCATCCCTGTGGAATCTCATCTGGTTGGATTAATCCTTCAGGACACATATAAGCCCGATACTTGCCTACGCCTTTAGCTGGGTCAATCCTATGGGGTTTCTTTCCATCAGCCAGAAAATCCCCTCTAGACACCTTAACCTCTATCATGTACGACCCTGCATATGGCTCAATACATCTGTATCCAAATGCGTCTACCTGCTCACCAGAATAATAACTTGTCTGTATCTCTGATATTGCAATTTGACATTTTAATCCGTTAGAGCTTCTTTTCAAAAACTTGACAGCAATATCACAGATTTCTTTGTGCGTCCATTTCCTTTTCATATTTTTCCTTAGCAATATTTTTCAAGATGATCTAAATGCACCAAAGCTTCTTCTAGATCTTCGTATATTCGATAGTATCGTGATAATCCTTCAACGCGGTGGTAATTAGGACCCCAGAAGATTAAACAATATCGTTTCTTTATTATAAAACATGGCTCGCCAGTATTTTGGTGTATGTGAGAACATATCTTATATTTTCTAAATAATTTCATTGTATGTCCCTATCGATAAGTTTCTAATGCATCAACAACTTTCAGTGCCTCTTCCAAAGTGTCATAATCTTTATTAATATAATGAGTTGCCGTTTCGGTGTGATAGACGTTTCTCCAGAAGATTAGAAATAATCGTTTTTGGATGTTGTAAATCACATTGGCTTTGTCATCTAGCTTAGCAACTACTCTATACTTTCGTATTAGTTTCATTCACTATTCTCCTGACACTTTTTCATGTAGTAATTTTGGATAGGTTCTACAACTCCCCATAAAACCAAAAGACAAACAAGAATAACTACTAGATAGAAGCCAGGAACTATAAACACCGATGCGCCTATAAACGATTGACCATCGATAGATCCTTGTGGAGTGAGCGCGTGTTTTGCTAATAAGAACGATAATACAAAATGAAGACCAACACCTCCAACCCATTTCAACAGCATAATATTTGTTAGCAAGAATGCTTTCTTATTCATCACTATTTCCTCTCAAGAATGTATACGAATCACATTTAGGACATTGCCATGATATAACCAAGTTCATCCGTTTATCCATCTTTCGGTAGACCCAATATGATTCATTAGTAGTATTAAAGCACTTAGCACACGTCTTCATGCGTCGTCCCTTTTGCATTGTGTTTTATATGTTCTATAAATTGGCAAAAGAATGCAATGTCTAACACACATAACAATTACAAAAATAAATCCATATATCAGCGGTGCTATAATAAAAACGAATCCGAATCGGTCTGCTAAATCAGGTATATAATTTCCGTGTGATTGAAAATACAGTATAACCTGAGATATTATTAGATGAAGTGCAATAGCACCAATATACTTCAACACAATTAAATTAGTACGAATGAACGCTTTGTTATTCATTTTCATACTTCTTCTCATGCTTTTTGTATATTGAATGGATTCCTCTTCCGATATTGTATACCACAGCACCAATGCCTACCAATAACACTAAAAGAAACCCACCAACCAGTGCAAGCATGATAAAACCAAAGAATGTAGCAAGTCCTACCGCAAGAACGGTAATGAAAAATGGATCATCTTGAGCAAAAGGATTAATAATCTCTCCAGCCAATCCACCGCATCCTGTAACATAAGATGCAAGAGCTAATAACCCATATCCAACAACTCGAATTAATACAGAGTGTATTGTCATGTACGCTGCTTTATGATTCATACGTCACCTAAATATAATACCGCCCAAAGAACCGTAAACGAATCAGTTTAAATCGTTTACTGTAGCTGTTATTCAAACGACACACCTTAACTTTCTGAAAAGGTATGTACCCAACACTATAGATGCATCGTTTAAATCTAAAAATCAACCAATATTTTTTCATAGGGTTTCCTGCACCTGGTTTCGTAATTGTGTGATTAATCAAATTATGATTCCTTGCAGTTATCAATAATCTTCTGCTCTTCTTCTTCTATAAGTTGCAAAAGAATACGTTTTCTTGCGTGAATTTGTGATCCAAGATATTCAGAATTGACCAACTCGTCGTATCTGGCTTTGTATTCACGAACATACATTTCAGATTCAGTCATGGCGGTCTTTTCTCTCTAGTTCTTCGTAATAAGAAATCAAGCTTGTGCCTGCTGCTTTGTGGAGCTGATTGAAAACAACACGATTGTGACCCATGTAATCTTCTAAATACCAATTCCCTAACCCAAGATGTTCGTTAATGAACTTAGCAATAGCACCAGAACGTGATACGCCTGCAAAACAATGAACAGTAAACATGCAACCAGAATTGTTATTAATGAATTTCAATAGACAACCTGCTTGCTCATCGGACATTCCAACATCATTGTCATCAAATGTTAAGGTCAAAGAAGGACCTTTATATTCAGATAACATTATCTCGATTTCTTGTTGTTCATCGTGAGTGTCACTTACCGAAATGAATGCCATTCCAGACACATCAATTTCGTCAATGATCATTTCATCCAACCATTTCAAAGCATTAGATCTGCTTAAAAACATCACCGAATCTTTCATTGAATAACCTCATGTAATTTAGTTTTGATTTGATCAAGAGATTCACCAGATGTAATGATACTGTACATGTATTCTGCAGAATTGTCAATATAATCTTGAACAGAATCAAAATGATACCCTTTTTGATCCCACCCGAGACACATATTAGATATCTTAATTGATTCCGCTTGAGCTTTAATTAGGTCCTTAATAGGATTGATATACTCGTCTAAGGATATTAATATTTGTTCATCTACAACTACCATAGATCCGGCATAACACAATAGACAACGATGATTGGTGTCATACGGAGGATCAATTTTATCGCAATTCAAACATATGAATGATATCATTTCCACACCTTATACTGTTCACCGGTTTCTTTACAGAATTCTTTTACTGCCTTTTCGTGATGAAGATAAGATGTATAACCTTTATCTTCGCACCACTGATGAAACTTAAAGGCAACATCCAATGTACGAAACCCTTTCGGTGGGTTACTCATTGATGCTGCATGATTTTCAATCAATTTGCTAACAGATGAATTGTTCATTATATTCTCCAAATAATTATTCATTATATAAAAAAAACGGACGAGTAGTCAAACTCGTCCGTTTTGGGTATTACTTAATAT
>OJHH01000168.1_pt1 | contig 20042 bp, 8 predicted proteins | sample 1594911 | NCBI WGS metagenome assembly OJHH01 (sample SAMN05416787, study PRJEB24817) | seawater metagenome | isolation source: Sea water | place: Canada:Atlantic | collected 2013-11
GGAGTATGAGGCGTGGTTCCCGAACACACCCGATGCACGCTTGCTGGACCACACCGGCGACGTCCTTACCTACTACGTCGTGACCGACCTACCGTGGCCGATTACCTCGCGGGACACGGTGTACCGGTACCAGGTCAGTCAGGCGGACGGCGGCGCCACCCTCGACGTCTCCGTCGATCCGACGGGCCACCCCGAGCAAGACGGCATGGTCCGCGTGCAAGCCTCGTCGGGCCGTTGGACCTTCACCGCGGTCGACGGCGGCACGCAGGTCACCTGGCAGCTTCACTTCGAGCCGAACGGCAGCCTGCCGGCGTGGCTCGCCAATAGCGCTGTGGTCGACACACCGGCTGGCATGCTCAAAGCGCTGCGCGAGCGCGTGGCGGCGGTCCGGTAGCCGAACCGGACAGGTGCGGACGGGAGTCGACTCCGATGTCGATGCCTCTGGGACCCTCATCCGCAGCGACACGCATGGCTCACCCGAGCCGCTGCCAGTGATGCGTGCTCAGATCCAGGCTGTAGGTATGCGCATTGTCTTGCAACTCTGACTCCGACTCTTTCGTGTCGATCTTCCCGCCCGAGACGTGGATGCACCCGTCCACCAGTGTGGCCTCGTGTTTGTGAATCCACCCCGGGCACTCACCAGTGCACGGGATCGGCGCCATCTGCCAGGTGTCGAGAGTGAGGCGAAAAACTGGCGTAAAGCCTTCAACGCGCGTGCGGCCATAGCCGAGGTTGCCGATGATGTAGATGTGCGCGCCCACGAGGGTCGCCGAATGAAAATCGGTAGGCGGGAAGATGTGGGTTGGGTAGCCAAAGACCTGGACCCGTCCATCGGTGTTGTGCACGATGACGTCGTTGTAGATGCAGAAGTTGGAGTCGTACCAGTCCTCGTGCTCGCCTGCGATCTCTACGAAGCGGTCATCCTTAAGGCGGGTGAGGGACTGTCCAAAGCGTGCACAACACCACGCCGCGTCCCCTCCGTCGTTGTCCGCGAAGGCATCGTCGGCAGTGTAGGCGGCGGCGCGGTTCAGGATGAGGGAGACCCACCAGGGATTGGTCATGTCGGTGGGGTTGTCCTGTCCGTACAGGCGCCAGCGAAACGTGTTGTCTTCCGGCGCGACTAGCTCTTGCTCGGGGTCTCCGAGCAGCTTCGCTCGGGCGTCTGCGTCGAGCGGACTCCAGTCGGAGCCGGGGCGTAGGACCGTTAATATGGACCAGTTGGCGTGGTACTCGAGCTGAAACGCAGTCTCGCCTTGGCTGTTGCGGATATTGGGGTCAGCGCCGGCGGCGAGGAGCTGGCGAACTAGGCCAACGCTGTCGAGGTTGGCCATGAGTGCGGTGCATTCTAAACTCTGGGTCTGCTCATTGACGTCGACCCGCTGGAGCAGCCGGTCAATGAGCGACCGCGAGGCAAACGCCAGCGCCATCCGCAGTAGGGGGCCGTCGTGTGGATGGGGGAGGCGCGCATTCGCGCCGAGGTCGAGCAGCTCGTTCACGGCGGTCTGGTTGCGGTGCTGCATGGCGATGTGAAGGGCCGTCCGGCCGTACATGTCGAGGGCCTCTAGATCAATGTTGGGGTCGCGCGGGCTGGGCAGCGAGTCACGGAGCGCGCCGAGATGCAGCTCGGTCCAGCCGATCTCATCGAGCGTTGCACCAAGACGCAGCAGGCATTGGGTCTGCGTCGATCGCCCCTCGACACAGCACAGGGCGAGCGGTGTTTGGCAGTCGTGGTTGCGTGCGTCCAGGTCGGCTCCGGCAGCTACGAGCAGCTCCAGGACTTCACGTTGGGAGCCTCCCCGTGCGGCAAAGTGAAGAGGGGTCCAGCCGCGGGAATCGGCCACGTCGATGCGAGCGCCGGCGTCGAGCAGTCGCCGCACAAGCTCTACATTGACCCACAACGCCACTGCTGCCGACAGCACCGTCCTTGGAGATGCCTTGTGCAGCGCCTTGCCGCGCAAGTAGCTCATGTCCTGGCCTTGACGCGCGCAGCGCTCGATTCGGCCTTGGTCTCTGTCCCAGGTGGAGCGGTTCTCCAGGATGGCGTTCGGATTGGCTCCGTGGGCCAACAACAGCTCCACCATCGGCAGCGAGCCGCCCTGCATCGCGGTGTACAGCGGTGTGTCGTCGTCGGCGTTGCGCGCCTCGACGTCGGCGCCACGCGCCAGGGCCGCGGCGACCGCACCCTGCTTATCCTCGGCGATTAGCGCATGTAGGTCCATCCGCCCTCCAGCGCCCGGGCCGTATCAGCACGCGGTAGGATGTACGGCGTTTTTCGCGAATTTCTGGCTCGGTTCGTGAGCACCCCAGGCCCTCAACGGTCCTGAACCTCAAGAGCCGCATGCAACGCTGCGCAGGCAATGAAGTCCTGAAACCTAGCGTTCATCCCTTCGGAGCTGCCGCCAGACTTTGAAGGATAGGAAACATCAGGCACCCCAAAGTCACCCTGTCAGCCCCGAGCAGCGCCAACCGCCACCCTCATCGCGCAGAGCTTCCTGAACATGGACGCCACGTCATTCCTCAATGGAAATCTGGTGATGCTGTACGACGAGATGGTGGTGCCGAGCAGCAACCACACCGCTACCAAGACCCGCGTGATGAACTCCCTGGCCATGGCGGGCCCCTGGAACCACACGGGACCCTGAACAACACCGGGCGCATCAGCACCCACGGCAACAGCTAGGTCAACCACGGCACGGTGAACGGAAACGTCCCATGCCCTTGTCATCTGGGCTGCGCGACACATCCTGGTACCGAGACCGCACGGTGCTTCGCTTCAGCGCACGTAGATCCGGGCGGCGAAGTCACCCACATCTTCGTGGGTGCTGCTCCACATATGTCCGCCCGTGTAGTGCACCGCGCTCGGATAGTACTGGTTAGTCCAGCCCCCTCGACTTGGACGTGCCTCGGAGTCCCAGGAACAGGCACCGGTGTCCCCGTCGATGCCGAGTCCCCAGCCACCGTTGACCAGCTGCCCATCCGGATTCGTAGGGCTGTTGCCCCAGAGCCGGCACACGTCATCGTTGTTGACCAGGTCGCACGTGCAGTTGCGCTTGAGTACGTTCGTGTAGATCGCCGCGTTGTCGCTGCTGATGGTGCCGCCGCTCGCGAGTGGTGTGGAAGCAAGGGTCGAGCACCCGCCGCCGAACATGCCTGACAGGCTGCTGTTCGCGCCGACAGCCCACGCCTTGTAGCCGAGCACCCCAGCCACAGTCTCCTCGATGAGCATGTCAGTGTACGGCACGTTGGACCAGCTGGCGTACTTGTGGTCCTCCGTGGTCGTAAACACACCGGGCGCGAGGGTTGCGGTGTTCGTCCAGTTCCCGTCGGAGTAGTCCCAGTGGATGTTGCTCGGGCACCCCGTCGCCGACGCGATGCCGTCCCCGCTAGAGATGATCCCGGCCAGGGTCCACCCGCCGCCAGCGGTGACCATGTCGCAGTGCACTTGGTAGGGCGCGATGGTGGCCACGTCGCCGTCCGGGTCGATGTAGTACTCGCCGCTGGAGCCGGTAAACAGCGGATCGTCGTTGATCGCAGCGCAGTCCGGATAGACACTCGAGCTGAGACAGCCAGGGTGGGCGGGCGTGTCCGAGCAGTTCCATGGGGTGGCTCCAATCGGATTCCAGCCCGCGGCGGTACACCCTTCGAACAGCCCCCCCAAGAATCGAGCCTACCGACGAGCCATCAGAACAAGTGCCCGCGGCGCTGCCGAGGCGCAGGTTGCCGGTGATCTGGGCATCGGTGACCAAGACCGTTCCGCCCGACACACTGGTGGCGTGCACAGCGCTCGGAACCGACGCGAGCAGCTGCCGGGGTCCGATGTCCCCGCTGCCCACCACGGCGATGCCCAGATAGCGCGCGGACCCGTCAAACACGCCGTCATCCAGCGGATTCCCGGCCGTGTCCGCTCCCAGGACGGCGGTGTAATACCCGCCCTGCAGCGTCACTGTGACAAGCTCGCTCCACTCGGCGGTAACCGTACTTCCATCAGCAAAGATGCCGATATCTAGCTGCCGCTCTCCGTTCAGCGGCACCCCAGCGAGATCGAGCAGGCGCCCCTGATGATGCACCTATACTGGCGTGGCCAGCGCAACGGACGGGACCAACAGCATCAAGAACAACCGCATCGCCCCCCCCAAACTCAACAACAAAGGTCACCCAAGGTACCACGACGCACATGCCCAGCCCAAGGGCCCAGTCAGGCTGGCCGTCCGACTCCGATGACGACGGCCTCCACCGCTCGGCCGGGCTCTCCTTCCACGGTGGCACCCTGGATGTCAGCTAGGATGGGCCGCAGGATGTCCTACGTCTCACAGCTAGACACAAGCCACTACAGCCAGCGCTCACGTGGTGTCGGCTGAATCCAGGAGGCGGGGGCACTGGCGTCGACATGGGCCAGATCGACAGACGGGTCGTACATCAGAACCGGTGGGCGCCGGTTGAGCGATACCTGGACCCGGAGTCGGACCTCCACGCCTGGGACGCCAGCCTCCTCCCATTGCTTGGCAATGGCGCGAGCAAACCCAACCACAAGGTCAGGGCGGCCCAGCACGTCCGTCGCTTGGTGAGGCTCCAGGAGGTCGTTTGGGCCCAGGTACCAGCTGTCGCCAGTGGCCGGATTGGTGACCTCGATCAACGCGCTCGTCACGCGCTTGGTCCGGAGCAGCATGCGCCAGGAGTACCGGTGGCCCTCCTCCGTCCAGGTGACGTCACCGGGAATGGCGAGGTGCCGAAACGGAACCACAATCTGGGTGACAACCCACACCGCGAGAACGACCAATGGAAGGGAATGGGTTCGGGGAAACTCAGTGGCGACGGGTGGTTCCGCGACGGCCAGAGACGGTTCCAAGAAGAGATAGCCACCAATGGCACCTGCCCAAGCGGACACTGCGATGGTCAGCACGGACGCATTCGCTGGCCACAGGGCACCCACTACCGCCAGAACGACCGCTGGAATCAGCAAGGCCGCCCGCTGCCCCATCGAGCCATTGCGGAGAGCTCCGAGGAGCCTTGGCAGAGTGTCATCCGGGAGTAGGACTGGGGTGATGAGCAGCATCAGCCAGGGAAAGACGCCGATGTTGAACAGGCCGCTATTCGCGATGTGGAAGACACACATACCAGCCCAGGCGAATCGCCGACCGACACCTCGCCACAGCATCAGCGGGGCGAGGCCATCGAGAAACACACCGGCCAAGGTCATGACCTCGGCCTGGTACGGCATCGAGACCGCCCACCCGAATGTGGACTCCCGGGCGACCAGCATCTGATTCATCACAATTCCGGTGAGCCAGTCGGGGTCGAACTTCGCGAGCGAAGCGTAGACGTAGGGGACTGTGATCTGGAACCGCACCAAGAACAGCGCACTCCACGGTGCTGTCCCCCGCGCACCGACGGTCGGGATGAAGGCGGCGACCAAAGACAGGAGCACCAGCAGGTAGTGGTGGTTCAGGTACAGCGAGGCATCCTGGGCGAAGTCCACCAAGAGCAGCAAGGCCATGACAGCGGGGGCCAACCGCCCGCCGCGGCCGACGAGGGTCAGCGCTGCCGCGACCATGATTCCCAACCACACGGCATGAAGGCTCGTCCCCCCAGACACTTGGAGAAACTCCAGCCCCGGCATGGGCACCCGGATGACCGGGTCGATGTGAACCGCGCTCCACGAAGCGGACCGGTACGAATGGAAGGTTTCCCAGAGGACAGCGCCGCCGAGGGTACGGCGGAACCACACGAGCCATGTGGCGCGCACTGGGCGACTCAGCCATGCGAGGGGACCGATCCTTGGCGCCACGTCGCTTCGTTCCCCTTCCATCTACTCCCCTACGGACATCTTACGTGTCTTCATCCTTCCCGCTGTGCCACACTATACCGGACTGTCGTTGACCCAATTGCCTAGGGATACCCATGCTACTCACCCTCTCCCTTCTCCTAATGGGCTGCGGACCCGCCACCCAGGACGGACCAACCGACCTGTCTGCCGACCTCTCCAGCGAGCGTGGCGGTGTAGCCGGGGCCACTGACGCACTGACTGCGGACCTCGCTTCCGCCATCGACCGCATCGAGGCGCTTGAGGCGAGCAACGCCGAGCTGCGTCGGTACGTCGAGAGTCTGGCACAACTCCAGGAGACCCAGAGCGATGCTCTGGTCGGTCTGCGGAGCACCAACGGCGAGTTCCAGGAGGCCTTCCGCTCCGTGAACGTCAGGACCAGCGAGATCACGCTGCGCCTCGGTGGCGTTCAGACCCAGGTCAGCTCCCTGACCACCTTCACTGGCTTCGACGCGACTGACGATTTCGACACGGTGCCGCTGGACCTTCGCATCGACGCCATCGCGGACGATATGGACTTCCTCTCTGACGACATCGACTTCCTGACAACCAAAGTCACCGGCCTACAAGCCGGCTTCATTACGGTCCTGGATGACATGGACCAGCTCTCCGCCCAGGTGGAGTCACTTGGCTATGTCATCGCCAACGACGACAGCGACTTCCTACTCGACGAGCTCGGATACCTCAGCGCGCGTGTGGAGGTCGTTGGCGGTCAGCAATCCGGCATGCAGACATCGATTGAGGAGCTACAAGTCGGGCATATTGTCCTTGCGGACGACATGGACCAACTCTCCGCCCAGGTGGAGTCACTCGGCTATATCCTCGCCGACGACGACGCCGATCTCGTTACTCTGGGCTACCTTTCATCCCGCGTCGATGACCTGGACGACCAGCAAACCGGGCTGACCGAGATGGTTGAGCGGATCTGGGATGCACTCTTCGGACAAGCGGAAGTCGATACCAGGCCTCCAACGGAAGAAGAATCCGCAGAAGCTGCAGAGGCCGCAGAAGCTGCAGAGGCCGCAGAAGCTGCAGAGGCCGCAGAAGCTGCAGAGTACGTGCCGGCTGAGCGCCCCTAAGACCTCAACGAGGCCCACGCGGCGTGTTCCAACACCAGCTCAACACGGTCCACATACTCGGGGCGATGGGGAACCAGAATGGCTACCCGAATCCACCCCGGCCCTGACGCTGGCGGTGAGACGATTGCCTGTCTGACACCGGTTTGCCAAGGATAGGGAACACTAGGCACTCCCGAAGGCAGGGCGTCGGTGCGCACGATGCCCAACACCGACGTCCGCTCCGGTGACAACCAGCGCCGCGAACGGACTCCGGTCGGAACGAGCGCTCGAACATCCGACTCGGCACCCTGACGACGTTCTGAGGGTCGCAGGGGCTTCTTGACGCGAACGACGTCGCCTGTGGTTGTCGTTACCGGCCGGCTGCCGCAACGGCCGGTGCCGAGCGACGACGACGAAGCAGCACCAGACCTGTGGCCAGCAAGCCCATCAGACCGCCGGCGCCACCCGTGGTGTTGCACCCAAAGCCCAAACCACCCGCGACAACTGCGTCTTCGACCTGGTCGTCGTCCATGTCCAGCGGGTCGGACCCACGGGACACCTCGTCGCCGTCGGACACGCCGCCATCATCCGTGTCGGCGTCGAACATGTCCGTTCCTAGGTCGAGCTCCTCAGCGTTGGTGAGTCCGTCCCCGTCGCAGTCGGTGTCCTCAAGGCACTCGGCCTCGCTCGTGGCGTCGTTCGGGTTGGTCTCGTCTTCGTCCACGGCGCCGTCGCCATCGCGGTCCTCGTCGCCGTCGCTGATGCCGCCATCATCGGTGTCCACGTCCATTGGGTCGGTGGTCGAGTCCGGGTCTGAGTCCGCTACGAAGATGTCCATGTCCGTGTCTTCGGGGTCTTCGGGCTCGGTGAGTCCGAGCTCGAGTCCATCGGACAGACCGTCGTCATCTGAGTCGAAGGCGTTCGGGTCGGTGCCTTCCTCGTACTCCCGTCCGTCCGTCAGGCCGTCATCGTCACTGTCAGCATCCAAGGGGTCGGTGTTGTCGGTGAGAACCTCCTCGCCGTCGGTGCGTCCGTCACCGTCCGTGTCGGCCACGTTCGGGTCGGTTTCCTCGGTGATCTCCTCGCCATCGAGCAGACCGTCGCCGTCCGAGTCGGGATTGGAGGGGTCGGTATCCATAGCCAGCTCATCTTCGTTACTGACGCCGTCATTGTCGAAGTCTTGGTCAATGTCATCCGACGCGTCCAGCGGGTCGGTGTCATCTGTGAGGACCTCGGTTCCGTCGTCCACGCCGCCGTCGTCGGTGTCCCTGTTCATGGGGTCGGTCTCGCCAGCATCTACGACGCCGTCGTTGTCCTGATCTTCACCCGCGTCGCCGCCGGTGCAGGTGCCGTCGCCGGCGCCAGTGCCGTCACACAGACCATCGCCGTCCGAGTCCGGGTCCAAGGCATCGGTGTTTCCCATGGCCTCGATGCCATCGAGAATACCGTCGTCGTCGGAGTCGGCATTGTTCGGATCGGTCTCCCCAGTCTCGACCACGCCGTCGCCGTCGTCTTCTCCCGAGTCGCCACCGGCGCACACGCCATCTCCGGCACCGGGCCCATCACACAGGCCGTCGTTGTCGGTGTCAGGGTTGGTTGGACTCGTGCCCGCGGTCAGGACCTCGATGCCGTCCAACAGACCGTCGTTGTCGGTGTCCGCTAGGCTCGGGTCGCTCTCACCGTCGTCCACCACGCCGTTTCCGTTCAAGTCTTCGCCGGCAACACAGATCTCAGCAACAGTGATGGCGCCATCGCACAGGCCGTCCCCGTCCGAGTCAGCGTTGGTGGGAGAGAGTCCCCGGGCGAGCTCTACGTCGTTCGCAAGGCCGTCTCCGTCAAAGTCCTGGCCCACATCGTCTGTGGGGTCGGCCGGGTTGGTGTCGTCCGCCAGCACCTCGGCGCCATCCCACACGCCGCCGTCATCGCTGTCTTCGTCTGTGGGGTCGGTCTCGCCGGGATCCACTTCGCCGTTCGCGTTCTGGTCCTCCCCTACATCTCCGCCTGTACACGAGTCATCGCCCTCGCCTGGCCCGTCGCACAGTCCGTCGTTGTCCGAATCTGCTTGGATAGGATTGGTCGGATTGGCCCCGAGGACCTCGTTGCCATCGGTCAGACCATCGTTGTCCGAGTCGTCATTGCTGGCGCTCGTCTCGCCTTCGTCAACCACGCCATTGGCGTTGGCATCTTCACCCAACTCACCACCCACGCACACGGTGTCTCCGGCGCCGGGTCCGTCGCACAGGCCGTCATTGTCCGAGTCTGCGTTCGTGGCGCTGGTCGGTTCATCCGAGAGCACTTCGACCCCGTCCGCTAGGCCATCGTTGTCGGTGTCAAGCACCATGGGGTCGGTCTCGCCTGGGTCCACGATGCCGTTATCGTTGAGGTCCTCACCGGAGACGCACACGCCTTCGACGCTGCCCGAGCCGTCACACAGGCCATCGCCGTCCGAGTCGGGGTCGAGAATCCCAGTGTCTGAGAAGGCTTCGATGCCGTCTGACACGCCGTCGCCATCACTGTCGCCGTCCCTGGGGTCACTCTCACCATCGTCGACGATGCCGTTATTGTTCAGGTCTTCCCCTGATTCGCACACGCCTTCGACGGTTCCGGTTCCGTCGCACAGGCCGTCGCCGTCTGCATCTGGGTCGTCTGCCGGCAGCCCGGCAGCAATCTCAACCTCATTGAGGATGCCGTCACCGTCGTAGTCTGCGCCGATGTCATCCCAAGGGATTCTGGGGTCCGTTTGGTCGGCCAACTCCTGGTCGTCGTCTACGCCGCCATCATCGGTGTCGGCCTTGGCAGGGTCCGTCTCGTCGTCCCCTACGGTGCCATCACGGTCGGCGTCTTCGCCTCCCACACACGTGTCGAGGTCCCAGTAGGGCAGGCCATCGCACAGGCCGTCGCCATCGGTGTCAGTGTTGAGGGGATCAGTCGGGTTGGGTCCAGCAACTTCAACGCCGTCGGTCAGGCCGTCGTCGTCGCTGTCTGTGTCGTTGGGATTGGTCTCTCCGTCGCCTACGACGCCGTTGCCATCGCGGTCTTCGCCTTGGTCACCACCGGCACACACGCCGTCCCCCACTCCTGCACCGTCGCACAGACCATCTTCGTCCGAGTCTGGATTAGTCGGGTCAGTCTCGTTGTCTGAGAGGACTTCAACACCATCTAAGATGCCGTCATTGTCGGTGTCATTAAGGGCAGGGTCGGACTCGCCTGGGTCCACGATTCCGTTCGTGTTCAGGTCTTCGCCGCCTACGCACACATCCTCAACAGACCGGGGCCCGTCACACAGGCCGTCGTTGTCCGTGTCGGGGTCGTTCGGTAGCCATCCTGCGAGGATTTCGACGTCATCGGGTACGCCGTCGCGGTCTTCATCCGGCCTACAAACAATGTTCTCGCGGATGGTCACATTGTCTGTAGGGTCACACTCGTATTCCACGGTGGCAGGGGCGTTCGCTGGATCCGTGCCGTCGTCGTTGGCCACTGCGTACAGATCGAAGGGGTCCGCCGGCTCGGCCATCCCGAAGGTGCCAAAGCCCGCCTCGCCGGGAGCGACCGGGGAGCCAATGATTTGGGTGCCGAGTAGGACGCCGCCAGCGGCTGGGTCGCCGTCGTAGAAGGCGACGGGCATAGCGGCGGTGGCCACGATGTCGCCGGTGTTCTCGACACGAAACGCAATGTCAATTCGGGCAGAGCCAGAGCCGCACTCTCCGACAGGGGTGACCTCGGTGATGGTAACCGCGAAGTTGCCGGCTGGGCTCTCACCCGGCGCTGTGAGCACCGAATCTACGTTGAACTGCTGCATGCCCACGTTGAGTGGATAGCGACCACTACCCTGGGGGAACTCGGCGTTAATCGGTTGGGGATTCGCCGGGATGGACCCGTCATCTTCGATGTTCGTGACATGGTAATAGTACTGGTTCCACACCGACCGCGAGGGCGTCCACGGCGCGCCAGCGGAGCCGAATCGGTCTAGGCGACCATCACAGGTCAGCACCACCTCGGACTGGCCGTCGCTGTCTGCATCCAGGACGATTGGCCCCTCTAGTCGGGTGCTCGACCGACAGGCCGTAGACGCGTAGTTGCGATTTGAAGTGTTCACCTGCGACGGCGCGTTGGCCATCGGACCGCCGTACATCACTCGGAACGTGTTCTCGTCGCGGTAGATAATCTCGGCAATGCCATCGCCGTTGAGGTCGTGTACGACCGCCTTGGTCGCACCCGAGCCATCGTTCGTGCCGAGGCGCCATGTGAAGGTAGTGGTGTCGGTGAGGCTGTAGGCGAGGAGCTCGCCCGCGCGCACGTACAGGGTGTCCGGGTAGTTTGGCGTGCTGCCGTTGACCAAACCGTCATCCGCGAGGTCTGCGTCGTAGAACTCGCCGATTACAGGGCGTCCGTGAAACGTTCCGGTATTGTCTGGCCACCAGGCAAGCTCGACCTGCTCGGTGGGGTCCCACACATACATGCCCTGGTCTGTGGCCACGACCACGTCGAGGTCCCCATCCAGGTCCATATCGGCGACGGAGGTGAATCCGTCTCTCCGGGTGACCGGAGAGCTGACCACCGTGGACGTCCACGAATCGCCGGTCGTGTCGATCACGTACACCTGGTAGCCCGCAGCGATTTCGAGGCCCGGGTCCGGGAGAATGTCCATCGCTACAGTCATTCCAGCGCGGTAGCCGGTGAAGCTGGCGTTGTTGCCCTGGCACACGGAGCCGGGGGCCAAGCTCCCGTCGAGCAGCAGCTCGATGGTGTGGTCGTCCGAATTGTACGACCACACGGTGTTGCCAGCAACGAGCTCGGGGTCACCGTCCTGGTCCACATCCGCCATGCTGACGGCCCAGCCGCGGGTGTTGTTGTCGTTGATCACCGCCCCTGGAGCCAGAGTCCGGATGTTGCCGCTCATCGCAACTACCCACTCGTCACCTTCCAAGCGGGCCACCTGGAGTCGGAAGTCACTAGAGCCATTGCCCGAAATCCACGCGACCTCGAGGGAGCCGTCGTCGAGCTGTCCAAGGGAGGGCCCCGGGTCGAAGGTCTGCCAGGAACCACTCGCGAAAGGAATGCGCGACTCCTCCTCCATGGTCTGGGCGTTGATGACCGAGAGCTCCGTCGACTGACCACCTCGGCCGATCACGAGCTCGACAACACCGTCTTGATCGAGGTCTGCCGCGGCGACCTGGTGGCGCGCGTCGTAGGACCCCGTGCTCCGCTGCTCGCGCGTCATGGAGAATGCGGGGTCCGTCCCCGTGAACTCGGTGCACTCCGGGGTCGACAGATCGGTGCACTCGGAATCGTATCCATCCGTGTAGCCGTCGCCGTCGTCGTCGAAGCCATTGGCGCACAAAATCGCGCAAATAGCGGGGTTTGTCTCACCACCCTCACCGCATGCGAAGGCGGGAGTGGAGAGCGCAAGGATGGCGCTGCCTAGGAGGGCGGGGGCGAGCCAGGAGACGGTTGGCATGGAGGTCCTCGGGGAACAGATCTCGGGGCCGGGCAAGGGCGGCCGGCCAGAATCAGACTGTACCCCCCCTGGCGACAAGACGCCGATGAGAAGAGCCAGACCTGGCCGCAATCGGGCAGATCAAGGGTACCGCCTCGCGTCAGATACCTAACGAACGTAGAAGCGGTAAATCCAGAAGGAAAGCGAACATGAGGCACTCCCGAAGTCTACGTGTCAGCCCCGAACAACACCACCGCGGCCTAGCGCCCGCATCGTTTTCGACTGAGTCCCTCGCGCACCTTGCACACCGGGCGAAAACGAGCGTTTACGGTGGGCCCCGCCGTCAAAGACGCACCTCTCCCCGACTGTTGTCTTCCCCCACTGCGCTTCAGACTCAGGCCACATCCATCCCACTGTCAGGCGGGCCTCGGGCCGACCGCTCGACCGAACCACCGCGCGCAGCGCCATCCCCCTCCCGCACGTCGGACACACCACGCCGTTAACGTCGAAGACCCGCCACAGCAGCACACTCCACGGTCTCCAGCGGCGTGATTGTGTAGGGACACAGTGCGTTGCGCCGTGTAGACGCGCATCCAAGCATCGCGGTGTTCGTTGGGCACGAGCTGTAGGAGGCACTCCGGGCCCGTCTCAAAGGCCAGAAAGCCGAGTGCGCAGCCAAGCCTGGCCGACACGCCACTCACGTTTGACCGTCGACAAGGACACGTCCATCTCGTCGGCGACTTCTTGTAGGTCCAGGCCACCGAACAGGCGCAACTCGACTACCCGTGCAGCCCTGGAGCGGGAAGCCTCCAGAGACTCGAGGGCACCGGCCAGTGCTAACCCGTCGACAGGATCGTGACTTTCACCAATCCCAGTCAGGCTCAGGTGGGCGCCGTTGGAGCTATGCTTGAGGGTGGCCTTACGTCGCGCGCGGTCGATGAGAATCTGCCGCATAGCCACCGCAGCCACGGCGCGAAAGTGTCGCTCGTCCCGCCATGCACTGCTGTCGGAGGTGTAGAGCTTCAGCAGCACATCATGAACCAGTGACTGCGGGGATAGGCTTGCGCCTCCAGCCCCCAAAATCACAGCCGCCCGCTTCTGCAGAGCGCGGTACACAGCAGGCACTAGCGTATTGTCCGAAGCCGGTAGCATCGTGTTGTTGGAGTGCATGGTGCAACGATAGCAGGTCCGATGCCCGAGCCTCGACCTCATCCTGAAATCGTCTTGGCTGTATTCGCGGACCTCCTAGACGCCGACGCTGAGACGGTTGTGCGTCGGTTGCAGCAAGAGTCCGACGACGTCGCACGAGAGGTTCGTCTTCTATTAGACGACGACGCGTCATCGTTGGAGCTCGAGCCCGACGACTTCACAGCGGCAGTGACGGCTCTGGTGAGCCCAGAACAAGTCGCGATGCCGGCGTCGCCTGCGGGTTTTGAGCTGCAAGAGCTGATTGGCCGAGGTGCCATGGGCGAGGTGTACCATGCCATCCAACACAGTCCCCGGCGCTCGGTTGCGCTGAAGTTCGTCGATGGAGACGGGCTGGCCGAAGCCCAGGCCTTGGTCGATGCACGTCACCCGTCGATTCCCGAGGTCTACGTTGTTGAATCGATACCCGGTGGCGCGTACATCGCCATGGAACTGGTCGCTGGAGTTCCACTGCGCACGTGGATGTCGTCGGTCGACTTGGATGCCAAGCTCGCGCTGTTCGAACAGTTGTGTCGCGGCGTCCACCAGATTCACCGTCATGGGTTGCTACATCGGGACTTGAAGCCCTTGCATGTGCTCGTGGATGCCCAAGGACCCCGGCTGGTCGACTTTGGCTTGGCGATTGAGCACGGGCGAGCGGCGAACGAAACCGTGGGAACCGCACCTTATTTGGCGGACGAAGTGCTGATGGGCGGGCCCGCGAGCGTCGCTTCCGAGGTCTTCGCACTGACCTGTATCCTGGTGGAAATGGTCACCGGTGAACTCGCCATGCCGAGCGACGGAACGGCGAAAGCGCAGCGCAGTGCGCGTGGCGACCACCAAGTTCCCCCGTCTCCTTCCGGCCTTCAGGGTCTTGTACGCAGGGGCTTGGGGCCGGCCGAGCATCGTCCATTGTCGGCGGAGGCCCTGGCCGATGAGGTTGCCCAATTGTTGCGGAAGCGCAATCCACTGACGCCCGGCACCAAGCGGCTCCTAAGGCGCAGTGCAGCGGGTCTGGCGGTGGTCGGTGTGCTCGTGGTTGTGGGACTGGCAGGACTGCAGTGGCAGGCCCGGCAGCACGAACGCCGTGCAGATGCTGCCCTGGTCAGTCTGCAAGAGAACCTAGCAACCGCTTCGACCAGCCCAGAGGGGAAAGCGGACTCTCTGGTCCTTTTCGCTGAGTTGGCGGAAGTGACGGGGACGCAGGCCGCCGGTTGGGCTCGAGTGGCTGCCGCCGACCGCCTGCTCGACCTCGGGGACCGGCGGGGCTCCCAGGACCTGCTGGCTCACGTATTCGAGACGGGTGGTCCGCCAAAGAAGGCTGCCGCAGACCGCCTGGCTACCGGATTCTTACAGGACCGCGCGTGGGAGTCCCTCGGTGAGGTCGCACAGTTGCTGCCCGACTCTAGGCGAGACGAGTTGTCCACCCGTGCTGCGGTGGGCTTGCGGGATTGGGGGCTCTCCGATGTCTCGTTGCCGCCCATTATTGAGGCGCTGGCCGGTGCCACAGCCACCGACCTACAAGCGCGAGAAATCTCGGTGTCCAACAATGGATACCTTGCTTTCGAACGTGGCAGAGTCCATCGAGGCCCACTCGTTCCAACGCTAGCCCCGGCCATCGAACTGGGTCCCAGCGAAGTCGGGGGCCGCCGTCTTCCGTTCGTAGTCAACGTTGACGGTCCCATGGTGCTCTTCGATAGTCCGAACAGTGATGCCCTTTCACTTCGGCGTCCCACGGAAAGTGGCTGGCTGGAGGTTGCAGATGTCCAACTGGAGGGGCAGCTGTGGAGCGCCACCGCAGGCGATCTAAACGGCGATGGTGTACCCACCGTCTTTGCCGGAACCGCGCCCAACCCGCGACAGCTTCGGGCCCTTGAGCCTCCTGACTGGATTGCCCGGCCCGTCGACCCAGACCTTGACAACACCGCATCCGATTTTACGCAGCTCGAGGTCGCAGACCTAGATGGTGACGGCGTTCTAGAGCTGATTGTGGCGCTGGGTCCCTGGAGAGCCCACGACGTCCGCGTCTACCACCAACGGCTCGATGGCTCGCTACAGATGATGGCCCGCGTCCGCCTTGGAGGCAAAGCCGCGCTCCGGGTTCTGCCTATGGCCGACGGAACATCCCGGTTGGCTTGCCTGAAGATCGACACCTATCCGAACCCAAGGTTGTTCGGAGACGATCAGCCGCTAGGCAAGCCCGCTGGCCTGCATGTATTCGCCTTCAACGGCACCCAACTCGTTCAGACCGTCTCCCACCCAATCGACGCACTGCGCCTTCCCTGGGCAGGCGTGCACGTGGGAGATCTGGACGGCGACGGTGACGTAGACATCATTGGTGGGGGCCAAGACGACGGCGTCATCATCGAGATGGACGCGACGGGTGGTGTTGTCGATGTCTTCCGTGTCGACGGACTCCGGGCGTTGGCGACGGCCGATTTGGACGGCGATGGAGACGACGAACTGCTGGTGAACTTGGATGACGACCCGCAGGTCTGGGTACTTGGGTCCGGCACCGATAGCGTTCCCAGACGTCCACGCCGGATGGCCGCGGACCCAGGTCCTTTGGAACGTCTCGCTCTGTACGGGCCTGCCGCGCGGTTGACGCGAACCCGAGCCGATGTCGAACCCGATGCCCAAACGGCGGCAGCGCTGTACCTGAAGAGTGCTCGACTGTTCGAGCTTGACGGCCATCCCAACCAAGCGCTCGGAATGATTGAAGCGTCGTTGGACCGCCTACCCACACCAGCCGGCTACACAGAGAAGTCGGCGTTGTTATCGACCCTGGTGCGGTATCCAGAAATGGCGACGCTACCGGTCGAATACCGGCGGGGCCCTATCGATCTGGACGTGACGAGCTGGGACCTACGCTCGACCTTGCCTGCTGCACACTGGCGCTCTCCTGTCGCATTGCACCATGTTCCGGGTGACGGACTTGAGATTGAAGGCACCCCGCGAGATGGCGTGCTTCTGTCCATCCCAATGGTTCGAACCGCAGATGTCGTTGGCGTTGAAATAGACGTCGACCTCTTCAGTGCCGAGATGGGGGTCCAGCTCACGGCTGAGCTCGTTGCGCAAGGCCAGCCAGTCGTCGGTACTCGGGTGCATACATGGGGAGGCGCCCAGCTCGTGCGTCGGTGGACCCAGTGTACGGTCGGTGCTTCCAGCCGAGACCTCGCACTCTCCCGGCACCAAACACATCCGGTGGACGCCCCCACCCACCACCAAGCCCGCGTCGCCTACGACAACGGAGATCTGGCGTGCGGTCTAGCCCTTGTGGACAGCTCCCCGTTGGGCCACAGCGAGTTCTTCCGACGTAGCGAGCCAGTCGAGTTGCCCGAGAGGATGGAACTCGTCGTACGCTTGGCTGGAGACGAACCCGCAGCTAGGCTCGCCGGGGTGCTCACCAAGCTCGTCGTGACGGGTTTGGTTCCGCTGCCCGTGGACGAATCTTCCGTCCGACGGCGGGTCGTGTTGGGCACGGCAGACTCCGGCGACCGTCGTACGCTCGACCCCCTCGAACAGCTAGAGCTAGACGCTGCCGAGGGCCGGGTTGGCCAAGATGCCAACGCATTGGCTGCGGTGCTGTCCGATCCCAGGCTCTTGGCTGCCCTGCGTCGTCACCCGGACTTCTGGATTGACTCGCTACGGGAGCACCATCCGCAACGGCTCGAGTCGTTGATTCCGCAGGTTTGGCGCATTGCCCTGGGGTCTGGTTCCAGTGAGGCCACCCGTCAACACCTCGGCGCGGTGTGGATGGACGAGCTGCCCATTTCGTCTGAAGAAGCCTCAGCCTATCTGCTCGACCGTGCCACGCTTCTCGCTCCCACCCAACCATACCGGGCGCGACAGATTCTCACACGCCTGGGCACCTCTGGACCCCTACCCGAACAGGCATCTAGCTGGGTTTTCCTAGCCGCCCTTGAAGCGAAAAATGGCGACGCAGATGCAGCCCGAGCCGCATGCGAACAGGCCCGACAAGCCACTACCTTGGCGTTGTTGACCGAAGACCTAATCTCGGCAGAGTCCGTGCTGGACGGTCTGTGCGCCCCTTGAGACGACCTCCGGGCAAGACAGTCGGGACGCCCTGCCCAAATCCAATGTCCAACGGACACAATTGAGCGTTTTCAACGTTTGTTGACCCGGTAACCGCCTCAATCTCGTTTCAACGAGTCCTGTCTCCTCATCTCGAGGTCGGACACAGAGGCTTCGTTCATGCGCAACCTGCGTCCCTTCATCTTCGCAATCGCCATCTCCTCATGGGGATGCAGCCCTGAGACACCTCAACAACGCTCGGATTCGTCTGCAGTACAGGCGTCTTCCACACAAGTATCCGTCCCAGCCTTCCAGATGACCTTGGAAGGCCGAGCCTTCGTCGTGGCAGGGGGTGTGTTCGGCGACCTGTCAGATGTGGGTCTGACCCTTCACCACGGCCCACAAACCACCGAGATGCGCTTTGCCCGATGGGGACGCGGGAACGACCTAACACCGGTAGATGACTTCGAACCGGCGCCATGCGACGCTCCCTGCACCGACCGAATGGAGTACCGACACCCCGGTGTGACCGAATGGTGGACGCCGCGTGACACCGGGCTGGAGCAGGGTTGGGACCTGATGGAACGGCCCGCCGGAGCAGACGCTCTGACGCTCCATCTCGATGTCACAGCACCGGTTGATGTGACGGAGACCCAAGCGGATTTTGGGGTGTGGACCATCGACCACCTCAAGGCCTGGGACTCCCAAGACACCCCGCTCGACATCTGGATGGAACCCACCGACTCTGGGTTTGCGATTCGAGTGGACGACACGAACGCGTCTTGGCCCATTCACATTGACCCGTTGGTGTCCTTGGACGATAGCCTTGGGCTGACGAAGCCTTCAGGAACCACAAGCTTTGGGGTGAGCCTCGCCGGGGGCGGAGACATCAATGGGGATGGCTTGGATGACATCGTGGTCACCGACGACCGCTTTGATGGCGCACAGGCCGGTCCGTTCGACGGGCGAGCCTGGGTCTACTTTGGTGGCGGAGGAGGAGCTATCGGCGCCACGCTCACCTCGCCTGGGAACACCTCTCAGTCATACGGCACCTGTTCTCTCATTGCGGACATCAATGGTGATGGGCGTGCAGACCTCTTGATCGCAGAGCCCGCCTCCTTAGGCGAAGGCGACCAGATTTTCTGGTACCTGGGTGGAAGCGGGTCGTTCGACACCGTGGAAGATGGATTTGTCACCATTCCGCGGGGCACCGACTGCAACATGGAGGAGCTCAACGTCAACGGCGATGGCTTCATGGACGTTGCCATTCGCTCTGGCAATGAACACCGCATCTTCCACGGTTCTGCTGACGGTCTCGTGGCGACCTCGTACGCCACAGCATCGACCAATCTTGCCAATCGTCAACCGGGTTCCGGCGACTACAACAACGACGGGTTCGATGATATCTTTGTCGGTTTGTCGGATAGCGGGTTCGGCACTGTGCTCATTGAGTTTGGTAGCCCGGCCGGTGTGACCCAAAACCCGGGTACCACACGTCAGATTAGTATGGGCCCATCAGGCTTCGGAGCAGCTTTTGCTCGACTGTCCTCCAACCGTACACTCATTACCAATGACACAGGCGGCCACATTCTTGAGGGGACCAGTGTGGTTGGCTCCTTGCAAGCGACCGACACCACCAATTGGGCAACCATCGCAGGCCCCATTGGCGACATGGATGGGGATGGCCTCACCGACTTCTACGTGGCTAGCCTCAATGGAAACGGCAATGACGCGGAGCTCATGAAGGTTTACCCCTCCAGCAATCCGTTGGGTGTAGCGGACTCCAAAATCTACACATGCAGCAACGCGGTCAGCACAGCCGGAGACTTCAACAATGATGGGCTCGACGACCTAGTCTGCTTGGCGGGCGCGGGAAGTGCTCGGCAAGTTCATGTATACCTCGCATGCATCGACGCCGATGAGGATGGAGCCTGCGCCGAAGTGGATTGCGATGATGACGACAATCAGCGCTTTCCCGGCAATGCCGAGGTCTGCGATGGGCTCGATAACGACTGTATCGACGACGTTCCGAGCAACGAATCCGATGACGACAACGACGGCTTCCGCATTTGTGAAGACGACTGCGACGACACGCGTTCCTCCACGTTCCCCGGCGCCACCGAGCTGTGTGACGGCCGCGACAACGATTGCGACGACGGCGTCCCCACCAACGAATCTGATGGCGACAACGACGGCTTCCGCATCTGTGAAGACGACTGTAACGACGCTTTGGCCAGCATCTTTCCCCGCGCCACCGAGCTGTGCGACGGTCTGGACAACGACTGTGTCAACGGCGTCCCCTCGAACGAAGATGACGGCGACAACGACGGCTTCCGCATCTGCGAGGGCGACTGCAACGACGCTTTGGCGAACACATTTCCAGGAGCGAACGAGCTGTGTGATGGCCTCGACAATGACTGCGTCAACGGCGTCCCCACCAACGAAGACGACGGCGACAACGACGGCTTCCGCATCTGTGAAGACGACTGTAACGACGCTTTGGCCA
>OJHH01000173.1_pt1 | contig 19863 bp, 16 predicted proteins | sample 1594911 | NCBI WGS metagenome assembly OJHH01 (sample SAMN05416787, study PRJEB24817) | seawater metagenome | isolation source: Sea water | place: Canada:Atlantic | collected 2013-11
TCAAGCAGAAGACGGCATACGAGATGTAGAGAGGTCTCGTGGGCTCGGTGGCCGAGGAATACACGGTTGAAGTACAGCTCGAAAATTTCTTCCTTCTCCAACGCGCGCTCGATTTTGATGGCCAGGAGAATCTCATTGAACTTGCGGGTAAAGGTGCGCTCCAGGCTGAGAAAGTAGTTGCGCGCCACCTGCATGGTCAGGGTGCTGCCGCCGGAGCCTTTCTCACCGGTCAGTGCCAGCTCCGACACCGCACGCATCAGCCCGGCGAGGTCCACGCCGCGGTGAGTGAAGAAGCGGTCGTCTTCGGCGGCCAGCAGGGCCTGCACGAACTGGGGCGGAATATCCTCAAAACGCAGTGGATTCCGCTTCTGCTCGCCAAACTGTCCAATCAGGTCGCCATCTCGTGTATAGACCTGCATCGGAGTCTGCAGGCGGACGTCGCGCAGGGTCTCCACATCGGGCAGGCCGGGGTCGAGGTATAGATAGACACCTGCAAGCAGCCAGCTCAAGCCCAGCAGGCCAAGCACGGAAGAGCGCAATAAAAAGCGGAGGAAACCCATTTATTCCTTTACAAAGCAGTGACTTGTATTACTGTAGTCGGGAGGGGGCTTGGCAACATTTGGTAATTATAAGCGTATTTTCGCTTTTGATTGCAGTATTGATTATGCTATATCTACAAATTAATGTAGTAGTGTATAAAAACAAGCTAAGTCAGTGATACGCATAGGAAAACGAATTGCTTGGCATTCTAGGGAAGAAAAAGTCGGTGTCGGTGTTGGGGCTGGATATCAGTTCCACGACGGTCAAGCTGCTGGAGCTTAGCCAGTCCGGGGGGCGCTATCGAGTAGAAAGCTACTCGGTCAGTTCGCTCCCGGTGGACGCGGTCATCGAGAAAAACGTGAACGACATCGAGGGCGTGACCAATGCCGTTCGAGCTGTCGTTGCGCAATCTCGCACCAAACTCAAGGCGGTGGCGGCAGCGGTGGCCGGTTCATCGGTGATCACCAAGATCATTGACATGCCGTCTGGTCTCAATGAGGACGACATGGAAACCCAGCTCACGCTGGAGGCGGATCAGTACATTCCGTACCCGCTGGATGAAGTGGCCATCGACTTCGAAATCCAGGGTGCTTCGCCAGAACGCGCCAATCACGTTGAGGTGCTGCTCGCGGCCTGTCGGCGTGAAACGATCGATTCCCGCGTGGACGCCATTGAAGGCGCCGATCTCACGGCTCGCATCATGGACGTTGAGGCCTACGCCATGGAGCGAGCCTACGGCCTGATCCGGCGCCAGCTCAACCTGGAACTGGAGAGCATGGTGGCGATTGTGGATATCGGTGCCACCATGACGACGCTCAGCGTGCTGAACAACGGCCAAACTATCTATACCCGCGAGCAGCTGTTCGGTGGCAAACAGCTGACCGACGAGATCATGCGCCGCTATGGCCTGCCTCTGGAAGAGGCAGGCCTGGCCAAGAAGCAGGGCGGCCTGCCCGATGACTACGAGCCGGAAGTGTTGACGCCGTTCAAGGAAGCTGTGGTACAGCAGGTGGCACGTTCGCTGCAGTTCTTCTTCTCCTCCAGCCAGTTCAATGACGTTGACTACATCATCCTCGCGGGCGGCGTGTCCTCCATGGACGGCCTGGTCGACCTGGTGCAGAAAAAGCTGGGTACGCCGACGGCCGTTGCCAATCCGTTTGCCGAAATGACGATTTCTTCCCGGGTCAACGCGGTTGCCCTGAGCAGCGACGCCCCCGCGATGATGATCGCCTGTGGCCTCGCCTTGCGGAGCTTTGACTGATGGCGCAAATCAATCTCCTTCCGTGGCGTGAGGAACGCAGGGCGGAGCGAAAGAAAGAGTTTCTCGTTCTGCTGGGCATGATTGGCCTGCTGGGCGTGGGCGTGGTGATTCTCGGCGACCGCATCGTCAACAGCCAGATTGACCACCAGAAAGCCCGCAATGAGTACCTGACCGAAAATATCCGTGTGCTGGACCGCCAGGTTGACGAGATCCGCGAGCTGGAGCGTCGTCGCAACCAGTTGATCGACCGGATGCGTGTCATCCAGGAGTTGCAGGGCAATCGGCCAATTATTGTGCGCGTGATGGACCAGCTGGTGCGCACACTACCTGACGGCGTCTTCTACACCAGCCTGCAGAGCAGCAACAACGAGATCGTTTTGATCGGGGTGGCGGAATCCAACAACCGGGTGTCCAGCCTGATGCGGCGCCTCGATTCGTCCGACTGGCTGCAGCAGCCCAATCTCGATTCGGTGCGCGCGGCAACCCAGTATGGCGATCAGGCCGCGACATTCAATCTCAAGGTGAAGGTGCAGTTGCCCGAATCCGATAGCGGCGCGGGAGGTTAAGGCATGGCATTCGAAGATACCCTGCGCAGTCTCCGCGAGTTTGATGTCAACGATATCGATTTCGACAATATCGGCTCCTGGCCCACTGCGGTCAAGGCGGTGCTCTGCGTGCTGCTGCTGGTGGTGGTTGTCGCGGGCGGTTACTACTACCACATCAAGGACTTGCAGTTGACTCTGGGCAACGTGCAGGCCGAGGAAGAACGCCTGCGCCAGGACTACGAGAAAAAGGCCTTCCAGGCCGCCAACCTTGAGGCCTACAAGGCGCAGATGGTGGAAATGGAAGAGTCCTTTGGTGCGTTGGTCAGCCAGCTACCGAGCGACACCGAAGTGCCCGGCCTGCTGGAAGACATCACCAACAAGGGCCTTATGAACGGCCTGGAAATCAACAGCATTGCACTGCAGCCGGAACAGGCACGCGAGTTCTATGTCGAGCTGCCGATTGCCATCACGGCTACAGGTTCCTACCACGACCTGGGGGCCTTCATCAGCGGCATGGCGGGCCTGCCGCGTATTGTTACGCTGCACGATTTTTCGATCTCGGCGCCGTCGGGTAACGGCAACGCGCTCAACATGAGCATCACTGCCAAGACCTATCGCTACAAGGATGGAGAGGGCTAGCATGAGCACGGAGTGGCGCCTGACCGCAGTTGCGGTATCTGCAGCCCTGCTGCTGACAGCCTGCGGAACGGATAGTTTCAGTGACCTCGACGCCTTTATGGCGGAGAAGCGTTCGCGGCCGGGCGGCATCATCGCGCCGATCCCGACCTTTCAGGCTTACGAGGCGTTTGCCTACAGTGCCACTGCGCTGCGCAGCCCCTTCGATCGGCCTGTAGAGGTGCGTGACATCACGCAAATGCAGGCAATCAGCGCGATTAAACCCGATGAAAAGCGGGCTCGCGAGTTCCTCGAGCAGTACACATTCGACTCGCTGACGATGGTGGGTTCGCTGGAGCGCGGAGGTACACAGTGGTCCCTTATCCGGGATCCGGATGGAGGGGTGCACCGCGTGCGCCTGGGGAATTACCTGGGTCGCAACCACGGTCGGATCGTCGAGATGACGGATACCTTCGTAGCGGTGGTAGAAATCGTCAGTGACGGTACCGCAGACGGGTGGGTGGAGCGTCCGCGGACAATCGATCTAAGCGGCATCTGACGCAGGGGCCATTGGTGACAGCCATGTTGAAAAATACAGCAAATTTGGGGAATAGTGCCGTGAAAGAGGGATCTTGCAGACGGAGTTTTGCACTGCAACGGCTGGCAGCATTACTGGTTTTCAGCCTCTTCGGTCAGGCCGTGCTGGCCGCGCCGACAGTGACGGATATCGAGTTCGCATCGCGCCCCGGCAGCAAGATCGAGGTGCGGCTGGATTTCGATGAAACGCCGCCTCCCATGGAGGCCTACACCATCGAGAAGCCGGCGCGTATCGCCATCGACTTCCCGGGTACACGCAGTGCCCTGCCGCAGAAAAGCTATTCCCTGCCCTATGGCAACGCCACAGGCGTGGTTGTGCTGGAGTCGGGCGACCGTACGCGTCTGGTATTGAACCTGGTCAAACTGGTGCCCTACGAAACCCGCGTTGAAGGCAATAGCCTGTTCCTGGTGGTGGGCCAGGAAAGCAGCGGTGATTATGTCAAGCCGTCCAGCGACCCCAACGCTCTCACCGCCCGTGTAGAACAGGTCGCGCGCGAGCGCTCATCAATCAACGACCTGCAGTTCCAGCGCGCCGGCGGTGGCGAAGCGCGCCTGACCCTTGAGCTCAGCAATCCGTCGGTGGATGTCAACGTGTTCAGTGAGCGCGGCGATATCCGCGTGCAGTTCCTCGACACCAGCGTGCCAGAACACCTCATGCGTCGTTTTGACGTCACGGATTTCGCCACGCCGGTGACCAGCGTCGACGTCAACAGTGCAGAGCGCGGTGCCACCCTGACCCTGAAAACCACGGGTGAGTTCGATTACCTCGCCTACCAGACCGACAACCAGTACGTTATTGCGGTCAAGCCCCTCACCAAGAAGGAGCTGGAAGAGCGCCGCGATGAGTTCACGTATGTCGGAGAGCGTATCTCGCTGAACTTCCAGGATATTGAAGTGCGCGCTGTGCTGCAGTTGATTGCCGACTTTACGGAGCTCAACCTCGTGGCGAGCGACACGGTATCCGGCCGCATTACTCTGCGCCTGCAGAATGTGCCCTGGGACCAGGCGCTGGAGCTGGTGCTGCGCACCAAAGGCCTGGACAAGCGCCAGGTGGGGAACGTATTGATGGTGGCACCGGCGGCGGAGATCGCCGAACGTGAGCGCCAGCAAATTGAAGCCAACAAGCAGATTGCCGAACTGGCGCCGCTGCAGAGCGAGTTCATTCGCATTCGCTATGCGAGTGCGGCGAGTGTGGTGACCCTGTTTGAAGCGGGCTCGGAAGACGGCGGTACGCTGATCTCCCCGCGTGGCTCGGTGATTGTGGAGCCCCGCACCAATTCTCTGATCGTGACGGAAACGGCTTCCAAACTGGCGGAAATCCGTGACCTTATCGACCTCGTGGACATTCCGATCCGCCAGGTCATGATCGAGGCGCGTATTGTTATCGCCCAGTCCGACCTGGAACAGGAGTTGGGCATCGAATGGGGCGGCGGCTTTGTCGACTCGGACGTCAACGGCAATGCAGTGTCGATCTCCGGCGACACCGCCAATGTGGCGGCGATCAACCAGTCGGTCATTGATGGCACGGCCAGTAGCGTCAATTTCCCCGGCGCCCTGATGGTCGACCTGGGTGTTGCCTCCAAGGCGGGTGGTTTCGCCATTGGGTTCACCAGTGAGGATCTGTTTCTGACCGCCGAGTTGTCGGCTCTGGAAGCGGCAGGGAATGGCGAGGTGGTGTCCCAGCCGAAGGTGATTACCGGCGACAAGCAAAAGGCGATCATCAAGTCAGGTTCCGAAATTCCCTATCAGGAAGGCTCGCTCAGCGGCCAGAACACCACCTCCTTCAAGGAAGCGGTGCTGCAGCTCGACGTGACACCGAACATTACTCCCGATGATCGTATCCTGCTCGACCTGATCATCACCCAGGATTCACTGGGCGACCTGGTACCGAGTGGTCAGGGCGGTTTTATTCCCTCCATTGATACCACCGAGCTGACCACACAGGTGCTGGTGGGTAACGGCGAAACGGTCGTGCTGGGCGGTGTGTTCCGAACCGAAGACATCGAGTCGGTGACCAAAGTGCCGTTCTTTGGCGATATTCCCTACGTGGGCCGCCTGTTCCGCAATGAGTCCAACTCCAAGACCAAGACGGAAACGCTGATCTTCATCACCCCGCGTATTCTCGCCGACAGTCTGCTGGATTAGGGCGCGCTTCACGTCTCATGCCGGATTTGCACCGCGTCTTTCTGGTCGGCCCCATGGGGGCCGGCAAAAGCACCATCGGCAAGTACCTCGCACGCCAGCTGGGTCTGGCGTTTGCGGACACGGATACCGAGATCGAGCATCGCACCGGCGCGGATATCCCCTGGATCTTCGACGTAGAGGGTGAGGCCGGTTTCCGCGACCGCGAGCAGCAGGTGGTGGACGAAATGACGCAGATGGACGACATCGTCCTGGCCACCGGTGGCGGCGTTATCATTCGACCGGAAAACCGGGATGCCTTGGGCAAGCGCGGTTTCGTGATCTATCTGCACGCCACAGTTGAAGAGCAGGCCCGTCGCACGCGCAACGACCGCAAGCGTCCTCTGTTGCAGAGCGGCAACCCGGCCACCGTGCTGCGCGAGCTGTTTGCGGTACGCGACCCCCTGTATCGCGAAATTGCCGACTACGTCATCGATACTGACGGTTGCAGCCCGCGCACGGTCGCCCAGCGCCTGATGGAGGCGCTCTCCCCCGAGCACTAAAGACAGGGCGGGGATCGCAAGGCTAGAATAGCGGTTCTTTGCTCTGGAGTTCCCCCGTGTCTGTCATCATGCATACTGTCCATGTCGATCTGGCTGAGCGCAGCTATCCGGTCTACATCGGCCGCGACCTGTTTGCCGACCCACAGCTGCTGATCGGGCACTTGCGCGGGCGCGAGGTGGCTATCGTCAGCAATGTCACGGTGGCGCCACTGTATGTGCAGCGCTTGCGTGCGGCCCTGGGCGAGGGTCGCCGCATCACGGAAATCATCCTGCCTGACGGCGAACAGCACAAGACACTGGCAACCTTCGAGCACATTCTGGAGCGCCTGCTGGCGGATCGCCACAGCCGCAGCACCACCCTCATTGCCCTGGGCGGTGGGGTGGTGGGTGATATCACGGGTTTCGCGGCAGCCTGCTACCAGCGTGGCGTCGAGTTCATTCAGGTGCCGACAACACTGCTCGCCCAGGTGGATTCTTCCGTGGGCGGCAAGACGGCCGTCAATCACCCGCTGGGCAAGAACATGATCGGCGCGTTTCACCAGCCGCGCGCCGTCCTCATCGACACCAACAGTCTGCATACGCTGCCCGCGCGCGAACTGTCCGCGGGGCTCGCGGAGGTGATAAAATACGGGCTGATCTGCGACGCGGAGTTCTACGCCTGGTTGCTGCAGGCTATGCCGCGGCTGCTCGCCCGTGATGACAGCGCACTGGCGGAGGCCATAGAGCGCAGCTGCGCGCTGAAGGCCAGTGTGGTTGCGGCCGATGAGCGTGAGGGCGGGGTGCGCGCCATACTGAACCTCGGGCATACTTTCGGCCACGCCATTGAAACCGCGCAGGGTTATGGCAATTGGCTGCACGGGGAGGCGGTGGCGGTGGGCATGCTGCTGGCACTGCGCCTGTCGGTTGCCCGTGGCTGGGTGGCCGCGGAGGAAGTGGCACGGCTGGAGTCCTTGCTGCGCGCCGCGCAGCTGCCACTGGATGTGCCTGCGGGCATGTCTCCGGCCATGTTCATCGACCTCATGGGGCGCGACAAGAAAGTCGTGGACGGCCAGTTGCGCCTGGTGCTGCTGCGCTCCATCGGCGAGGCCTGCATTGTGGCGGATGTGAAAACGCGGGAGCTTGAGGACTTGCTGGCTGCCGCCGCAGCCCGCGCGGAGAGCGCCTGTTAGGGCGGTTTGTTCCCCGCTGCCCAACTGTGTAAAATGAGCTCCCCCTTTCGCCCGAGTGCTGCCGAGGCACGGGGCGTGTCGGTGTAACCGTTTGTTTTCATTACCTATTCTGGACACAGTATGAGTGCAGGCTTGTTTAGCCCTGAAGAATTCCGCGACAACTGTGGCTTCGGCCTGATTGTCCACAGTGCGGGCGATGCCAGCCACCGTCTGTTGCAGACCGCCATTGAGTCGCTGACATGCATGACGCACCGCGGCGGCATTGCGGCGGACGGCAAAACCGGTGACGGCTGTGGCCTGTTGTTGCAGATGCCCGTGCCTTTCATGCGCACCCTGGCGCGCGAGGCCTTTGGCGCAGAGCTGGACGAGCCTTTTGGTGTTGGGCAGATATTCCTCAATCTGGATGAAGCCCGCGCTTCCGCCGCACGCGCCGCCATGGAGCAGGCGCTTGTCGACCAGGGGCTGACGGTTGTCGGCTGGCGCGAGGTACCGACGGACAGCAGCGTGTGTGGCGAAATCGCCCTCGCCACCCTGCCGCGTATTGAACAGATCTTCTTCAGCGCGCCTGGCCTCACAGCGGAGGAGCTGTCCACCCGCCTGTTCGTGGCGCGGCGCAAAGCCGAGATGGCCAACGAGAGCGACCCCGATTTCTACATCTGCAGCCTCTCGGGGCGTGTGATCGCGTACAAGGGCCTGGTGATGCCGGTCGACCTGCCGCGTTTCTACCACGACCTGGACGATGAGCGCCTGGAAACCGCGATCTGCGTGTTCCACCAGCGTTTCTCCACCAACACCATGCCCCGCTGGCCGCTGGCGCAACCTTTCCGCCTGTTGGCTCACAATGGCGAGATCAACACAATCGACGGCAACCGCAACTGGGCCGAGGCGCGCACCGCCCTCTTCCAGACCGACCGCTTGCCCAACATCAGCGATATTGCGCCGTTGGTAAACCGCACCGGCTCCGATTCCTCGAGCCTCGACAACATGCTCGACGTGCTGCTGACCGGCGGCGTGGATATGCCGCGTGCCCTGCGCATGCTGATTCCCCCGGCGTGGCAGAACATGGAGGACATGGACCCGGACCTGCGTGCCTTCTACGAATACCACTCCATGCACATGGAGCCCTGGGACGGCCCCGCCGGCATAGTGCTCACAGATGGGCGCTACGCTGTCTGCCTGCTGGACCGGAATGGCCTGCGCCCGGCGCGCTGGGTCAAGACCAAGGACGGCTTCATCACCCTGGCTTCCGAAGTGGGCACCCACGGCTACCGCAGCGAAGACGTGATCGCCAAGGGGCGTGTCGGCCCCGGCCAGATTCTCATGGTGGATACCCAAACCGGCGAGATGCTGCACACCGCCGATATCGACAACCGCTTGAAGAGCCGTCATCCCTATAAGCGCTGGCTGAAGGAAAACTCCTACCATGTAGAGGGAACCTTTGGCGGTGAGCAGGCGCCCGGTATTGAGCCGGACATGCTCATGCCCTACCAGAAGATGTTCCAGGTGACGTTTGAGGAGCGCGACCAGGTGTTGCGCCCGCTGGCGGAGTCAGGCAATGAAGCGGTGGGCTCCATGGGCGACGATACGCCCATGGCCGTGCTCTCGCGCCATGAACGGCCCCTGTACGACTTCTTCCGGCAGAAGTTTGCCCAGGTGACGAACCCCGCGATCGATCCGCTGCGCGAGGCCATCGTGATGTCGCTGGAAACCGATCTCGGCGCAGAAAAGAACGTGTTCCACGAGGGCCCGGAACACGCCGACCGCGTGATTCTGAGCTCTCCGGTCCTGTCCCAGGGCAAGTTCAATACGCTGCTGACAATGAATCGACCCGGCTTCGAAGTGTGCGATATCGATGGCACCTACGATCCCGCCGAGATGGATTTGCAGCAGGCGGTGGCCCGGCTCGTGGATACCGCGGAACAGGCGGTGCGCAAGGGCGCCACCATTCTGATTATCTCCGACCGCTCGATCGCGCGTGAGCGCCTGCCGATTCACAGCCTGATGGCGACCGGCGCCGTGCACCACCACCTGATTGGCCAGGGCCTGCGCTGTGATGCGAACCTGGTGATTGAAACCGCGAGTGCCCGCGACTCCCATCAGGTGGCGTGCCTGCTCGGGTTTGGCGCAACGGCCATCTATCCCTATCTCGCCTACAGCGTGCTTGAGGATCTGATCCGCGATGGTGAACTGCTCGGCGAACCGAGCACCTGCTACAAGAACTACCGCAAGGGCATCAACAAGGGCCTGCTCAAGATCATGTCCAAAATGGGCATTTCCGCGGTCAGCTCCTACCGCGGCGCGCAGTTGTTCGAGGCCGTTGGGCTCGCGCGTGAAGTGGTGGATACCGCCTTCTGCGGTGTGGCCTCGCGCATAGAAGGCGCCGGCTTCGCGGAACTGGAAGGAGACCAGCAACGTCTGGCAAAAGTGGCCTGGAACCCGCGCAAGCCGCTGCAACAGGGCGGCCTGCTGAAGTATGTGCACGGGCAGGAATACCACGCCTTCAACCCCGATGTGGTCACTACCCTGCAACAGGCGGTAGCCACTGGGGATTATGCGATCTATCAACGCTACGCCGAGCTGGTCAATTCACGTCCGGTAGCGACGATTCGCGACCTGCTGCAACCGGTGCTGGCGGCTACACCGCTGGGGCTTGATGATGTCGAGCCCATCACGGCCATTTTGCCGCGCTTCGATTCCGCCGGCATGTCGCTGGGGGCACTGAGCCCTGAAGCGCACGAGGCGCTGGCGGCGGCGATGAACCGGCTGGGTGCGCGTTCCAACTCGGGTGAAGGCGGTGAAGACCCCGCCCGGTACGGCACTGAGCGCAGCTCGAAGATCAAGCAGATCGCCTCGGGCCGGTTTGGCGTTACCCCGCATTACCTGGTGAACGCCGAGGTACTGCAGATCAAGGTGGCGCAGGGTGCCAAGCCCGGTGAAGGCGGGCAGCTGCCCGGTGGTAAAGTGAACGAGCTGATTGCACGTCTGCGCTATTCGGTGCCGGGCGTGACGCTGATTTCTCCCCCACCGCACCACGATATCTATTCGATCGAGGACCTGGCGCAGCTGATTTTTGACCTCAAGCAGGTTAACCCGAAGGCGCTGGTGTCGGTGAAGCTGGTGTCCGAGCCGGGCGTGGGGACCATCGCGGCGGGTGTTGCCAAGGCCTATGCGGACCTGATCACCATCAGCGGCTACGATGGCGGCACTGCTGCCAGTCCACTCACCTCCATCCGCTATGCCGGTTCGCCCTGGGAGCTGGGCCTGGCCGAGGTGCAGCAGACCCTGCGCGGCAATGGGCTGCGCGGTGTCATTCGCCTGCAGACCGACGGCGGCCTGAAAACCGGGCTGGATGTGGTCAAGGCGGCGATACTGGGCGCCGAGAGCTTCGGTTTCGGCACGGGCCCCATGGTGGCGCTGGGGTGTAAATACCTGCGTATCTGCCACCTGAACAACTGTGCTACCGGTGTTGCCACGCAGAACGAAAAACTGCGCCAGGACCACTTCAACGGCACCATAGAAATGGTCACTCATTTCTTCACTTTCATTGCCATGGAAACGCGCGAGTGGCTGGCGCGCCTGGGTGTGCCATCCCTGGAGGCCCTGATCGGACGCACCGACCTGCTGGAACGGCTGCCCGGCGATACGCCGAAGCAGGCGCGCCTTAACCTGGGCCCCATACTGCACAAGGATGCCAGCTCCGAGGGGCAGCCCGAGTACTGCCAGGTGGTTGCCAACTACCCGTTCGACCGCGCGGAGAAAGCCGAGGCCATGGTGGCTGCGGCCCTGCCTGCGATCGAATCACGCAGCGGAGGTGAGTATGAATTTGCCCTGACCAACTGCGACCGCTCTATCGGCGCGCGGCTCTCGGGTGAAATTGCCCAGCGCTACGGCAACAACGGCATGGAAGATGCTCCGATTGTGCTGCGTCTTACCGGCACGGCCGGGCAGAGTTTTGGCGTGTGGAACGCGGGCGGCCTGCACATGTATCTGGAGGGTGATTGCAACGACTATGTGGGCAAGGGCATGGCCGGCGGCAAGCTGGTGGTCTACCCCGCACGCGATGCCAATTTCCGTTCCCAGGACACCGTGATTATCGGCAACACCTGTCTCTACGGCGCCACCGGTGGCCGGCTGTATGCCGCTGGCATCGCCGGCGAGCGTTTTGCCGTGCGCAACAGCGGCGCACAGGCGGTTGTGGAAGGAGCGGGCGACCACTGCTGCGAATACATGACAGGCGGCACGGTGACCGTGCTCGGCCCTACGGGCGTGAACTTCGGTGCCGGCATGACGGGCGGTTTTGCCTACGTGCTGGACCAGGACCGCTCCTTTATCGACAAGTACAACAGTGAACTGGTGGATATTCACCGGGTTAATTCCGAGTACATGGAGCCTTACCGCAATCACCTGCGCACCACGATACGTGAGTTCGCGCAGGAAACCGGGTCGGCCTGGGGTGCGGAATTGCTGGATAACTTTGAGGATTACGTGGGCAAGTTCTGGCTGGTCAAGCCAAAGGCGGCGGATTTCAACCAGCTGCTGTCACGTCTGCGTAACACCGACTAGGCGCCGGGAGGCGAAAGCGTTATGAGCAAGCGTTTGTCGAATGACTTCCAGTTTATCGACGTGGGCCGCACGGACCCGAACAAGAAAAGCGTCGAGACACGCAAGACAGAGTACGTCGAGATCTATGAATCCTTCACGGCGGACCGTGCGGCCGAGCAGTCGCACCGTTGCCTGGAGTGCGGCAACCCCTACTGTGAATGGAAGTGCCCGGTACACAACTTCATCCCCAACTGGCTCAAGCTGGTCAGTGAGGGCAACCTGTTCGAGGCGGCGGAACTCAGCCACCAGACCAACACGCTGCCTGAGGTGTGTGGGCGCGTGTGCCCACAGGACCGTCTCTGCGAGGGCGCCTGCACGCTGAACGACGGCTATGGGGCGGTGACTATCGGCTCCTCCGAGAAATACATTACCGACACGGCGCTCGCCATGGGCTGGCGCCCGGATATGTCCAAGGTGGTGCCTACCGGCAAGAAAGTGGCGATCATCGGTGCGGGCCCTGCGGGCCTGGGCTGTGCTGACGTGCTGACCCGTGCCGGCGTCACGCCCGTGGTGTTTGACCGCTACCCGGAAATCGGCGGCCTGCTGACCTTCGGTATTCCGGAGTTCAAGCTGGAGAAAGACGTGATGGTGCGCCGTCGCGAGGTGTTCGAGGGCATGGGTATCGAGTTCCGCTTGAACACCGAGGTGGGCCGCGATATCAGTGTGGCTGAGCTGATGGAAGAGTACGATGCCGTATTCCTGGGTATGGGTACCTACAAGGCGATGCAGGGCCGCTTCCCGGGTGAAAACCTGCCCGGCGTACACAAGGCGCTGCCTTACCTGATCGGCAACGTGAATCACAACCGGGGCTACGAGCAGGATCCGGCGGACTACGTGAACCTCAAGGGCAAGCGCGTGGTGGTGCTTGGCGGCGGCGACACCGCCATGGATTGTGTGCGTACGGCCGTACGTCAGCAGGCGGAGCACGTGATTTGCGCCTACCGCCGTGACGAAGTGAACATGCCCGGCTCGCGCAAGGAAGTGGCCAATGCCCGCGAAGAAGGCGTGGAGTTTCTGTTCAATCGCCAGCCGATCGAGATTGTCGAGTATTTCGGCCGCGCCTGCGGCGTCAAGATGGTGCAAACCGAGCTCGGCGAGCCGGATGCCGGTGGCCGCCGTCGGCCTCAGCCTGTGCCTGGCAGCGAGAAAGTGCTGGAAGCGGACGCGGTCATCATTGCTTTTGGTTTCCAGCCCGACCCGCCCGCCTGGCTGCGCGAGCTGGGTGTACAGGTCAATGAATGGGAAGGCGTGGTCGCCCCGGAGGAACAGGAGTACCGCTTCCAGACCACCAACCCCAAAGTATTTGCCGGTGGTGACATGGTGCGCGGTTCCGACCTGGTGGTCACCGCTATCTGGGAAGGGCGTCAGGCCGCCGAGGGCATTCTGGATTTTCTCGAGGTCTGAACCTGGCCGCTAATCTGCACACGGAGACTCTGTGACCGAACTGAAGAACGACCGCTTCCTGCGCGCCCTGCAACGCCAGCCCGTCGACCGCACCCCGGTGTGGATGATGCGCCAGGCCGGGCGTTATCTCCCTGAGTATCGCGCCACCCGCGAACAGGCGGGCTCTTTTCTTGACCTGTGCAAGAACGCCGAACTGGCCTGTGAGGTCACCCTGCAGCCGCTGCGTCGCTACGCGATGGATGCGGCAATTCTGTTCAGCGACATTCTCACCGTGCCCGACGCGCTGGGACTGGGCCTGTACTTCGAAGAAGGCGAAGGCCCCAAGTTCCGCAAGACGGTGCGTAGCGAAGCGGATCTCGCCGGGCTCAAGGCGATCAAGGCGGCGGATGACCTGGCCTATGTCATGAATGCGGTGCGCACCATTCGCCGTGAGCTGAATGGCAGCGTGCCGCTGATCGGCTTTTCCGGTAGTCCCTGGACGCTGGCGACCTACATGGTGGAGGGCGGCTCCTCCAAGGATTTCGCACGGGTGAAGGCCATGGCCTATGACCAGCCTGAACTCATGCACCAGTTGCTGGCACTGCTGGCCGATGCAGTGGCCGATTACCTGACCGAGCAAGTGCATGCCGGCGCCCAGGCGCTGCAGATATTCGACACCTGGGGCGGCTCCCTGAGTGCTGCCGGCTACAAGGAATTTTCACTGAAGTACATGCAGCGCGTAGTCAGCCGCCTGCCTACCGAAGCCGATGGACGTAAAGTGCCGGTGATCATCTTCACCAAGGGGGGTGGCCAGTGGCTGCCCGCCATCGCCGATGCCGGCGCGCAGGCGGTGGGAATCGACTGGACCACGGACATCGGCGCAGCGCGCGCGCAGGTGGGCGACCGGGTAGCCCTGCAGGGCAATATGGACCCCTCCATGCTGTATGCCTCGCCAGCGCGTATCCGTGAGGAGGTGGCGAGCATACTGTCGGGTTATGGCCACGGCCCCGGCCATGTGTTCAACCTGGGTCACGGCATCACGCCGGGTGTGAACCCGGATCACGTCACTGCCTTTGTGGATGCGGTGCAGGAGTTCTCGCCCCAGTACCACCACAACGACTGAGGGCGGCGTCAGCGCTGGCGTTGCGCCTGTGCTGCGTCTTCGCAGGCGAGTTCCTGCTCGGGGTCGCAGCAGAAGCTGTGGTCCATCTCCAGCGCGGGTGATTGTGATGCCGGCTTGCCCACCACTTTGGCCGGCACGCCCGCCACGGTGGTGTGCGGCGGCACTTCGTCCAACACCACGCTGCCGGCACCCACTTTGGCCCCGTCGCCGACCCGGATATTGCCCAGAATTTTCGCCCCGGCACTGATCAGCACACCGTTGCCGATTTTTGGATGCCGGTCACCGTGTTCCTTGCCCGTGCCCCCCAGCGTGACCGACTGCAGAATCGACACGTCGTCGCCGACCACGGCGGTCTCTCCAATCACCAGGCCGGTGGCGTGGTCCAGCATGATGCCTTTGCCGAGTGTGGCGGCCGGGTGAATGTCCACCGCGAATTCCACCGCCACCCGGTTCTGGAAAAACAGCGCCAGGGAGTGGCGCCCGCGCTGCCATAACCAGTGGCCCACGCGGTGGGTTTGCAAGGCGTGAAAGCCTTTGAAGTACAGGAAAGGAATGTAGATTTCCTGGCAGGCCGAGTCACGCTCCTCAACCGCGAGCAAGTCCGCGCGAATGGCCTTGCGCAAGCTGGCATCGTCCTTGAGTGCTTCGAGAATCACCTCGCGCAGCAACAGGGAGGACACAGTTGGGCTGTCCAGCTGGGTGGCCAGGTGGAAGCTCAGAGCACACTCCAGGTTGTTGTGGTTGAGAATGGTGGCGTGCAGATAACTGGCGAGTATCGGTTCTTCCGCCGCATGCTGCTGCGTTTCGCGCACTATCCGGTCCCAGACTGGATCGGCTTTCCTGATGGGCATGTCAGTTCCTCGTTTCCGGGCGCATACTTTAGCGTATCCGCCCCTGATACCGCCACAGGGCGTGGCCGCTGGCCCGGTACTTGTCTTCAAAGCGCGTCAGGGGCGGGGCCTCGGGCACCGCCTGCACACAGCCCCGAACCCCGGCAAGGTGCATCGCCACACCGAATTCCTCCACATAAAGCGGCCAGTTGGAGCGCAGTTCCACACTGCCGCCCAGCGCCAGCAGGTCAGCAAAGCCGGGGTGGCCATGAATGCGCCGCTGCAAGTGGCGCGCCTTGGGCCAGGGGTTGGGGTACAGCAGGTAGTGATAATCGACGCGGTGCCCGGCGCGGGCAAGCTCCCGCCACAGCGGCTCACACTCAGCCTGCAGCAACACATACTGCCGATTCTCGCCCTGATGCAGTGCCAGCCGATGGGCGGAGCGGTCGATACCGATCACCAGATGTTGCGGATGTGCGGTGGCCAGCTGCGCCGTGCTCATGCCCGTGCCACAAAATGAGTCCAGCACCAGTGGCCTCGGCTCGCTCGCCAGGTGCTCTGCCAGCGCATCCCACGCCGCCTTGTTGTGGGGCGCCAGTGGGCTCTGGCTGGGCCGTTCGAGGTGACGGCGCACGGTCTGGGCCAGCCGCGGGTGCAGCCCCTGCTGGTTGCTGATGACCGGGCGGGATGAAGCTTGCACGCGGGGTCTGCTCCTGTAACAGTGAGGCGGGCGCTTGAGTTGCGCCGGCGGGGTTGCCATCATAAATCGCACTGGCACGACGACCAAACAGGGAATTGCACCATGCACCAGGACCTTCGTCCGTACTGGCTGAAACAACTCTACCTGCGCTACCGGCGTTGGTATGCGGAGTATTTCCTGCGCCCGCGCTGCACTGAGCTGGGGGCGCATCACACCATCATGAAGCCCTGGTACGTGCATATTTCCGGCGCCAACATTCGAATCGGGCGCTGTTTCACTGCGATTGGCGAACCCATGCACCGGGTGCAGATCGGCGTCTGGGGTCGCGAGGCCGGGGAAGGTCGCATTCAGATCGGTGATTGTGTGCTGATGAGCCCCGGAGCCCGCCTCAGTGCCAGTGACGAGATCGTGCTTGGCGATGGCGTGATGATGGCCAACGGGTCCTACATCACGGATTCGGATTGGCACACGCTGTACGACCGCACGGCGCGCGCCCCGGAACCCACCCCGGTACACATTGGTGACAACGTCTGGCTGGGTGACCACGCCACCGTACTCAAGGGCGTCACCATTGGTGCCAACAGCGTGGTGGCGGCGCAGGCCGTGGTGACCCGCGATGTGCCGGCGAATGTGGTGGTAGCCGGGAACCCGGCGCGGGTGGTAAAAGAACTGGACCCGGAGCGCGGGTTTACCACGCGTATGGACCTGTTTGCCGACCCGGCGGGCGCGGAGGCGTTCTTCGATGCGGTTGACCGCGAAGTGCTGCGCGAGAATTCGCTGCTGCGCTGGCTGTGGTCGGTGGTGTATCCCGCCGGAGCGCCGCGGAGTTAGTTTATTCCGCGTGCCGCACCCGGGCGACCAGACCTGGCGGCCACACCCCTCACGTTGGCCTTGCGCTAGAGGAGGCGCAGGGGTGCTTCCTGCAGCGCCGCGAGCTGTTCGCGCAGCTCCAGCACATGGCTCGCCCAGTAGCGCTCGGTATTGAACCAGGTGAAGCTGCGCGGGAAGGCGGGGTCGCTCCAGCGGCGGGCCAGCCAGGCGGCGTAGTTGACCAGACGCAGGGTGCGCAGTGCTTCTATCCAGCGCAGCTGGCGCGCTGCGAAATCACCGAATTCGTTGTAACCCTCTATCAGCTCGGCCAGCTGCAGCTCGCGTTCATGACGCTCGCCGCTCAGGCACATCCACAGGTCCTGCACCGCGGGTGCCATGCAACAGTCGTCCAGGTCGACAAAATGGGCGCAGTCGTCGCGCCAGAGGATGTTGCCGATGTGGCAGTCGCCGTGCACGCGGATCAGGTCTTCGTCCTGCACCTCGCCGTACAGCGGCAGAACCACCGCCAGCAGGTCGCGGGTGAGACTGTCGTAGGCCGGCTGCAGGTCACGGGGAATAAAGTGCTGCAACAGGTAGCCGCGGTTGTGTGTGAGCATGTTCTCGACACTGAGCGTGGGGCGGTACTGGAAGCGTGCGCTGGCGCCCACTGTGTGGATACGGCCCAGAGTGCGGCCCAGCACCAGCAGGCTGTCCATGTTATCCAGTTCCGGTGGGTAGCCGCCGCGGCGCGGAAAGAGCGCAAAGCGAAAGCCCTCGTGCCGGTGCAGGCTGTTGCCTGAGGCGTCAACCAGTGGTGCGACCACGGAGATTTCCGCGTCCTGCAACTCCAGGCTGAAGGCGTGTTCCTCCAGAATCTGCTCGTCCGTCCAGCGCCCCGGCCGGTAGAACTTGGCAATCAGTGGTTGTGCGTCCTCAATGCCAACCTGATAGACGCGGTTCTCATAGCTGTTCAGCGCCAGCAGGCGCGCGTCGCAGAGGTAACCGGCGGACTCGACGGCATCGATAACGCAGTCGGGTGACAGGCGATCGTAGGGGTGTTCGGCAGGGCTCATCAGTGTGCTCCAGGCTGCCACCGCGGCCAGCGGTGCGACGCGCGCAGTGTATCAGTTCGCCGGAGGCGGGGTGCGAGCCAGGCACCAGAGTTGCACATCCGCTGCGCCGGCGCTCTTCAGCAACCTGGCGATGGCTTCGGCGGTGGCCCCGGTGGTCATCACATCGTCGATCACGGCAATGCGCTGCCCCTTTACAGAGGCCCCCAGGGCAAACGCACCGCGCAGATTGTGCGCGCGTTGGTGTGCCGTGAGGGTGGCTTGAGCGGGCGCTGCGCGCGTCCGGCGCAGCACGCGTGCGGGCAGCGGCAGTGGCCGTAGGCCGGGGTCGCGGTCCTGCAGTGCCATCGCCAGCAGCGTGGCCTGGTTGAAACCGCGGCCCAGCAGCCGGCGCCAGTGAATCGGCACAGGCAGTAGCAAGTCGCGGTCCTGCGGTGGTTCCACCGTGGACAGCCACAGTTCCGCCAGCAAACCGCTCAGGCGCCGTTCCCGCTGGAACTTCCACCGAGCGATGATGTAGCCGAGGTGCGGCTCGTACAGGAAGGGCGCGATAACCCGGTCCAGGGCCGGTGGGCGTTGTAGGCAGGCCGCGCACAACCCCGCATCGCCGCCCGGCAGCGGCAGCGGCAGCGCACAGCAGCGACAGCATGCGTGGTTTTCCACCAGCTGCGCGGCGCAACAGGTGCACAGGGGCAGGTGGCTGGCGCTCGGCAGCCGGCATAACAGGCAAAGCTGTGGAAACATCCCGTCCAGCAGCTGGCGGCCCCACCTGTTAACCAAAGGGTGCACCCCAGGTTGACAGCGCGCTGCCGCAGCTTATCATGTCATGCTCTAGTGTCTTGCCATGGATATCCGTCATGAATGCTCCTGCCACCGCGCCCGCCACCCTTCGCCACGACTGGAGCCGCGGAGAAATCGAGGCGCTGCTGGCGCTGCCTTTCAACGACCTGCTGTTTCGCGCACACAGCGTGCACCGTGCCTATTTTGACCCGAACGAGGTGCAGGTGAGCACGCTGCTTTCCATCAAAACCGGCGCCTGCCCCGAGGATTGCGCCTACTGCCCGCAGAGCAACCGTTACGACACCGGGCTGGAAGCGGAAAAGCTGATGGAGGTGGAGAAAGTTCTGGCGCAGGCCCAGGCGGCGAAGTCCAGCGGTGCGACGCGGTTCTGTATGGGTGCCGCCTGGCGCTCGCCCAAGGCGCGCGACATGCCCTATGTGGTGGCCATGGTCAAAGGGGTGCGCGAACTGGGCCTGGAGAGCTGCATGACTCTGGGCATGCTCACCGAGGCGCAGGCCAAAGAGCTGGCGGAGGCCGGTCTCGACTACTACAACCACAACCTCGACACCTCTCCTGAGTATTACGGCGAGGTAATTACTACACGCACCTACAGCGATCGGCTCGATACGCTCGGCCATGTGCGCGAGGCGGGGATGAAAGTGTGCAGCGGCGGCATTGTGGGCATGGGCGAGTCGCAGCGCGACCGCGCCGGCCTGCTGCAGCAGCTGGCCAACCTGCCCGAGCACCCCGAAAGCGTGCCCATCAACATGCTGGTGCGGGTAGAGGGGACGCCGCTGGCGGATGAGGCAGACCTGGATCCCTTTGATTTTATTCGCACCATTGCGGTGGCGCGCATTCTCATGCCCGCGTCTCACGTGCGCCTGTCCGCCGGGCGCGAGTCGATGAACGAGCAGATGCACGCACTGGCCTACTTTGCCGGCGCCAACTCCATCTTCTATGGCGAAAAGCTGCTCACCACGCCTAACCCGCAGGCGAATGCCGACATGGCGTTGTTCCAGCGTCTGGGTATTCGCCCGGAGCAGCGCGAGGTGGACAGCGCTCCCGCGGTGCCGACCCCCCAGTTTTACGACGCAGCCGCGGTGGCGCACTAGCCGCCGACGCCGTGAAGGAGGCCTTTCCGCAGCGTCTCCGGG
>OJHH01000180.1_pt1 | contig 19526 bp, 18 predicted proteins | sample 1594911 | NCBI WGS metagenome assembly OJHH01 (sample SAMN05416787, study PRJEB24817) | seawater metagenome | isolation source: Sea water | place: Canada:Atlantic | collected 2013-11
ATGTGTATAAGAGACAGCCTTCCTGGTAGACCATTTTTGAGGTCAACTGCCCAAAATCCGGTTGAAACACACCCAAAAAATCCTGCACGGCTTTGCTGGTCACACCGATTTTCTTACCAACCACCGTTTCACCTGCATCCAAACGTCGCTGGATGAATCGCAGCTGGATTTTGTAGGCATCGTCAAGACTGATGTCCGGATCTCGCTCAGTGAAAGGCGCGATGGTCCTGCGTTCGACAAACGCCTGATAGAGCTCGTCGCCGTATTGATCAATTATTTTCTGGTCCATGTCAGCCTCACATTTTGATGCAAACGTTGCGCATCTCGGTGTAGAACTCCAAGGAGTGCACACCACCTTCACGACCGATGCCCGAAGTTTTGGCACCTCCAAAGGCGGTTCTCAGATCCCGGAGGAACCAGCTATTAACCCAAGTAATCCCAACATCGACTTTGGCCGCAACGCGGTGCGCGCGTGTGAGGTTGTCTGTCCAGATCGTGGTGGATAGTCCGTAATCGGAAGCATTAGCTAACTCGATGACTTCCTCTTCGGTGTCAAAGGGTCGGATATGACAGCAAGGGCCGAAGATCTCTTCCTGAATTACAGCGGACGACTCCTGAAGATCCGTCCAGATCGTCGGTTGAACCCAGGCACCTTCGGCAAGCTCACCTGGCATTTCCGGAACACCACCACCAGTTACAATCGTGGCTCCATCTTCTTTGGCCTTGGCGTAATAGGATAAAACCTTCTGCCGATGCTCCTGACTGATCAGCGGCCCGTAATTCACACCATTGTCGGTGGGTCGGCCAAACTTGACGTTTTCAACCTTATCTTTGAGGGCGGCTACGAAACGGTCAAAAATTGGACGCTCGACATAGACCCGCTCAGTCCCAAGACATACCTGACCGGTATTGAGGAATGCCGACCGGAAAATGCCGTCAATTGCCTTATCAAAATCACAGTCGGCGAACACGATTCCGGCATTTTTACCACCCATCTCAAACGACACGTCCCGAATGCCATCCGATGCGGCCTTCATGATCGCCGAACCGGTTCGTGTTTCGCCGGTGAAGGTGATGGCATCAACATCCTTGTGGCGGGTCAGAAACTCCCCGGCGGAGTCTGGACCAAATCCGTTAATGACGTTGTAGACGCCTTTGGGGATGCCTACCTTGTTCATTACCTCACCCAGCAGGGTTGCAGTCAGAGGAGATTCTTCCGAAGGCTTAACCACCACGGTATTTCCACATGCCAGGGCGGGACCCACTTTCCAGGTCATCAGCAGGAATGGGGCGTTCCAGGGCGCCACTACGCCAATCACCCCCTTGGGAACGCGAACACCATAGTTCAGGGCACCACGACCGTCCGGAGTGTCCATGTGGAAACTCTCAGTCGGTACGTTTTTGATAATGTCCGCAAAGACCTTGAAGTTCGCGGCGCCGCGGGGGATGAAGGCATGTTTCATCACATGTTCAGGCTGACCGGTATCTGCCATCTCCGCATCGACGAAATCGTCAAAACGACGTGTAATTTCATCGGCCACCTGGTAAAGCAGATCCACCCGTTCATTTGTGGCCAACTTGCCCCACTCTCCTGTCAGTGCACGCTTTGCCGCAGTTACAGCCTGATCCACCTCTGGCTGCCCGGCCTCCGCAATCGATGCTATGACTCGGTTGTCGACAGGGGACCGCTTTTCAAACCGCCTGCCAACGCTAGAAGCGACAAATTCGCCGTTTATGAAGTTATCTATCTGGCGCATATTGATTCCTGCTTGTTCTGTTTCAGAGGAGCTGGTCTTCAGCGTCCTTGATAGCGGGTTATTCCGACCTATTTTGAGTGTAGGATTCCGAATCTATACCGTCTAATACCATTTAAACAGTCAGCCATTACCTTTTAGGTATGCATTGCACGACACCCTCTCCGGCATGGAAGATGCCCTCGGCGTCAGCTGACCACGGTCAAGAAAGTTTCGTGTAGTTTCCGCTGAGGATAATCGAGCCCCTGGCCGAAATTATCGAAGGTCCACGTCAGAGGTTCGTAATCGGGATAAGGCTGATATCCACCCATAAAGGTGTCAAATCGGTTTCCCGACGGATCCCAGGCGTAGATTGTGCAACCACGCGTAACACCATGGCGAGTCGGTCCAATGTCCACGGGCACTGAGTTCATCGACATTATGTCTCCGGCTCGCAGTACCCGCTCCCAACTCTCCATCAGGAAGGAACAGTGGTGGAGTTTGCCCGGTTCGGGATATTCAGCGAAGGCGATGTCGTGGACCTTGTGGGAGCATGACAGCCAGATAGCGGCCTCGCTGTCGCCGTCTTCGCCGAGCACGCGCTCAGCAAGATAGAAACCAAGTACATCAGTGAAGATCTTTTTGACCTCATTAATATTCGGTCCGTACAGCAAGGTATGATCAAACCGGACGGGGGCAATACCTCTCTCAGAATCTGCGCACCAAGGACCCGGATTAACTAAAGGAATTCCATTACCTACCGCAGTTTTTTGAGCATAGAGCTCGATCTCATGTCCTGAAGGAAGGGTGAAGCTTACCCGCTCGCCGGTTTCAAGAAGATCACCAGCCGGGATACGCTTGGTCTCGACCCCATATGCGTTGAGGTCGTTCTCCAGCCTGTCGAGCGTCTCATCATCAAGCACTTTAAAGCCGAAGAAATCGATACCCGCATGGTCGGACTCTCGAAGGATATAGCTGCTGTGATCCCGCTCATCCCAGCATTTGAAGTAAACGCGTCCCCTTTCATCCCTACCTGTTTCAACAAGTCCAAGAACATCTCGATAAAAGGTCATCGCTTTTTCAAGTTCAAGTACACGTACTTGAGCGTGTCCTGGGCGCAAAACTCCGGTCATAGCCATGATGAACTACCTCTCTCATTATTATGTTTGTGTTCAGATAGATTTGAATAAAGGGCTCCGAACCTGCTGGGCATCCGCCGCGGAGATGAATTTCTCGGTGTAAATGTCGCGCTCAAACAGACGCCCCTGCATTAATGCGGAGATACAGGAATCGATCATTCTTGGCGGACCACAAAGATATGCTTTGTTACCGCTGAAATCGTTGCCAAAGTGCTCTCTGGCCGCGTCGTGCACGTAACCGCGGAACCCTTCCCAAGATGAGGCCTCAGGCTCGTCGGACAGGGCCGGCACATAGGTAAAATTCTCATGCTGCCTTGCCAATTCGAGAAACTCATCGTGGTAATAGAGCTCCTCTTGCGAGCGCTGGCCGTAAACGAGGGTGATGGGTAGATCAAACCCTTCATCCAGGAGATCAAGAATCATCGACCTTGGGCTGGAAAGGCCAGAGCCACCGGCCATGAAGATCACTGGAACCTGCGCAGATTTCTTCACAAAGAACCTTCCGTAAGGCCCGCTCAAGGTCAGCACGTCACCTTCTTGGAGCTCTTCATGGATGTAAGTTGTACCCTTGCCGCCCTGAACAATCCTTACATTAAGTTCAATCTCGCCAGACTCAGACGGGGCGTTGGCAATTGAAAACGCTCGATGTCCGATTCCATCGGGCAATTCCAGGTTGATATACTGGCCCGCTTGGAATGCCACCTCCTCACCGGACTCAGGCCTCAGCCAAACGCCCTTAATGGTAGGAGTAAGGTCCTCTATCCGAGAAACCACACATTGGTAATCTCTAACCGGCAAATTCTGCGCATCCGGATCTTCTTCAATCTCTGCCTCAATCACAAGATCACTCTCGGCAGTGGCACAGCAGGCCAGACACTTCTGCTCTTCGCGCTCGAAGTCCATCAGAGCAAAGTCGGAGACCTCTCCGTGCTCCACTTCACCGTCAACCACCTGTACTTTGCAGGTCGCACACAGTCCGTGGCAGCAGGCATGGGGCAGGTAGATGCCTGCTCGTAGAGCGGCGTCGAGTATGGTCTGGCCATCCTCGATCTCGACGGTTTGGCCTAATGGTTCAATGGTCAGCTCGTAACTCATGGCACCCTCCGGATATTAACCACAGACTGTGTTCAGCGAAGGCGTCTTGAAACGCAGCAGCGACTTATGACCAACGCCATTGGCCGCAAGACTGGCATCCCAGTCCGGTGTCCAGGGTTCATTGCCCTTGAGCCATGTGACCGAGTCCCAGTCAATTTTTTCGGCATCCGGATCAGCGCTCAGCAACGGAGCCAGGTTGTTCTGAACCAAGTCACGGAACACGGTTTCTGGCGTTGGACATAAAAGGAAGGCAGAGGCAAACAGCAGATGATTATCCCAGCCGACATAAACCAGCTGATTGCCGTTAAAGTTCTCGACGCGATCACGCGCAACACCGATATATTCTTTTCTGGAAACAACTGACATTTTGCAGCTCCTTGTTTTTGTTCTCACCGCTGGCCACCCCAGATACCCGGACCGGCCAGCACTCAGTTTCAGTTAGAAGTCGTCATCTCACGCCACTTCTGGAAACTTGTTTGGTCATGCGATCCTTTGTAATCGCCATTATCCGAACCGTTTTCCAGACCGGCCCACTTCATCCACGCCTCCAGATCGCCATTGATCGGGTCCTGGAACAGGGCCGGCATTGGCAGCCAAGCCTGGATGTACTTCTCCGGCTCTTCTTTGAAAATGTCACAGCAGTGATCGGAGCAGAACTGGTACGTTTCCCCTCTGTATTCTGTCTCCCGGTGACACAAAGTGGTGGGGTCTCCGGGCTCTGTGAATACCGTTGGCAACTGGCAGATTTGACACAACTTCGCCAAACCAAAGTTGTTGAACGGGGTCCCGGCCTCGTCCATTTTCTTAATGTGTTCCCAACGGGGACGGTAGTACTTGTCAAAAGTGTCCGGGTACTTTTTGGAGAGCCAGTCCATATCCTCATTACTGGGAATCCAGGTATGGAAAGCGGTACCAAAGTTCCACTGGTAGAGTGCCAGCATGAACTGGTGGGACATGTGATCAACCGCCTCACCGGCGTCCTTCCAGCCTTTGGGCGGGCGGATGCCGTAGCGGGCAAGATCGTTGAACAGGGCTCCGCCATTTTCTTCACCATAGATGTCCCAGGCTTCCCGCCAGGACATGACCCGCTTCGGCAGCATATAGTCCATCATGGTGCTTACCAGACCAAGAACCCGGAAGCCCCGCCAGAACCACTTGTCGATCCACTTCTGAATAATGGCGACGTTGTCCGGATCCTGCTCAAGCATGAACTTGATACACTCCAGGCCGAGAGTCATGTGACGGGCCTCATCCGACTGGGCGGAAAAGCCGAAGGTCACAGTCGACATGTCTCCGTTGTAGGCCGCACCGGACATGAAGGGGACAAACAACAGGTTGGTGAGCACGTACTCGAACGAGAAGCCGATGGCGATCATGAACTCAAACGGCCCGGCAGACATGGCATCGTCGAAGAATGACCGTGCTACCGAGGTGTACCAGATGCGATCGCGCTGATCTGCAAATGCGTGGAAGCCACTGTAGAACTTGTTGTAGTTCGACATGGCATGGACCTGTGTCTGCGCATGGCGGATCTCGTCGATAGCCTGCATCTGGCAAGCAACCTGAGGGCCAACGCCCGGAAATTCGCGGCCAGCACGCGCAAAGCCCTTATGAGAGGCATATTCAGCCGGGCTGATTGCCTGTAGGAAAAGTTTCAGTGCCGAAAGATACCGGGCATCGGTAATCTTTAGGTGACCATTGTTCTGAGCAAAGGCATCGATGATGGCGTAAAACTTACGCTCTTTCTCGGCTTGGTACTTCCAGTAGGCGTCCATGGTCAGACGAAACGGGTCTTCCCATTTACTCCAATCGTGGACTTTTATCCCTTCATAAGTGGCATAGGGAAACAGGTCCTCTTTACTTTGGTAAGACGGTTCCCAGGCCAGATCCCGGGTCAGGTAGCTGTACTTCTCTTTGAGGCTCAATTTTTTCTTGTTTACTGGGGTATCCATAACTCTATCCTCGGCGTTATTTCCAGCTCAGGGTAAACGTGTCTTCATCTTCATTAAGATGACCAGACATGGTGATCAGGTTTACTTGCAACTCCTGCAAGTCGTACTCCCGCCCTATTTGATCTTCGATGGTTTCCCGGCGGATGATCAGCTCATCCGGTGCATCAATCTTCACCATCGCGGGCTCCTGGTGGACTGTTGCATTCGGGTTATCCAGTTCGATCGCCTCGATAATGGGGCGTGTCTCTTCGTTGGTCTGAAACGCAATAAAAACGGTGGACATGACCTCTCCTTACAAAGCGATACCGGTTTTGGTGATGCGGACTCGGAAGGCGTCCAATTCTTCGGACACCATCTCATCCACGCGCTCATCCAGAACCGAATTAACAATCGGAAGCAATGCGGACACAGCTCTGTCGCTCCAATGGTTGACCCACTCGGTTAAAACCTGTGCATTCTCCGGGGATTCCGCGGCGGCAACTTTCAGCACCCCAGTGGTCCACTTTTTCGATTCGGTGAACCAGTTGGTCATGAACTGGGTCAGCATGGCCACGGCCTGACCACCCTGTGAAGCGAGGTAGTTATCCACTAGGCGCTCATAAACGATCGGGTACAGCAACCCATCCAGAACCACGTTCTGCGCGACAAACACCTCGAACGGATCGCGGATTGCCATGGTGTCCTCGACGTAGCGACGCAGCGATTGCCAGTTGCTGTCGTTCATCCAGGTGTCCTTGCCCTGCTCCAGGGCATCTGTACCGCCCAGCAGCAAACCAATGCGTGAGAGGTACTGCGAAATACCTAGATTATCCATCGCGTGGTACATGCAAGGCTGAGTGAACACGACACCAAAGCCATAGCCACAAACTAGGGTGTTGTTCTGATTTGCCCCCCAGGCAGCGTGACGAAGCGGCACCAGAAGGTTCAGCGCCTTGTCTTTGATATCCTCAGGAAGCATGTCCTGAAGGCCCCGCGCTTCCACGAAAGCAAAATTGGCCTCCATGTTTTCCTGCTGACGGGAGCGGGCAAGCGTGTAAGTGCTGTAGTAGAACTGCCTAGGGTCTTTGAGGTCATACCAGTCTTTCATCCGAATACGGGAAAGATTGGGGTCATAGAGCTCTTGTTCAGGATCCCAGGTCGGGCGATAGTGGAGATTCTCCGCCGCCTGAATATCGTAACTACCCTCCTGGTAACGCGACGCTGGTTTATCCCCGAACCTGCGGGCCAGGTGGTCAAAGGTCTTTCTGACCGGTTCAATATTGACGGTTCTCAGGTCAATCTGCATTTTTTGTTATCCTCCGCTGTTTTGATGTCATGAGAGTGATCAGGCACTACTTGAAGCGCTTGCCGGTGGCATCCCGAAGGTTCCAGGCAAAGTCCGCCATTCGGTCTTCTGGCCCTGAATCCTCAGCAGGCCCCATGGTCTGCACCTGGTTCATTTCACAGAATTCCTCAAACGCGGGTCGTGAAAGGATCATTTCGACAAATAGCTCTGGCTCGCCCATGGCAAAATCGAACTCGACGAAACCACCCGGGCGCTCGCCGGTGATCCGGACATAACGGCGCTCGGTATCCAACTGGGCTGGCGTGATATCTGCCGGATAACTGTCTTCTGTCATTTGCTGCACCTCAACCTCTGGCACTGGGCCAGTTCGTTTGGTGACATCACGGGCCCTGACGTACAGGGCGGGGAATTTTGATGTCATCTTGTTTTTGTTTATTGCTGTCGGGCCTTGAATGGCCCCGACTCAGGCCATCACACAAAGTGTGCCTTCCACCTTGCATATGCACCGCTCGTGCCAAGTATTCAAGGCACTGTTTTTTATGGATTTATTACGTACTCCAGGAAGGTGAGCGTTTGTCTTGCCTTACGTTCTCGAACAACTTGCAAGTCTGCCTTACAAATTTGAACAGCCGGATCCGTGCGGAGCGGTTAGGCCAATACTCTACGGTCGAATCAACCCAAAAAGCGGCAACAGGTCTGCCAAACCCGGCATTTTCAGACATAGGAATATTTCGGTGCCTCAACGCAATAGCACCTGTTACAGATTGGAGTGAATCCAAAGAAAAAAGCAGAATGCGGAGGATCAGGAGGAACGGAATATTTAAACGCAAGATGTGCCCAGAAAGCTCCTGTCTGACTTTCGAGCCAACACCCGGGGCCTCTAGCTCTCCGGGGCTTTCTCAGGGCTGTTTTTTTAATCGGTAGGCCAGCTGCCGTCGGGATACGCCAAGCAGCTTCGCTGCGTGGGTAAGATTGCCACCCGCTTTATGAACTGCCATTTCCATCAACATCAGTTCGTGCCGCCCAAGATCAAATCCGTTTTCCAGAAGATTCTCAGCGAGACGCACCTCCTGTTCCGAGGCCTGACTACTGACGATCCCTTCTTGACCTACGGCCACCTCATCATGGGACTCAAGTCCGGAACCGAAGACATGTTCAAACTCTATAAACCCGCCGTTAGGAACCAGGAGAACACCTCGCTCAATCAGGTTTTCAAGCTCACGAACATTTCCTGGCCAGTCATATTCCATAAGACCATGAGCCGCCTTGTCAGAAAGGCCTTTGACCGTCTTGGAGTATACCGGAGCGTATTTCGCGATCATCGCGTCGGCCAACAAAGGAATGTCGGATTTTCGATCTCTTAACGGGGGTATCTTTACCGGGTAAGTCGACAAGCGATAATAAAGATCAGATCGGAACTTGCCCGAAGCGATGGCCTCCTGAAGGTTAACGTTAGTTGCGGCGACAAGTCGTACATCGACTTTGATTGTTTTGTCGTCGCCTAACCGTTCGACTTCTCCAGTCTGGATGGCCCGTAGCAACTTCACTTGAGCGGATGGCGACAGATCGCCAACTTCGTCTAGAAATAAGGTTCCGCCGTCAGCGCGTTCGAACCGGCCTCGGCGTGATTCCTCCGCTCCAGTAAACGCCCCTTTTCGGACCCCGAATAATTCTGATTCGATCAAATCATGGGGAATGGCGGAACAATTAACAGCAACAAAAGGATTTTCAGCCCGGCTACTGTGCTTGTGCAGCCAGTGCGCAAAAACTTCTTTCCCGACACCGGTTTCACCCAGCAGAAGCACATTAATCGGGCTGTCCGCAGCACGTTCCAGAAGGTTGAAGGCGTTCCTGAACGCCTGGGACTCGCCAACAAGATCACCTCTACCGCGCTGGTGGCATAAAGTCTCTCGTAGCGACGACACTTCGTCCTGGAGCTCTCGGATTTCGCGATCGATATTGTCGGGCTTGAACAGCTTGACGTATTCCTGATCTTCCCACTCTTCAGCAGGCTTGCCGACAATCGAACATTTATCATCACCGCAACACAAGCACTGTTCTTCCCGAAAAACAACAAACCGGTTAAAGAACCGTGTTACGTAACCTGATGCGTAACCGGCAAGCGTCCAGCATGCGGCTTCATCGCCTACGCCAAACGCTTGGATGTGAGACTCCGCCTCCCATGAACCCTGCCAATCGACTGCTCCCAAAAAGGATCCGCGCTCCCAGTCGATTTCCGCCTCGGTGATGGTAGCCTTGACCAGCCCCTCAAAGGCATGTAGCTGTGGTCCAATCTGGAACACATCGTACGGTTCGCCAGAGCCGGTAAGCTTCCTAGCTAATTCAGCGTCTCGCTGTCCAGATTCAAACCCCATTCTTAATAGCAGCGCCTTCGCACGCTGTATGCCCAGCGACTGAATCAGTTCTTTTCGCAGGGCACCCAATGCCGACGCATGTAGCAGTAACATGCGATTCTCATCCAGCCAGATGTTGCCTTCTTCAATATTGAACCGAAGGTGGGACCGGAGGTTGAACTGCTCCATGAGTTTTTGCGCTGGCATGGTATCCCCTGGGAACTCAAGCATTCATCCTCGCCACCTTCCCTGTCTCCTCACGGACCCGGCGGGGCTTGTTTTATTCTAATAGTCGACCGACCTCCCTTCAGCCTTTCGAAACAAAGCCAATGTATACTGGCAATTTCAGCTTGTCATCGCTTTCACTCTCGGCACCAACAGAAAGCGGGCAAGAGCGGGCAGCAGTATCAATGCACCCAACATATTCCAGATAAACATAAAGGCCAGCAGGAATCCCATGTCTGCCTGGAACTTGATAGGAGAGAACGCCCACGTAAGCACCGCCACACCGAGGGTTACACCCGTGAGAATAACCACCTTGCCGGTAAACAGTAGGGCGCCGTAGTAGGCTTCAGACAATGGCTCACCTGCTTTGAGCCTTGCCAACGTAACCGAAAGGATATACAGAGCATAGTCGACACCAATGCCCACACCCAGGGCTATTACCGGCAACGTAGCGACTTTGATCCCGATATCCATCCATACCATCAGCGCCTGACACAGTGCCGAAGTAATCATCAGGGGAACGACGGCGCAGACCACCGCGCGCCAGGAACGGAAAGTGACAAGCGCCAACAGAATAACCGCAGCGTAGACCAATACCAGCATCTGTAGATTGGCTTTTTCAACCACAATGTTGGTGGCCGCTTCTATTCCCGCATTACCCGCCGCATTGAGAAACTGGATTTTGTCCGTGCTGTAGTTCTTCGAGAACGCTTCGGTTACCTCCACCACGCTATTCAGGGTATCGGCCTTATGATCCTTGAGGTATGCGAACACAGTCAGCAAATCGCATTCCTGGTTGAACATCTCCCTCGGGGCCCGGGTAACGATGGCGTTCAGCATGCCCTGAGACTTCGGAATACCCCACCATTTCATGCTGCCCTCGTTCATCCCAACATTGGCGACCTTGGCGAGCCCGGCCAGCGACTGGGTGGATTCAACGCCTGGAAGCTGCTTCAGCCGACGCTCAAGCGCATCGACGACCCTGAGCGTGTCGTAATGAGCACATGCATACTGTTCTGTCTTGACCATAACAACATACACATCACTGCTGGCCGCATAGTTTGTAACCATGAACTTGTTATCAAGGTTGTATTGTGAATTGGCCCGAAGTTCCGGCGCTCCCACGCCGGTGTCGCCAATCTTCACCTTGGATCCAACGAACAGCCCCATACCTCCAAGCAGCACGAATACCAATATGGTCACCCCGGCCACTCTCCGCTCAGTAAACCTGTCCAAGAACGCCCAGACTGGGTGCTTGGAGTGGTCCTTGTCGTTCAGGTTTGCGAGATCCGCCTGAACGCTCCGTGCCGCAGCATTCGTATTCACACCGGTATAGGAGAGCAGGATCGGCAAAAGAATAAGGTTCGTAAATATAAGTGCAGCTACGCCAATACTCGCGGTAACCGCCAGGTCCTGGATAACCGGGATATCAATAACCATCAGAACCGCGAAACCGACAGCATCGGATACCAGCGCCGTCAGCCCCGCAACAAAAAGACGCCTGAACGTATGTCTTGCAGCCACTAGTCGATGCGTGCCACGTCCGATATCTTGCATGATGCCATTCATTTTCTGGGCGCCATGGCTCATGCCAATCGCGAACACGAGGAAGGGGACCAGAATGGAGTAGGGATCCAGACCAAAGCCCAAGACACTGAGCAAGCCCAACAGCCACACGACTGCCACCATAGAGCAGCCAACGACCAGAAACGTACTGCGCAAGCATCGGGTATAGAAAAACAGTACCAAAGTGCATATGGCGATCGTCAGGGCGAGAAAGATCAGGACCTGTTTCATGCCGCTGATAAGGTCGCCAGTCACCTTGGCGAAGCCGGTAATATGTATGTTTACTCCTTGTGCCTCGTACCTATCTCTAAACTCCTCTAACTGTTGGCCAAGCTCGTGATAATCGATTGTCTCCCCGGTGACCGCATTGGTTTCCTGCAGGGGCACGAAAATAACGGAAGATCGGTAGTCCTCCGCGACCAGTTGTCCAATCTCGCCCGAGCGCTCAACGTTCTGGCGGACCTGATCAATACTTTCGGCCGATCCGTTATAAGCAGAAGGTATTACAGGCCCCCCATCAAGTCCCACTTCCGTCACACCAGACCAGCGTACGGCGGGCGCCCACAGATGCTTCATATACGGTCGATCGACGCCGGGGAGGAGAAAGACTTCCTCACTCAGTTTCCGTAGAGTTTCGAGGTAGTCCTTTTCAAAGATCGTTCCCTCTGGCGCCTCAACTGCGATTCGCAATGAGTTTTCACTACCGGCCAACTCACTGCGGTTTTCCAGATAGTTCACTATGAAGGGATGATTCGTTGGAATCATTTTCTGGAAAGCTGCATTCATAGTGAGATCGCGGGCTTGAAAGGCCAGAAACACGGTAATTGCCAGACACACTAAAACAACCAGCATCCGGTTATTGAAAAGCAGTCTCTCAACGACATTGCCAGAGCGAGTGTCAAAATCTTCAAGCCGACGAATGATGTCGGTACTAGCCTTGTCGGCGGACATATTCATGAGTCTATTTAAGCTCCGTGTTATCAAGTTCCAGACGCTTGAGTCCTCTGGCAGTAGACATCACCAAATCACCGCCAGAACTTAATATCAGATCGGTAATCGCAGCATCCGAGGCTTGAGCCATCTTTCGAAACTGTTCACTCTCAGCAGATTTAAGAAACAAACGACCTGTCACATCCCCAAGAACGATTCCTTTGGGGGTTGCAACTCCGGCACTGAATGATGCCTGGGAGCCTGAAGGAATCCTTGACCAAACTCCCCTGTCACCAACCCACACAGTCCCCCGCAACCCAAAGAGAATGACCTGTCCATTCGCAGAGCCGATACCGCCAAAGAAAGTACCCTGATAATCAATGGGCAATGCCTCAAATCCGTCAGATCCACTAACGGAACCGGAAGTCAGCCCTCGCTCCCCGACGATGAAGGATTTGTTTCCCGGAGCAGTTACGTATTGATAGAGGTGATAGGAGTTCGGGTTAGCTGTTTCCGAAAACGCAGATTCCCAGGTTTGGCCGGCATCTCTGCTGTGGAGAGCAATGCCATAAGCTCCCAGCAGCCAACCCTCTCGCCCCGTTTCCGAAAAATGGACATCCAGAATCGGCTCGTCTCCCGTCAAATAGCTGGCGTTTCGCTTCAAAGCAGTGATTCCGGGCTCCGTCTCTGGCAACGTCTGAAGCGCCTTCTGGATGGTTGCCGCAACCTCCTGGCCAGTCATTGTTTTTTCCCATTGCTGTCCAGCAGTGTCCGTGCGCAACACCACGCCCGAGTGACCCACGGCCCAGCCTTCTGTATCAGAAACGAACTCTACATCCGTTAGTGTCACGCTTACCGGAACATGTTGGGCCTGATTCCAGCTTTGCCCGTTGTCATCAGACAGCAGGACGATGCCCTGCTCTCCGACAGACACCAATCTGTCTCCTGCTCTGGCAACAGCCAGCTGAACAGAGTGCTCAGCATTTTTGATGTGCATCGCAGGCATTTCTGTCAGATGAGGTAATACCTCTTTGATATCCTGTGCTGAGAGATGGAGAGGAGCGCCCGCCAGCAACAGTGCTGCCAACACCGATAACCGGGCACGCGCAATCAGTGAACTTATTGTCTTCATTGTTATTTCACCTGATATCAACTACAGACAATACGCAGCATTGATTCAGGCGCCCAAATGCGGGCGCCTGCATCGTTGACTCAGCGCATGGCTTCAGCGGCAACGGCATCGCCGGTAAAGTAGGTTTCCGGTTTGGTTGGTACAACATCCAGGTATTCCTCTTGCAATGCCTGAATTATGCTCAGGGTGTTGGCTTGGAGGTTAAATACCAGTGTGGTTTTAAGCATTGTGGCCGGCACCGACGGAACGACAAAAGGTGTTGTCATTGATGCCCGCCAGAGGTTGCCCTCGGAGTCATATCCGTCAACCAGAGCAATCAGCCAGGTGTCCTCATCAAGAAAATAGGTTCTCTTGGGAACAGCATGACGCATGCCTTCACGAACGGTCGCCTCTACTTCCCAGACGCGATGACGCTCCCAACGGACCTCCTCGGGATTGGCGTGAAAATCCAGATATGCTTCCTCGACGCTCGCACCGATGAAACCATTGTTGTTGTAGGGGATAAGCATTTCTCGCTTCCCTACAAGCTTCCAGTCAAAGCGATCAAGTGCGCCAAAGAAGCCCTGAACTTCATCGAAATAGTTAGCGCCTGAGGCAACGAAGTCTGGCGTATCGTAGGACACTGTTGGTGCCTGCCGAACCCGACGCTGGCCAACCAGGTATTGCCAGGCCTGTCTGGAATTGTCCTGATCAATGCTGTCCCGGATCACCAGGGATTCACCCGCTTTAAACGGGGGCGCCAAGGTGTTGAAACGGAACATGGCGTATTCACCACTCCAGCTTTCCGGTGTAACGCCCTCATAGAACTGCGGATATTGGAAGGAGATCTCATTACGGGTTGCCAAGGTGTGGGAGCCATCGGAGTTACCGACGATGTTCCTGAAGGTGTACTCGATCGATGGTGCTTCGGTCCTCAATAGGAAGTTCCACATTGCTTCAACGCCGCTTTGCGGGATTGGAAAGGGGGTTCCGCCAGCGCACCCTTCCAGAGAGTAGCCGCCGTCAACGGTTTCACAACGTGTCGCATTAGCGTAGGCGTTTTCATACACCGACTGTGGATGGGCACCTGTGCGATGAGTCGGATAAACATTCAGATAAAAGGTATCCGGATACTTGTTGAGCAACGCTTTAACGCCTTCTGAAAGCAAATGCTCGTACTCGGCCATATTTGATGTGGTGACTTTATAAAGGGGCTTTTCATCCTCAAAGATTTCGGCAGGAATATCCCCCATGTGAGGTCCGGGAAGCGGTTCTGTCATACCGCCGGTCCACTCGGGAATACTTCCATCCTCATTTCCCGCCCGTTCGGCACCGACCGGTGTTAACTCGTTCTTGAGACTCTCAGCTTTCTCCGCAGAAACCGCGGAATGGACACTTGTGGCACCTAAAGCCAGGGTAGCTGCAATGATTACTGCGATATTGTTTTTCTTCATGACAAACTCCTCGTTACACCTGCGTGCAACTGATCATCAGAATGTGCGTTGAACAGACAGAGAGATGAAATCCCGATCACCGTGAAAGTTCTTGTAGGAAAGTTCCGGCGCAGCAGTGTTGTATTTGATAATCGAGCCAGCTGCTCCGTAGTAATGGGTGTAGCTCAGCCCGGCCTGCCAGGTTCTCTGGTAATCGGCCGTAATACCAAAGCTCAGGTTTCCACCGTGCTCAGACGGAAAGAGCGCACCGTTGACTGATGAACGGCCATCAACTCCATAGCTGGCACCAATGGGCGTTTTCAGATCTAGCCCAGGGGCAACTTGGAAGTACTCTGGGGTAAAAAGGAACTGGATAGCGGTCGCATCACGGGTGGCGCTGGGATCCAGCTGATCAGGGTTTTCTGAAATACTCAGCCGACGGTTGAACGCCATTTCGGCCAACAAAGAAGCACCATCCCAGAGCGCACTCTCGTTAAAAACATTGATCATCGAGAGATTGGCATGGAAGGTTTTACCAACCGGATAGGCAGGATTGTCACTATTATCCGCAGTCGTATTGCCCGGCAAAATTACGGTGTTTCCCGATGCAACCAATGGCATATCGTTACGAAATGAAACTTCTGCCGCGACGTTTGCCTCGCCAATAAGCGTGCTCACGCTGGCACCTACCATTTTAATATCCTCCGCGTAGGTGAGGAGGTAATCGCCAATACTACCCGGTTGGACGTTCACGCCAGGTCGAACATAGAACTGAGGCATCTTGTCGTGATATTGAGCCGCGTAGAAGCCGAGGTCGTAGTCGCCCGCTTTTACTTTGATCTGGGCACCAAACTGGCCACTGTCGCTGGCCTCCTGATCACTCCCTCGAAATACTGATTGTCCGGGGCCTAGAATGATTGTCTCGCCACCTTCACCCGCAAAGTCGGCGAAACTGAAGTAGCTCCCGGAAGCCGGCAACTGGGTTTTTCGCCACTCAAACTGGTAATAAGCGCCTACAGAGACTTCAGGGCTTAGCAGTAGCTGGGCGGAGAACTGGTTTATTGGTCGCAGAATTTCCTGGAACCGGGAGTTAGGTACAGACAATGCTTTAACCAGATCCAACGAGGTCTGCCCGGCAGCCACGCCGTTAGATCCAAAGAACAGGCTTTCTCCGTAGAGCTGAGTAAACCGGCCAGCCTTAACGTTCAGACTTTTCCGACCGAGATAGAAGTTACCAAAAGCAAATGCATCGAGAAGCTCTGCGTCCCGCCCGTGAAGTTCTTCTGTCTCATCGGTGAACTCATCGGTATCCACGGATCGTGGGTTATAGAGGGCGCCGCCTAAAGCTCCTGGATTATCGTGTTCGGTGTTGTAGACGGAGTCATACCAAGCCGCGCCACTCAGTCGGAAACCATAACGACGCTTGTAGTTAAAGTTGAACTCTGACAGCAGGTCCAGTCGGTTTGATATCAAACCTTTATCGAAATTCAGATCGCCATCGTTGGTGTTCGCCTGAACGCCAATGCTGTTGTCAGCGACGTTTGGATCCTGATCTTCCACTCGCCAGGCGGCACTGTATTTGAGCGTATTATTCCAGCTCATACGTATGTCGCGATTACCACTGTCGATTGTCATCGCCTCTACGGGCCCACATAGCGCGATTAGTGCAATGGCAAACGATGGCCCTAGGCTGCGCGGGGCTCGGTGTGTTGTGCCAGTTGGCTGAAGGTTGTTTTTATCGGCCATTTCATTCTCCTCGTATAAAGAGGTTTTGTTTTTGTGGTGTGACAGTCCTGAAAAAGCTGCCTCTATCTCCAAAGTTAATCGCCCATTAAATTACCTTCCAATACTATCAAATAGCCTTTTCCATACCTTTATAGTATGAGCTAGCCGAGCCATTCGCTTACCCTGAAAACCGGTATGGCAGATCGTTACAGGAAGAGTCAGGTACTGGACAACAGGGCTTCGCAAGCCTCTTCTACGGTTTGATAGGCAGGCCGAACACGAAGGGCCCCACCTCGCGCACGCGGGCAAACTCGCCCGCCTCCACACCGGCGAAAACCTCGTTTCGAATGCGTCGGTAATCGAACAAGGCAGCACGCAGAGCCTCGATAGCAACCACGGCAAAACCACGCCCAGCCTCACCAGCTCGGGCGGCTTCAATCGCTGCGTTCATGGCCAAAAGGTTGGTCTGAGTTGAAATCGTCTCAATAAGGGTCACGATACCACCAATGTGACTGAGTTGCTCCTGAACCTCCTGAAACTGCCGTTCTGATTGTTCAGCCGATGCCTTGAGGTGGGTGACCCGATCCCGAACCTGCAGGACTTTTTGCTCGCCGCTTTCGGCGTTGGCGCACACCCGGGACATCGCCCCGACACTGCCTTCCGCCAATTCGGCGATCCGTTGGATCTGTTCAGCAATTGCTTCAAACGCGGCAATGTCTTTCTGCGCCCGCCACGACTGACGATGACCGTGCCGGACCTACCACAGTAGTGAATCCCGATACGAGGGTTCCAGTGGACACTGTCAATTCCCGGGACAGCGTGTGAATGGCCCCGGCCGAACGGATTTTGTCCTGAAGGATTTCCGCCAACTGGCTGACCATGTCTGGCAATGCCTGACCTTTTTCCGAATCTCCGGCAGCGAAATGCGCCAACAAATCATTCACCAGAGCCCGGGACTCTCATTCCCGACGGTAGGCCCCAAAAAGCTAGCAAATTGACCGCGATTGTCACAGCGGACAGCACCAACGTTGACATACCCAATTCTCTATTCCGATTGCAGACTAGAATGGAAACCCTTAACGCTCTCGATTGCACCGGTCACGCAATCCAAGTCCTGGCTTTCCGTACCGCCGGAAACACCGATGCCGCCGACCAGGGATCCCTCCCAGTACAACGGCAATCCGCCCCTAATCAGTGTGAAATCAGCACTGCGCCGTAGGCCATCCCGCACACGGGCAGCCTCCTCAGACAAAACCATTTCGACAGTCTCGGGATCAATACCCAGACCTGCGGCACATCGGGCCTTGCGCTGGGAAAGCTCGGAGGACACCAGAAAGGCTCCAGGCATACGGAGAAATCCCAGCAAAAGCCCCGACGAGTCATACACCGATACGGCAGCTTGAAAGCCCAATTGATCGGCTTGTGCAATAGCCGCATTAAGTAGGTCGATCACTGCGGTTTCAGTAAGTTTCAGGTGCGGCTGAACAAAAGAGTTTTGGATTGTTTGGTTCATGGCAGTACCTCTGGGCACAACAAAAAACGCCATCCTTGGCAAGACAGGCCCTCCCGGGCCTGTTGTGGGGGACATCAACGTTTAGGTTGATTCTTTCTCGCCTCAATTTCTTTCTTGCGGAGATCGCTTGCGAACTGCCCGCCAATACACCAATCCTCTGGTTGGACGCGAATACAATGCCCCCTTACTTTTTGGGCATCGACATTAAAAACCGATGCGACTAGGTCACAGAAACTCCGTGCAATTTGCTGCCGTTGCTCCAACGAGCGCCCCTCTAGCACAATGAACTCGAAGAAAAAGGACGCAGGCCCGGGCACCGTTCCTTCAATGGCAACGGATTCAGAATCAACCGGGAAGAAATACACACGAACACGATCTTTCGGGCATTCAAGGATGTGGGCGTAAAGGTCCGAAGCCCTATCAAGAAACGTTTTGACTACCTCCGTTTCCAAAGCACAACCCGATGAATAAAACTTGGCAACTGGCATGATATCCCCCTATGGAAGACCGTGGCGGCGACCGGCGTCCAGCATCAAGGTCGACCCGGTCATGGCACTGGCTTCATCTTGAAGCAACATTGAGACCCCCCAAGCGACCTGCTCAGGAGTGGTGAATGCAGCGATGGAAGATTCTGAGCGCATGCGCTCCAGGACCTCATCCGTGGTGATTCCATCTCGCTCTGCACGGGCCGCAGCAACGTTCCGCAGTCGTTCCGTTTCAGCAGGCCCGGGAGCGATTGTATGGGCGGTAATGCCCCGTTCTCCGTAACCCAAGCTCAACTGACGAACCACATTGAAAAGCGCGGCATTGGCGACACCTGCAGATGCGGCATAGGCTGTAGGTTCCAGGCCATAATGTCCGGCGATGGCAATGATGCGACTCCCTTCCAACATTCGGTCCTCCGACGCCCGAACCACGCGCAAAAGCCCCCCAACCTTGATGTTTACCGCCTCGATCAAAATCCCTATGTCCGCTTGCGTAATACCTCCAGCGACACCGACCCCGGGACCATGAACAACCGCCTTGACCGGACCGACAAGGGCCCCACGGATCTGCTTGATAGCGCTGTCAGAACTGACATCTGCGGCGCATGTACGCAGTCCAGGAAGCTTCTCTGCCAACGCAGCAAGAGCGAACTCGTCGCGGGCGACTGCCAACACATCCAATCCCTTGGCCAGAAGACTCTCCGCAATGACTTGCCCAAATGCGCCCGTCGCGCCGACGATGATGACGGTGGGTCCCGTCGATGTTTGCCGCGGCATATAGCTCCCGTTTGCTTTTTGTCAGGGAATAGAAGCCGACTCTGGAACGGTTGGCTCCCGATTGACTTGAGTCTAGAAACGCCACAACATACCGTCTAATACTATTTTAATGGCTCTTTGATACCTTTTAAATATAAGCGAGGAGCATGGGAATATCTGTCTCTTATACACATCTCCGAGCCCACGAGACCTCTCTACATCTC
>OJHH01000182.1_pt1 | contig 19470 bp, 16 predicted proteins | sample 1594911 | NCBI WGS metagenome assembly OJHH01 (sample SAMN05416787, study PRJEB24817) | seawater metagenome | isolation source: Sea water | place: Canada:Atlantic | collected 2013-11
GTCAGATGTGTATAAGAGACAGCTCGGCCGAGCGAAGTTATTTAGTCGCCACACCCAGTAAAAATTTTGATGAAAACAAGTCTTATAAACTTTTAGTTGCCTTTCATGGCTCTGGTCAAATCGCAAAAAACTTTCAAACTATGGTGTCGCTCGAAGCGGCATCAGACAATTATATTGTGGTATACCCACAGTCAGAAGTTGAGGAATGGAATGAAGGCTGTAATTGTAATAAACCTCACCGCTTAGGCATTGATGACCTAGGTTTTGTGGAAAATGTGATTGCAGATGTAAAGAGTAAATATAATATTATTGACAACGAACTTTATGCTGTGGGTTTTTCTCAAGGTGGGTTGTTCGCACAAAACGTTATGTGTAACAGTCAATTACAATTTAAAGCGATTGCCTCGGTTGCTTCGCCGATGTCGGTACACTTATCTCAAGTGTGTAATATTAAAAAAAATACCAATTATATGATGGTACACGGCAGAGCTGATATGGTTTTACCCTACAGAGGACTGGCAGATAAGAATTTTGGCCTTATTCCAAGTGAATCTGCAATTGCAATAATAGCCAAAGAAAATAATATTTTTACTGATGTAAAGTTGGAAACCGTTGGTGACCTTTCTAAGCATATCTATAAAAATGAATTACATACCAATCAGTTGATTGGTATAGCAGGTGGTGGACATCGTTGGAGCTTTGACAGTTTTGATACCACAAGTGAAATTCTTGGTTTTTTTGATTCCGTAAGTAAAACTAAAATTGATAGCCAATCAAAAATGTACCGTGTTGATAAAAACAATAAAAAAGATGTGCACGTAAGAAGTATGGGGCTTGAGCATTCAGGGCCAGCCATTATTTTATTATCAGGCTTTAATCAAAATTATCATAGTGACAGCGCATGGTTTTCACTATTACAGCCACTAATTGCTAAAACGCATCGTGTACATGCCATTGAGCGCTTTGGAAATGGCTTTAGTAGCATGGTAGCAGAGCCTTCCTATGCATCGTTCGCACCCGCACTAGACAAAACCCTTGGCATGCTTAATGAAGAAGAGTTTATTATTGTCAGCTTTTCTAGTGCAAATATCTTGGCGCATTTATGGCAGAGCTTACCTCGTTCTGAAGTGGAAGGTCACCTGAAGGGGATGGTTTGGATTGACCCTGATATCTTGTTACCACACGCTATTAACCTTTATCAAAACTGGCCTGTCTCTTGGTATCGCGAGAAAGGTGATGTATTACTAGAGCATATACAACAGGGCAACTGGACAAAAAAAACACGTAATAAAATAGCAAACGAACGTATTGCTGCTAGTGCACTTATCAGCGACAGCAATAAGGACGTTATGGATTGGCAATATTTTGACTTAATTAGTCAAAGCCGCAGTGATATTGACAAACAAGTGAGTAGAGCAAAAGAAATTGTCAACTATTATAATGATTTAGCCATTGTTGAAGGAAATGGTATTTCAACTGACGTACCTATTACTGTCATCGATACTGACTTTGAGTCTTTTGATATTGCTAATGCCGACGCATCAGATGTTGATAGCTTATTGTTATGGCAACAAGAAGGCAGCCAATGGAGCCAATTTATCAGTGAAAATTCGGGAGGGCAGTATCTACCGTTGCTAAATAGTCACCATATGGCGGTATTTCAGCACCCAGAAGAAGTGATTAAAGCTATATCATATTTAAGTCATCAATAGTTTAATCGTAGTCGTTATTGAGTGAACAATTAAACGCCTCTCTCCACCAGTTTAGCACGTTATGATGGAACGTCTTGTGGTGGGGATGAGTTAAAAAAATTCATCATTTCAGCAGCGTTTTCTGGAGATATAAGCTGGCTGCGCTCTTCTTCTTTCAGTTTTTGGTTAAACTCTTTACCTGCCTCGATTACGGCTAAACTTTTAGCGGTAATTTGTTGCTCTAATGACGATATCTTTTGCTCCATTTCCGCTTTATTGAGTGCCATTGAGCTTTTTATTCTTGATATTTCAGTCTCCAGTGCTTTGATTTCTTCGTTTAATCGGTCCTTTAATACTTTAATTTTTCTGTAATCAACCGGAAGATCATTGGTTTTTTTCTGGTAATCGTCTTTGGCTGATTTATAGTCAACGTTATTAGCTTCATAAGCTTTAGCGTTTTGGTTTTTATCAATAGTGTGTCTTGATAGCGCTTCAGGAGACAGCGTGACCGTTGTTTCTTTGTTTTCTATGTCTGGGGAAGCTTGAGGCGTTAAAGCATTTTTTGTAACGGTATTATTATTGTTATCTTTATTACTCAAGTCTGGTTTATTCAGGCTTTTATTGAGGTGAGTTTGAGTTGAATTAACGTCCATTTTAAGACTCAATATCAATTGGTTTTGTAGTATCTACTTAAAATATCTCATATTTTCGTTAAAGGTCAATAGCCTGGGTTATTATCTACTATGTCCGCAGTTAATAAGCATATTTTTCAGGCATAAAAAAACCGCAATTAAGCGGTTTTTTTATCATAGTCTGTTGCCAGACTAGGGCCAAGTTTATAAGTTACTAGGTATAACGAATAAACTAAAAACGGTCTTTATTTTGGTGGGCGGGGGTCATCTGTATTTGGCTTGTAGTTCATTGTTATTGTTTGGTTTGTTGTTTTGTTGTTGTTTTTATTGGTACTATTTGAGGTACTAAAAATAAATATCAAAAATTATTTATAGACACAGCCAAAACCATAACAACGATACTTTAATCTACTTCATCTTTAGCCTTACCAAATGTTCTTCGTATTTCTTTAGCACTTGACCACATCACTCTGATTACCCTGAATTATTCCAAACACCTTTGTCCTATGATTTTTAATACCTATGATGCTATTGTCATCGTATAAAAAGAGTCTTAAGTAAAATTATTTTCAATAACTTTTAGGGAGTATTAGTTGTGAGTATGCCAACGTACAAAGTTTGTTGTGATAAATGTGATTATGAAGCATGGTCATTAAAACTATGGGGAGCTAAGGAATATATTGATTCGGAAGGGCAGAAAATACCTGTTGATGTAACATTAAATTGGTGTAATGAATGTCAGTCTCTTGAACCGGTAGAGTCATTTGATCACACTGAAGAATATGTAAAAAAATTGAAAGAAGCTTTAAATAATATAAAAGACAATACAAACTCGGTACCTAAGCTATTTTATATTCGGTTGATGAGTTGGTTTAGGGGGGCAGATCAATGTTTTTTAAATGAGGCTCTAGAGTACACTCGAAAAATTGAGTTAGATTTCAAAAGAAAAGGCACTGAAAAGTGTCTAACTTGTGGAGCTGATGACGTACATATATATTCCGGAAATAAGGGGATAGGTTGGCAGTTGAAATTTGAAAACGACAACGATAATACAATTACCAATATTCAACACCCAAACTGCGGTGGCGAATTTTATATTTCAACAGATGTTATCCGAGTTGCAATGTCATCCGACATGCGAACATTTACTATTAACGGTGAAGAATTAATAAATAGTTAAGCCATAGAACAGCCTTAAGTACAACATTACTTAAGGTGATAACTGCGCATTTGTTTTTTGTGCAGTTAACACTAATTCACATATCGACTGACACAACGACCTATAAATTGCCCCTTCATAAGCTTAAGTATCTTGATAAACCAAGTAGCCAATAAAGCGAAATATTTTATTTTTAATCTAAATTGCGCAATGAGCACATGGAAAGTGCGCAAGTAATCAATTAAAACGTAAAATTATCTATTATATATCAAACGGTTATTGTTGTGGTTTCTTTTGGGGTATGAGCTAATTAATTCGATTATATTAAGGATTTGTTAAGTGTTGGTGCAGGTATCTTCCTAGTAATAGCTTCTATTTTAGCGATATTTCTTTCAATAGCTAAGTCTGCTAGAAATAATTCATCGCATAATTTAATCGTAGTTTCGGTAGAGGGTTTAGTTTTTAACTCTTCCCTAATGGTCAATATTTTTTGCATTACTTTATGAATACGTAACCTAGCTAATATTAATTCGCCCTCTGGAGAGACTGCCTCTATCTTATGTCCATCATCATTATAAAAACAACTTGAGTATCCACCATGTTTAAAAGCATTTTGAGCGCCCAGTGGTGGCCCTCTACGTTTATGTTTTAACCTGGGTGGGGTTAGTAACCCTGAGTTACTAAGCAATTTAAAGTTTTCTGTCATTAACCTTGTTTTTATATGCCTACGAGCAGTAGCGTAATTTAATTGATGCTTTTTACACCAAGCTTTGACACATATACCTGTTTGGCTATGATCAAACCAAAATTTGAGCTGTAATTTCCCCCAATCGGCTTTGGCCATAAATAGTTACACTGTTTTTTATCAAGTAAAAATAGTCAGTGGATTGTAAGAACCTACGCTTGATACTTCAGTATCGTTTGTATTGCTTCGCTTTGTGCTTCTTGGTGGCGCACTCCGCTCGCTGTCAGCACTTCCATTTCCCGTACTGTCATTCTCGCCAGGGCCGCTGTCTCGCTTTCCAGTTCCGCTTGGTTCATTTTCTGATACTTCGGCATGCTGTTGAGCACAGATGCTTTGATTATGGCTTGTATTTTGTTCATCATATTCCCTCACGTTTATTATTTGGTCATGGAACTAAAAGCTAGCGTTTACACTATACATTTGAATATAGCCAAAAACAGATGCTCCCAAATAGGCGAAATAGCTCATTCTAGAATAAAGAACACCAGATCTTATTCCTAATTGCTCGAATATTTCTAATGAGTGAGATTTTTCTTCAGAGCTGCTTAAGCTAGGCTTACGAACAATTAAAACTATCAAGGTAGCAAAAATAGGAGTGTTATGATTCCAGTCAAAAAATGCGCTCACCCAAAAAACTTAATACCCAATAATCGCAATGCATAAAACCCATACTAAGGGCTTTTTCGCCAACATAAATATAAAATTATTAGATTGAGCAAAAAGTACATTTAATATAAAAGCTAGCCCTATGATGGCTAGTATTTGGCTAAGAACTTCCATGTATTTACCGATGATTATTTACAAGTGTATAAAATATATATCACTTAGTTGGGCTTAGGAACCCTTAGTTATGACTTTTTAATGTTTACACACTGATTTTAATGAATTTACTATGCGATAAAATTGACAAATCATTACAATTATCGCACCTTACATATTGCATAATGGACACGCCGATGTTGTAAGGGACCACCATGGACAAAAGAAAGCTCAGCGAAACCGATATAATCACAAAATTTATCATGCCAGCGGTCAAAAGTGCCGGTTGGAATGTGATGACGCAAATTCGCCAAGAGGTGAAGTTGCGTGATGGCAAGGTGATTGTTCGTGGCCAGCTTGGTGTACGTAAAACGGTTAAGTCGGCTGACATTGTGCTTTATCTTAAGCCTAATATTCCATTGGCTGTTATCGAAGCTAAAGCGAATAAGCATGAAATAGGTAAGGGCATGCAACAGGGGCTTGATTACGCTCGCTTGCTTGAAGTGCCTTTTGTCTTTGCCTCTAATGGTGATGGCTTTGTTTTTCATGACAAAACTAACCCCGCAATGCTTGAATCTGAAATACAACTGTCCGACTTTCCAAGCCCTGAACAACTTTGGCAAAAATACTGCGTATATCGTCAGTTTAAAGACGAACAGCTGCCATTAATAACTCAAAGCTATCACGATGACGGTAGCGGCAAAGCACCTCGTTATTATCAACTACAAGCAATTAATAAAACCATTGAAGCGGTATCGCAAGGTAAAAACCGTATGTTGTTGGTGATGGCAACCGGAACGGGTAAAACCTATACCGCGTTTCAAATTATTTGGCGCTTATGGAAGTCTCGTCAGAAAAAGCGCATCTTGTTTTTAGCCGATAGAAACATACTTGTCGATCAAACCCGTATTAACGACTTTCAACCTTTTGGCCAAGCCATGACCAAGATTACTGGCCGTAAAGTTGATCCTGCTTACGAAATTCACTTAGCACTTTACCAGGCACTAACGGGTCCTGAAGAAAGCCAAAAAGCTTATAAACAAGTTGATCCCGACTTCTTTGACCTTATCATTATTGACGAGTGCCACCGTGGTAGCGCAGCAGACGACAGCGCATGGCGCGAAATTCTTGATTATTTTAGTTCTGCAACACAAATAGGTTTAACCGCCACACCCAAAGAAACTGACGAAGTGTCTAACATCGACTACTTTGGCGAACCTGTTTATACCTACTCATTAAAAGAAGGTATTGAGGACGGCTTCTTAGCGCCCTATAAAGTGGTGCGTGTAGACCTTGATATTGATGCCCAAGGCTGGCGTCCTGAAAAAGACCAAGTTGATGATAACGGCGAACTGATTGAAGACCGTATCTACAACATTAAAGATTTTGATCGCACTATCGTCATTAAAAACCGTACCGAACTGGTTGCCCAAACCATTACCAGTTATTTGCAAAAAACCGACCCAATGGCAAAAACCATTATTTTCTGTAACGACATTGATCACGCCGAACGTATGCGCAGGGCATTAGTTAACCTAAACCCTGAGCAAGTTGCTAAAAATGACAAATACATTATGAAAATAACCGGTGATGACGAAATAGGTAAAGCACAGCTTGATAACTTCATTAACCCGAAAAAAGCCTATCCCGTTATTGCTACAACGTCTGAATTAATGACCACAGGTGTCGATGCCAAAACCTGTAAACTTGTGGTGCTTGATCAAAACATACAATCCATGACCAAGTTCAAACAAATTATTGGTCGCGGTACCCGCATTGATGACAGATACGGCAAGTTATGGTTTACCATTCTCGATTTTAAAAAAGCGACAGAGTTATTTGCCGATGAACGTTTTGACGGCGTACCTGAAAAAATCATGGTAACGAACCCTGATGACATTATTAGCGATGAAGATGATAGCTTTATCGACGACTTAACAGCGGAAAATGAAAACAGTGTTGATTACTCAGATGTCAATCAAGATGCCCATGCCGACTTGCTAGGTGTAACTGATGGTGATTTAGGCAATAGTACATCAGGTGAAATTGATGCCGATTGGGGCGATGATGAAGAAGAAAAACGCTTTATCAAATATAAAGTCTCTAATGTTGAAGTTAAAAAAATGGCTGAACGTGTGCAGTATTACGACAGCGACGGCAAGCTCGTAACCGAGTCATTTAAAGATTACACCCGAAAAACTATCCAAAAACAGTTTACTTCACTAGATGACTTTACCCGTAAGTGGAATGCCGCAGAGCGTAAACAAAGCATTATTGACGAACTCGAAAACGAAGGTGTTATTTGGCAAGCCCTTGAAGAAGATATAAGTAAAGACCTCGACCCGTTCGACCTAATTTGCCATGTCGCCTTCGACCAACCGCCACTTACCCGTAAAGAGCGAGCTAACAGCGTTAAAAAGCGTAATTATTTCACTAAGTATTCACAGCAAGCGCAAACAGTGCTTAATGCCTTACTCGATAAATATGCCGATGCCGGTGTAACCGAAATAGAAAGTATCCATGTGCTTAAAGTTCAACCGTTTAATCAAATGGGCAAGCCAATGGAGATTGCAAAGCAAGCCTTTGGCGACCGAAAAGGGTATGATCAAGCCATTACCGAGTTAGAAAGCGAACTGTATAGCAATATAGATCAATCTGCCTAATTAGCTGAAAGCCTGACTTTAGAGCGCAGAAAGCTTTAAACAACATAATTTAAAATAAGAGAATTTCATGTCAATCAGTTCAGTCATTAAATCTATTCAAGATATTATGCGTAAAGATGCCGGTGTAGACGGCGATGCCCAACGATTAGGGCAAATGTCTTGGTTACTATTTTTAAAAATATTTGACGCCCAAGAAGAAGAACTAGAGTTTGAATTAGACGATTACCAAGCGCCTCTTCCAAGTGAATACCTATGGCGCAATTGGGCAGCAGATGACGAGGGCATTACAGGTGATGAGTTATTAGCCTTTATTAACGATAAATTATTTCCAGACCTAAAAAACTTAACCGCGCCAATTAACTTAAACCCGCGTGGTTTTGTGGTGAAAGAAGCTTTTAGCGATGCCTTTAACTACATGAAAAACGGCACACTACTGCGACAAGTCATTAACAAGCTCAACGAAATAGACTTTACCGACTCAAACGAGCGTCACTTGTTTGGTGACTTATACGAACAAATTTTAAAAGACTTACAAAGTGCTGGTAACGCTGGCGAATTTTATATAATGTCACCTTCATTTTTTACTAACGAATGCCACCTTCCAACAGCAGCATAAAGTGTTACCACTCAATAGGTGTTAAAGTCGATTTTAAATAAAGTGGATGAGCTGGTTCACCTGATTTATTGACTTTCAATACGTTTAATTCTGGAATCAAGGCTCGAACATGTTTAGAGCGATTCAAAAACATACCATCATTTCCCCAAGCCCCAACAATTACTCCCGCATTTTTGGCAAGTAGGATCAGTGTCTCATCATTTTTATTACCGATTGGATCAGATGCTCTTTTCATGTCTTCAGGCTGAGTAGCTCGATAGGCAAAAAGGTTGGTCATACATAAGCCACCATAGCCCCATGTTTTAGCGAAATTAATACAGCGACGAATAGTAGGATCGTCTTCAGTTTCATCTGCTGTTGATGGATTAAGTCCTATGAACATCGCATAGGGTTTCGACTCGTCCCAAATACGCCAAAGTTCATAACGATAAGTTCTACAATCGGATAGTTTTGCTGTTTTCTTCATATCAATCATCCACAACTTCAATCGTTACATGTTGGGCACCAAAGTACGTACCTTCATCCACTTCATAGCGCAAGGTTTCATAGCAGTGTGGGCAATCAAAGGTTTCATTAGGCTCAATGCATTCATCTTCTAGCCAATCCCAGCCAATATATTTTTCACAAGTTGGGCATTTCATTCAGCAGTCCTTATTCATTCAAATACATTTCCGCCATATCATCTAATTTGGCTTTTACTTCTTTCCAGTTTGGCATTACTTGAGTTAATAAACGCCAGAAACGCTCGCTGTGGTTGTGTTCGGCAATGTGGCAAAGCTCATGTAGTATCACGTAATCAATGCATTCTTTCGGTGCTTTAACTAGGTGAGGATTGAGCATCAAGTTGCCTTTAGTTGAGCAGCTTCCCCATTGCTTTTTCATTGCCATTACACGAAATGAAGGAATACCTATTACCCAAGTCGCTTTCGGAAGCAATTCGGCTAGTCGCTCATGAAAAATGGCTTTAGCTTTGTGTTGATACCACTTGTCGATTAGCGGTTTAATTTTTCCCAACCGATCATCAATATCTTTACTTACTTCATGCTTGATTGTTACGTTCAATTTGCCACAGCTTAGCTTTACGTTAGGAACTTGAACGGCATCAATGTTGATCTTTAATACATAGCGCCTACCTAAGTAAAACTGTGTTTCACCACTCACGTAACTCTTAGGTAAAACCGACTCTTTTTGCTTAGCAAATTCATCAATACTTTGCCAAATCCATCTGGCACGCTTATGCATGGCATCTTGAATAGCATCATCACTTGCATCATGTGGCACTGTAGCGACAACACGCTGATCTGGATGAACCTTAATAATAACCTTGCGTGCCGTTTTTTTAGCATTTTCAGCAGGCTTGGTTTTACGAATCACATCATAGTGAATGGTGTCGTTACCATAGGTAAAAACACCACGCTCATTTGTTGTTGTTCTGATCTCAGCAGCTAATGTCAAATTAGACACTAAAAGTCACCTCGTGATAATCCTAACCTTGCTCGTTTTAACACTTCTTCAATCAGCTTTTGAGCGTTATCAAGGCCAAGATCAGCAAATAACAGCGGCAACAGTTTCATGTGAATAGCGTTTTCAATTTCTGCTGGATTAATTGAATACTCAGCAACAGCGGTATTCACTACATCATCAATACTAAACGCCAAGGCTACGAGCTTATCGTTATCTAAGGCTTTGTCAGTCAAGAAATCACCATCAAATAAGTGCTTAAACAAACCAAAATAGGCTTGTGCATGTTTATTTAACTTGCCGGAGTCATCTAAAAAGTCATTGGGAACATCAGCCACTTTGCGGTCTTTCACTTCCTGCTCAAAGTCAGCAAAAAGGATGTACTGCTTAACGGGCGCATCAAACATAGCTTTCGCATCTTCAATTGCCTTTTTAAGCATCTTCGAGAAATATTCTTGAGCGTAAGGATCATCTGCTAAGTCTTGCTCGATCATCTTAGTGATTCGGCCAGTGATTTTATCAGTCTGGTTACGAGCCTCGTCATCGCTCATATCCTGTGGTTTAACGTCTTTCCCTAAATTACCAACCAAGTACGCACCCTCAGGCTCTTTAACTTCAATACCAGCAATATGCTTGTCTAGGAGGCTGCGAATATCTTCAGCGTATTCATCATAATTAATGGTTTCGTCAGCATCTTCTCGCACTTGTTTGCGTAAATCGACAAAGGCTTTTAGATCACGTTTGTACAAGTCACGCTTGTTATCAAAAGACCTATCTTCAAAGTAGGTTGCTGATTGCAACGCTACTTTCATACAGTTAGAAAATGCAGTTAGTGCTGAATAGAAGTCATCACGCTTTTTAAGATTGGTATCGACAAGCTTGCCATCGACATCTTGCACCTTAGGTGCTAACGCTTGGCGAAGCGCTGGGCCATCTTGCTTGTTTTTAACACCTTCAAATATCGCCCACAAATCACAGTGCAGCCCCGGAAGCTTTTTGTATTCCGTGTCCATGCGGTTATACAAACCTTTCAGATCATCAATATCAAAGCCGCCTTGGGTGCGCTCAGCAAGGTCTTGGTACTTTTCTATCGTGGTATCAAGTTCTTTTAAAATGCCTCGGTAATCAATTAAGTATCCAAACTGCTTTTTGTTATGCAATCGGTTAACACGGGCAATTGCTTGGATAAGGTTGTGCTCTTTAAGGGGCTTGTCGATATAAAGCACGGTGTTCTTCGGCTCATCAAAGCCCGTTAGCAGCTTATCTACTACGATCATGATGTCTGGGCCATCATCTCTGCCAAAGTCTTTTATAATGGCTTTGGTGTAGGCTTTTTCATCCATTTTATCAACATTGGCTTTCCACCAATTTTGCACAATGTCTTTGCTTTCTTGATCAACAGCCTCGTGACCCTCACGAGTATCTGGAGCCGACATCGCCACAACCGATGTAACTGTGCCTATTTTATCCAATGCCTTCTTATAACGAATAGCAGAGGCTTTGGAATCACAAGCTAGTTGGCCTTTTAAACCTTGATGCTTAAAGTTTTGAAAATGGTCGGCAATATCGTAGGCAATTAACATAATGCGATCAGCGGTTTGATAAATCTGACCTTTTTGTGAAAACTTCTTTTTTAAATCAGTTTTTTGTTTGTCGCTCAGCTTACTGGTACTGCGATCAAACCATGCATCAATCGCCTTATCGTTAACGTTTAGCTCTGGAATACGCTCTTCATACAGGAGCGGAGTCACGGTTTTATCTTCAACCGCTTGCTGCATGGTGTAGCTGTGAATGATCTTACCGAATTTGTTTTCGGTCTTATCGTCTTTTAACAGCGGCGTACCTGTGAAGGCAATAAACGCAGCTTTAGGTAGCGTCTGCTGCATACGGATATTATTTTCACCGTTCTGGCTGCGGTGACCTTCATCCACTAACACAATTATATTCGGGCTGTCGTTAAAGCAGTCTTTGTATTTTATTGCTGAGCCAAACTTATTAATGATCGAAAAAATAACGCGTTCGTTACCTTGACCAATTTGCTCGGCTAAACGTTTACCTGTGGTGGCCATTGCGCTTACTTTGTCTTGATCGTCTAGTACACCACCAGAGGCGAAAGTACGGCTTAGCTGGTCTTCTAAATCAACGCGGTCAGTCACAATAATTACGCGGCACTGCGCAAGCTCTTCAAGCCATATAAGCGCCTTAGATAAAAACACCATAGTAAACGACTTACCACTGCCCGTAGTATGCCAAATAACACCGCCCTCACGTGCGCCAGTGTCATCAAACGTATTAATACGCTCTATCAGCGCCTTAATACCAAATACTTGCTGATAACGCGCAACAATTTTGCCTGCTTTTTTATCAAATAAGGTAAACAAGCGGGTCATATCCAGTAGGCGCTCAGGGCGTAATAAACTTACAATCAGCCTGTCTTGGTCGGTTACCGTCAGCTCACCTGCGGCAATAAGCGACTGGTAATCATCTTTATCTTTTGTAGGGCGATGATTAAAGAGCGCATTTAATTGCTCATCTCGTAGCGTATGGTTTTTAAGCCTGACAAATTCAGCTTCTGGTATTTGTTCTTCCTTCCACTTCGCCCAAAACTTTTCACGGGTCCCGCACGTTGCATACAAGCCCTCATGCCCGTTTATGGCTAACAGTAACTGGCTATAGGCATATAAATGCGGTATTTCATCCTGCTTTTGGTTACGAATGTGCTGAGAAATCGCCTCAGCGTTGGTCGATTTACCCTCTTTGTTTGAATCTGGGCGTTTCGCCTCAATCACTACCAATGGCAAACCATTCACAAAACACACAATGTCAGGTCTGCGGTTGCCCGTCCCCTCGGCATTTTGTACTACTAACTCTTCGGTACAATGAAACGCATTGTTATCAATATTATGCCAATCAATCAGCTTAATAGTGGGGGATGCTTTTTTTCCGTCTATAAATTCAGTAACGCTAACGCCATACATAAGCGTATTGTAGATTTTCTCATTAGCCGCTTTTAACCCTAAGTTCATGGCAGGGTTTAGCTCATGCATCACCTTATCAATGGCAGCTTCTGATAATGCATGTTGCTTACCTGCAAACGAAAAAGTCTGTTTGGCTAAGAAGGCACGCATTACAGGTAACAACACCACCTGATGGGTGCTTTTTTTGTTACCTGCTAACGTGTTCCCGCGCAGAGCTTCACACTCACTCGGTGGAATAAACGTATAGCCTAAATTAGTGAGCAACGAAAGCGCTGGAATTTTTGCGCTGAACTCTTCTCTGAAGTTTGCTATTTTATTATTCATATAATCAAGTCAACTTTTTTAAAATCACAGGTTTTAAACCATTTATTGCTTCAAATGTCTCAACTAACTCTTGTGTAAGGCTATCCACATTTAAATTATTAACAGGCCACCTGAAGTAGCGCACACCTTGAGAATACCATTGATTACACGGTATTTTCGCTAAGTTCTCATTGAAACTTTCAAGTCCTAATTCAGAATCGTTGGTCTGAATTTGAATCTGAATAAAGATGTATTTCCCTGTATTAAGTTGATCATTTTCAGTCATGTGATCAGATATGGAAGTTCTTGCAAAAAGTGCTACTTCAATTGTTTCTTCTTTATCGTATAAAATAGTCGTAGGTAATCCAAACCAAGAGGCTTTTTTACTATGTAACACCCCCATTAATTCTGGGTTTTGCTCATGAACAGAGTGTATTCTTTGCGAAACGCTTTGTAAGGTAGTCTTTAGTAAAGACCAAGCTTCAGATATTTCGCCAATGTGAGTTAAAGCAAACTCCTCTTGCGCCTTATTTAGTTGACTGTCGTTCACAAGGTTCTCCAAGTGTAATAAAAAATCTTTCAAAATCAGAGACCATTTATTAAATGGCGCTTCAAAGAAATGTTGCTGTAATCCTTTTTTTACTTCATTGACTAATTGTTTAAAGCTAATCCCACACCAACGTTTGTGCTGGTTATTATCGTCTACTTTCCCATCAGGAGATAAGATAACAAAAACCGCTTGTTTGCTTGTTTCATCTGTTAATTCACTTCCTATACTGGAAGCTGCATTGGAAGAAATTAAGTTATCTACATGCATTTCGTATTCTTCAAATGGGTTAATTTGCTGATGATTAACTTTACTTTCAATCGCGATAATCCATTCTTCAGAGCTTAACAATAAATCGATGCGTTTATTGTTTTGGGTCGTGACTTCTCGCTGTGGTTTATTGTGAACTTCAGCATGGTGTAGATTTGTATAGTTGGGGGTTTGACGTATCAAATTGACGATACACGATACGACTAAATCGTGCATTTCGTGAACCTCAGATGGGTCACAAAAGAAACTGAGCACTTCAGTCATTGGATTTTCAAAATGACCGCGACTACCAATATCAAAAAAGGTTGTTTCTCTCTCATCTTTCGGGAGCTGCTTAAAAGCTTCAACTAAAGCCGTTAACTGTTCAATATCCATTTATTGGTATTCCTTATTATCGATGTGCAAGCATCCTTAAACTAGCACTGGATATAGATTGGTAATATCTGTCAATCAATTTTGCCGTAATTATTTACAGTGTAATTGGTTCAATAGCACGACCTTGATGGTCGTGCAGCGTAATGCCTTGCTCTGTTTTCCAGTCTACCCAACCATTAGAACTGGCTAATAGCAAAAACATCGAAGCACCGCTTGGCGTAGGGAATAAATAATCACGTTGGAATACAAAACGACCACCTTGCTCTGCAATTACCCCTTTGGCTAATAGCTGGTCACGCTTATCATAAAACCGTTGTTCTGTTTTACGCTTAGTGGTCATCGGAGCGGAAGAGCCCTTTAATACCACCATGCCTTCGTTGGTATAAATGCCCTTGGCATCGACACCTGTGCGGCTACAAGAAAATACCTGTTCAGCTTTGGTTGGTGATATTTCTGTCAGTGGTTCAAAAATGGGGTAGCCAAGGGTGGCTAACAACAAGCTGCCTATTTCATGTATTTCATCACAATCGGCTTTAAGCGGAACAGGTGTATGTGGCCTTTGCCCACCATTACCATTAAGCAGTTCATATCGCTGGCAGTGCTTTGCTTTTTCTATCGACAGTGATTCTAAATACAGCACATGGGTTTGCGTTAAGTTATTGGTGAGTGACACTAATACCAATGCACGCTCCCAATCTTTCTTTTCGTCTTTATAGTGCTGCATCAAGCGGCTGCCCACATCGCCCGACTGACCTATATACAACTCGTCATTATCTGTATAAGTGTTATCACCAGACACTAAAAAATAAAGCCCAACTTGCTTAGCTTCTGGCATTTTTACAAATTCAGCAATATCACTACGAGGCACTTCAATTAAACGAATAATTGAAGTGGTTTGCTCAGCAATGCGAATACCCGCAGGGTCGCCCGTAGGTAAAAAGATTTGAATAGTACGAGGTCGCTTTTGAGCAATCATACGACCTCCTTGTCATCCGCTTTTACTCTGCGCTTACCCGTTAACAGTTGCTGCATTAGCGCTTTTTTCTCTTGTTTTAAGTCAGCAAGTTGTTGTTCTAACAACTCGATTTCTTGATCAGCATTACTAAGAACCGATGCAACCTTTGCCTGCTCAGAATGTTCAGGTATTGCTAGGTGCAATGACTTAATATCATTACTATTTACGGCTTCGAAGGTACTGCCTTGTGAATATTTTTCCCAGCGAGGTTCAAACCAAAGTAACCACTGGTATAAATATTCTTGAACATGATGTTTTTTAGCGCTAATTGCTGATATCCCACGGCCTATACAAGCTTCGTGCTCTGATTTTGCAATTGTTCCGACAGGTGCTCTTACGCTTAATAAAATGTCCCCGATACTGCATTTTTTGGTCACTTCACTGGTATAGATTCTAGGAGCTGACTTGCGATTTTTAATATCGGCATTTCCTTGAATAAGCGGAAGTCCCTCACTGTTTTCATTGTATGATGAAGACTTAGGTGAAGATCCCATAACAACTTCAGCTACATTGGACAACTTAACCTCTTTCCACTCTCCCTCAAACGGTTTACCTGAATCATCAAGTAGGCGCTTTCTTTGGGTGTGAGCGCCTGTAAGTAGTTGTTGCATCAGGGCTTTTTTCTGCTGTTTGCTGTTGTCGATTAGGCGCTCGGTGGTACTAATTGCTTTATCCCATGTGGATAGGATTTTGGCGATTTTGCGTTGTTCAAGTAGTGAAGGGCTGAATATTTTAAAATCACCAACTTGCTTTAAACTGAGGCTCGGTTGAGCTTGGGTTGACGCTTCTTGTATAACTTGCCATTGCACGAATGGTGAACGAATTGCATATTTAAGGTAAAGAGGAAATACTTTCTCTTTTACTGGCCTAATGAGGGCAACATTCTGATTAATATTTGCAGGTAATATCGACGGCTCTACCATAAAGCTCGAACCGATAGTATTTCCTACTATACAGAGAATTGAATCCTCGTCCGCCAATTTAGAACGTTTAAGCATCTCATTTGCTTCTGATGTTATCCATTTTCTTGTATCCAGTTTTGCCGAACCATCAAATGAACAGTTATACGCACCAATAAAAGTTGCTTCACCTTTTGATTCATCAACAAATTGATGTCCATATGTGGTTGGAGTAGATCCCTTAGTAATTAGGCTAGTTAAGTCAATTAATTTTTTTATTTCATCACTAGGCCCCATAACCCAACTCCTTTAAATAGCCTTCCATCTCGAACTCAAGGGTTTGCAGCTCATTTTTTAGCTTTACACGCTCAGTGCGCACTGCTACTAAATCAATCTCAGCTTCTTCTTCAAAGGTATCAACATAACGAGGGATGTTGAGGTTAAAGTCGTTTTCTTTGATCTCGTCAAAACTGGCTAGGTATGCGTATTTATCTACACTTTCACGAGCCTTGTAGGTGTCGATGATCTTTTGAATATTTTCGTCAGTTAGCTGGTTTTGGTTTTTACCTGATTTGAACTCACGGCTGGCATCTATAAATAGTACGTTATTGTCGGTTTTATGCTTTTTGAATATCAAGATGGCGGCTGGAATACCTGTGCCAAAAAACAGCTTTTCTGGCAGGCCAATAACGGTGTCTAGCAAGTTTTCTTCAATCAGTTGTTGACGGATTTTACCCTCGCTTGATGCTCTAAATAACACACCATGTGGCACCACCACTCCCATTCGGCCCGTTTCTGGTTTAAGCGTTTCAATCATGTGGCTAATAAACGCATAATCACCTTTGGTTTTAGGTGGAATGCCACGTCTAAAACGCCCATAAGGGTCGCTGCTAGCATCGTCATGCCCCCATTTATCCAAGCTAAACGGTGGGTTGGCTGTTACTACATCAAAGTGCAGTAAGCCGTTGCCGTCTTTATCAAGCAGCAATGGGTTACGAATAGTGTCGCCCCATTCAATGCGGTGGTTGTCTTCACCGTGTAGGAACATGTTCATTTTGGCGAGTGCCCAAGTTGAACCAATGGCTTCTTGCCCAAATAAGGCGTATTTTTTGGAACCTGAGTTTTTACGTACCATAGCGCCACATTTTAAAAGCAGTGAGCCACTGCCAGTACAGGGGTCGCATATTTGGTCGCCTTCAACGGGCTCTAAAACGGTGGCTAAAAGAGTCGAAACTTCAGGTGGGGTGTAGTATTCACCAGCGGTAGCGCCACTACCAGCGGCAAAGTGTTTAATAAGATATTCATAGGCATTACCGATAATATCTAAGCTGCCGACACGCTCTGTGCTTAGGTTTAAAATGTCTTTACCAAAGTCTTCGAGCAAGTGACGAAGTAAATCGTTCTTTTGTTTTTCTTGGCCTAAGCGGTCAGTGTTAAAACTGATATCTTGGAATACGTTTTTAAGCTTACTACCGTTGGCTTCTTCAATAGCGTGTAAGGCTTTATCGATGCGCTCACCGTTGCCTGCTTCATAACGCTTTTCATATAGATCCCAAAAGCTTGCGCCTTCTGGCAGTACAAAGCGCTGCTTCGACATCATGGCGTGAATAAGCTCTGGATTATCACCATATTGCGCAACGAGTTTATTATATTCGTCTTTATATACATCAGAGATGTACTTTAAAAACAGCATGGTCAGGATGAAGTCTTTGTAGGTATCGGCACTGATTACACCACGGAAGGTGTCACAAGCGGCCCATACCGCCTTATTGATATCGTCCTGATTGATTTGGTTGGTTGTGGTCATATTTTTTAAGTCCTTATCATTAATTTTTAAATCTGTTTTGTTTTAGGCTCTCTTTCAAACGCATGAGCTTTCAAGTGCGTGAATAGCAATGGCTTCTAGTTGTTGCTGTCTATTTTCAATCAGCTTTTGTAATACTTTTTGCTCTCTAACACCGCAGCGGTGCATTGCAGCGAGTTGTTTTTGCTTCTCTAAGTTAAGTACCTTAATGGGCACATTCTCCAGCACTTGCCTGCGAATACTTAGGTACATTGAACCCTCGGCAGTCGCTTTGAAATAACGCTGTGCAGGCTGCTGATTAAGCTGCCAACATAAGAAATCGGGCACGATCACATCTTTAAACTCAGGCTTTAAACGCACCACAAAAAAGTGTGGTGAGCAAACTGTGCGCTCTAATACCTGTTCTACTAATACGCTGTAATGTTTTGCCCCTTTAGCGACAAATAACACATCTCCATTTTGTAACCAATCGGGCTGTTTCTTCGTATTTAATACGGTTTCAACCATAGTGTATTGATTGATCTCACCCGTTGCCTCGGTATCCCTCACCTGAACAACATTTACATCACCATTGTCGTATTGCTTCACCGTGCCACGAAAAGGGTGGCCTAAGCGGATATCGGCAATATCACTCAGGCGCAGCTCTTCAGTAGCTTGGCGCATTTTTGCATTCATGAACGTTAAACCTTGGTTGTGTTCAGCAAACCGATTTGCTCAAAAAGTAAATAAACGCCAATGGGATATGACCAACTGGCGTTACAAAATCGGAATTAATTTAATGAAAATTATTGTGGCTGACATTGTTGGCTAGGTCAATTTATTTTTGCAGTAATCAAATACTGCAATTTGTTGTTGACACCTTAAATGCTCATGCGTATATTTTGCAGTATTGTAATGGAGCATTTAATTTGAGTGACAATTATCCCAAAGTTGTAAAACAAACTGTAAATTTAGGCAGCCTGCCTTACGTATCGAACGTTGATGAGGAAGGTCAACGCACTATCGCTTTTCATGAAGATCACATTGTTGAGCGTTTCCCTAGAGTGTTATCACTGGTTCGAATTCAGGATGCTCTCGAAATCAATTTATTCTTAGAGCACCGATATAAAGGGCTTTTTATGCCGCCTAAACGTGGCGGTAAAAAGAACCCTCTTGGTGGCGTATCGCTTATTACTGTGCAGTCATTAGCAAATTCTATGAGTTTGTTTTTGCAATGGGTTGAGAAGAATAACGTGGACTGGCATGAGGTTTATGCCGTAAGTGACAGTGATAAAGCGAAATATTGGCTTCCTGTGTACCGTTATCGCAAGCACCTTATAGAGCAAGTGATTGCAAAGGATATTGACCGAGATACGGCAAACCTATACATCAACCATGTTAGGCAGTTTTACGAATGGGCAAGAAAGCAACGCAGAATTGATAAAGTGCCATTCAAATATAAAACCAAGGTCATTAAGAAAAAGCGCAAAGATGGCGGTTTAGATTTGCTGTTTACTGACTACGGGAGTGAGGAAAAAGGCTTTACCATTACCACGACTGATTTGCTGATCCCT
>OJHH01000183.1_pt1 | contig 19441 bp, 19 predicted proteins | sample 1594911 | NCBI WGS metagenome assembly OJHH01 (sample SAMN05416787, study PRJEB24817) | seawater metagenome | isolation source: Sea water | place: Canada:Atlantic | collected 2013-11
AATGAATTTGAAGAGCACGAAGAAGGTGAAGTAGGTTCTGAAGAGGAAGAAGGTCCGGCTTTAAGAATGAAACTTAAAACTTTTAATTATGATGTAAAGTATAATTTGCCGAAAATTAAAAATATAGAAATAATTTTGGGTGCTCAAGGAATGCATCAAAAAAACAAGAATCTTGCAGAAGAAATTTTAATTCCAGATTCTGAAATTAATGACATTGGTATCTTCTCAACTGCTGTAATTGAATTTGATAAAAGTTCTTTACAAGGAGGTATTCGTTTTGACACAAGAAAAATTGAGACATCATATCATGAAGTTGCACATGAAGATGAAGTCCATATATTTGAAAGTCTCGATAAAAACTTCAGCAATTTCACCGCTTCACTTGGATATAAATTTAATTTAAAAGAAGATATAACAACTCGTATTAATCTTGCGACTGGCTATAGAGCTCCAAATCTAGCAGAGTTAACTTCAAACGGAGTGCATCATGGCACTAATAGGTTTGAAATTGGGAATTCAGACCTTAGTAATGAACAAAATTTTCAAGTTGATATTGCAGTAGAATATAAAAATGAACATTTAGAATTTTTTGTTAACGGGTTTTATAATAAGTTGAATGATTATATTTATTTAACTCCAACTGGAGAAATTGAAGATGATGCTGAAGTTTTTAATTATATACAAGAAAATGCAAAGTTATATGGTGGAGAAATCGGTTTTCACTTACATCCACACCCTTTAGATTGGTTGCATTTAGAAAGCACATTTGAAACTGTGATTGGAAAACAAGATAATGGAAATTATTTACCACTAATTCCTGCAAATAAATGGAATAATATTTTAAAAACTGAATATAATATAGGTAATTGGCTTGATAACGGATATGCAACATTAACAATATCACATACTTTTAAGCAAGAAAACGCAAGTGACTTTCAAACTATTTCTGATGGCTACACACTTATAAACACAGCATTTGGAGGTAATATAAAATTTGGCGAGATTATATTTGAATTGACTGGCAATGTTAATAATTTATTTGATACTTCATACATCCCACATTTATCAAGATTAAAATCTGAAGACATCAATGCAATTGGAAGAAACTTTGTTCTAGGTATTAATTTTGAGTTAAATTAAATTCTTATCAAACTGATTTAAAAGAGTAATATTTTTGATATTACTCTTTTTTTAATTGTTTTTAAACTTGGGGGTTTAGTGTTTTACATTTGTGTATTACATGTAATATTTTATATGAAATTCGTTCTTGTTTATTAAAGAAAGAACTCCATTTGTTAGATTTCTATTGAGTATGCCATTAAATTGAGTGTTTGTAGTTTAAGTAACGGTATAATAATTTAAATAATGAAAAAAAAATACTTTGCTATAGGTCTAATATTTATTAGTATTTCAATGTTTAGCCAAACTACAACAATACCATATATACAAGATTTTGAAGGAGTAACATTCTTACCAGATGAATGGCAAGCATTCGGTGATATTGGAGCTGCTTAGGAGCATTCAACATCAATTGGCGCTTATGGTACAAGTAGTAGTTCAGCATATTTTGATAATTTTAATACAACATCTGGATACTATGGTATGAGATGTATAGCTTTTGATTTATCTACAGCAATAAACCCTACACTTCAAGTTGATGTTGCTTATGCAAGATATAATTCTTCTCGTTCCGACAGGTTTGGTATTTGGAGTTCTTTAAATGGAACAACTAGTTGGTCAAACATTATTAATTATAGCAATGGATCATTAACAACAGCTCTAGATCAAACAATTTATTTCACACCAAGTAATACAGAGTGGCAAACGATAACACTAGATTTGACGGATTTTTCTGGTCTATCATATGTAAGGTTTGCATTTGAAAATCATTGTAGCAATGGTAATACATTATATATCGATAATGTTAACTTTTTCGATGCTTCACCTCTAGCGGTTAAAAATGAAACTATTATTAACTTTTCATTATATCCAAATCCAAGTGAAGAAAATATTATCTTAAGTTCAAATCTAATTAACTTAGATAAAAACAACATCCAAATTAGAAATTTACTTGGTCAAGAGTATAGTAATTTTTCTATGCGTAAAGAATCAAATACTACGTACCAATTAAATTTCGAAGATTTTTCAAGTGGAATGTATTTTATTACAGTTACTTCTGATGAGAAATCAACAACTAAGAAAATATATATTAAATAGTTAAATTCGTTTTAATATTTCATCTGCAATTGCTAAACATGATGTTGCAGCAGGTGAAGGAGCATTCAATACATGAATGTTTCCGTTCTTTTCAGATATTTTAAAATCATCAACTAAATTACCTTTTATATCAATTGCTTGAGCACGAACTCCTGCCCTTGCCTCAATAATATCTTCTATAGTTAATGTTGGCATCATTTTTTGAAGTTCATTTACAAATAATCGCTTTGAAAAAGCACGTCTATATTCTTCTAGTCCTTTTCGCCAATGTTTAATGAATAACTTCCAAGTTCCTTTATAAGTTAATGCTTCATATGTATCTTTTAAATTAAAACTTGTTGTTTTATAACCTTCTCTTTTAAAAGAAAATACAGCATTTGGACCACATTCAACTCTTCCATCTATCATTGGAGTAAAATGCACACCTAAAAAAGGAAAATTTGGATCAGGAACAGGATATACTAAATTTTTAATTTTATACCTTGAAGATTCTATTAATTCATAGTAATCGCCTCTAAAACCAATAATTTTCATGTCTAATTTCACAGCATCTTTCTTTGCTATTCTATCAGAATTTAAACCTGTACAGAAAATAATTTTATCGGCTTTAAAAATACCTTTTGAAGTGTTTAATTCTTGATTGTTTATTTTATTTACTTTACAAGACGTTATCAATCTACTATTTGAATTGATAGATGTAATATTATCAATAAACTTCAGACAAACTCCTATATAATCTATAATACCTGCTGTTGGAACAAAAACAGCTTTCAAGCCCTCAATAAAAGGTTCTTTTTCTCTAATTCCATCGGTGTTTAAAAACGAAATATTAGGGGTTTTATTTTCAATTCCTTTTCTAAAAATAGTCTCTAAAATTTCGACTTCTTTTTCAGTTGTAGCAACAATTATTTTACCACAATTAGAAAACTTTACATCGTTTTTTTTCGCAAACTCAACTAATTGATCTCTTCCACTTTTACAGTTTCTTGCTTTATACGAATTTGGTGTATAGTATATTCCTGAATGAATTACACCTGAATTTCTTCCTGTTTGGTGCATTCCAATTTCTGACTCTTTCTCAAGAATTCCAATAGTCTTTTCCGGAAACTTTAATTGTAATTTGTAAGCAGTAGAAAGTCCTATAATACCTCCACCAACAATAATAAAATCAAATTTACTTGACATATTTAGACTTCTTCATAAAACTTAACACAATAAATCCTGCAATAAAAAAAACTGCCAAAATCAAAATGAATAATCTTAATGAATTTGTATATGAAGTTACAATTCCAGCAATTGACATACCAAATACAATTGCGATTTTTTCAGTTACATCAAAGAAACTAAAGTAGGTTGCATGATCTTGAGTGTTTTCTGGTAATAATTTAGAATAGGTAGAACGTGAAAGTGTTTGGATCGCTCCTAAGACCAAACCTAAAAACGCACCTAAAGCATAGAATTTTAAATAAACTTCTGGATCATCTCTATGAAGCGTATATGCACCAACACAAGCAACTGCCCAAATCAAAATAGTAATTTTAAGCGCCTTAATATTCCCTATTTTTTCAGACAATCTTGAAAATACAAATGCCCCAACAATACCAACTAATTGTATCAGTAAAATAGTAATAATTAAATTACTAGTTTCTAAACCTAAATCTTTAATTCCAAATGTAGATGCTAACAAAATAATTGTCTGAACACCTATACTATATAAGAAAAATGACATTAACAATATTTTTAATTGACTCTGAGTCTTAATCTCATTTAGCACAACTTTTAACTCTCTAAAACCTTTAAATATATAATCTTTTTCAGGCTTTCTTTTAAACGGATCATTTGGTAAACGGCTAAATGTAATTTGTGCAAATCCAAACCACCAAATTCCAACTGTTAAAAAAGATATTCTTGCTGGCAAGGTAGGATCTGTAATTCCATAAAGTTCTGGTTTCATAACCATCGAAAGATTAAATGCCAATAAAAGAACTGAACCAATATAACCTAAACTAAATCCCTTAGCACTCACTCTATCTTGTTGTTCAGGATGGGCAACTTCAGGTAAATAAGCATTATAAAAAACAATACTAGACCAAAATCCTATACTAGCCATAATGGTAAAAACTATTCCAATCCATATATTTTCTTTTCCTGTAAAAAAGTATAGCATCATTACTGAAATAGAACCCAAAGCGCAGAAAAATTGCATAAAACGTTTCTTATTTCCAGTATAATCAGCAATAGCAGATAAAATTGGTGATAATAGTGCAACTATCAAAAAAGAAAATCCTAATGCATATGAATACACAGTTGTGTTATACCATTCTGTCCCTAAAAATTCAACAATTCCATCATCAGTACCCGTAATTGATTCATAATATATTGGAAAAACTGCTGTACCAATTACTAATGAGTATACTGAATTTGCCCAATCATAAAACGCCCATCCATTTATTAATTTTTTATCTCCTTTTTTTAACATAATTTCAAAATTTAAGTCATCTATAAATTTAGACGCTTCTTTTTAGTATTTCTATAATAATTCTAATGTGTGTTTTGTTGTTGCTCCTCTTGAATTCCTACTTGATCATTAACCTTTTTAGCATAAGCCATTGCGGTTGGAATATAATCATTCAAACCTTTTATTATTGATTGATTTGACGGATGTGTACTTAAAAATTCTGGTGGTACTTTTTTAGCATCTGCTCTTTCACTCACTAAATTTATTCTCTCTCTCCCTGTTATTGGAACCGTAGTACAACTTAGCATAAACACGAAAACTAGTACTAAAGAAACAATTTTTTTATCTATTTATATTTATATTTATATAATTTTAAAATTACAATTTAATAAGTGATTAACAAAGTTTTAATACGGTTTTTCAACTTGTAGAAGTAAGAATATTTAAAAAAAAACGTAAAACTAATTATTACTATTTAACCTACAAAAAATGAAGAACTCAATTTTAATCTTAATTGTATTTATAGCTACTAGTTGTGCTACGAATGTCCAAGAAAAAAATAAAACTGTTCAATCAATAAATACTGAGAATATGAAAAAAACGGATGCTGAATGGAAAGAAATACTAACTCCAGAGCAATACTATATATTACGCCAAAAAGGAACTGACAGACCTGGAAATAGTGGCTATACTAAACATTTTGAAAAAGGAACTTATGTCTGTTCCGCTTGTGAAACACAACTTTTTGAATCTAATAGCAAATACGAAAGTCATTGTGGTTGGCCTTCTTTTGATGACGCTATTAAAGGAACTGTTGAATTCACCAAAGATTCAAGTCTTGGAATGGTTAGAACAGAAATTACCTGTAAAGCTTGTGACGGACATTTAGGTCATATTTTTGATGATGGTCCTAGAGAAACAACTGGACAACGATATTGCGTTAATACAACTTCAATAAAATTTGTAAAAGCTGATAACAAAAAATAGTTACTTATCAAGTACACTGCAACAGTTTAATTATTATAAATCGCTTGGAGATAAAATTTCTGAGCAATTATCTGATGATTTATAACAAACTAAGAATTATTCTTAAAGCAAAAAGCGTTAAAACTCAGTGAGTTTTAACGCTTTTTTTTATAAAGTAGTTCAGTTATATTAAAATCCTGAAATAGTCTTTTTTATTATTGAAACACAATCCATTAACTGCTCTTCAGTCATAACTAAAGGCGGTGCAAAACGAATGATATTTCCGTGCGTAGGTTTTGCAAGTAATCCATTATCTCTTAATTTCATACAGATATCCCATGCCGTTGAACTGTCTTCTGTATCATTTATCAAAATAGCATTTAACAATCCTTTACCACGAACAGAATTTACCAAAGTATTTGTTTCGGCAAATACAGCTAGTTCTTTTCGAAAAATCCGTCCTAAACGCTCTGCATTTTCAGCCAATTTCTCATCTCTTACAACTTCAAGTGCTGCTACAGCTACTGCTGCTGCAATTGGATTTCCTCCAAAAGTTGAACCATGATTTCCAGGTTTAATAACTTTCATAATGTGATCATCTGCCAATACTCCAGAAACAGGATATGCGCCACCACTCAATGCTTTCCCTAATATTAAAATATCTGGTTTTACATTTTCGTGATCTACTGCTAACATTTTACCTGTTCTTGCAATTCCTGTTTGAACTTCATCTGCAATAAAAAGAACATTGTGTTTTTTACATAATGCTTTTGCTGCTGATAAATACCCTTCTGAAGGAACATAAACTCCAGCTTCACCTTGAATTGGCTCTACTAAAAATCCAGCAACGTCTTTATTTTTTTCTAAAACTTCTTCTAAAGCTTGTAAATTATTATATTCAATTTTTATAAATCCATTGGTAAAAGGTCCGAAGTTCTTATGTGCTACTGGATCATTTGAAAATGAAATAATAGTAGTTGTTCTTCCGTGAAAATTATTTTCACACACAATAATTTGTGCAGTATTTTCATCTAATCCTTTAACTTCATACGCCCATTTTCTACAAAGTTTTAAAGCAGTTTCTACCGCTTCTGCACCTGTATTCATTGGTAATAATTTGTCAAAGCCAAAAGTTTCACAAGCAAACTTCTCATACTCTCCAAGTTTATCATTATAAAATGCTCTTGAAGTTAATGAAAGTGTTTTTGCTTGTTTTGCCATTGCATCCACAATTTTAGGATGACAATGCCCTTGATTTACTGCAGAATATGCAGAAAGAAAATCATAATATCTTTTTCCTTCTACATCCCATACATACACGCCTTCTCCTCTACTCAATACTACTGGTAATGGATGGTAATTGTGTGCACCATACTTGTTTTCTAAATCGATCGCTTGTTGCGAAGTTAATTGGTCTAAAACAGCCATTTAAATAAGTTTTTAATTAATGAATATAATATCCATTCCTTATCTACCTTTATCTTTTCGAAGTGTCCGAAAATTCAGCGTGGGAAAGAAATCATCCCTAAGAACGTGCAAATTACTAAATATAAATGTCTCTCTAAAATCTTATTAAGACATTTTACCGGTAAGAGAAGAAATCTATATTTCTAAACGTTTTAGTTCTCACAATCAAATTAGTATCATTCTTTTCTTATTTTTCTAACAATCGGTTGCATAACATAGGCTCAGTATCCCTTAAAATATTCATTTATTTTTCACACTATAAAGATAAATCAATTAATTAAGCGATAATATTCTGTTGATTATTATTTTTGCAAAATGAGTAGAGGAAAAAAGAAAAATCAAGTATTTGAAAATATTGAAGTGATCGATGCTGGAGCAAGAGGAAAAACTATTGCGAAAGCACCTGATGGTCGTGTTATATTTTTAACCAATACAGTTCCAGGAGATATTGTTGATATCAGAACCGGAAAAAAGAGAAAAGCCTATTTTGAAGGTACCGCGATAAAATTCCATAAAGAATCTGACAAACGTGTAGAACCTGCTTGTGAGCATTTTGAGCATTGTGGTGGCTGCAAATGGCAAAATATGGGCTATGAGCATCAATTGTATTACAAACAAAAAGAAGTTACTCAGAATCTAGTAAGAATTGGACATTTGGATTTACCAGAGGTTACACCAATTTTGGGCTGTGAGAAAACTTATTTTTATAGAAATAAAATGGAATTTTCTTTCTCTTCAAATCGTTGGTTGACTTATGAAGAAATAAATTCTGAAGAAGAAATTGATGATAGAAATGCTTTAGGATTTCATATTTCTGGAATGTGGGATAAAATTCTTGATGTAAGTAAATGTCATTTACAAGAAGATCCTTCTAATGAAATTAGAAATGAATTAAAGAAATTTGCTATTGAAAATGATATTGAATTTTTTAATCCAAGAGCACAAGATGGGTTATTAAGAACTATGATGTTGAGAATAGTTTCAACTTCAGAAATCATGTTGGTTATTCAGTTTTATAAAGAACATAAAGAAAAACGAGAACTATTATTAAACTTCCTAAAAGAAAGGTTTCCACAAATCACTTCTTTACAATACGTGATTAATGGAAAAGCAAATGATACTATATACGATCAAGATATCGTGTTGTTTTCTGGTAGAGATCATATTTTTGAGCAAATGGAAGGCTTAAAATTTAAAATTGGCGCGAAATCTTTCTATCAAACCAATTCTACACAAGCCTATGAATTATATAAAATCACAAGAGATTTTGCTGGATTATCTGGAGATGAACTTGTGTATGATTTATATACAGGAACTGGAACCATTGCACAATTTGTAGCAAAAAAAGCAAAAAAGGTGATTGGTGTAGAATCTGTTCCTGAAGCAATAGAAGATGCAAAGATAAATGCACAATTAAATGAAATAAACAACGTTGAATTCTTTGCAGGAGATATGAAAGACGTTTTTAATGATTCGTTTATCAAAACTCATGGAAAACCTGATGTAATCATTACAGATCCTCCAAGAGATGGAATGCACAAAAACGTAGTTGCAAAAATTTTAGAAATTGCACCAGAAAAAATTGTGTATGTGAGTTGTAACTCTGCCACACAAGCAAGGGATCTATCATTAATGAAAGATGTTTATAAAATCACAAAAACTCAAGCAGTAGATATGTTTCCACAAACACATCATGTGGAAAATGTTGTACTTTTAGAAAAAATTTAGAATGAAGAAATTTATTATACCAATTTTCACACTCTTTTTACTTGCAATTGCAATCAGCTGTCAAAAAGATGATATTTGTGTAGGTCCTGTAACACCAAATTTAGTGATACGTTTTTATGACAATGGTAATTCTGCAGAGTACAAATCTGTTGCTAATTTATATCTATGGGCAGAAGATTTAGATACGTTATATAACAATGTAACAACTGATTCTATCGCTATTCCATTAAATCCTGCGCAAGATTTTACTATATATCATTTATCAAGTGGCACAACGCAAGATGATATTACCATTGACTATACTCGAAATGAAGTGTTTGTTTCTCGCTCTTGTGGTTACAAATATAACTTTGATGACTTAAGCTTATCAGGAATTACAAATAATTGGATATTAAATACTGAAATCACAAATCAAACTGTAGAAGATGAAACAGAACATATTAAGATTCTGCATTAGCATATTGCTTATTGCTGTCTCATTTTCAGCAAATGCACAAGAAGAAGAAATACCTAAAGACTCTATTAAACTCAATGACAAATATGGTTTAAGAATTGGAGTAGATATTAGTCGCCCTATAATTTCTTTTTTTAACGATGATCTTAAAGGGTTTGAATTAGCTGGAGATTTTAGAATGAGTAAGAACTTATATATCGCTACTGAACTTGGTTTTTATGATAGAACTACCGAAGAAGATTATATAAACTTTAATAGCAAAGGCAGTTATATAAAATTGGGTGTAAACTATAATTTATATAAAAATTGGGGGGAAATGAGTAACGAAATATATGCTGGAGTTAGATATGGTTTTAGCACTTTTTCTCAAACGTTAAACACGTACAGTCCAAATTTTGATGGAACTTATTTTCCAGAATTAACAGTAAATTCGGATACTGAATTTTCTAATTTAAATGCTCATTGGGCTGAGTTAGTTATGGGATTAAAAGTAAAAGTGTTTCATAATTTATATTTAGGGACAAGTATGAACCTGAAAAAGATGATACGTCAAAAGCAGCCTACAAACTTTGAGAATTTATATATTCCTGGATTTGAACGAGTCTATTTAAATGAAACAGGTTTTAGTTTTAATTATACCGTCTCTTATCTAATTCCTATTTACAAAAAGGCTAAATAATTATTTCCTTTTATTCTAACAAATAGAGAAACTTTTTTTTAAAACCAAATTCAAGGTTTATTAATAAATTTTAATTATTTTTATATATTAAAACACATAGAACATGAACGCGATACCAAGTGTAGATTTATCTGATTTCTTGTCAGATGATAAAAATAGAAAACAAAAATTTGTAAACGAAATAGGAAAAGCATATGAAGAGATTGGCTTTGTAGCTTTAAAAGGTCATTTTTTAAGTGACGATTTGATAACGAGTTTATATAGTGAAATTAAAAACTTTTTTGAACTTCCAGAAAATGTAAAATCTGATTATGAGATTGAGGGAATTGGTGGTCAAAGAGGTTACACTTCTTTTGGAAAAGAACATGCAAAAGGTAAAAAAGAAGGTGATTTAAAAGAATTTTGGCATTTTGGACAATATGTAAGTGACGATGCTGAATTATCTGAAGTTTATCCTGACAATGTTATGGTAAGCGAACTACCAAAGTTTAACGAAGTTGGTAAAATTACTTATCAAATGCTAGAAAAAACAGCAAAATATGTTTTAAGAGCCTTGGCAATCCATCTAGATCTAGAAGAGACTTATTTTGATAATTATATTAGAAACGGAAACTCAATTTTAAGACCTATCCACTATCCACCAATCAAAACTGCTCCTAAAAATGCTGAAAGAGCTGCAGCACACGGCGATATTAATTTAATTACGCTGTTAATGGGTGCTCAAGGAAAAGGTTTACAAGTTCAAAATCACGACGGAGATTGGGTCGATGCAATTGCTCAACCAGACGAATTGATGATTAATGTTGGTGATATGCTAGCGCGACACACAAACAATAGACTTAAATCTACTATTCATAGAGTTGTAAATCCACCTAAAGAATTATGGGGAAACTCTCGTTATTCTATTCCGTTTTTCATGCATCCAATTAGTGAAATGAAATTAGACGTTTTAGATAGTTGTATTGATGAAAACAATCCAAAAGGATTTGATGATATTACTGCTGGAGCATTTTTACACGAACGATTAATTGACCTTGGATTGATTAAAAAATAAATGGATTTACAAGGACAATTAAAAAACTTATTTCCAGACCATACACCGGAAAAATCATCTGAAATTGATGATAAAAAGGACACTCTTTGGATTCAAGATGAACCGATGATTTGTAAGTATGAAAAAAGGAAAGGGAAACCAATTACTATTATTGAAGGTTATTCTGGTGCTGATACTGATTTTAAAAAATTAGCAAAAGAATTAAAAACAACATTAAGTGTTGGCGGCAGTTTCAAAAACAATCAAATTATAATTCAAGGTGATTATAGAGATAAAATAATGGAAATACTGAAAGATAAAGGTTTTAAAGTAAAACGAGTTGGAGGATAACATATATGAAGAAAAAAATTAAATTGCTTTTTGTAATAATTTTAATTGCACTTTTAGCTTTGGTATTATTAGGTCATTTGGGAATTGGAAACAAGTCTGAAACTGATTCTAAAAAAGGTGAGTACTTAACAATCAATCATGAGAAAATTAGATATCTACAAAAAGGAGTTGGAGATGATCTTATATTAATTCATGGAACTCCAGGATGTATTGAAGATTGGGACTTAGTCGTTGACAGTTTATCTAAAAAATACAGAGTTACAGCTATTGACAGACTTGGTAATGGGTTTTCAACGGCAAATAACTATCAGTACACATTAGAAGAAAATTCAGCTCTAATACATGATCTTATTGATACTTTAAAACTTAAAAATATTACAATTATTGGTCACTCTTTTGGAGGTTCAACTACTGCACAACTAGCTGTAGAAAACAACCCTAAAATTGATTCTTATATTATGATTGCTCCTCCTTTATATCAAATTAAGCCTGATAATATTTATAAAATAGCTTCTATTCCTATTTTAGGAAAAGGGTTTACATACCTTATACACAAAACAACTGCGAAAGAAATTATAAGTGACGGTATTAAAAGCTCATTACAAAACAATCCTAAATTACACACTTCTGAATTTGTAAATTTCAGAGCCAATTTATGGTCACAACCAAAAGTACTTTACACAACTTCTAAAGAAAGAATGAATTATAATGACGGACTCAATAAAATAACTCCTCATTACAGTTCAATTAAAAAACCAATTTTAATTATTGTTGGAGATTTAGATTCTGAAGATATTCTAAAAGATTGTGAAAAATTTAAGAAAATTAGACCTGAAACTAATTTAATTATTCTTGAAAATACTAGACATTTTGTTCAAGTTGAAAGAACGGAAAAATTGTTAGAAGAAATAGAAAAACATCTTTCAATGGTAAAAAAAGAAGTACTATAATATGAATAAAATAGCTGAATCAGAACTAATATTAAACAATAATGGGAGTGTTTATCATTTAAACTTATTGCCAGAAAATATTGCTGATACCATCATTTTTGTTGGTGATCAAGATAGAGTTTCTAAAGTCACTAAGTATTTTGATAGTATAGATTTTGAAACTCAAAAAAGAGAATTTAAAACTCAAACTGGAACCTATAAAGGCAAACGAATTTCTGTTATTTCTACTGGTATTGGTCCAGATAATATAGATATTGTTATAAATGAATTAGATGCTCTTGTTAACATAGATCTAAAAAACAGAAGCATTAAAGAAAATCATACATCGTTAGATATCGTTAGAATTGGAACATCTGGATCACTTCAAAATGACATTCCCGTTGATAATTTTGTAATATCATCATATGCAATGGGACTTGACGGTATGCTTTTATCATATGATTGCGAGTATATTTGTCAGAAAGAGATTGAAAATGCATTTATAAACCATACAAATTGGAGTGAAAGAAAGGCAAGACCTTATTGTGTAAAAAATGGCGAAAAACTAGCAGCTAAATTAATGAGTGACAAAACTTATTCAGGTATTACAGTAACTGCTCCAGGTTTTTATGGACCACAAGGAAGAGTATTAAGATTAAGCCTTCAAGATTCACAATTAAATTCTAAGATGGATTCTTTTCAATTTAATGAACATAAAATTACCAATTTAGAAATGGAAACTTCTGCTATTTATGGCTTATCTAAATTATTAGGTCACAATGCTGTTTCAATGAATGCTATAATTGCAAATAGAGCTAATGGAACATTTAGTAAGGATCCATATAAAATAGTTAATGATTTAATTAAATATACTTTAGATAAAATTGTAGGTTAATATGACAAATCTAACTATTGGTGGCGTAAAAGAACATTTTAATATGCCATGGCATTTAGCTATTGAAAACGGAGAGTTTTCTGATAAAAAAATCAATCTTACGTGGAAAGATTTTCATGGAGGAACTGGTGCTATGTGCAAAGCTCTTAGAAATAAAGAAATTGATATTGCTGTCTTATTAACTGATGGCATCATCAAAGATATAATTAATGGCAATGACAGTAAAATTGTACAGACATACATCAACACTCCTCTTCTTTGGGGAGTTCATGTAGCAGCAAATTCAGATTATAAAACCATTGCTGATCTGGAAGGTGAAAAACCTGCAATAAGTAGAATCGATTCAGGATCTCAATTATTAGCAATTGCTAATGCTGAAAAAAATGGTTGGGATGTTGATGCTTTAGATTTTGAAATTGTTGGTGATCTTGATGGCGGTATTGAAGCTTTGACAAATGGAAGTGCAGATTATTTTTTATGGGAACATTTCACAACAAAACCTTGGGTTGACAATGGTACTTTTAGAAGAGTTGGAGATTGTCCATCTCCATGGCCATGCTTTATGATTGCTGTTAGAAATGATGTCTTAGAATCTAATTTTGATGATATAAAAAATGTTTTAAGAGTTATTAATTCTAAAACAAAATCACTTTCTACACATGCTAAAAAGCAACGTTTTATTGACTTGTTTGCTCAACGCTATAATTTAAACAAAGAAGACATCAAAAATTGGCTAATTATAACTGAATGGAATCAAGGAAAACCTATTTCAAGAACTTTAATTAAGACAATACAAAATAAACTGTTAGAATTAAGCGTTATTGAAAAAACAATAGATGTCGAAAAATTAATAAAAAAGATATACCTTTGATTTTTATTTCAAAAAAATAATTTAAAATATAATATGAAAAAAATAGCAATCCTTTTAGTATTCGTTTTTGCAGCAGCCTCTTTAACTTCTTGTAAAGCCTCAAAAGGTTGTGGTTTAACTGGAGATACTAATACTCCTGATTCAAACCCAATGGAGAACATATCTACTCAAAAAACTGGAACAGTATAAGAAATCTTTTATCCCAAAGATTTTAAACTCGTTTCTAAAGTTTCAATTTTTGCCAAAGCATCTGCTTCCTTTTTACGTTCATTCGTAATAACTTGATCTGGAGCATTATTAACAAATCGTTCGTTAGATAATTTTTTCTGCACAGACATTAAAAAACCTTTGGTGTATTTCAACTCTTCTTCCAATTTCTCTTTCTCTGCAACCACATCAATTTCGTCACCAAAAGGAATAAAATACTCATTAGACTTTACTCTAAAACTAAGTGCTCCTTCAACTTTAGAATCAACATAATTTACATCGGTTAAGTTTCCTAACTTCTGAATCACTGAATCAAAATTAGAATTTAATTTCTCATTATTCAATACCGAAAAACCAATTGCATTTTTAAACGCAATATTTTTATCTTTACGTATTGCACGAATTCCTGAAATTACTTCTGCAGCAACTGAAAACTCTTCAATAATTGAATTATTGATTGTTTCCGCTTTTGGATATGTAGAAATAATCAAGGCTTCTTCAGGTGTTCTTTCAGAAATATAATGCCAAATTTCTTCAGTTAAAAATGGCATAAATGGATGTAATACTTTTAAATTATCTTCCAATATCTCTATAACTGCATTATAAGTCTTACTATCAATTGGCTGTTGATATTCTGGCTTTATCATCTCCAAGAACCATGAAGAATAATCATCCCATAACAACTTATAGATATTTAATAAGGCTTCACTAATTCTGAATTTCTCAAAAGAAGCATCAATACTCTTTAACGTTTCTTGAAATTTAGATCTATACCATTCTATCGCAATTTTTGAAGATTCTGGTTGCTCAATAGATTCAGAAATTTCCCAACCTTTAACCAATCTAAATCCGTTCCAAATTTTATTAGAAAAATTTCTTCCTTGTTCACACAAAGACTCATCAAATGGTAAATCATTTCCTGCAGGCGAACTCATTAACATCCCTACACGAACTCCATCAGCACCATATTTCTCAATCAATTTAATTGGATCAGGAGAATTTCCTAAAGACTTAGACATTTTACGCCCTTGCTTATCTCTTACAATACCTGTGTAATAAACATTCTTAAACGGTAACTCACCTTTATACTCATAACCTGCAATAATCATTCTTGCAACCCAAAAAAACATGATTTCTGGTGCAGTTACTATATCATTGGTAGGATAGTAATAATTTATTTCTTCATTGTCAGGATTATTGATTCCGTCAAAAACTGACATTGGCCATAACCAAGCTGAAAACCAAGTATCTAAAACGTCTGGATCTTGAGTTAAGTCAGATGCTGTTAGTGAAGTGTTTCCTGTTTTTTCTTTTGCGTTTATTAATGCTTCCTCAATATCTTCTCCTACTACAAAATCATTTACTCCATCTCCATAAAAATATGCTGGAATTTGATGTCCCCACCATAACTGACGAGAAATATTCCAATCTCTCACATTCTCCATCCAATTTCTATAAGAATTTTTGAATTTTGCTGGGTGAAATTGAATATCATCATTCATAACATGCTCTAAAGCAGGTTTTGCTAAATCTTCCATTTTCAAGAACCATTGAGCAGAGATTTTTGGCTCTATAACTGCATTTGTTCTTTCTGAAGTTCCCACTTTATGAGTTATTGGTTCAACTTTAACCAATATTCCCATATCTTCTAACTCTTGTGCTACGTCTTTTCTTGCAACAACTCTATCTTTTCCTTTATGATGTAATCCTAATTCATTTAAAGTGGCATCATCATTTAAAATATCAATAACATTTAATTGATGGCGATCACCAATTTCTTTGTCATTCATATCATGTGCTGGCGTAATTTTCAAACAACCTGTACCAAACTCAATATCTACATAATCATCTTCAATAATTGGCACTAATCTATTACAAATAGGAACAATTACATTTTTCCCAACTAAATGCTTAAAACGATCATCATTAGGGTTTACACAAATTGCAGTATCCCCTAAAATTGTTTCAGGACGTGTTGTAGCGATTGTAATATATTCATCAGAATTTTCTATCTGATACTTTACATAATATAATTTATCTGTTCTTTCAACATGAATAACTTCTTCGTCAGACAATGTTGTTTTGGCTTCAGGATCCCAATTTACCATTCTATAACCACGATAAATCAATCCTTTTTCATGTAAATCTAAAAAGGTTTTTATAACCGATTCAGACAAATCATCATCCATGGTAAACTTTGTACGTTCCCAATCACAAGAAGCACCTAATTTCTTTAACTGCTCAAGAATAATTCCGCCATGTTTATGCGTCCAATCCCAAGCGTGACCTAAAAATTCTTTTCTTGTTAAATCTGCTTTATTTATTCCTTCTTCTTTTAATTTAGCAACAACCTTTGCTTCTGTAGCAATTGATGCATGATCAGTACCTGGAACCCAACAAGCGTTATAACCATTCAATCTTGCACGGCGAATTAACACATCTTGAATTGTATTATTCAACATATGTCCCATGTGTAGAACACCTGTAACATTTGGTGGTGGAATTACAATTGTATACGCCTCTTTTTCATTTGGTTTTGAATGAAAATAATCATGTTGTATCCAGTAGTCATACCACTTTTTTTCAACTTCTATAGGGCTATATTTTGCAGGAATATTCATTTCGGTCTGATGTTTGCTATTAACAAGATGCAAATGTACAATTATAAGGTTTGATTGTAAAACATTTTGAAAACAAAAAAAAAGTACTAAATTTACAGTCTTAAATAACCCAATTATGAAAAAAATAGCGCTATTATTATTTGTAAGTGTATTTACACTTTCAATGAACGCACAAGAAGAAACAGTAAAAGTTGAAGGTCCAGTTTTTGAATTTGAAACTGAAACTATAGACTACGGAAAAATAGAAAAAGATTCTGATGGTCTTCGAGCATTTGTATTTACAAATATTGGAAACCAACCATTGGTTATCAATCAAGTTAAAGGTAGTTGTGGATGTACAGTCCCAACCAAACCTGAAGATCCAATTATGCCAGGAGAAAAAGGTGAAATAAAAGTAAAATACGCAACAAATAGAGTTGGTGGTTTTTCTAAAACAGTTACAATAACATCTAATGCTACTGAAGCAAGAAAAGTTATTAGAATTAAAGGAATTGTTTTAAAAGCTGATACTGGTAGTGTTGTAGAAAAAGAAAAAGCGGTAATCTCTTATTAATTTTACAATTATACTTTACATAAAAAAGCACTTCTGATGAAGTGCTTTTTTATTTTAGACCAGTTTACAGAGATACAATTATGTTTAATAATCTAAAATAATTACGCGAATTTTAACCTTTATAAATTCACTTAAAAAAAAACATAAATCTCTCAATTTATTTTTGCAAATTTGTCTTTAAATAATTTACAATGCCACAGATATCTTCAAAAGGGCAATCGATGCCTGAATCACCAATAAGAAAGTTAGTTCCTTATGCTGAAAAGGCTATTAAACAAGGGAAAACTATATATCATTTAAACATTGGGCAACCAGATATTAAAACTCCAGAAATTGCTTTAGATGCCGTGTCTTCGCATTCATTAAAAATTATTGCATATACAAGGTCTGAAGGCTCTGAAAAATATAGAACTAAAATCGCAAAGTATTATAGCAAACATGATATCCATGTGAATCATGATGATATTATTGTGACTACAGGAGGAAGTGAAGCTTTACTTTTTGCATTTGGTACAGTTATGGATGTTGATGATGAAGTAATTATCCCTGAACCTTTTTATGCCAATTATAATGGTTTTTCAACTGCTTCAGGAGTTAAAATTGTACCTGTTAATTCTAAAATAGAAGATAATTTTGCATTACCTCCAATTGAAGAGTTTGAAAAATTAATTACTGATAAGACCAAAGCCATATTGATCTGTAATCCTGGAAATCCTACAGGATACTTATATAGTAAGGATGAAATAAAAAAACTTGCCCAAATAGTTAAGAAACATGATTTGTTTCTAATTGCAGATGAAGTATACAGAGAGTTTGCTTATGATGGAGTTGAGCATTACTCAATTTTACAAGAAGAAGGCTTAAATGACAATGCTATTATTATTGATTCTGTTTCAAAAAGATACAGTATGTGTGGCGCAAGAATTGGCTGTTTAGTCACTAGAAATAAAGAAGTTGTAAAAATTGCTTTAAAATTTGCTCAAGCTCGTTTAAGCCCTCCAACATTAGCTCAGATTGCTTCTGAAGCAGCACTTGACACTCCTCAAAGTTATTTTGATGAAGTGAAAGAAGAATATGTGAAAAGAAGAAATACACTAATTGAAGGATTACAAAAAATTGATGGTGTTAAAGTTGGTATACCTAAAGGTGCATTTTACTGTATCGTAGAATTACCTGTTACAAACTCTGATAAATTTGCGCAGTGGTTATTAGAATCATTTGATGTAAATGGAGAAACAATTATGGTTGCTCCAGCTGCAGGATTTTATTCAACTCCTGGTGTTGGATTAAACCAAATCAGAATTGCATATGTATTAAATGAAGCTAGTTTAAAAACGGCTGTCAATATTTTAAAAGAGGCTCTTAAAGTTTATAAATATTAGTGAGAATTGAACATAACATATCACTAAAACACTTTAATACATTCGGAATAGATGTTAATGCTAAGCGCTTTGTAAGTATTGAATCTATTGCCGATTTAAGAGAAATATTAGTAAAAGAAACTGACGTTTTTATTTTAAGCGGCGGAAGTAACCTACTGTTAACCAACGATATAAATAAACTAACTTTACACATAGTTTTAAAGGGAATTGCAGTAGTAAAAGAAACTAAAAACTACGCATATATTGAAGTAAAAGCAGGTGAAAACTGGCATGAATTCGTTTTATGGTGCATTGAAAACGATTTTGGAGGATTAGAAAACTTATCTTTAATTCCCGGAAATGTTGGCACAAGTCCTATGCAAAATATTGGCGCTTATGGAGTAGAAATCAAAGATACTTTTCACCAATTAGAAGCCATCGAAATTGAGAATGGAAAACTACATACTTTTACAAATGAAGCGTGTAATTTTGGATATCGAAATTCTGTTTTTAAAAATGAGTTAAAAGGGAAGTTCATTATTACTTCTGTTATTTTTAAACTGACTAAAAAAAATCACGAACTCAATTATTCGTATGGAGCAATTCAAAGCGAATTAGAAAAAAGAGCGATTGAGAACCCTACAATCAAAG
>OJHH01000186.1_pt1 | contig 19339 bp, 30 predicted proteins | sample 1594911 | NCBI WGS metagenome assembly OJHH01 (sample SAMN05416787, study PRJEB24817) | seawater metagenome | isolation source: Sea water | place: Canada:Atlantic | collected 2013-11
CCATGGGCGTTGGCTACATGGTGATCACCAACCACAGCGACAGCGACATCACCCTGACCAGCGCTACCACTCCCAGGGCGAAGAACGTCTCCATTCACGAAAGCACCATGACCGACGGCACCATGAGCATGCGCCGCCTAAAAGACGGCCTGACCATCCCCGCCGGTGAAACTGTGGAGCTCAAACCCCACAGCTACCACATGATGCTGGAAAAACTGGATGGGCCGTTGAAAGAAGGGGAGCGCGTGCCGCTGACGGTGAGCTTTGACGGAGCAGACACGATGGACGTGATGCTGCATGTTGAGCCGCTGGACGGCGACATGAAGATGGAAGAGCACGGGATGGACCATTCCGGGCATTGATTCGTAAAACACCGATTCCAGAACTTTGGATGCATGGTTTAAGTTTATGAACTATATTGGGTTTTGGACCATATTCGGGAAGGTGCGTGGAGTTATACGAATGTTGGATATGCGCCTGGAGTTTTGCGAATGGGTTCGTATAACACGCTGTTAGCAGAGTTGTTGAGAGAGATATGTCCGCTGAAGAAACCTTAAAGCAAATCAAGAATTGGAGTCGGCATCTCGTTCAAGATGTCGTCGATCAGCTGAATCAGACCGGGATTGTTTCTGATGAAGATGATCAAGGGTTTGCATCAATATGGATCAAACACTGGAATGATGAATGCACTGACTACTTTCGCCGGTTTGGATATCAAGGCGGTAAGCTATTCACTCATGGGAAGTACTTCTCTGACCATGGCGCCGTTTATGCACTCTTCGATACAGATCAACATGATTTGGACAGCGCTACGGATTACCTGAACAAAAAGGCCGAGTCTCCTTGAACTAGGGAGGCACTGCTAACCAGGCCATGCACCGGATGCCAAAAAACTCTGCTTCGCGCCGTTTTTGCCACCGGTGCTAGCAGGCGTTATGCCTAGGGAGGTGTCAGTTTGAGTGCAGTGGACTGGATTACCAAGCATGTTCGCGGTGGACAGCACCTGCCAGAGGAAACTTTGGCACTTGTAGCGGACTTCACACTTATATGGGCGCTATTTGAGGGTACGGAAGCTCATGGTGAGGACGTGATTGTGGTTGATGAGTTGCAATCAATCGCCGAGAGAGTGTCGCATGATTTCTCCGTCCAAAGATTGGACGAGTTCGTGGCTTTTTGGTCCGATAGGTACATAGCTGATGGAAGTACCAACCACCGATTTGATCGACTTAATCTGACGCACGGGCCCCACAGAGCTTTAGTAGAGAATGTCCTTCTGAAAGACGACACCAGTCTCGCCAACAGAGTCCAAGCGGTTCTATTAATAACGTATCGTCTCCGGAACAATCTATTTCATGGTGTTAAAGACATTCAGCATTTGGATGGACAAAGGGATAACCTGAGGTACGCATCTGACTTACTCAAAACTGTCCTTGAAGCGAGTGGACGATATATCTACCACAATGCATAACAAGGTGCTGCATGGACTGGCTTACATTTCTTTCGTCTGTAATAGATTCGATTGCGTGGCCATCGGCTCTGATTGTAGCCGTCGTTTTGCTTCGGACTGAGCTGGTAGATGCAATTGGTCGAATTCAGAGTATCAAGCACAAAGAAACTCAGATTGAATTCAGCAATCGTGTTCAAGAAGTGAGCCGGGAAGCTGAGAGCTCGCTGCCAGAGCTGGTTCTGCCCGAAACAAAGGAATTCACACGGCGCTTAGAGTTGGCTGAGCTTTCGCCAAGAGGAGCAATTCTTGAGTCTTGGCTAGACGTCGAAGTAGCCCTAGAAGAAATGGGAGCGCGGTATGGGATTCCCACAGAGGAGATGAAGAGATCAAACACTCACATGCTTCAGCTCAAGCTTGCAGATTACAATACTCTGGGTAAAGGGGCGTTTGGCCTACTACAACTTTTAAGGGAAACGCGTAATGAGGCAGTTCACCTTACTGACAAAGAAGTTAAAACCGATGCGGCCAAAGAGTATGTTTCAATGGCTAATCGCATGGTTACGCTGCTCCGAGAGGCTTAACCAGCCGCTGTTGCCAGACAATTTTTCCACCGCTTCGCGGCTCTAAAATTACCGTAAAGCTTTGCGTTAACCAAAAACTCGGATAAATTATGCAGAACATATCGAAGCTTTACTGTAAAGGTTATCGGGGATTTAACACAGACCAAGAACTCAGGCTGGCAACACCTAATGGATCGTTCGGAAGTGGATTAACGGTGCTTATTGGTCCAAATGGTGGTGGGAAGTCTACTCTCATTGAATATTTTAGGCGTTTATCAAACACCCGGAATGTGAGCTTTACAGAAGGGAAGAGGAACAAGGTAGCAGGTGATAAGGTCAACATTCGAGTTGAGTTCGACGGCCATGTAGGTTCGCTAAAAACCGTTCAAACTGGTGGCGCTAAGACAAATTGGCATTGTAGTGGTGGAGAAAACGTCGCTCCAAGTATCAGTTTTTTGCCTTCTAGGCGTGTTTTTACACCCTATTTCTCAGAGGGGAAGTGGACTAGGGATAACTATTTCAAAAATTCGAGCAATTTTTCGAACCGATCAGAACCAATAAATAATTTTAGTCATAGATTATTCAATGCACTAGAGAAATACGAAGAGTTCTCTGAAGTTTTCAAGAGAATATATGGAAAGAGACTGGAATGGACTATAGATCAGAACGATACCGAACAGTACTATGTGAAAATTACCAAGCCCGGAAACGTTTTTCATAATTCGGATGGGATGGGAGAGGGTTTGGTCTCTCTTCTGTTTGTTGCCGACGCAATATTTGAGTCCACTGAAGATGAAATACTGGTTATTGATGAACCAGAGCTAAGTCTTCATCCGCAGTTACAACGAAGACTAATTGTCGAGTTGTGTGAGCTAGCAAAAGATCGACAAATTCTCATCGCTACGCATTCACCTGAGATGATTAGCATCGATGCAATTTCTAATGGCATGGAAGTTTCAAGAGTAGTGGATTCAGCTGACGGCAGCGTCATTCATCGACTGAAGGATGATTGTAGAGAAACCTTTTCTAGCCTTGAAAAAGATCTTTTCAATCCGCACGCGTTCGCTTATGAATCAAGAGCCTGCCTCTTTGCAGAGGACAGCTTAGTCATAACCGAAGGACAGGAAGACGTTGTCTTTCTCAATAAAATGATAAACGACCTTAGTCTCGACTATTTAATACCATTTTGGGGGTTTGGTGCAGGAGGGGCATCAAAAATACAGAAAATTGCTAAGATTCTTGATTCTCTGGGATTTAGAAATATTTCTGCGGTCTTTGATGGAGATAAACCGGAAGACTTATCTGAATTTAGAAATCTATTTCCTAAATATACTTGTTGGAGTATTCCCGCAGATGACATAAGAGATAAAGATGATGGTAACGGGAATGTTGTGAAGGAGGGTGTTTTCGACTTGAAGAAAAGAATCAAACCCAAATTTGTCGATCAATGTAAGGTCTTGCTAGCCCAGCTTCATAAACAGGTAAATGATTAACAAATGGGTATACTGAGACTGGTTTTCCGCTGTCGCTCACAGTCAGTCCGTAACGTGGGAAGTCAAGCAGTGATGGATAATAAAGGAAAGTGATTTGGGTCAAGATGACAGCTTGATATTTACATGGTGGAATACAAGTCTTGCACCGTCAGCGAAATCTAGAGCTTCTTCTGCTGACAGGGAGGTCGTCTGTAATGTTATTCGATTTCTTATAAATGTGAAAAGATCGACCTTTATTGCATTGGGGGAAGTATCTATCGAAGATGCTCGATACTTGATGGAGACTTGTGCTATTGAGGGGTATGAATACAAGATCGGGATTTCTAGCTCAGGGCGTTCTTTTTTTGACACTTGCTTTATTTATGATGCTTCAAAGATTGCAATATTGAGTGTTTCTAATATTGAAAGCCAGAAAGGAAAAGGTAGAAAGAGAATTGCCCAACGTGTTGACTTGTTGGTAGGAGAGGCTTTAACGCCATTTTATTTATTTGTGTCGCATTGGCCAAGTCGATTGTGGTGTTCAGAAGGTGACCCAAATAGGCACCTTTATGGGATTCGGTTGCGCGATTCAATTGACGCGCTTATCGATGAGCACGAGGAACCTCCTTTTATCATTCTACTGGGTGACTACAATGATGATCCTTTTGCAGACTCTTTAAGTCAGCATGTTATGGCTACAAGAGATTTAAAGCTTGTATCTAAAAGGGATGAGCTTTTTTACAACCCTTTCTGGAAGTGCCTAAGTCAAACGCAGTGGGATTACGGATGCTCTGGGAGCTACTTTTATCGTAATGGTCAAGTCACTCAGTGGCATACATTCGATCAAATAATTTTTTCGCATGCATTTATAAAAGGAAAGCAATGGCGACTAACAACTGACTTTGAGCATGTTGTCCAAGTGCCTGGTGTAGTAGAAGCTATTATTAATAAAAAAAGTATATTTGATCATGTGCCTGTTTCAGGTCAGGTGGAAAAGGTTTAATGATATGGTTGATTTCAAAAAATACCTTGAAAAAGGGTTGAGCGCAGCGGAGAGAGCTGAGGCCAATAAAACTGAGATAGATTCAGTGTTTGAGGATCTTAATCAGCAAATGGATGAAGCAACCAATGGGAAGATATTTATTTCGATTATCGAGTTTTATAAAAATAGTTCTATCGCTGATTTGGCTTCACTGGCTAACTTAAAGCCTCGTGAAAAATATACAGCGATTGCTGCTATGAACCGAACTATTACAGATTGCGAATATAAGCAGCTGGCTAAATGGAAGATCGATAGAAACGGATATCCATGCACAATAATTCTTGATCGCGATGAGATGTATTGTGAGGATAAGGCCTCACTTGAGAAAAATCTGCAACGCCTACTAAGTGATCCAGTCGTGGGTGATCAGCTATATAAACTTATAAGTATGGAGCCCTCTGCCGAAGAAGATTGGCATGAAGATGAGGATGACACCTAACACATAAGAGCTCTCTTGGATTCAATAGGCAGTAGTCATTTTTTGGGCTGCGCCAGCGGTCAACCCAAACCGTGAGCGAGAACGCCTTCCTCCTCAGCCTTGTGGGGCTGTCAGGTACTCACAGTAAATACATATAGGGGCGCTCTTAGGTGGCCTTGGGTCACGACCTAACCGGTCGTTCCATCGGGGGCAGGGTCACCAGCTATTAAGCCTTCAATCCCATTCCAAGGGCGCGCATACCGCAAACAACATGGCTTTTGAGCCTAGCCAACCTTTGGGTTAACATTTGGCAGTCGTACGGAACTCAAGGAAAGGAGAGCAGGACACATGGAATGTCCAACCATTTCCGGACTTCGGCTGGACTCCGAAGATCTGGAGGCTATCGAAGCCATTCGAAATGCGCAGCGCAATGGGAATATGCTGGAAATCATGTTGCCGGCAGGTGTTCTAACCACTATTTTCCTCGGCAACAACTCCGCACAGGCTGCGTACAATATCCACTCCACGGATTGGGCTCAGTTTGCAGAAGCAATGACCCACATTTCACCGATGGTCAAAAAAAGAATTGTGACCATCTCCCAGATGCAACGTTTACGCGCTGGCTTGTCCTACGAGCAGACTCAATTCTGGCGGGCAGTCGAGGCGGGGTGTCAGCCATGAGAATGGGTAAAGCAGCTATTGTTCTGTGTTTAAGTTGGCTTTCCGCATCATGTCAGGCCGGGGATGCGTCTATCTCTCAGCAGTATATCGAGTCAAATATAGAGCGATTGGAAGCGGCGATCGTGAGGTGTGATTCAAAGGCTGCTGAAAACGGCATGCCGGATTCAGACGTTTTCGATCTACTCCGGCAGTACGAGTATGAAGAAGTGCGAGTCTTTCTTATTACCCGAAGTGCGGCGATGGCGAATGAGTGCCAAAATCCCCACCTGACTGATTTGGCATACACAATCGGCATGCTAGAGGCATCTACTGCCTACGCTGAGGTCGAGGATTTGATTTCCAGCGTGAAACCCCTGATGTATGGAAAGGAAACGTGGGCGCTCAAGGAAAGGTATCTTCAGTTGCCTGACGACATGAGGAAAAATCTCGAGTCGATACCGTACTTCCAGAAGCCTTTTCGTGATATTCCGATAATCGAAAGGCTGGAATCTGCGAATGGGCTGTAAAAATTCGCTGTACATGGATGGCTGATACGCCGCTCCGTTCTGTAAAAACCATCGGTGAGCTTCGCATTAACGTCCACGGAAGACCAGAGTGAAATTCGAAGTATCGAGCAAGCTTGAAATCAGTCCAGATGAGGTCAGCGAGCTTCTCACCATGAGAGGAGTAAACTCGGAGCTGAGCCCTCTTATACGCATGACCGCGTCTCCCCAATGGGCTAACCGACCGATCTTCGAGTGGCCTACGGGGCGAGTGCTTTTTTCGAGCTGGATACTGCTTTTTGGGATCATCCCGATCGACAGGCACACGTTCTTTTTCCAGAGCATGGATCGTCAACGGGGTTTTGCGGAGACGTCCTACTCTTTAACCAACAAGTTGTGGCATCACTGTAGGGACATTGATTGTAGTAGGGCAAACTGTCTGGTTACCGATACTGTTGAGTTCCAATGCAGAGTGCCCCTACTGACATACCTTCTCGCGCCAGCTTACCGGTTCGTCTTTCGGCACCGTCACAAGGTGCTAAGGTCATGCTATGGGGGCAGTGCAGCTTAACCAGTCAACTAACTGTAGTTCCGCCGGTGCTGCAGGAAAGGGATAAAGCCCCATTTCGGCGTTTTGAATCAGGGAGTAGCCATCGATGGAGTGGCGCAAGAACGAATACCTTATCACCGACGACAAATCCCGGGTGCAACTGGATGTTGTCCACCGCTTGCTTGCCGCAACCTATTGGGGGAGCCGCCGTCCCAGAGAAATTGTGGACAGTATGGTTGCTGGTTCCATTTGCTTCAGTCTTTACTGTGGTTCCAGGCAGATTGGTTTCGGGCGAGCCGTCACCGACAGCGCTACGTTTACCTGGGTAGCGGATATTGTCGTTGAGCCTGAGTTTCGGGGTGCGGGACTGGGGCAGTGGATTGTGGAATGTTTGGTTGCGCATCCGGCCATCAAGGGCACTCAAATGGTATTGCAAACCCGTGATGCTCAAGGGTTGTATGAGAAGTTTGGCTTTTCTGGGAACAGTGCTCTCATGAGCACCACAACGTTACTGGTTTATAGAGAGTGATTGAAATCACGGTAGCCTCGGCACTGATCGTCCTGTACTTGGTCTTGAATCGTGAGGATGTCTACGAGGTGCAGGTTGCCTATGCATCAGCTTTCATGGTGATTTATCTGGCGATCTATTTGTACGTTCCCCCCAAACTGGGGATAACGGCTACTCATTTGGGCCATATTTTCGGGTTTGTCCCGGCGGTCTCCTTTGGGGCAATTCTGTTCCCGGAATTGAATGCTCGATTTCCGGTCGGAGTTACCAGGTTCTGTGGATGGCTTGGGTTGGTGGTGGTTTTCTCAATCCTTTGCGTTTTGAAGGTCTTTGTTTGGTGAGCATTAGCCTTACTGGTGCTCTGTCACCAAGTTTGTAAGTGTTTGTATGGGTATATGGTGAAACCACGATGTACTTCGCAGTTGTAACTATGAAACGGCTTTTGCGGCCGTTTATGGCGGGTGTTCGATGAAATGACGATTTCCATCCCTGGTATAAGAAACAAACATGGCGCCACAACTGCGGATGTGGTTGCAGAGCAGATTGCGCTTTGCAAAGCGAACCTTTTTACAATTGAGAAGGTTGCTTTTTTTCGCAGGCCCAGAGAAAAGCGAGACGAAATCAATCGCAGGTTGAGAGGGTGTCATGATTTCATGGGTATGGCTGGTTCTCGAAAATTCGGCTGTCTCTATCGCGAAGTGGGTCTAAATCCTGAGATCCCAGTAGTCTGCGAACACGCTATTCCGGTATCAGCAATGGTGTCCTTATACGAGGCAGGAATTCCCTTTGAGGAGTTAGTATTCTTCCCAGTAGCTCGAATTGCCAGAACCTCAGATCAAAAGTTTGGCCGCCTAGGCCTCACAAAATCTGGGCATGACCTTGAGCGGCCGTTCTTGCGCTACCATACCGCCGGAATAGAGGTTGAAACCCACTTCGGTGAAAAGATTTCCTGTAAGGACTGGAGCATTGAAGATCATTGGAACTTGGTAGATGAAACGCCGGAACTCTCAAACATTCGACAAGAAGTGATGGATAAGCTCTCAGTCGATCAATGTACGGTGTGAAAGCTACGTTACATTTTACGGCTCCGATCTTGAGGTTTATACGGCAGAGCCGTATATTCTGGTAATGCTATTCATCGAAACCTCAACGTTCACCAAGCTATTGCCGAACTACCTCACGGACGAGGAATACCGTGGGCTTCAAACCTACCTTTTGCAGAAGCCGGATGCCGGGGATCTAATCAAAGGCTCGGGTGGCGTTCGTAAAGTTCGATGGGCACCAGCGGGTTCGGGAAAGAGCGGTGGTATCAGAGCCATTTACTACTGGAAGAAGTCTGACCACGAGATATGGATGCTCACGCTGTACAGTAAATCAGAGCGCGCCAGCATTCCTGGCCATACGCTCAAGCAGATAGCGGAGGCGATCAAAAATGGGTGACAGGAACCTTGGAGCAGAGATTCTTGACGGTATCAATGAAATCAAGCAATTCAAGAAGGGCAAATTGGCTCTACGAACACATGAGCTTTCTGAGCCCTCACCGCCCAAAGTGATTAGGCTGAAGTTGAATATGTCGCAATCAGCGTTTGCAGGTCTTATGGGAGTGAGCGTGCGAACTCTTCAGGATTGGGAGCAAGGACGCAGGGAGCCACAAGGCCCAGCGGTTGCTCTTTTGCGCATTGCTGAACAACACCCGGAAGTTTTTAATCAGCTTCACTGACCAAGATGAGGTGTCATCAAGCTATGTACCGGATGCCAGAACCCCCGCTTCGCTGTGGCTGTGTCATCGGTGATGGTGGGAGTTGTAAATAATTATGGGCATAGAGATCGCTGACATACTAAAAGAGCATTCCGTCACCTTAGTCTTTGCAGTGATGGTGTCGGTTGTTGGGCTAGCTCTGAAAGTTGCCAAAAGCATTTACGACTTCTATGAGGAGTACATTATTCGTAGATCATATAGGCGAATTGCTGATCTATCCGAGATAGTCAAGGAGTCTGGGCTTCATAGGGATTTTCTAAGTGACTTGAAAAACAATGAGGTATTTAGGGTGGTCTCTGGAATAAAGTCATCACCAAAAAAGTCGAAAGCGTTAATGCGACTTTATTTATCGGGTAACGTTTCTCTTGATAGATTGCAAGGAATCTCGAGGTATTTGGAGCCCTCCTCTGACGGCGGACTAAAGCTGTCGATATCTAGGTTCGAGAAGTTCGCCTCTTTATACTCTTTAGTCTCGGCTTCGATAATTTTCTTTCTTGGTCTTCTGATGGCCACTCAGCTACTGTTTTCAGATAACAGTGTAACCAGCTTCCTAGGAATGTTAGTGATGTTGGTTTTTTCGTTCTTGGCAAGGCTTATGTCTAAGGACTTCAGAAATTTGCGAGATGTAAAGAAAATCGATCTCAGCGAGGTATCTAATAACTCACTTGCAGATGAACGCTGATATATCGATTGAGTGAGGCATTGATGTGCCGCGTCACCTGCAGATCATAGAAGAGAATCCTATGACTAAGCATGTCGGTTCTTGCCTGTGTGGCACAGCGAAATTTGAGGTCCATGGGGACTTCGACAGCTTTTACCTGTGTCATTGTGAGTATTGCCAGAAAGATACGGGATCCGCTCATGCGGCAAATTTATTCTCGCAGTCAGCTAAATTGGTCTGGCAGTCGGGTGTAGATGCTGTGACTTCCTTTACGCTCCCTGGCACTCGTCATAACAAAAGCTTCTGTAAGTTGTGTGGTTCGGCATTGCCAAACACTCAGGTCGCAGGTTTGCTCGTTGTTCCCGCAGGGTGTTTGGACACTGAAGTCTCTGTGTTGCCAACTGCGCACATCTTTACATCGAGCAGAGCGGTTTGGGACGAAGCGATTGGAGACGTGCCAGAGTTCGAGGTCCTGCCAGAGTGAGCTAGGATCACATAACCAGAGATTCTTGGCGGAAGAGCATGCTCTGGCGCGTTTAGCAGAGTGAAATATAAAAAACCGTTCAAACCAACCGGTACTTCGCTGTGTTCGGCACCGGCGCTTTAAAGTAGACGTTACCTCAGTTATGAAACAACAATCGCAATCTGAAGCAGATATTGCTCACGAGGATCGAGTGGTCCTGTTCGACGGAGTGTGCCGATTGTGTTCCGCTTGGGCGCGGTTCCTCATCAGGTTCGATAGAGAACGTCGATTCAAGTTGGCGACTGTTCAGTCACCTGAAGGCCAGGCCATTCTGGAATCGCATGGTTTCCCAACGGATTCATTCGAAACCATGCTGCTTGTTGAAGGGCCCAACATATACACGAAGTCCTCAGCGTTTTTCAGAGTAATGCTTCGGTTACCATGGCCGTGGCCACTTTTCTGTATTGGCTGGGTTGTCCCCTCAGTCATTCGGGACTGGCTTTACGACCGCATCGCACTAAATCGTTACAAGCTTTTCGGTCGCTATGAAGTTTGTATGATTCCGGATAAAGATCATGATTCGAGGTTCCTGGGCGAGTAGCCCATTTTTTAGCTATGCAGTCTGCCGTGGCGCTATCGCCTTTATTTGGTTCTATCATGGCTTGATTCCGAAACTGCTCTATCCGCATGAGGATGAACTGGCTATGGGGATGGCAGCGGGCTTTTCACCGGCTGGTGCGTTGCAGTTGGCAACTATCGGTGGCGTACTAGAGATCACCATGTCGGCTGTTGTCTTGATATTTTGGCGCCAGCGATGGCCGATAGTCGTTACATTGATTGCAATGATCGGCTTGCTGGCATTTGTGGCTCTGATGCAGCCCATGCTGCTTGGGGCAGCCTTCAACCCTGTGTCAACGAATGTCGCTGTAGCCGCGCTTGCAATCGTTAGTTTGCACCTTCTGAGCGTGGTAGAGAGTGGTAACCACGAGGATTAATGGCGAGCTCATTAGCCTCGGTAACCCAATTTCAGACGGTAGCTTGGTAGTGTATTACCATCAGCTACTCGTGCACCCAGATCAACACGGTAAAGGTGTTGGTAGGAAAATAGTTGAGGCGATGCAGCGGCGAATGCCAAAGATATGGACTTACCCGGCCTTCGTTTGCACGAACTCTCTGGCACCCGGGTGAAGTACTGCGAGAGCTTTGTCTTGAGCCCCTTGGCCTCTCTGTCACGGCGGCGGCTAAAGCATTGGGTGTTAGCCGCAAAACGCTAAGTGCCGTGTTGAATGGCAAAGCTGGTATCAGTCCTGAAATGGCGATCCGGCTCTCTATTGCTTTCGATACTTCGGCAGAAAGCTGGTTGAATCAGCAGTCCCAATATGAACTCTGGCATGCCGAACAACATCGCAAAGAGCTCAACGTGAAGAGGCTTGTTGCAGCCTGAAGCAGCGCATAATCAAGCCATACAGCTAATGCCATTTTGTTGCGCTACATGGGCGCTGCCAAACAAAGGTGTTGAGTAATAGTCTAAAACACGGAAGAGATGGTTATGATCAGGGATGTGGTCTTCCCCGCAGATAGCGATGAGTTAAGAAAGCTTATTCTCGAGTATGCAGATTGGCTGGGTATCGATCTTTCCTATCAGGATTTTGAGGGAGAGATGGCCTCGCTCGAAGCACTGTTCTCGCCGCCTAGCGGCCAATATACATTCGCAATAGAAAGTTTTCGTATCGCCGGTGGTGTTGGGTTTAGACGGATTGACGAGTACACAGCCGAGGTGAAGCGCCTGTACGTACGTCGACAGTATCAGGGTAAGGGACTCGGGCGTGTGCTCATGGACAATCTGCTATTGAAGCTGAAAAGAATGGGTTATACCCGAGTCGTTTTGGACGCCGTGCCTCCTACGAAAAAAGCCCAGGAACTATACGAGTTAATGGGCTTTGAGGAAATCGAGCCCTATTTTTTCAACCCGACGCCCGGCACCAAATTCTATGGCCTTGATCTGCAGAGTTATGCCCTGGAGTCAAATGCTTAACGAGGTCAAGAGATGCTACTGATGTGGCGCACATGTTGCCTCGTTTCATTCCAATGGATGCTGAGGACTTTTACTATCCAGGTGGTAGATCACCCGCTTACACGGTTATTAAGATTAATATGATGCAGGGGCGCACCTCGGTGATTCGGAAGGTTCTAGTTAAGGAGTTATTCAGCAAAATCGAGTCGGAGGTTGGCATTCGTTTTGTGGCAATTGGAAAAGAGACTTGAATGACAGCAAAATTTAGCCAAGCGAAAGAAAAGCTTTTAAGCACGGGTTACCCGCGTTGGCGCAATATTCTATCTTGCGTGATTCTTGTGCTACTCGCTACGGGGGCAGTTTCGGCTTGGTGGTATGCGTATTACACAGCAACTGACGTAGAGTGCCACAAAGGTTTTCTGTATTTCTCAGTCGTGTGGCTGGTTGTGCAATGGGTGGTGATCGGGTATTTATTCCGATATCAAAATATTCCGGCCTTTGCGCGGGGCGGCATCAAGTTACTGATACTTCTTGGTAATGTGTGGTTTGGGCTTTTCATTTTTTCACTCCAACCGTGTGCCTCATAGGTCAAGCACATCACCAGAGACTATGGTTTCGACCCCCAAGCCTCAAATAAAGGCCATCTCACCTTGCTGCCAGTAGCAAATAGCAAGCTGCGATGGTAATTCTCTATACGTGTCGGTGGACGCGCTAAAGTAAGCCACTACACCCTGACCCTGCATCAAAGGAATGAATCGGATGGCGAGTGAAAGCTGGTTGTTAGTTGGTGGACTGGTCGCCATCGTTGTAGCGGTTGTTCATTCAGCGCTTGGCGAAGTTCTGATTTTCCAGCGAATGCGTAAAGAGACAATTGTCCCAACGCAGGGGCAGCCGGTCCTCAGAGAGCGTTACGTTAGAATTTTGTGGGCCACATGGCACATCGTTTCTGTATTTGGTCTGGCCATTGCGGGGGTACTCATTTTCATGTCTCTTTATCCGGTCACCGATGTCCGAGGCTTGTTTCTCCGAGCGGTGGCAATTTCAATGGGCGTGTCCAGCGCATTGGTACTTTTCGCAACCAAAGGAATGCACCCGGGATGGGTTGGGCTGCTGATCGTGTCGATATCAGCGGCAATGGCATTTTGAGAATGCTGCATAAACACAGCAATATTGAGGTCTAGTAAGTTGAGAAGAGTATTAATGAGCGCCTGCCTTCTAGGGAAACGGGTTCGATACGATGGTGGGAGCCTTTCGATGAATGATCAGCTTGTAGAGACCTGGATAACAGAAGGTCGGGTTGTTTCAGTGTGTCCCGAAGTTGAAGCCGGAATGAATATCCCAAGGATGCCTGCGGAGATTTACGGAGGAAGCGGAAACAGTGTATTAGATGGCGAAACCAATGTTGTTGAGAAAGACGGAAATATTGTTACCGACGATTTTATTGCAGGTGCCTCGATTGCCTTGGAACTGTGCAAGAAATTCAACATTGAAATAGCGATACTGGCCGAGTCTAGTCCCTCTTGCGGAAGTTCATTCATCTATGACGGTAGCTTTTCAGGTAACCGAACTTCAGGAATGGGGGTTACGGCTGCGTTGCTACGTCGTCATAACATTCAAGTGTTTAGCCAGTATGAAATAGCAGATGCTCACAAGGCCATCCACGCGACAAGTGCCTGATGACAATGTTTTGAGACTGTAGATAAAATCTGAAATCCCCCGGTTTTGATGGGGTCAGGCAGAAGAGGGTGCCGAGCCAGTGGCGACTATACTGCCTGGTTAGAGCTAAATGAACCTCAATCTGTGGGAGACAAAATGAAGGTAAAACGAATAGTTACCAACATAGCGGCGGCAACCCCCTCCGAAGCAGAGAAGTTCTACTCGGCTATTTTTGGGCTTAAGATTGTGATGGATCATGGATGGATAAGAACCTATAGCTCGGGCGAGGAAATGACTACTCAGGTAAGCGTGGCATCGGAAGGTGGCTCCGGAACGCCAGTTCCTGATCTGTCTATCGAGGTTGATAACCTGGAGATCGCTTTGGAGAGAGTGAAGAATGGAAATATTGAGATTGAGTACGGCCCGGTAAGTGAGCCCTGGGGTGTCCGCCGGTTCTATGTTCGTGATCCGTTCGGAAAGCTCATCAATGTATTACAGCACGAGTAACCGTTGGGGAATGCCCTAACGGTTCGTTCCGTGTCAGATGGTAAAAATATGGAACCCGTTGTTCAGGAAGAAACCACTGGTTGTGGTACAGCCGCAAGTGCAGCTTTAGCAGGCATCAGTTATGCCGAGGCTAAACGGACTGCAAACGCGCTGGGTATTTACGCCGACGATACGGCGCTTTGGTCAGAGACAGATCATGTCCGGAAGCTTCTACAGGAGTTTGGTCTCTCGGTGTCGCCTAAAGAAACGCCATTTGAGTCCTGGGACTGCCTTCCCGACAAGGCGCTCTTGGCTATCAAGTGGCACGTAGAGCGTGATAAGCCGTTCTGGCATTGGGTAATTTTTGTCAGAGAGCGTGGTGATGCAAAGGTGTTGGATTCCAGGAAGGCACTGAAAGCAAATGTCCGCCGGGATTTCGGGCGCATGAAACCCAAGTGGTACATTGAGATATAAAGCGAATAGGCCGCAGCAGTGGTGGCCTGCACCGGTTCATGGGTTTGGTTCAAAAGGGAGCCAAAATTCAAACTGAATGTTAGGTATGTAACAGTCGATTCAGTCTAGGTTCTGACGGGATCAAACAAGCAGACAAGGAGGTGTACAGATGAAGCAAATGGGTCGCCGTCTCTGCGGAGGCATTCAATCGTGAAAGAAACCCCGTCAGCAAAGCTTGTATCGTCAGCTAATCATACCGCCTCGCCATTTGGCACTCAGTTTTGCGATCATATGACACTCGTCCGTTTTGCCGATGGGCGTTGGTCTGAGGTGGAGACACTGCCGGTAGGACCTTTGCCGCTACACCCAGCATCTCATGTGTTGCATTATGGCAGTTCGTGTTTCGAGGGCATGAAAGCTTTTCGGATGCAGAATGGCGGCGTTCGTATTTTTCGCCTCGACCGCCATGTTGAACGCTTCCAGCGCAGCGCCGAGTTGCTTTGCTTGCCTCTGCCGTCCGCCGACATTGTCGAAGCAATGATCCGCCAACTCGTTGATTTATGTCTTGACGATATACCGGAAGCACCTGGTGCGCTCTACCTACGGCCGGCACTGATTGGCACGGAGGAGAACATCGGTGCGGCGGGTGCGCCCTCTGCACAGGCCATGCTCTATGTGTTGGCGTCGCCCGTCGGAGATTATTTCTCGAGAGGTGGTCATGGTTTGACTATCCTGATCGAAGATCAGGAGTTGCGGAGTACTCCCGGCTTCGGTCAGGCGAAAGCCGGAGGTAATTATGCCTCAGCGCTTCGCCATGTCGTTAAAGCCAGGAAAGAACATGGAGCAGATCAGGTGTTGTTCTGCCCGAACGGCGATGTGCAGGAAACAGGGGCGTCGAACTTCTTCCTGATCAATGATTCTCAGCTGCTCACGAAGCCTTTGGATGCGTCGTTTCTGCATGGCGTCACCCGGGATTCGGTAATAACCCTTGCTCGAGACTTGAACTATGACGTCATCGAACGAGATTTTACCGTTGCTGAGGTCATGGATTGGATTCAGGCCGGAGAAGCCGCGTTATCCGGAACAGCGGCTGTTCTTTCTGGTGTGGGGTCGTTTGTGCACAAAGGCGCTACATACAAGGTAGGCGATGGTAGCACCGGCCCTAACACTCGAAAACTGAGCGACGCACTGCGGGCACTGCAATCTGGTAGAACTGAAGATAGATTCGGCTGGCTGAGCTGAATGTTGCTTCTGGAGTAGCGACGTGAAACTCAAGGAACTTTTAGAAGAACTCGAGACGCTAGGGAAAGAGAACGATGCGTCGGTAGAGCAGAAAGATCGCAAGTATCTCAACATCACCAGGGATACCGGGGAGTTCTTGTCGGTACTGATAAAAGCTGGCGCAGTGAGACAGGTTCTGGAGATCGGAACGTCTAACGGTTATTCCACTTTGTGGATAGCGTCCGCGCTGCCAGAGGATGGACATGTGACCACTCTGGAAGTGTCTCCGTTCAAGATTAGTCAGGCCAAAAGCAACTTCAAACGTGCCAATCTCGATCATAAGATCACTGTGGTACAAATGGGCGCCGTCGATTATCTCGGGCAAGCTAGCCGTTTGTTTGATCTGGTTTTTCTTGACGCCGACCGCGCGAGCTACGTTCAAGTTGCTGACCAAATCGTTTCCCTCATTCGGCCAGGGGGCATTCTGGTGTGTGACAACGCGGTTTCGCACGCTGAGGAACTGAGGGAATTCATTGATTTTGTCGACAGCACTGGCGGGTTTACCACCACTACTGTGCCGGTAGGCAAAGGTGAGTTCGTGGCGTGTAAAAAAACATAATCAAGACTGGTGGTGGGAACGCTTGGAAGCGGTTTCTCTACAACCTCGTTAAGCACCAGGGGCGGATGCGCGCGTGTGTGGCCCGCTGCGGAATGTTATCTGATTGGAACGGAGGCACAGATGAGATCCATCGCAACGTCACTCATGTTTGTTGGAGAGCAGGCTGGGAAAGCCGAGGAGGCCATCAGGTTTTATACCTCGCTATTCGTTGGTTCAGAGATCGACGATATTCAACGTTACCAGGCCGGCGAGCATGAACCAGAAGGTTCTGTGAAAATGGCGAAGTTTAAGATAAACGGTCGAGAGTTTATGGCGCTCGACAGCCACCTTGATCACCAATTTACGTTTACGCCCTCCATGTCGCTGTATGTTGAGTGCGAATCGGCGAGCGAAATTGAGGAAGTATTTAAAGCCCTGGCAGAAGGTGGCTCAGAGCTAATGCCGCTGGATAATTATGGTTTTAGCCAGAAATTCGGGTGGTTGAATGATAGGTATGGTGTGTCTTGGCAGCTCAACCTGTCGAACTAGTGTGTGGTGACAACTCCAGCCCATAACCGTGCGCAGTGTTATGCAATTTTCGCGGTTGCCGGAGTCCTTACATGGAACGCATAGGGGAATCAGACAATGGCTACAGATAAGCAGCCACTACCGGAGGTCGTTTCTCCGGAACAGTGGAAAACAGCGCTGGATCAGCTTCTTGTAAAAGAGAAAGCGTTAACCCGGGCACGGGATGCACTGAACGCTGAGCGTAGGAAGTTACCGATGGTGAAGGTGGCCAAGCACTATACGCTCCAGGGAGAAAATGGCGCAGCGTCCCTGCTCGATTTGTTTGAAGGGCGCCGTCAGCTCATTGTCTATCATTTCATGTTTGCCCCGGATTGGAATGCTGGCTGCGACGGTTGCTCCTGGTTGGTAGATGCCATGACACACCCGGCCCACCTACATGCTCGCGATACGTCGTTGGTTATGGTGTCACGTGCACCAAGAGAAAAGCTCACGCAGTACAGGTCGCGGATGGGATGGACGGCGCCTATTCCATGGTATTCGTCTTACGAGAGCGACTTTAACGTCGATTTCGGCGCAACCACAGATAACGGCGAAAGGCACGGTGCCAGTGTTTTTATTCGCGACGGAGATGACATCTACCGCACCTACTATACGGGTGCGCGTGGCGTCGAATATCTTGGCACTCTCTGGACATATCTGGATTTGACCCCCTTTGGTCGTCAGGAAACGTGGGAAGACTCACCGGAAGGCTGGCCGCAGACGGAGCCCTATGTCTGGAATCGCCGCCACGACGAGTACGACGTCTGACAACTCATATGGAGGAAAGATGATATGAACACGGCTCCCGCACATTATCCCATCGGTACGCCCGGTACTCCTTGGGGTGAGGTGGAACGTGCAGAGTGGTTGTCACAACAGACCCGTCAACGGAGCTACGAGTCTGATGTGTTAAGCGTGATCAAGCGTCTGCGCCCACGTTTTGATCTGGAAGAATATGGCCATCTGGATTATGGCGCCAACCGTTATCCGCTGATGGCGATTCGCAGCCGCGACTGGCGTGACGACTTGCCAGTCGTGCTGATAACAGGCGGGGTTCATGGCTATGAAACCAGCGGCGTACACGGTGCGCTGCAGTTCGTTGATCAGCATGCGGCGGATTACGCGGGCCGTGTCAATCTGTTGGTCGCGCCGTGCGTCAGCCCTTGGGCATACGAGCGCATTCATCGCTGGAACCCGAACGCGGTCGACCCGAACCGTTCGTTCCGAGATGACGGTTTGGCGGATGAGGCGGCGGCGCTTATGCGACTGGTGGCCCCCGTTCGCGATCATGCATTGATGCATATCGACCTGCACGAGACCACTGATACGGATGAAACCGAGTTTCGTCCCGCGCTCGCGGCCCGAGACGGTAAGCCGTTCGAGCCGGGGGAAATTCCTGACGGCTTCTATCTGGTCGATGACAGCGAAAGTCCAGAGCCCGAGTTCCAACAGGCATTGATTGAGGCGGTGGAGCAGGTCACACACATCGCACCGGCTGATGGTAACGGCGAGATCTTTGGCTCACCGGTCGCCGCTCGGGGCGTCATTCAGTACCCGCTCAAACAGCTGGGCCTGTGTGCCAGTATCACCAGTGCTCCATACAGAACCACCACCGAAGTCTATCCCGACAGTCCACGTGTAACCCCCGAGCAATGCAATGCAGCGCAGGCTGCTGCCGTGTGTGCGGCGATCGATTACGTGCTGTCGAACCCGTAGGGAAGGGCAATCAGGGTTCTGCGAACAGTAGGGGGCCGCTTCCAACTGTCTGTTTCGTAATTTGTCTCTGCTTGAAAATGCCTCTTCCAGCCGTAACGTGGTAGTAAGTGAGATGAAAAAATCACCCATCACTCAATTGCACCAGTGGGAGGTAAGCAATGGCAAACGCGCAAAACTGGAAACGCGAGCGGGAACAGTACCAGGCGGCCTGGGCCAAGTACCAGAACGTGGCAGAGCGGATAGATGCCAAGTACGAAAGCCTCGATAGTGGCACCAAGGACCAGGCGCCCGCCGAGGAAGATCTATCGGAGCTTCAGGAAGCCTGGAAAGAGCTCGAGAACGCTCGAGAGCGCCTTGGTGAGTATAATAATGAGCTCCATGAACGGCATATGACCCAAGGTAAAAGCATGTGATTTGGTAAGTTAAATCTCAGCTTGAGAAAGGGAATCCGACATGACTATTTTTGAGCAGCTTCGAGCAGACCACGAGACGCAGCGAGAGTTGATTGATCAGGTACTTGCAACCAGTGGGGCCAGTGACTGTCTCTTATACACATCTCCGAGCCCACGAGACCTCTCTACATCT
>OJHH01000189.1_pt1 | contig 19206 bp, 22 predicted proteins | sample 1594911 | NCBI WGS metagenome assembly OJHH01 (sample SAMN05416787, study PRJEB24817) | seawater metagenome | isolation source: Sea water | place: Canada:Atlantic | collected 2013-11
TTCGTCGGCAGCGTCAGATGTGTATAAGAGACAGGCAGTATATAATAAAAAAACGAGGACAGGCCCATGCGTTGCCCCTTTTGCGGAAACGTTGACACACAAGTCAAAGATTCCCGCCCAGCCGAAGATCACGTTGCCATCCGGCGCCGTCGTTTTTGCCCCGCCTGTGGCGGACGTTTCACCACATATGAGCGCGTCCAGTTGCGCGATTTGGTTGTTATCAAATCCAACGGACGCCGCGAAGATTTCGACCGTGATAAGCTTGAACGCTCTATCCGGATCAGCCTGCAAAAACGCCCGATCGAGCCAGAGCGGATGGACCAGATGATCAGTGGCATTGTGCGCCGTTTGGAAAGCATGGGCGAGACGGATATCAAATCCCCATCGATCGGCGAGATCGTGATGGAAAGCCTCGCGCGGATTGATACGGTGGCATATGTCCGCTTTGCGTCAGTGTATAAGAACTTTCAGGCCGCTGATGATTTTGACAAATTCGTTTCCGAATTGCGTCCGGATGCAAAACCAGAAGAAGACTGACACCCGCTTTATGGCGCTGGCCCTGATGTTGGGCCGGCGGGGGATGGGCCGTGTTTGGCCCAACCCTGCGGTTGGCTGCGTGTTGGTTCGTGACGGTGTTGTTTTAGGCCGTGGTCGTACCGCCGACGGTGGCAGGCCGCATGCCGAGGTTGTCGCCTTGGCGCAATCCGGCGATGTCCGCCTTGCCACGGCATATGTCACACTGGAACCCTGCGCGCATATTGGTCAAACGGGTCCCTGTGCTCAGGCGCTTATTGATGCCGGAATTGCCCGCGTTGTTGTCGCTACGACTGACCCTGATCCGCGTGTCAGCGGGCAGGGCATTGCCATGTTGCGCGCTGCTGGTGTGCAGGTCGATGTCGGTATTTGCGCCGTGCAGGCCGATGCGGATCACGCTGGGTTCTTTTCACGCATCACGCAGAAACGCCCGTTTCTTACGCTTAAGATCGCGAGTAGTTTGGATGGGCGCATTGCCACGGTCGCGGGTGAAAGCCAGTGGATTACTGGCCCTGATGCCCGCTGTGCCGTTCACATGATGCGCGCCCGCCACGATGCCGTGATGGTCGGCGGCGGTACGGTGCGCGCAGATGATCCGACGTTGACCGTGCGCGGTTTGGGTGTGCCGCGACAGCCGGTGCGTGTGATTGTTTCGAACGCGTTTTTGGTTGCGCAAAATTTGCAGGCGAGTGTCGCTGAAGCCTCCGTGTGGCAGTGCCACGGACCGGATATTGCTGTGCCTGATTGGGTGACCAGTGTCGCGTGTCCTGCGCCGAGCGGTGCCATTGATATGACTGCCGCGATGGCCGCACTTGCGGATCGCGGTATTACCCGCGTGTTTTGTGAGGGTGGCGGCGCGCTGGCTGCGTCTTTGCTGTCAGCTGGTTTGGTCGATGAATTGGTCGTGTTTCATGCCGGATGCGTTATTGGGCATGACGGGACGCCGTCGCTTGCTGGACTTGGTGTGCAGGCTTTGGCGGACGCCCCAAGGTTTGATCTGGCCGAAGTTCGCACTGTTGGGTCGGACGTTATGCACCGCTGGACCCGTGTCTAACCTTTTGTTTTAATGCGAAACTGCCGTAGGATGGGTTTTAACCCATGCTGTTAGCGCCGCCACAGATGTGCATAGCTGGCGAACAAGCCTTGCAATTTTGCTGTCGTCCGGTTGAACGGTCCGAGCTTGGGGATGTCGCCTGTTGCTAGTCGGTTCACGATAACTTCGACGGGGCAGGGTAAGCCTGTTTTGGGGTCAAAGTACCGTGGATAGTCGATCAAAATGGCATGGGCCAATTGCGTCAGTGTCGGTGTCGCTATGCGCCGTGTGACGGGCATAGCCCGATCATCGGTCAGGCCCCAACCTGCGTAAAATGGTGTGCCGAGGCAGGTGACTTTCTTGCCCCGCAATAGCGCTTCGAACCCGAGCAAAGACGTCATTGTCCAGACTTCATCGACCGAGTCCAACAGCCCGATCGGGTCTGCATTATGCGCCACCACATCGGCCAGTTCTTCTACGTTTGTGACGCTGCCTTGCCGCAGGCCTGCCTCAACATCGGGGTGCGGTTTGTAGATCAGGATGGCCGCAGGGTTGGCTGCGCGGGCGGCTTTTAGCAAGGCTTGGTTTGTGTTCACGTCGCTTGCGCCGAGCCGTATCGATGCATCGTCTTCAACTTGTCCAGGCACAAGGATGCGGCGTCCTTTTGGGATGTCATCGTGCGTATCGGCGGACAAGTTGTATTTGGACAAGCGGTTGTCGATCAATGATTTTATCAGCCGTTCGGTCCGTCTTTGCGGCCCTTCTGGCAGGTGGACCGAAGCCGAAATCAACATCTCTAATCGACTGGGTCGCGTTGGATCGTAGTAGATGCCAAGATCATCCAAGACGAGCGACAACGGCGGGACCAAGTCCGCCCCAAGCCCACGTGACCGCAGAAATCCGTCTTCGACTTGTGTCACGCCGTGATCGCGCTGCGCGTCTGTAGTTTTGCCTGCCCAGACCATTTGTGGCCGTGTGCCAAGGGTGTCTGTAAACGTAACGGGCGTATATTGCCCAAAGAATTTTTGCAGCGGTTTGCGTTTCCACATCCGCATACCGTGCGCGTCCCAGCCAGTGTGATCGTCGCGCCATGCCCGCGCGCTTGCCGTCAGGGTCGCAGTCGCTGCCTCAAAGCTGCAGAGTTTATCGTTGAACGGGTCGTACCATTTTGGATAGAGCAGCATTGCCCCTGCAAAAAGCTGATTGCGCGTCAGGTTTCGTTGTCTGCGGTCAAGCGGCTTGCGGTCGTCGGTTAGCCCCCATCCGATATAAAACGGCTGTCCAAACACGACGGGTTTATGCCCTGTCAGGATCGCCTCGAAGCCCATTTGGCTGCTGACCGTATAGACTGCAATGGCCCCGTCAAACAGTGTGTAGGGCGAGATGGGGGTATCCAGCAGGCTGATCCGGTCGGATGTGTCGGCGTTGCTATAGTATCCTGTTCGGTGCCCTGCTTGGGTTTCGGGATGTGTTTTGATCACGATTCGCGTCATTGGATGTTCGGTTTGGGCGTAAAACAGCATTTCTTTAAAGGTGTTGCTGTCCGCGCCGCTGGCCTTAATCGATGCATCGCCGCGTGTTTGGTCGATGATCACGACATAGCCCGCGTCTGGGGCAGGGGTGGCTGGATCAAAGGCGTTGTATTTGGATAGGTGATTGCGTTTGAGCGTTTCAATCCCGTCGCGTGCGCGTCCCAACAGGGCGGCGTCGTCGAGTGGGTCTTCGCGCAGGATCATTTCTAGGTCGGACGGTTTTGTGGGGTCAAAATGCACGCCGCGTGTGTCTATGTGCAGTCCGATGGGGTCGTCCCCGTCGCGCCCTGTCAGGACCGACCGCAGGAATGCGTCTTCAACCCGTAAGATCGGCGTGTCGGTTTTGGCCGCGACCGCTTCGCCACGTGGCGATGTGGGTGAATGCCCCCAGACTCCAACCAGATCACCGTCGCTTGGCTTGCCCAGTTTGATGTCAAAGCCGGACAGCGACAAGATACGCCGCACCCGTGTGTTTGTGAGAAAACCGCCATTATAAACGTAAAGATGCCGCGAGCTTTCACCCGCGGCATCAATGTTTGTATCTGTGGTCAAAATTAAAGGCCGGATGCGGTGCCGACGGCTGAGGCCGCTGACAATGTGCCTGTCGCTGCTGCAATCGTTTTGTTGAATTGCGTAAACGGTGCTTCGGTCACGTAAACGGTGTCTTCATCGCGGATTGCGAAATCGCGTGCCATGAACATGCCGTTTGGCTGCGTCAGATCGAGCACGTAGATCATGCGCTGTGTACCTGTGATGTCCATGCGGCCCAATAACTGCCGGGCAATCGCCTCGGGCTCATTGCGGAAGATGAAGACGCCAGTCGGGTCAGCCACATTGGACGAAAGGCCGCCTACTTGCGCGATGGCCTCGATTGCCGAGATGGTTTGGCTTTCAAAGGTGACGCGGTCTTGTCTGCCGGTCGCACCAAGTGCGGTGAATGTGCGCGCGTCTTGTTCCACGATGATCCGGTCGCCACCGCGCAATGCAATGTCGTGGCTCGGGTGGGCGTAGAGGTCTTCAAACCAGATGGAGCCTGAATGGTCACCGCGCACGACGGTCACTTGGGCAATTTCTGGTAGTACGGCGACACCGCCCGCGGCGGCCAGCATCGCGGCCAAGGTCCGTGTGGGTCGTTCAATCGGGTAGACCCCTTGCGCGCCGACCATACCAACGATGGAGACTGTTGCGCCGTCGCCAGCCAAACGGCGGACTTGAACCTGTGGATCAGGGGTTTGGTCTTCGAGTTTTGCGGTGATGGTCCGGCGCACGCCTTCTGGTGTGTTTCCAGCGGCTTTGATCCGGCCAGCGTATGGCACAAAAATAAAGCCTGATCCGTCGACTTGGACTTGTTCCAGCACAGTTGCGTTTTGACCTTGCGGGACCAGCAAGCCGTCATCGACGTTTTCCCAGATCGTCAAGCCAAGCACGTCACCTGCGCGGATCGTATCAGAGCCCATGATGCTGGCGTTTTCAAACCCAGCTGAGAACCCAAGCGCGGGTGTCACGGCTGCAATTCGGTTGATCCGGTCATCGACCGTCAACACAAATGCGTCGCCTTGTTCCAGCACGGAGCCAGAGAAAATTTCGGCCTTGTTCGGTCCTGAACGTGGCAAACCACATGAGGCCACGAGGCCAAGGGTCACCACAAGGGCCGCGCCTTTTGCAAAGCGCAATGTCAGAGAAATCACTGCTCGGTCTCCTCGACCTATTTTTGTTGCCTCGAGTTTTCTTTTTAAGATACGGGAATCCCGTCACAAAAGCTAGATTGGGATGCTCATGTTTCTTGATCGACAACAATATGTGTTGCGTGGATGCCGCGCCTTATTAAGTGCACGCTAGGTGTTGTGTGTATCTAGTTCACGACCCGCAAGGGCTGGCGCGGTGGGACTTTGCCAGATTTGAGCGCATCATACGGGTCTTCGTCCGCCAGCATCATATCTACGACCTGTCGCATCAACTGTCTGCGCCCACGCGCTGCGTAAAACCCACCTGGGACTTGGCTGGTTTCCAGCAGGAACCGCCGGTAATCTTTGTAGGCTTTGCTATCAGGGCGTGTCGGGCTGGCAAAGAAGTCTTCGAGCGACTGCTCAGATACGAATTCAGGTTTTGCATAGACGGCTGCACCGAATACTTTTAGCGGGATGCCGCGCCACAGGACTTGTTGTCCAGCTGTGGAATTTACAGTGACGGCGGTGCGCGCGTGGTCCAAAAGCCGCGCCAGTTTGCCGCCACGCACGTAATGCACGCGGGCTTCGACGCCGTGTTTGCGCGCTTGTTCTCGGATAATCCGTTTCAGCGGCGAGCGCCCGTTTTCTAAGGGGTGTGCTTTGAACACAAGGTGGTGGTGCCGCGGTGTGCCTTTGGCAAAGCCGTCCATCACGACTTCGATGAATTCGCCCATGCGCGTGAACGGTGAATGTGTTTGAAAGCTGGCGTCATGTTCAAGCTGCATCAGCACAAGGTGGTACGGAAAGCCGCCATAGCGGATGCGCGCCGTTGCGATCATGCGGTCAAGCGCTGTGTAAGGCATGAGCAGTAACCGCTTGGTGTAAAGCATCGTTTCGGTGAACACGGGCAGTTCGCGGTGCCGGACCATTTTGCGGTAGTGCCCGTTTCTAAACAGCACAAACCAGTGGTAAAGTGCGCCGTAAAATACGTGGTGTCGCATGTCCCCCCAATGGGCGGGCGGCGTCGGGACTTCGAGGTCAGACAGCGCCAATGCCGTTTGCATCTGCGACACTGTTAGGTCCATCAATTTGGAATTGCCGTTGGTGCCGCCACGCTCGTAGGTCACCCAGTAGGGCCGCATGTACCCTTCTTCAAAGACGTGGATTTGCAGGCCCGCAGCCGTGGCCGCCGCAATTGCATCTGCGTGAATGGGCCGCGTGTCGCCGTAAAGTACGATGTCGGTGATCCCGTGGTCCGCAACAATGGTTGCGAACGTATCTGGCCAGTCTTCGATTGTGCCCTGAAAGGGGATGTAGCCTGCGCCGCCAAACCAGAAGGCTCTATCGCCTGCGTTAAACCCGACTCGCCAGACTTGGCCGCCAGCTGCACGCAGCATTTTAGCGAGCCTGTGAAAATACGGCCCGTGTGGTCCTTGAAGGAACAAAAAGTGGCGGTTGCTTGGGTCGGTCACGGTGTTGGCGTATCCTGATACTGGTTAATAAAATCCTTATCACAAAATTTCACGGCAGTAATATGGCGCAGTTTGTGCTGTGGCTTGATTGCCGCAATCGGACGCGTTAGTTCAGGGGAAAGATAGAAAGGTCGCGCCATGTTTACAGGAATTGTCACAGATTTGGGTGTTTTGCGTGTGTTGGAGAAGCGCGGCGACCTTCGGGCGCGCATTGCCACAAGTTATGACGTTGCAGGCATTGATCTGGGTGCATCAATTGCGTGCGACGGTGTGTGCCTGACGGTTGTTGCCTTGGGCGCTGACGGTGGCAACTGGTTTGACGTCGATATCTCTGCCGAAAGCGTTGATGCCACCAATATCAAGGCGTGGTCGATTGACCGCCGTATTAACCTTGAGCGTGCGCTTAAGATTGGTGACGAGCTGGGCGGCCATATCGTGTCTGGCCATGTTGATGGCACTGCGCAGATTGTCGCGATGGTCGATGAGGGTGACAGCACGCGGTTTACGTTTCGCGCACCAGAAGCCTTGGCTAAGTTCATTGCCCCCAAGGGATCGGTTGCATTAAACGGCACATCGTTGACCGTTAATAAGGTTGATGGCTGTGACTTTGGCGTGAATATCATTCCCCATACCAAGGAAGTGACCACATGGGCCGACAGTGCTGTTGGCGATTTTGTGAACCTCGAGATTGATACGATGGCCCGCTATGTCGCCCGCTTGCGTGAATTTGACTAAGGATGATGGGTTAAAACCCATCCTACGGCATTGCAACGTCATGTAGGATGGGTCTTGACCCATCGCCCCCTTTTCAACGCGGGCCCAAACCGATACTGCAATGCCAACATGCATCAGGGGCACCCATGACACAGATTTTTGAAACACCCGGCCAAGTAGAACAAGACTGGGCAGATGCGATCAGCCCGATCGAAGATATCATCGACGACGCTCGCAATGGCCGTATGTTTGTTCTTGTCGACCACGAGGACCGCGAAAACGAGGGTGACCTTGTTATTCCTGCGCAGATGGCCACGCCTGACGCGATTAATTTCATGGCCAAGCATGGCCGTGGCCTTATTTGCCTGACCCTGCCGACCGAGCGGATCGATGCATTGGGTCTTCCGCTTATGGCGACGCATAATTCGTCTCGCCACGAAACGGCGTTCACTATTTCCATTGAAGCCCGCGACGGTGTCACAACCGGTATTTCCGCCGCTGACCGTGCTCGCACCGTGTCTGTTGCCATTGATGCGTCCAAAGGTGCCGTCGATATCGCCACCCCAGGTCACGTGTTCCCGTTGCGCGCTCGCGATGGCGGTGTGCTTGTGCGCGCTGGACATACCGAGGCCGCTGTCGACATTTCCCGCCTTGCTGGCCTGAACCCGTCTGGCGTGATTTGCGAGATCATGCGCGAAGACGGCGAAATGGCCCGCTTGCCTGATCTGGTTGCTTTTGCCCAGTTGCATGCTTTGAAAATTGGTACGATCAGCGATTTGATCGCCTATCGCCGCCGCCACGACAACCTGATCAAGATGCGCAAGACCGAGCAGATCACCTCTGAATTTGGTGGCGAGTGGGAAATGCGTGTTTATGCCGATGAAACCCAAGGTGCTGAGCATATCGCTTTGATTAAGGGTGATATTACTTCGGACGCCCCTGTTTTGACCCGTATGCATGCGATGGACCCGATGTTGGATGTCGTCGGCACCGGCCCAAGTGGTCGCCGCAATGAGTTTGGCGATGCGATGCAGATGATTGCTGCCGAGGGTCGCGGTGTTCTGGTGTTGTTGCGCGACGTGTTTTACGAGCTTGATTCTGAGGGCGAGGCATCCCCAAAGACGCTGCGCCAGTACGGTGTTGGTGCGCAAATCCTATCGACGCTGGGCCTGAGCCAGATCACGTTGCTGACCAATTCGCCGCAACCAAAGGTCGTCGGTCTTGATGCGTACGGGCTTGAGATTGTGGGCACCCAAAAGATTTCGGAGATCGGATAATGGCCGGACCTTCGCATTACATCATGCCGCGCCCCAGCTTTGATAAACCCGTCAAGCTGCTTGTCGTCGCGTCCCCGTATTATAAAGACATTTACGATATGCAGGTCGCGGGGGCTGTGGCCGAGATTGAAGCCGCAGGTGCCACGTATGAATTGATTGATGTCACCGGTGCGCTGGAAATTCCGACGTCGATCGCGATTGCCGAGCGCATGTCCAATTTTGATGGCTATGTCGCACTTGGCTGTGTGATCCGTGGTGCGACGACGCATTATGATACTGTGTGCAATGACAGCAGCCGTGCGTTGCAGATGATGGGATTGCAGGGCATTTGCATCGGTAACGGTATCCTCACGGTTGAAAATCATGATCAGGCAGTAGAGCGCGCTGATCCGGCGCAGATGAATAAAGGTGCTGGTGCGGCCGCTGCGGCCTTGCACCTGATTGCAACCAGCCGTAAGTGGGGCCGTCCTGATAAAGGTATCGGGTTCACATCAGAAATTCTATTGGCGCAAGGCGGCAAGTCCACAGCATGACCATTTCGAACAATCAATTGCGCAAAATGAAATCAGCCTCGCGTCTTTATGCGGTGCAGGCCCTGTTCCAGATGGAAGCATCGGGCCAGATGGTTGACCAGATCGTGCGCGAATTTGAAGACCACCGTTTTGGTGAGGCGTTTGACGAAATGGAGATGCAGGAGGGTGACGCCCCGACGTTCCGCCTGTTGATGGAAAAAGCCGTGGATAATCAGGCAACGATTGACCAAATGACCGACCGCGCGTTGGTGGCCAAATGGCCGATTGGCCGCATTGATCCGACTTGGCGCGCATTGTTCCGTGCCGCTGGCGCCGAATTGCTGGAAAAAGACACCCCACCCAAGGTGGTTATTTCCGAGTTTGTCCAAGTATCAGACGCGTTTTCGCATGATGGCAAAGAGCCAAAGTTTGTGAATGCGGTGTTGGATCATATGGCCCACGAGACATATCCAAACGGATTTTAATCGGTTTTGGAGGTGACGTGCAGACGCTTTGGCGTCGCCAAGCTGGTCTAAGCCGTTTGGCGAAAAGTGGCGGGAACCGCAGCATCCGTTCAGGGATTTATTCCCGAGGACCTGTATGTACAGGTGGGCGCCAGATAAGTGAACCAAGGTCCAAACAGAGCCAGCTCCCTGGGATTTGCTTAAGGCCACTGGAATGTAACCCCTATAGTGATCGAGAAGAGCAGAAGCCCGCCACCACATCAGATAGGCGCGTAATGGGCTTGGGGCAAGGGGTCTTGACCGATGTTTATGGTTTGTTCATATTTGATGTTATGTCAGATAATCCGATCCCGCCCGTCTTAATGCCCGGTCAGTTATTGGCGCGCGGTGTCGCGCGTCATTTGCGTACTTTGGATTTTGTTAGTGTCGAAGAGCTTGTGCCTGCGCGCGGATTGCGCGTGGATGTCATGGCGCTTGGCCCTAAGGGCGAGATCTGGGTGATTGAGTGCAAATCATCGCGCGTTGATTTCCAGACTGACAACAAGTGGCAGGGTTATCTGGAATGGGCGGATCGATTTTTCTGGGCTGTGGATCAGGACTTTCCAACGGAGCTGTTGCCTGAAGATACGGGTTTGATCATTGCAGATGGTTATGACGCTGAAACTATTCGCATGGGCCCTGAGGTAAAACTGTCTGGGCCCCGTCGCAAGCAAATGTTGGTGAAGTTCGCCCGTCACGGTGCCATGCGTGCGCAGGCGTTGCGTGATCCTAGGTTTCGTTCAGGCGATGCCTGATCGATCGGCTGGGGGCCAGCCCCCAGACCCCCGACATATTTGGGCTCGGAAAAAGTGGACTAGCGGGTTTTGACTGCCCGTGCGCCCATTGCGGCGGCGCGAATTTCTTCGGCGATTTCTTCGGCTTCTTCGGGTTCGAAATCCATCGGGACTTCAACGCCGCCGGCTTCGATGAATATCCGCACCATGCCTTCGTCGGTTGGGCCGATTTGCATGTTTGCCTCGAGATCGCGTTCGTCGTTGATACCCATGGGGACCCTCATTTTGTTGGACTATGGGTGATCTAGCCTGTGTCGCTGTGCATTGGCAAGCAAAGCTGCGTGATTTTCGTATGCTTGGGACTTGCAATCAAATCCGCATGCCGCTAAATCGACCCCAATGCCGCCTTAGCTCAGTTGGTTAGAGCGCTGGTTTGTGGAACCAGAGGTCCCCCGTTCAAGCCGGGGAGGCGGTACCATCCCCCTGATCGGTTATATACCTGAGAGGATGTCCCCGATGGGTCAAACGATTGTATCATTTGAGATTGCAGATGCCCCGCCGCCCCGTATGGATAAGGCATTGGGCCGTGATGTGCCGCTGGATGCGTCACTGTCCCGATCCCGATTGGCCAAGCTGATTGAGGCGGGTGCTGTAGCTGTTGACGGTGTGGTTGTCACTGATCCGCGGTTTCGTGTTGTTGCCGGTGCCCAGATTTCGGTGACAGTGGATGTTGCTGAGGAAAGCCATATCGGCCCCGAAAATATTCCGTTGGATGTTGTCTATGAGGACGATGATCTGATTGTGATCAATAAGCCGTCTGGCATGGTTGTGCATCCGGCCCCGGGCACCCCGAACGGCACGCTGGTCAATGCCCTGATCTATCATTGCGGTGATACTTTGTCCGGTGTTGGCGGCATGAAGCGCCCCGGCATTGTGCACCGGATTGATAAGGAAACCACTGGTCTGTTGATTGCGGCCAAGTCGGACCGTGCGCATCATAGTTTGGCCAAGCAGTTTGCCGATCACACTGTGCAGCGCCGTTATATGGCTGTTTGTTACGGTGTTCCGGAGGCCAATGATCCCCGACTGCGTGGCATCAAGGGCACGTCTTTTGAGCCGGGTAATATTTTGAAAGTGCAGACGTTTTTGGGCCGCCATAAGACGGATCGCCAGCGCCAAGCGGTGTCGTTCACTGTTGGTCGCCATGCGATTACCCGCAGCCGCACGTTGCAAGCGCTTGGTGCTGTGCCTGTTGCCGCGCTGATCGAATGTTGGCTGGAAACCGGCCGCACCCACCAAATTCGCGTTCACATGGCCCATTGCGGGCATTCGTTGATTGGTGATCCGACCTATGGCGGCAAGCGCAAGTTGTCGCCTAAGGCTGTGGGCGAGGCGGGGATTGCTGCTGTTGATGCGTTCAGCCGTCAGGCGTTACATGCTGCGTCACTGGGGTTTGTGCATCCTGTCACTGACGAATTCATGGAATTTGAGGCCGAATTGCCCGCTGACATGGTCGCGCTGGTCACCGGCCTTGGCGGCACTGTCTGAAACAAACGTCCCATGTGCGTGAGCGCACTGACATAGCCCTTCAAAATGACGACGACCGTATTCATATTTGATTCATGGTTATTGCCTATGCGGTCTTGAAACGGATTACAGTAAGACCCATATCCATGTTAAGCCCATAAACATTGGGAGGGGATAAGAGACATGAGTAATTTAAAAAATCTACCCGCACCGTCACCGGAGCAAGGCTTGAACCGCTATATGCAAGATATTCGGAAGTTTCCGATGCTTGAGCCGGAACAGGAATACATGCTGGCTAAGCGCTGGGTTGACCACGAGGATACCGATGCTGCGCACCAGATGGTAACGTCGCACCTGCGCCTCGCCGCCAAAATCGCCATGGGGTACCGTGGGTACGGTTTGCCGCAAGCCGAAGTGATTTCAGAAGCCAACGTCGGTTTGATGCAGGCGGTCAAGAAATTTGATCCTGAAAAGGGTTTCCGTCTGGCGACTTATGCCATGTGGTGGATCCGCGCGTCCATTCAGGAATATGTTCTGCGGTCTTGGTCGATGGTCAAGCTTGGCACGACATCGGCCCAAAAGAAGCTGTTTTTCAACCTGCGCAAAGCCAAAAATCGGATTGGTGCATTGGAAGAGGGTGATTTACGTCCTGAAAACGTGACCCGCATTGCGACCGACCTTGGTGTGACTGAAAAAGAAGTCGTATCGATGAACCGTCGGTTGTCTGGTGGCGATGCGTCGTTGAATGCGATGGTCGGATCTGATGGCGATAGTGCGACGCAGTGGCAAGATTGGCTCGAGGACGAAAGCGTCAATACCGCTCAAGATTATGAGGCATCCGATGAGATGACCGTGCGTCGCGAGCTATTGGCAGAATCGATGGATGTGCTGAATGACCGTGAAAAGGACATTTTAATGCAGCGCCGTTTGGCCGAGGAAACCATCACGCTCGAAGATCTGAGTAAGCAGTACAGTGTCAGCCGCGAACGCATTCGTCAGATTGAAGTGCGTGCGTTTGAAAAACTGCAAGCGCGGATGCAGGAACTGGCGCGCAAGCGTGGGATGTTCGCGGACGCATAAAGCGGTCGTGTATCTGGAAATATGAAGGGCTCCGCATCTGTGGGGCCCTTTTTTGTTCGAATTTGCAAGTGGTTACTGATTTGCCACTGGATGGCGTAACACCCGATTGCATGTCTGAATGTTTGCGCTAGCATTGAGGGATTATTTTTGGGAAGGATCAGCATGCGTTGGGGAGTACTAGGGGCGTCGCGGTTTGCGGCGAAACATATGGCGCCTGCCATTCACGGCGCACGTGGTGCGCAGCTTGTGGCATTGGCGACTTCTGACCCTGCGAAGGCCGCGCCGTTTGCGGCCATTGCGCCGGATTTGCAGGTTTTTGATACCTACGAGGCGTTGTTGGCAGACCCCAGCATTGATGCCGTCTACATTCCGTTGCCGAACCATTTGCATGTTTCGTGGTCGATAAAGGCGTTGGCTGCGGGCAAGCATGTGTTGTGCGAAAAGCCGATTACCCTGCAAGCGTCAGAATTTGATGCGTTAGAAACCGCTGCCGCCGATGCGGGTCGGCTGTGTGCAGAGGCCTATATGATCGTGCATCATCCGCAGTTCATCCGTGCCCGCGCGCTGGTGCAGGGCGGTGCAATTGGTCGTTTGCGCCACGTTGATTGCGTGTTCAGTTTTAATAATGCCGAAGCTGTGGGCGACATTCGCAATAAGCCCGAAACAGGCGGCGGTGGCCTGCGCGATATCGGCGTTTACGCGTTTGGCGCGGCGCGGTTTGTCAGCGGGCAAGAACCTGTCAGCATCCCCTATGCCAACTTGACGTTTGAAAACGATGTTGATGTTTTTGCCCATGTTGCGGCTGAATTTCCGGACTTTACTTATGGCGCTGTGGTGTCGATCCGCATGCAACCGCGCCAGTCGATCACGTTTCACGGGGACACTGGGTTCTTGACCCTGACCTGTCCGTTTAATGCCAATGTGCATGACGTCGCCGAGCTAATTTTGGACAACGATGGCCTGCGTGTTTCGACTGAGTGCTGGCCTGCGGTGAACCAATACGTGCTTCAGGTCGAAAATTTTGAGGCCTCCGCTGCCACTGGCGCAGCTTACCCTTGCCCGCTATCGTTCTCTCGTGGCACACAAGAGATGATGGATATGGTATTTACTGCAGGAAAACGCACATGACAGACCCCGAGAGCCACAGCGATTACGAAAGCCTTTGGATGCGGCTGATCAGTATGATCATCATCGGCGTTCTGCTTAGTTTTGCGCAAAGCCTGTTTTGGATTATCGCGGTCATCCAGTTTATCATTATGCTGGCCAACAAGCGCGAACCGAACGAGCAGTTGGCTGACCTTGGCACCACGATGGGTGTCTGGATGGCTAAATCTGTACGCTATCAGACGGCGGCGTCCGAGGTGAAGCCTTGGCCATGGACTGAGTTGGACTAAAGAACCCGTTTTGCATAGGTGGCTGGATCGATAGCCCGATCCAGCACCGATAGGCTGCCTACATCGGCAAACGCATCTTCCAAGACTGCAAGGATGGTTTGGTTGATGTTTGCGCGCGTGGCTTCATCGCGCCCATGCAAAAGCAATAGCGTTGCGTGCACAAATGAGTGTGGCTCAGAGCCGATCTGAAAATGATCAACCTGCGTTGCCCGAATTTTGATCGCCTTGGGATCGGTGAATGCAGGATGCGCAGACAGCGCATCAAAAAGAGCGCCGCAGACCGCCGAGATATCGCCAGTCTGCGTGACATTTTTTGAATATTCAAGAATGACGTGGGGCATTTTTGATTAGTCTTCCATCGCTTCCAATTCGTCGATCATGCCTTCGATCATCGACAGGCCTTTGTCCCAAAATTTGGGGTCAGACGCGTCTAGTCCGAACGGTGCGAGCAATTCTGAGTGATGTTTGGATCCACCTGCGCGCAGCATGTCGAAGTATTTTTCTTGGAAATCAGGGTCGCCTTCGGAATAGACCGCGTAAAGCGCGTTCACCAGCCCGTCGCCGAACGCATAGGCGTAGACGTAGAACGGTGAGTGCACGAAGTGTGGGATGTAGGCCCAGAACGTCTCGTAGCCGGGGGCGTAGTCAAATACTTCGCCCAGAGATTCCGCCTGCACGGACATCCAGAGTGCGTTGATGTCATCGGGTGTCAGTTCGCCTTGACCGCGAGCTGCGTGCAGTTTGCATTCAAAATCGTAGAACGCGATTTGGCGCACGACCGTGTTGATCATATCTTCGACTTTGCCAGCCAACAGGATCTTGCGTTCTTCTTTGGTTGTAGCGCCTTCGAGGAGCTTTTGGAAGGTCAGCATTTCGCCAAAAACAGAGGCGGTTTCGGCCAAGGTCAGCGGCGTTGACGACAGCAGTTCGCCTTGTTCCGCTGCCAATACTTGGTGCACGCCGTGGCCCAATTCATGTGCCAGTGTCATCACATCACGCGGTTTTCCCAAGTAGTTTAGCATCACGTAGGGGTGCACGGTTGTGACGGTCGGGTGCGCAAATGCGCCGGGTGCTTTGCCCGGTTTCACGCCTGCGTCGATCCAGCCATCGGTAAAGAACGGCTTGGCGATCTCAGCCATTTTGGGGTCAAAATCGGCGTAGGCATCCATGACGGTTTTCTGTGCTTCGTCCCAGCTAACGGTGCGGGTGTGTTCCATCGGGAGCGGCGCGTTGCGGTCCCATGTTTGCATCCGTTCCAGCCCTAGCCATTTGGCTTTGAGGGCGTAATAACGGTGCGACAGGCGCGGGTAGGCGGCGACGACGGCATTGCGCAACGCCTCGACGACTTCGGGTTCGACGTGATTGGACAGGTGCCGCGCGGTCTGCGGGGTTGGCATTTTGCGCCAGCGATCTTCGACCTCTTTTTCTTTGGCGAGCGTGTTGTGCACGCGGGCAAAGATTTTGATATTTTCTTGAAAGACGTCCGCAAGGGCATGCGATGCCGCCTCGCGCTTGGACCGATCTTGGTCGGTCATAAAGTTCAGCGTTGCCTCGAGGTTCAGCGTCTCGCCGTCAACATCGAATTCAAGTCCGGCCATAGTTTCGTCAAACAAGCGGTTCCAAGCGGCGGCCCCGACAGTCGACTGGTCATGCAGGAACTTTTCCAACTCATCAGAAAGCTGATGCGGCTTCATCGCGCGCATCCGGTCAAACACGGGTTTATAGCGTGCAAGGTCAGCGTTTGCGTCAAGCAGTGCTGTCAAATGTGCGTCGTCCAGTCGGTTAAATTCCAGCCCGTAGAATACCAGCGGCGTGGTGTAGGCGGTGATCTTATCTTGTGCGTCGGCCATGAATTTGGCGCGGTCACTGTCTGTGGTGATCTGGTAATACCGCAGGCCCGCATAAGACATGATCCGCCCAGCAATGATGTCGATCGCCTCGTAACGCTGCACGGCGCTGAGCATGCCAGCTGCGTCAAGCGACGCGAGTTTACCTTCAAAGTCGGATGCGAATTCAGAGCATGCAGTGTCGAGCCAGTCCATATCGCGGATTAGCTCTGGGCTGTCTTCGCTGGGGTAAAGGTCCGTCAGGTCCCATTCTGGCAGGTTGCCAAAGGCGCGGCCGCCGCTTGTTGTTGCATCATAAACGGGCTGTGGGGTACGCATTGCAGGAAACCTTATCTATTGTATTTACTACGATATAGGTGCGCTGGCATCACTTTAGAACCCGTAAAGAATCTTTGGATTATCTACAAGAACACGTGTCCGTGTGGCTGCATCCGTGACGACGCGGTGGAATGCGTCCCAAAGGGTGGTTGCTTGCGGCATTTGCACCCCGTTTAGCATGATATGTGGCCAGTCGGACCCCCACAGGCATCGCTCTGGATTTGCCGCAACGAGTGCCGCGACGAATGCGTCGACTTGGCTGTAGGGCGCATCGCACAAACGGTAGAGACCGGACAGTTTGACATAGACATTTCCGTCTTTGAGCGCGTTGCACAGGGCTTGGAAGCCAGCGTCGTTTACCCCGCGGGTCAGATCAGGCCAGCCGATGTGGTCAAACACCACGGGGACGGGCAGGGCTGCGATGTCAGGGGCCAGATCGGCCATGTGTTTATCCGCGTTCATCAGCATTTGGATATGCATATTCCGGTCGGCCAATGCTGGGGCCATGGCGCGTGCGCCATCCCATGTTAGGACCCCGCCGTGCACATAGTTGAGCCGGACACCCTTCATGTTCCAATCTGCGAAATCATCGAAGTTTTGTTCCGTGGCACCATCTGGCAGCAAGCCGATTCCTTTAAACCCGGCACCCATGTCGGCAACAGCGCGGGCTGTGATGGTGTTGTCTGTCCCGTAAAATATTGATTGGACGATGACGCCGCGTGTGCAGCCTAAGTTCGCTAGATGTGCGCGGTAGCGGGCAATGTAGTCGGCATAGGTCGTTGCGGTGTCTTCGGTTCGCCCTGCATTCAGGGGGAATTCTTCGGGTGCGGCGAGCAGGTGCACATGGGTGTCACATGCCCCAACGGGGGCTTCGCACGCGGGCGGTGTCGGTGCAGGCGGCAGGGGGCTGATGGGTTTGGCCATGGGGGTGGCAGTCTCTTTCACATCGTCCAAGGGGTATTGGTGGCACCATAGCATGCGTGCGTACTGCGGGCCATAAATGAGGCCGCCTAAGTGTATTGAACGTGAGTGTTAGCGGTGCTCGTCAAAAAATGCTGTTGTCGTATCAAAAACACGGGCGCGTATTTCAGGGGTTTCCAACATGACCTCGTGTTGTGCGCCATCAATGAGATGTAGCGCGCCACCTGTCCAATCGGCCATGCGATTGTGGATGCGTGCGGGATCTACAATAGACTCGTCTGACCCAAGAAAGGTGCAGCACGGCATGTCAGGCGACGGCATTTTCGACAAGGTTCGCATTTCGTGCAAGGATTCGTTGAGCCAGCGCAGTGATGCGCCCCCCAATGACAGTTTTGGTTCCTCGCGCAGTTGCATTTGCATGAATTCAAACATCGCTTGATCGGATGTCAGTGTGTTTTCGCTGTGATCCTCACGGGTCACATAGCTTTCGGACACTTGGCCGGGGGCAAGTGTCTGATCCATCCCGATTTTGCGCGATAATTCAGAGGCCAGCCATGCAATCGGGCGCATCACTGGGTTCAATACAATACCCCACATCGGCGCAGAGAACACGACGGCTTTTACGGGCAGGCCGTTGTGTAATGCCCGCAGACCGATGCAGCCGCCCATGGAATGAGCAACGAGGTAAAATGGTTCTGGCAGTTTGAGCGCGCGGGCATGATCAAGGGCGGCGTTCACATCATGTTGATAGTCAGTGAAACGCGCGACGTCGCCCATGGCGTAGGTATCGCTTGTCCGGTCCGATATGCCCTGACCGCGCCAGTCAATTGCGACCGTCGCATAGCCCCGCGCCAGAAAATCAACCGCCGCAGGTCCATATTTTTCGATGTATTCTGTCCTACCAGGGAACAGCAAGATTGTGCCTTTCGCATCCGATCCCGTCCAATGACCCACGCGAATGCGCAGCCCGTCAGCCGTTGTCAGCCAATGCGCGGCGCCACCAGTGGGGCCGCGCGCAATATCTTCAAAGAAAGGCGCATTTTCCATCGGTTAAGACAAGACGCCGGACAGCTTCATGGCAAGACCCATGTTGCCATCGATCTTTAACTTGCCTGTCATAAAAGCCGCCGTTGGGTTTTGTTCACCGTCGAGGATAGCCTTAAATGTTTCGGTGCTGGCGGTCAGGGTGACGTCTGTGTCGTCGTCGCCTGCGCGCGCGCCGTCTTCATCGATAATGATAGCACCTTCGTCTTTAATGACGAATTTAGCTGAGCCATCAAAGCCGGATCCGCCCATTTTTTCGTTTAATGCCACTACGGCCTCGGTGATGACGTCGTTCATTTTTAGTCCTTTGGTTGAATATGCGCCCTGCACCCTCTGGTGTGCGGCGATTGTTGCGCTACATTAACAGTATGGGCATGCAAACTCACAGCTTCAAATGTATCGTTACGGCACTTGTGTTGACAGTCGGGTATTCCTTACCCGCTGCTGGTGCAACGCTGGACGAATTGTTTGATGAATTGGCTGCCGCCGAGGGTCGGGCAGGTGGCCGCATTGAACGGCAGATCGTCGGTATTTGGGAGAAAAGCGGGTCAGCTAGTTTTGATCTGTTACTGCGCCGTGGCAAGGACGCCTTGGATGACGGTGCGCCTGATGTGGCTTTGGATCATTTTAGTGCGTTGGTTGATCATGCCCCTGATTTTGCCGAAGGGTATAATGGCCGCGCGACCGCGTATTTTATGCTCGGAATGTTTGGCCCTGCGCTGGATGATTTGCGTCAAACGCTGGTTTTGAACCCGCGTCATTTTGGCGCGATGCGCGGTGTTGGTGTGATCCTAGAGGATTTGGGCCGTCCAAAGGATGCATTAGAGGTCTACCGTGCGATATTGGCGTTGAACCCAGCATCTGCGGATATGCAAGAGGCCGCAGACCGGCTTGAATTGGAACTGGAAGGGCAGGCGCTTTAAGCGTGATTGCCCCCGTATGTAATCGGGAAGAATATGCAGAATTCCCGTGTGACGGCCGTTCTTGGGCCGACAAATACCGGTAAAACCCATTATGCGATTGAGCGCATGTTGTCGCACCGTACAGGTGCTGTCTCTTATACACATCTGACGCTGCCGACGAATAGAGAGGTGTAG
>OJHH01000195.1_pt1 | contig 19026 bp, 17 predicted proteins | sample 1594911 | NCBI WGS metagenome assembly OJHH01 (sample SAMN05416787, study PRJEB24817) | seawater metagenome | isolation source: Sea water | place: Canada:Atlantic | collected 2013-11
ACACCTCTCTATTCGTCGGCAGCGTCAGATGTGTATAAGAGACAGGCCCCTTCTTGAATGGCCAGTAGCCCATATTTTCGTAGGAAATCTAGGTTGGCCATCGACAGGTGGAACAGGTTGTAAGTCGAGAACGCAAAGGCGGCCGCAAAGACGCCCGCCATTACGAAAACAACCAACCAGTGAAGTCGGGATATGCGCATCAACCGTGCCATTACAAAACGTAACGGCTAAGATCAGTGGATCGGGCCAGTGCGCCAAGATGTTCCTCGACGAACGCCGCATCGATTGTGACCGCGTGCCCTGCTTGGTCTGGCGCGTTGAATGATAAGTCTTCAAAAACGCGCTCGATCACGGTGTATAGGCGGCGCGCACCGATGTTTTCGACGGCCTCGTTTACCTCTGCAGCGATCTTGGCAAGTGCTTTGATCCCGTCGTCTGCGAATGTCACGGCGACCTGTTCTGTCGCCATCAATGCGGTGTATTGCAACGTCAGCGCGTTGTCGGTTTCTGTCAGGATGCGCACAAAGTCGCCTTCGGTAAGTGCGCGAAGTTCAACGCGGATCGGCAAACGGCCTTGCAATTCTGGCAGCAAATCTGATGGTTTAGCGACATGGAACGCGCCCGATGCGATGAACAGGATGTGGTCGGTTTTGATCGGGCCATGTTTGGTGGATACGGTTGTGCCTTCGATCAACGGCAACAGGTCGCGCTGCACGCCCTCACGAGATACATCGGCGCCACGGGCATCGGCGCGCGCGCAGACTTTGTCGATTTCATCCAAGAACACGATGCCGTTCTGCTCGACTGCTTCTATCGCCACTTTGATCACAGAATCGTCGTCGAGCAATTTGTCGGCTTCGTCTGCGATTAACGCCGCATAGCTGTCTGCGACAGTCATCTGCTTGCGCGTTGTGCGTCCGCCCATTTTGCCGAAAATTTCGCCTAAATTCATCATGCCGCCCATGCCCGCGCCGGGCTGACCGGGGACTTCAAAACCACCAAGCGGGTTGGATGTGTCTGCGAGTTCTAGATCGATAATCGTATCGTCAAGTTCGCCAGATTTCAGCTTTTTTCGGAACATATCGCGTGTGGCAGGGCGTGCATCTTCACCAGCAACGGCGGTGATCACGCGTTCTTCGGCGGCTTCACGGGCTTTGGTGGCGACATCTTCGCGCATGTGGTCGCGGGTGTCGTTGATCGCGGTTTCAATGAGATCGCGGATGATTTGTTCGACATCACGGCCGACATAGCCGACCTCAGTGAACTTCGTCGCTTCGATTTTAATGAACGGCGCGCGTGCGAGTTTAGCCAAGCGGCGGGAGATCTCGGTTTTACCAACGCCAGTGGGTCCGATCATCAGAATGTTTTTCGGGTACACTTCATCGCGCAGATCATCGCCAAGCTGCTTGCGCCGCCAACGGTTGCGCAGCGCGACGGCAACAGCGCGCTTTGCGTCATTTTGGCCGATGATGAAACGGTCGAGCTCGGATACGATTTCGCGGGGGGTCAGGTCGGTCATATCACACCTTAAAAATGTTGGATGGAGGAAGCAAATGCAGCGGCACAAACCGTGGCATCAGGCGCAAAAGACGAGCGCGAATCTTCTCCCAGAACGCGCCGAGAAGAAGCAGAATTATTCCAAGGGCTAGCACGGTCAGCGCCGTGGTTTCGCCGTCGAAAACGGTGCTGGCCAAGGCGACGATGTACCCAATGGCTGCGATCAAGAATGACCTTCTGTCGATGACAATGGCCACAAGCGCGAAGATCAGCATCACCCCAAGCAGCGCCCAATGTGCGTCGCGGTCCAGCAAGGTCAGCGCAAGGGTGTTTACCAATGCGGGGGCGGCAACAACGTGCAGCCAGAACCCATTTGCGCTGCGGCGGGTCACGCGGTGGGGGTCGGACATATCAAACGCCATCGCGGCGGCAAAGACCAATAGGCCCAGAACAAGCGTGATCCATGCGAATGGTCCGCCTGCGGATAGCAGGAACAGATCGCTTGGGTCTTGGGGTGTGCCGCTGGATGTTGCCGCCATAAGAATTGCAACAATAAAAAACCCAACAGCGATCATTGCCATCGCGAAGGGCACGCGGAATCGGTACCAAAAGACGCCTAGCACGGCTGTTCCAAGGATGAACGGCAGCGGCAGCGATCCGTAATCTTGTTGTGCGACCATAAACGGTTGCGCGAAATACGCGGTCAGCGCGATGGCAGCGTTGCCTGCAAACAGGATTGACAGTGCAATCGCGGGGCCAACCATGCGGCGACGGCGAATGAAATATTCAGACATAGCCCAAATAATGAGCGTGCCAATGGAGCCGTAAAGCATTGCAGCTTGTTGCGGGTTCGTGATTTCAGCCGCGTAGGCGATGCCAACGACACCCGCCCAGCCCATCGCAAGGATCAGCAATCCAACGACGATGAAAACCTCGTTGAATCCTTTGAATAATTCGAACGGCTCATCGCCGATGGCCAGATCAGTGCGCGCACCACGGCGGCTATCGGCAAGGCTTGCTAATGATGCGGCCTGTGCTTCGGTTACAATGCCAGCTCCAACGGCGGCACGAAGATCATCGCGTTCCATCATGCTTCAATCGTTTCCACGGTCAAGTTTCCGTTGGTGTAAACGCAGATGTCGGATGCGATGGACATGGCTTTGCGCGCAATTTCCTCGGCGTCCAAATCGCTGTCCATTAAGGCGCGCGCGGCCGCGAGGGCGAAGTTGCCGCCGGAGCCAATGGCCGCCACACCATGTTCGGGTTCAAGCACATCGCCCGCACCAGTGATGACGTAAAGATCAGTACCGTCGGACACGATCAACATCGCCTCTAGCTTTTGCAGATATTTGTCGGTGCGCCAATCTTTGGCCAATTCCACAGACGCGCGCGCGAGCTGTCCGGGTGTCGCCTCTAGCTTTTTCTCGAGCCGTTCAAGCAATGTGAACGCATCGGCGGTGGAGCCCGCAAATCCGGCGATCACATCTGCGCCACCAGCGGTTAAGCGGCGGACCTTGCGTGCGGTGCCTTTGATCACGGTTTGCCCAAGGCTGACTTGACCGTCGCCAGCGATCACAACGCGGCCATTTTTACGCACGCCGATAATCGTGGTGCCGTGCCAGCCGGGGAATTCGTCTTTTGCCATGGGGTCACCTTTTTAGTTCGTCACACCCTATATGGCGGCGCGTCTGCGGATCGACAAGGCGGACATAAAAAAGGGCGCCGCGAGGACGCCCGATTTATTGGATTTATAAAGCGATTATAGTGAGTCTTCGATCCAGCTTTGCAGCGCGGCTTTTGGTGCTGCGCCCGCTTTGTTGGATACGACTTCGCCATCTTTAAACAAGAATAGGGCAGGGATGCCGCGAACGCCCATTTGAGCAGGAGAGTTCGGGTTTTCATCAACGTTTACTTTGACGATCTTAACCTTGCCTTCCATTTCAGCGGAAAGTTCTTCCAATGATGGGCCGATCTGTTTGCACGGGCCACACCATTCTGCCCAGAAATCCACAACAACTGGGATATCGGACTGACGGACTTCGGCGTCGAATGTGGCGTCTGTGACTGCTACGGTGGCCATTTGGCTCTCCTTGGCGAAAATGATTAGGTGCTGAACTTATGAACCGTATGCGCGATGGTCAAGGCGCTGTCACGCGGTTGAGAGCGTCGATTACAAGTTCATTGGGTAAAGTCATCAATTGGGCGGTTTGTGTCCAAAGGATCGCGACTTCGATTGTGTGGTCAGGGAACACGGCGGCAAGGCTTGCATGGTACGCCCCCATTTGGCGCAACAATCCTTCGGGTGTTTGGTCGGGCGCTGCTGGTACAAGTCGGTTGGATTTGTAATCGACGGCGAGCACATGGGTGTCAGTGACCAACAAACGGTCGATCGCGCCATGGAACCGATGGGCGCCGATTTGCGCAGTGAAATCAACTTCGGTCAATGCATCGGGTGTCCAAAGATGGCTGAGATGCGGGGCGGTCAAAATTCTGCCCACGACGGTAGGCACATCGGCGGCGACGGCACCCGAATCCAATGTGGCGAGCAATGCCGCCGCGGTTTTGGGGTGATCTGCGATGGACGTTTTGGGCAGGTGCTCAAGCAACAAATGGATCGCAGTGCCGCGCATCTTGGCGTCGTCTTCATCAAGCTCGCCCAAGTCGCCCGAGAGAACCTTTGCCCCACCAAGATCAGATGGCGAAAAAGTGCGTGAAGCGGGCAGTTCAGGCAGCGGATTAAGCTCGATTGGCGTCGTAGTCGTAGGGATCGCGGTGGCCTTGGTTTCCAAATCGCCAGGCTGCCAGCGTTCATGGGTCAATCGTTGTACGGCGATTTCACCAGATTGATCTTGCGCCGCACCGCTGTGGGTCATCGCGTTTGCGACCATGTTGTACCAGCTATCGTCGGTTTCTTCGCCAACATCGCCCGCAGCCGCAACGATCAACCATTTCTCAGCGCGGGTCATGGCGACATAAAGCAGGCGTTTGTTTTCTTCTGACTGGGCATCGGCGATTTTCGCGCCAAGATCGGCGACGCTTTCGGCAGATGCATCCGATCCGGTTTTCCAGATCACATGGTCACCACTTGGCAAAAGATCATCGCGCACGGTGTTCTTTTTCTTGGCGCTATCAGGCAGGAATACGATGGGGGCCTCTAGCCCCTTGGCACCATGCACGGTCATCACGCGGATGCGGTCGCTTTGGCTGTCCATCTGGCGTTTGACCTCGAGGTCATCAGTTTCCATCGCAGCCAGAAAACCTGTCAGGCTTGGCACGCCAAGGGATTCATAATTCAATGCTTGCGAAAGTAACGCATCGATCCCGTCTTCTGCCTCAGTCCCAAGCCGCGCGAGCAATTTGCGCCGCCCGTCATGGCGGGTCAAAATGCGTTCGATCAAATCGTAAGGACGCATGAAATCGGCTTTGCCGCGCAGGTCGTCAAGGATTGCTTTGGTCGGGGTGCCGTCTTGGGTTTCGCGGATTGCTGTCCACAAAAATCCCTTTTCGGGACGGTGATGCGCCAGCGTGAACAGGTCTTGTTCCGACCAGCCAAACAATGGGGATCGTAGCGCCGCAGCCAAGGATAAATCGTCCTCTGGCAAGGCCACAAACGCGAGCAATGCCGCGAGGTCACGTACTGCCAGCTCGGCGCCAACACGCAATCGGTCAGCCCCTGCGATTTGCAGGCCAGCAGCTTTGCAAGCACGGATGATTTCATCGAAGAGGCCAGTTTTGCGGCCACGCACAAGGATCAACACATCGCCTTCGGTGATCGGGCGGTGGTTGTAATCACCGCTGCGACCAATCTCGACAGGCAACGTTTCATTGTCGACCATGTGCCGGATTTGGGCGGCGACATTGGCCGCAAGCACGACCTTTTCGTCGGTAGCACTGCGCATATCGACGGGCTCAAACCACTTGCGGTCGTCGTCGTCTTTGACCTTTTCCTCAACAGGCCACAGATCAACGCGTCCAGGCATGTCTTCTTTAAACGCCAAATGCCCTGCGTCTGTTTCCATGCCAAAGGACTGCGGCCCGCTGAATGTCTGATCGACGACGCGCAGAATGGCGAATGACGACCTGAACGAATAATCCAGCGAGCGGTTCATCAATTGGCGATCCACGTTTGACAGGGCTTCATCAAAGTGATGGCGCATCTCGTCGAATGCTTCGGGCGCTGCCCCTTGGAATGAATAGATCGACTGTTTGCGGTCACCGACGACAAAGATCGTGCGATCCGCATCTTTTTTCGCGCCGTCGCCTGCGGTGAATTCTTGGGTCAACTGCCGGATTACGGCCCACTGTGTCGGACTGGTGTCTTGGGCTTCGTCAACCAACAAATGGTCGATCCCGCCATCAAGCCGGAACAGCACCCATTGGGCCACATCGCGGTCAGTCAAAAGTTGTTTGGTTTTGCCAATCAGGTCGTCAAAATCAAGCATCCCCATTGCCAGCTTCGCGGCCTCATAAGCGGGCAGAAACACTTGGGCGAACGCATAAAGCGCGCGGGTTTTATCGGCGGCGTCCAGCGCCCATTCGTGGTTTTTTGCGGTTGCAACACGGTCCATCCAACCATGGAGGTCGTCGATAAATGGCTCTGCTGCCTCAACCGCCTTTTTATGATTGCTCTGCGGGAAATTGGCGGACTTGGACCGCGCGCTGTTTGCGTAGAGGAACATCTTGCCGACCGTATTGTAAGCGGCCCAGTCGGGAGATTTGATGTTCAGCGCCTGCAATGCCTTGGCAAAATCCACATAGGTTTTTGACTGCCCGACAAAGCCTTGCGCGATTTCTTCGATCAAACCGGATTCGGATCCGTTGATGGCCAATGACGGCAAGTCGGTGCGTTTCAAATTCGCGGGCAAGCCAAGAGTGGCGAGCAGTGCATCTTCGGTTAGCGGAGCCAGGAATTGCGTACGTTTGCGGGAAATTTCAGCTGTCAGATCGGTCAGGTCCGCGCCCGTGAAATGGCGAAGCAGGTCAGTGACGACATTTTTGTCTGGCCCTTCAACCATCCGGTCTACAACGTCGGCACGCAAGTCGCGCGCGGTTGTGTCTTCGATTTCCTTGAACTGCGGGCTTATCTCGGCCTCGAGCGGGAACCGCCGCAGAACACCCGAACAAAACGAGTGGATCGTCTGAATTTTCAGGCCGCCAGGCGTCTCAATCGCACGGGCAAAAAGCTGTCTGGCGTTGCGCAGGCGGGCGGCATCAATCACACCTGAAACACCCAGTTCGGTCAGATCAGCACGCAGTGCATCGTCAGGCATCATCGCCCATTTCCCCAAGCGCTCAAAGAGGCGGTTCTGCATCTCAGCGGCGGCGGCCTTGGTGTAGGTCAGGCACAAAATGTTCTGTGGTTCGACCTCTTCAAATAACAACCGCGCCACGCGGTCGGTCAGCACGCGGGTTTTGCCGGACCCTGCATTGGCAGATAGCCACGTCGATGCATAGGGGTCGGCGGCGTCAACTTGGGCTTGGGTCGCATTGTCGCGGATCATGTCAAATCCTCCGGTACGGCATCGTCGCTGGTGTCCCATTCGCCAAAGCGCGATAGGTGGTCATAGTTGCTGAAATCCGCTGTCGAGAACATCGCGATACGGGCCGAGTAGCCACGCGATTTTTGCTGATATTCGCCTATTAGAGCCTGAAAATCATCCCAAACTTGCATGGCCGGATGGTCCTTTAACGGGGCAGGAACATCGCGCATTCCGGTATTTACGGCCACGAATGAAGCACCTTCGACCACTTTTCGGCCCACATCAGGAAATGCGCCAAGCTCGATCATTGCGGCCTCAAGCAACAGCTGTTTGTCGAACGCGATCTGCTGGTTCTTGGTTGGGACCGCGCCGGTTTTATAATCGTAAACATAGGCCAGACCGTCGATGGTCAAATCAATCCGGTCCGCCTTGCAGGTCAAATCAACGCCGGTCGACCCAACAGCGATTTTGCCTTCGCGTTCTAGTTCGCGGTGTTGCGCGAGCGCTTGCCGTTCGATTTCACCCAAGATGAACCTGTCCGCAACGCGGTCTAACCGCGATAGCCATTGCGCGCGGATGGTTGGCCACGGGCAGTCGCGTGTGAATATCTGTTCAGCGATATTCATCAGTTTTTCGCGCGCATTGGGTGTGGTCGCATCAATGCCTTGCGCCACGAAGTTCTCCAAAATCTCATGCACGATCATGCCGCGCAATGCTGCATCGACGCGCGGTGTCAGCGGGTCAAGGCGGTTAAGGCGTAAAACCTTGCGCGCATAAATTGAATACGGATCGCGGATTAGGGTTTTGACCTGTGTGACCGAAATTGATGTCGGACGGGCGACGATGGGTGGTTGCGGCGACGGGCGGTGTGCATTGGGAACAGGCGCGTCGGGAACGGAAAGCGCGGCCGATTTTGCAAGCCAGACGTCGCCATCTGCCCGCATTCGTGCCAGCGCTGCTGGCCCGTCTTGATTGGGCAAACCGCCCAATAAGTTGACCAATCTGTTGACCCACCGTGATGATACGGTTTCAGCGTCTGCGGATCTTTTTGCGCGGCTGATCCAGACTTCTTTGGCTGCGATTGCTTGCTGGTAATCATGGGCTGACAGCCCGATCCGGCGTTCGGGCAACAACAATCCTGCGTCGCGCCGCATGTTGCGGTTTAGCCAAGGATCAGGGCTTGCGGACTCTGGCCAAATACCTTCGTTCATGCCGCCTAGGATCACGAGATCGGCGCCTTGAACGCGGGCTTCGAGCGTGCCCCAGATCAGAATATTCGGATGTGCCGCGTCGCGATCGCGAACTGTTCCACCCGCCAAAACGGCACCAAATAAGTTTGTATACTCAAATGGCGTCAGCTTTCCGCCTGCATCCGCGTGGGTGGTTAGGGTGTCACAAACGCGGCGGGCCTCGCGACCGGCGGCTTCTTTCCAAAGCTCGCTTGTGCCGTCGGCATTTGGGCCGGAGCAGAGGTGCTCAGTTAAGGATAAATGTTGATCAAGATGGTCGGCCAGATCACGAGGGGTGACGTCATCCAATCCGGTGATCATGCTGCTAACCCAAGCCGCCCAAGCTGCGCGGTCGCCATTTTCATTTTCAGTTTTTACGGCCCAGTTGGCCAATGCCTCTGGTGACGGAAATGGTGGACCATAGCGGCGTAATGACAGCTCTAATTCTCGAGTGTAGCGCTGGTGGGGGCCGCGATCGTTGGGTGCTGAATGACAAAGCGGATGTTTAAGAAGGGTGAGCAGGCTCTCGCTTGTGATGGCTTGCCCAAATAGATCGGCGGTGTGCCGCAGCATCCGACCTGGAGGCGAAAGCGCAAGCGGCAAGCCCGCGCTGTCGTCGGGCTTAATGTCCCACCGATCCAATGCGGCGGTGACTTGGCGGGTCAGCATCCGGTCGGGTGAAATCAGCGCGGCGGTTATGCCGTCTTGGGCGGCAACACGCAGACGCAAAGCGATGGCTTCTGCCTCGGCGCGGGGTGATGCGGCCTCAATCAAGGTCATGTTTTGCGTGGCGGATTTTAGATCGCCCAAGTCTGGACCATCGCGCAACCATTGGTCGGTCACGGGCGCGGGGCGCAATGACAGGGACACCAATTTGTTGCGATGCGGATGTGGTGCTGCGGCATCTGGCCAAGGCGGAACGTCCGTTGGGGCAATGTTCGCGGCAGCCAAAAAGCGGTGGAATCGATACTGTGGGTGGTCTTCGGAAACGCGGGCATCGGTCATGCTTTCCCAGACGTCAGCGGGCAAATCAAAGTCGAAACCGGGAAGGATAACCGCCCCTTGTGGGAGCTTAGCAACTGCTTGCATCAACACAGATGTGGCCCCACGCGATCCCGTAGATCCCGCGACGATGATCGGATGTTGCGGTGGGTTTGTCGCCCATTTTTGTGCCAAGCCAGTCACAACGCGGCGCAATCGCAGGTCTTTATCAGGCACGGCGTTTTCGTCAAAATAGGGTGTGACGATCTGCAAAAATTTCAGCGCACGATCCCAGTGACCGGACTCGTCGGTCACGTCGAGGGTTTGAAATACGTCGGGGCTAACGCCTTCGCCGTGCATTTCCTCCATCAAGGTAGCAAGGCTGTCGGACAAATCATAAAGAGCGGATCGCGGCGCGAGCTTGTCGTCTTGGGTCAATAAAGCAGCGACCAATTGCGACAATTCCAAGCGGCGGCGCAATGGCGACACCGATAGTGGGCCAGCGTCAATGGTTGGGTCGTTGGCGAGGTCGGTGATTAGGCGGATCCGTGGCAAAAGCCGCGCTGGGCCTGTGTCGAAAACGGACCTGATCCGGCGTTGTGTCCGGCTGGTGTTCACGAAAATCTCGACCCGCGCCCAGTCGGCGGGGGCCAATCCAGCACCTTGTTTTTGCAGGCCCGCGACCAACGCCGTCGCAAAATCTGCGCCAGGGGGCATGCCAAAGATGCGAGGGGACTTACTGGTGTCAAACATGGGAAGCCTCGATCATATTTTCCGCAGTTGCGATGCTTTCGGGTTGGCCGACGTCGCACCATTGCCCCGTATATGAGACGCCGAAAAGCCCGCCGCGTGCTGCGATCCTATCCCAAACGACGTTCATCGAAAATACGGCGTCGGTGATGTGAACTAGGTCATCCGTGCGGATCATTTGCAGGCCAGAATAGACGTCGCCCGCACCACGGGTAAGCCGCCCATCTGGGTCGCGGTTAAAGTCGCCAGCGCCAAGGTGACCGTGCACGGAAGGTTTGGGGATGGTCACCAACAAAGCTTCCATTTCGGGTTTCCACGCCGCCAACAGCATCGCGATTGGACTTGGCCCCGCCCAAACCGCATCGGTATTGAGCGTCACCACGGGTGACCCAGCAAGAAGTGGTGCGGCTTTACGTAAACCACCGCCAGTTTCCAAAAGCCCATCAGCTTCGTCAGAGTATGTCACATCGTGCCCGCTAAGGTGATCGCGTATCATCTGGCCTTTGTAATGAAGGTTTATGACAACCGGTCCGACGTCCAAACCGTGCGTCAACGCCAAAGCGTGATCGATCAATGGCGTCCCCGCGACGGGAACAAGTGGCTTGGGTTGATCAGCGGTCAGCGCGCTCATGCGGGTCCCAAACCCGGCAGCAAACAAAAGGATCGGTGTCGTCATTTCGGGCTCAGTCTTTGTAGGGTTGGCGCGTCGGGCGGCGGCAAGATTGCCATGACTGTTTTGTTGAGCTTGCCAAGCGCGGGATGCGATAAATCTTGCATCAGATAGCGCCAAACGCGTGGGATGAATTGAAGATAATGCGGTTTGCCTCCGTGTGATGCCAGCCGCGCAAAGATGCCCAAAATCCGCAAATTCCGTTGCGCACCGACACAGGCCAAATGTGCGCTCATTTCGGTCACATCGCGACCGACGTGGTCGCAAAATTGCTGGGTGACCGCCTTGCTAACGGTATCGTCGACGTCGCGCCGCGCGTCGCGGATCAATGACATAAGATCATATCCCAGCGGGGCCATGCAGGCGTCTTGGAAATCCAACAGTCCAACCCGATCCGTGCCAGTCTCGTTTGGGCGCCAGATGAGGTTTTCCGCATGATAATCGCGCAGTGCTAAGTGCAGTGATGGACCAACGTGTGAAATGAGTGCGTCGAGCATCGCATCACAAAGTGGGGCCGTTTTGGTCGGGTCATTTGCATAAAATTCGGCTGCGAGGCCAATCATGTCAGCGGCTGCTTTGTGGGTCATTTTGGGAACGTCGACGGTAATATTTTTGTCGTGCAGGTGGCACAACACATCGGTTGCAGCCTTGTACAAGGCAGGCTCATCGTTTGGGTTTTGGGTCAAATGCTGGGCGAAATCTGTTTGCCCAAGGTCGGAAATAATCATCAACCCTTGGTCTGGATCATGCGCGTAAATTTTTGGCGGGCAAAGGCCCGCGTTGGCCAATGTTGACGCGATTTGCGCGAATCGAAACGTATCCCCTGACGGGTCGGTCATGAGGATGGCGGGGGGCTGAACAAGTCTGGCATATTGCCGCGCAGACGCATCACCGGCAATCGGTGTCAGGTCAGCGTCTTCCCAAGCTGTCCCGCGCAAAAAATCATGCATCCGAAAAAGCCGCACAAAGATGGGGCGGGACATTGGCCGTAAGGTGGTGTGAGCCCTCGCCAACGGAGAACGAAAATCTTGCCGCGCTTTCGGGTTGGTCCGACCCAAGGCGGTCAGGCCATTCGATAAGGCAGATCGCCGTGTCGAATGCATCGATTAACCCAAGTTCCGTCGCCTCGTCGGGATGGGTCAGTCGGTAAAGGTCGCAATGCCAGATGTCGCCCGCGTCGTCGTCATAGGTTTGCACCAATGTGAATGTCGGGGATGGCACGTCTTCTTGCCTACCCAAGCGCGCGCGGATTAAAGCGCGTGAAAATGCGGTTTTTCCTGCGCCAATCGGCCCTTCCAATAAGATACAATCGCCGATTTTTAGCAATGGCGCCATGCGGGAGGCCAGTGCAGCGGTCGCCAATTCGTCGCGAAGATGGAGATCGAATGTTGTCATGCCCCAAGATTATGATTTGGGGGGTGGCACCTGCAAGTCAATTCAACGTTTGGCGGCCAACAATGCAGGGTCAATTTGGGTTAACTTTTGGATCGTCGGCTTTGGAGGTCGATCAAATTTGAACCTGATCAAGGTCATGCCGCCCGCAATCGGATCAGCCTGACAGGTGATGTGGCGTCCGTCATCCATGATTGCGGTATCGGTCCAAGGTTGACGCAAACCCATATGACTGGAAAATTCGCGCAGATTTGTCCAAATGCGCGACGGCGTGCATCGACTTTGCCATTTGCGCAGCTCAACCCGCAGGTCATAGTGCGTTATCCCGTCCGCAAGATCGGTACCCCAAAGCGCGCTATATGCGGCGTTTGCCATAACAAGATTGCCAGCGTTCGAGAACACAACAACGGCATCCTCAATATGATCCAGCACGGCTTGGCCAGTTTCAATTTCAGACCGAAATCTGCGGGTCAACGAAATTTCGGCGCTAATATCTTCGAAGAACAGAGCGAACGCGCCGTCGGGATGGGGTCGACCAGTGACGCGGAAAGTTTGCCCGTCCGGTAAATTCCAATGCTCGGAATACGTGCCGTTTTTCGCGGCGTGCTCCATCGCGCTGAATTGCTCGCGCCAAGAAGTGTAGTTTTTCGGCTCCGGGAGCATTCTGGATTCGCGGAGCCTGTCAAGAACGGCATCGAGCGTTGGCCGCCCTGACAGGAATTCAAAGTTTAGGCCAGTCATATCCAACAACGCCGGATTGAATGTGGCCAATTGCCGACGCCGGTCGAAGATCGCAAGGCCGATGGAAAGTTGGGCAAAAGTCTGACTAAGCGTTTGTACGAAATCGCGCTGGGCCAGTTCGGCACGCACAACAGAATCGGCGTCTGTTGCATAGTGGAAAGCACCCGTTTCTGATTTGTATGTGGTGATGTCATACCAACGTGGCGTGTCTTGTTCAGCCGTCTGAAGCGATTTTCGCGTCTGGGCGGATTCAAGACCTATGGTATCGTCAAAGTCGTTAAACAGTGGGGCATTAGACAAGCGAGCCGGCGCGATTTCCGAACTGGCGCAAGCATCTGCGACGTCAAAATATGCATCGTTTGCCCAAAGAAGCTGGCCTTTTGCGTTGCACCGCCACATCATCGTGGGCGCGTTTTTGACGACATCGCGCAGCACTGACAATTCAGTGTTTTCCTTGGCCAAAGTTAAAGCGTTGATTTGGGCGATGTTTGCGTCAGAATGTCGTCCAACGCTGATGCGAACTGAATGTCCCGCGCGTACGATGTTTAACCAACTGGAGGACCCATCATTGGCCGTCAAAACAACTGGATCGATGCCACACTCGTCAAGCGTTTGTCGCAGGTCGCCAAATGTCGGTGCAAGCACAGCAATAATCGAATCTCGATGCTGTGCGGAAATTCCGGCCTGAGAAAGCAGCACTGCCGCATCACCCGTTGAGTCAATGATTTCTTCGCCATCAAGCAGAAAAGCGATGTCGTCACGACTGATTTCGCGCCGCAACCGCTGGGGTCGACGAGACGCAATATAGGACACGCCAATGCCCACTGTTGCGATAACGGCAGCCGTAATGGCGACCGCAATTAGATCAAGAATTCCCAATGACATGTCTATGACCGCCCATTTATGTCCCAAAGGAACATTCCAATATGAAGGTTAATGTCGGGTTAAGCTTTGCTAATGAATTTGAAACGGTTCGTTATCACCTAGGGCAGCCCCTGTCGCATCAGACTGCGGAGAGTGTGGCCATATCACTTCGATAACGGCCCCGCCGTGCCCATAAATATGACGCGCTGCATTGCGGAATTGGATGCGGGCACCTGACCGTTCCAAAAGGGTTTTGGCGATAAATAGTCCCAGTCCCATACCAGAATAACCGGGCCTTTTTTTAGTGTCCGCACCAGTACGACGCCTGCGCACAAACGGGTCACCAATGCGACCAATGACCGATGCAGGGAACCCTGCGCCATCGTCAGAAATTTGCACCCGCAATTCAGTTTCTGTCCAGCTGATTGTCACATCAACGGACGATTCGGAAAAGTCGACGGCGTTTTGGATAAGATTGCGCAAGCCGTGCACGATCTCGGGGCGACGCGGCACGATGGGGTGTTTTCCGGCGCTGATATCCTCCGGGCCAACATGATAGTTAATCGATTTTCCGCGATCTGCATGTGGCTCTGCGGCTTCACGAACCAATGCCTCAATTGGGCCGTTCTGAATTTGGCGATCGTCTTTACCGGCGCGTCCCATCGACAATAGGATCTCGCGGCAACGAGCGGCTTGGGCATGGATTAGATTAACGTCTTCTGTCAGTTCAGGATCACCTGCGACCTCGGCGCGCAACTCGCCGCTGACCAGCATAATTGTCGCGAGAGGTGTGCCAAGTTCATGTGCCGTCGCCGCAACAACGCCACCTAAGTCAGTCAACTTTTGCTCACGCGATAATGCCAACTGTGTTGCTAGCAAAGCCTCGCCCATGTTGTGCATTTCCGTGGTGACTTGGCGGGCGTAAATTCCCAAAAACACGACCCCAATCACCAGTGCCAACCAAAACCCGAATTGAAACAGAACGGGTAACATCAGCGAAACACCGTTCGCTGTGACAATAGGCAAGCTAAATTGGCTTAGGATGGACGTTAGTATAATTGCGGCAGTCCCCAACAAAACCGTACTGCCCAGGTGAAGGACGGTCGCGGCGATTGTCACGGGCGCCAACAGCAACATCGCAAATGGATTGTTCAGACCGCCCGTAAGAAATAACAGGACGCTAAGCTGGACGATATCAAACGTCAGCATCAAGAATGCTTCCCGCTCCTTCAGCCGTTTGTTTTCGGGGTAAATGAAGCCGCTGAACAGGTTCACAATGATTGACGCGCCGATGGTCATGGCGGCCAGCCCAGTTTCAAGTTTCAGGTCAAATATCCGCACGGCGACGATCAACGCGAGAGTCTGGCCAAGCACAGCGAACCAGCGAAGCGTAACAAGTGTCCGTAGGCGCACCCAATTGCTGCGCTGTCGTTCTTCAAACATTTCGAATTCAGTACCGGACATCACGGATCCTTGAGTGCGACAAGCTGTTCCATAGTTACGCCGTGTGAGATAGTTCATCAATGCAGCCAATTGGAAAGGGTTCAAATGTCAAAAATCATTGCAATTGGAGCAACTGTAACCGTGGTGGCTTTGATCGGAGGAACGTTTGCGATTACCAAATTGCGCACGCCGACGATGGCTGATTGTAGCGCCAGCGCTGTCGGTGGTGCCACAATTGGCGGGCCGTTCGAGCTTGTGGATGAAACCGGACGCACGGTGACGGACGCTGATATTATCACCAAGCCGACGCTGATCTATTTTGGCTATACGTTCTGCCCTGATGTGTGTCCGCTTGATGTCGCGCGTAATGCCGCAGTGGTTGATATATTGACCGAGCGAGGGGTCGATGTGGCGTCTGTGTTCATCACCATTGATCCAGCGCGCGACACACCAGAAATCGTGGGTGACTACACCGATAACTTCCATCCAGATATGATCGGGCTGACCGGATCAGACGCACAGGTCGCCGCCGCATCCAAGACGTATCGCACGTTTTATTCCAAGGCCGATGACGATCCTGAATATTACCTGATGCAACATTCAACGTTCACTTATCTGACATTCCCCGACCAAGGATTCGTTGAGTTTTTCCGACAAATTGACAGCCCCGAAAAAGTGGCCGATGCTGTGGCATGTTTTACTGCGGCAACGTGATAAGTTGACCATGCTGGATCACATGCTACTTGGTTGAGTAACCGAACAGGAGTTCTGGCGCGATGGACATGACTGATCTGAAACTTGGGGATGATCCGTCCTTGTTGTTGCTTGACGACGACGAAGCATTTCTTAAGCGACTTGCCAAAGCGATGGAAAAGCGCGGATTTTCGGTTGAAACTGCGGGATCTGTTGCGGCTGGTAAGGCGATTGCGACGGCCCGCCCTCCTGCATATGCGGTGTGTGATTTGCGGCTTGGTGATGGCAATGGACTGGACGTCGTCGAAGTGCTGCGCGAACGCCGTCCTGACGCGCGGATCGTGGTTTTGACAGGATACGGCGCAATTGCCACGGCGGTTGCTGCGGTTAAAATCGGTGCCACAGACTATTTAGCAAAACCTGCTGACGCGACTGACATAACGAACGCGCTGTTGGCGCAAGAGGGCGAGATGCCGCCTCCGCCAGAAAACCCAATGAGCGCGGATCGCGTACGCTGGGAACACATTCAGCGTGTGTTTGAGATGTGCGACAGGAATGTATCCGAAACCGCCCGCCGTCTTAGTATGCACCGCCGTACATTGCAGCGCATCTTGGCAAAACGAAGCCCGCGTTAGGTTTTACAGCAACAGTTTCTTGCGAGTGCGGGTCACTGGCGTGCCATCTGACAACGGCAGATTTGGGATTTCGGTGTAATCCATGAACCCGAGCCCGCCATAGTATTTCAGCCCACCGACATTATCCGCCCTGATAGTTGCATCAATAGTTTGCACGCCAGCCGCAATCGCAGCACGACGCGTGGCAGACCACAGCTTTTGCCCAATCCCCAGCTGGCCTCGATCAAGTGCGACGAATGATGCGATGATCGCCCAACCGTCTGGCATCGGATCATCGGGGTTTGTTTGCCAACCAAGAAACTGAAACCCTGACAGCTGCCCGTTTGTGATCGCGACTTGCACACTAACCACCCCTTTGGGCGCAATGTAGTGATCGCGCATCTCGTCAGCGGTCATCGGTGTCTGATGTGCAGTTGTGCCGCCAGCAGCGATAATGCTGTTCAACAGCAAAGCCATTTGTGGTGCGTCGCCAGAAACAGCAGGGCGGATACGTGTGTTGATCATAATCTATCCATCAGGTTCGCGTGACGGGCTGTGAAATCATTACGGACCTCAACAGGCGGGCGCAATCGAATTTCAAGCGTGTTTGCCAAGTTAGGGTCTATTTTTCCAAAGAACTTATCAGCCTCGGCTGCCGTAAATCCGGCGATTTGAACGGCCTCAAGCCACGCTGAAATCTTATCGGCCTTCTTGATTTGCTTCTTGATCGCGACAGGCAATTGCGCGGGCAGGCCGAACCGGATGTGGATTGCGGCCATCAAGCGGTCGTCAAGCACGCCGTAATCAGGGCCAACCGCGGCCTTTACGGGGCTGATCATGTCGCCAATCACGTATTCCGGTGCGTCGTGCAGAAGTGCCGCGAGCTGCCATTTGATTGGCGCTGATGGGTTCTGTGCGGTGAAAATATCGGTCACCAAAAGCGAATGTTCAGCCACGGAATAGGCGTAGTCCCCAATCGTCTGCCCGTTCCAGCGCGCCACAAATGCAAGGCCATGCGCGATGTCTTCGACTTCAATATCCATTGGCGTCGGGTCCAGCAGATCAAGCCTGCGACCCGATAACATACGCTGCCATGCGCGCGGCTGTTTCATATGTGACCTCGTGACCATTGTCGTGGGGGGGTTGCGGTGCTAAATGCCCCGACAACCAGATGAAAAAGGATGTGCCAGATGGCAACGGATTATATTGTAAAAGATATCGCATTGGCAGGCTTTGGCCGCAAGGAGCTCGATATCGCGGAAACCGAAATGCCGGGGCTGATGTCGCTTCGCACGGAGTTCGGTGAGGCTAAGCCGCTGGCTGGGTCACGTATCGTTGGATCGCTGCATATGACGATCCAGACGGCGGTTCTGATTGAAACGCTTGTTGCGCTTGGTGCTGACGTGCGCTGGGCGTCTTGCAATATTTTCTCGACCCAAGACCATGCCGCTGCTGCAATTGCTGAATCTGGTGTGCCCGTGTTTGCGATCAAGGGTCAGTCGCTGACCGAGCATTGGGATTACTTGGATCGCTCGTTCATGTTCCCCGAAGGCGCAAACTTGATCCTTGATGATGGTGGCGATGCGACGCTGTACATCCTTTTGGGTGCCCGTATGGAAGCTGGCGAAGATGTGCTGGCTGTGCCAACATCTGAAGAAGAAGAAGCGATCAAGGTTCAGATTAAGAAACGTATCGCCGAGACACCGGGTTGGTTTGCGAAAACCAAGGCGGCGATTTTGGGTGTGTCCGAGGAAACAACTACTGGCGTGCACCGTCTGTACGATCTGCATAAAAACGGCCAACTGCCGTTCCCTGCGATCAACGTGAATGACAGCGTGACCAAGTCGAAATTCGACAACAAATACGGCTGTAAGGAATCCCTCGTTGACGGCATCCGCCGCGCGACTGACACGATGATGGCCGGTAAGGTTGCTGTCGTATGTGGTTACGGCGATGTTGGCAAAGGCTCGTCCGCGTCTTTGTCTGGTGCTGGTGCCCGCGTGAAGGTCACTGAGGTTGATCCAATCTGCGCGTTGCAGGCTGCGATGGACGGTTTCGAGGTCGTGTTGTTAGAGGACGTCGTGGAAACCGCTGATATTTTCATCACCACAACTGGCAACAAAGACGTCATTCGCATCGAGCATATGCGCAAGATGAAAGACATGGCGATTGTCGGGAACATTGGCCACTTTGATAACGAAATTCAGGTCGCGTCCCTAAAGAACCACAAGTGGACGAACATCAAAGAACAAGTCGACATGATCGAAATGCCATCTGGCAGCCGCTTGATCTTGCTGTCCGAGGGCCGTCTATTGAACCTTGGCAACGCAACTGGCCACCCATCGTTTGTGATGTCCGCGTCGTTCACCAATCAGGTGTTGGCGCAAATGGAATTGTGGATGAAGGGCGACGAATATCAGCCTGGCGTTTACATTCTGCCCAAGCATTTGGACGAAAAAGTCGCGCGTCTGCACCTTGACCGTATTGGCGTAAAGCTGTCCAAGCTGAACACAGAACAGGCTGATTATATTGGCGTTTCCGTCGATGGCCCGTTTAAGCCAGAGCACTACCGCTACTAAGCGCGTGGCAGGTAATAGGCAAAAACCAACGAAGCGCGCCCGGATTTTGGGCGCGCTTTTTCGTTTGGCTGGGCTGGCATTGCTTTGGGCGAT
>OJHH01000201.1_pt1 | contig 18864 bp, 16 predicted proteins | sample 1594911 | NCBI WGS metagenome assembly OJHH01 (sample SAMN05416787, study PRJEB24817) | seawater metagenome | isolation source: Sea water | place: Canada:Atlantic | collected 2013-11
GTTTTACCCCGCCCGGAAGCGTCTACACCCACATCGTCGGCACCGACATTGTGCGCACAGGCGAAGACGATTTCTTTGTGCTCGAAGACAACGCGCGCACCCCCTCTGGCGTGTCGTATATGTTGGAAAATCGCGAAACCATGCTGCAAATGTTCCCCGAACTGTTTAGCCAAAACAAGGTGAAACCGGTCAGCAACTACCCTAAAAACCTGCGCCAATCGCTAGAGGCATCCGCGCCCGCCAATTGCGATGGCCGCCCGACCGTGGCGATCCTGACGCCCGGCATCCACAACTCTGCGTATTTTGAACATTCATTTCTGGCCGACCAGATGGGCGTTGAACTTGTCGAAGGCCACGACCTGCGCGTCATGGATGGCCGCATTAAAATGCGCACGACACGCGGCTATAAAACCATCGATGTGCTGTACCGCCGCGTCGACGATGACTACCTTGATCCGCTAAGCTTTAATCCGGATTCCATGCTTGGAGTGCCGGGCATCATGGACGTGTATCGCGCGGGCAATATTACCATCGCAAATGCCCCTGGAACAGGGATCGCGGATGATAAGGCGATCTATTCCTATATGCCTGAAATCGTTGAGTTTTATACCGGCGAAAAGGCCCTTCTAAAGAACGTGCAAACGTTCCGTTGTTCCGAGGCAGACTCGTTGAAATACGTGTTGGAAAACCTCGAGGAACTTGTCGTCAAAGAGGTGCACGGCTCTGGTGGTTACGGCATGCTTGTAGGCCCCGCCGCGAGCAAAAACGAGATCACCAATTTCGCCGCAAAACTGCGCAAAAACCCAAGCAACTACATCGCACAACCGACATTATCCCTGTCCACCGTGCCGATTTTCGCGAAAAAGGGGCTTGCGCCGCGCCACGTAGATTTGCGGCCCTTTGTGTTGTTATCGCCCAAGGGCATGGACATCACGCCGGGTGGTTTGACCCGGGTCGCGTTAAAAGATGGGTCGCTTGTGGTCAATTCAAGCCAAGGCGGCGGCACAAAAGACACTTGGGTTTTGGAGGATTAGGCGATGCTCGGAAAAACCGCAGGCGGCCTTTACTGGATGTTCCGCTTTCTTGAACGCTCAGAAAATACCGCCAGATTAATCGAGGCCGGATTTCGCATTGCGCTAACGCGGTCCAATGACACGGCGTCCGAATGGAAATCTGTCGTGACCACGGCGGGCGTTCGATCGAACTATGACGCCAAATATGACAGCTATACGGCTGTGAACGTGGTTGATTTCTTGCTGCGTGACCCTGCCAACCCGTCCAGCGTCATGTCGTCGGCAGAAAAGGCCCGTACCAACGCGCGCATGGTTCGCACAGCGCTTACCACCGAAGTTTGGGAGGCCGTTAATGAAAACTGGATGGTCCTGCGTGATACGTTAAAGCGGCCAGTCAAAGAGACCGATTTGCCAACAGTGTTGGGCAACATCCGCCGTCAAAGCGCGCTGGTACGCGGCGCGATGCACGGCACAATGCTGCGCACAGATACATATGATTTTGCCCAAATCGGCACCGCATTGGAACGCGCAGATAACACCGCGCGGATCATCGATGTGAAATACTACACGCTGCTGCCGTCGGCCCAATTTGTCGGCTCGGCCTTGGATAACGTGCAATGGGAAACCATTCTGCGGTCGGTGTCTGCGCATCGGTCATTCCGCTGGCTGAACGAAGACGACATGACGTCAGCGAACATCGCAGATTTCCTGATACTCGATTCGCGGTTTCCGCGGTCACTGTCGTTTTGCAGCCGAATTATTGAGGACAGCCTTGGGTTTTTGGCCAAGGATTATAATCAAACACACCCGTGTCATGACCTGATCGAAGCACAGCGCAACACGTTCCGCACCCTGTCGATTGCCATGGTGTTTGACGCGGGCCTGCACCAATTCATCACTGATTTTATCAATCAAAACAACGCGCTTGGGCAACAAATCGAAGCCGATTACCGGTTCAATGGATAGGCGGCAGAGGTTATGAAACTTAAAATCACCCACACGACCCAATATAGCTATGACGCGCCTGTCAGTTACGGTTTGCAGCAGGCACGGCTAACGCCTGTCACCTCAGCCCATCAGACCGTTTTAAGTTGGGGCATCGCCATTGATGGTGGCGCGCCAGAACTGACGTTCAAAGATCATTACGCCAATGAAACCACGCTGATCCAAGCAACCGCAGGCACCACTCAGGTCGCGGTGACTGTAACTGGCGAGGTAGAAACCCACTGTTCTGACGGCGTATTTGGTAAGGTTTATGGCACAGCGCCGCTTTGGCATTTCAAACAAGACACACCGCGGACAACGGCCGGCAAAGGCATTCAGAAACTAGCGAAAACGTTGGGTAATGCGAGCGATACCCTCAGCGGGCTTCATGCCCTTTCAAAAACCATCGCGACGTCGGTGCCTTACGGTCAGGCCGATACATATGCCACCACCCCAGCCGAGGACGCATTGCGCGCGGGCGGCGGTGTCTGTCAGGATCACGCGCAGATTTTCATCGCAGCTGCTCGACATGCGGGTATCCCGACACGTTATGTCAGTGGCTATCTCATGATGAACGACCGCGTTGACCAAGATGCGAGCCACGCATGGGCGGAGGCGCATCTCGACGGGCTTGGCTGGGTCGGGTTTGATGTGTCCAACGGTATTTGCCCCGATGAACGCTATGTGCGCATCGCAATTGGGCGCGATTCTCGAGATGCGGCGCCGATTACCGGCGTCCGTCTGGGTAATGCGGCAGAATCGATGATTGTGTCTGTGCAGATTCAGCAATAACTAGGCGATTAGCGTCCCAACAACCGGATTTCCTTAATGACCTATTGCGTCGGCCTTCGTCTGAATAGCGGCCTTGTTTTCATGTCCGATACACGGACCAACGCAGGCGTCGATAATTTCTCGATCACGACCAAGATGTTCACGTTTAATGTGCCCGGCGAACGTGTGATTACGCTGATGACGGCGGGCAATTTGGCTACGACGCAATCGCTGATCAGCTTGCTTGAAGAACGGTCCATTAGCACGCCAGACCGCAATCCGACGATCTTAGAGCTGCCGACCATGTTTCAAGTCGCCCGCCTTGTTGGCGCAACCCTGAAAGATGTGATCGAGACCAGCAGCCCAGATCACCCGACCGCTGGATCTAAGTTTCGCGCATCAGTAATTGTTGGCGGACAAATCAAGGGCGGCCAGCCGACGCTGTTTATGATCTACCCCGAGGGAAATTTCATCGAGATCACTGACGACTCTCCGTTCTTTCAGATCGGTGAAGCGAAATACGGCAAACCGATTTTGGTCCGCGCCTATGACCCCGATATGTCGTTTGAAGATACCATTAAATTGCTGATGGTGTCGTTTGACAGCACGATCAAAGCGAACCTGTCTGTGGGCATGCCGCTTGATCTGCAACTTTATGAAACCGACAGCTATACCGTGTCCAATCAGCCCCGCATAGAGGCCGACGATGCGTATTTCCAAGAGATATCCGAAAGTTGGGGCGATGCATTGCGCGCAGCGTTGATGCAACTGCCAAGTTACACCCGCAGCTAATTTTTGTGCCCCCCATTGCTGCAACAGGGTAATGGGGCCTAGAAAGACGGCGAACTTGCAGCGATGGACGATCCAATGACCAAGAACATCCTTGTCCTGAACGGGCCTAACCTCAACCTTTTGGGCAAACGCGAACCAGCGAAATATGGGTCCGAAACATTGGCAGAAGTGCAAGCCAAGCTCACTGGCATCGCCACCGAGCTTGGCCTGACTATTCAGATGGATCAGTCAAATTCCGAAGGCACATTGGTCGATATGATCCACGGCGCCCGCGAAACCTGCGTTGGCATTGTGATCAATCCTGGTGCGTATTCACATACATCCATCGCGATCTTGGACGCGCTGAACGCGTTTGATGGTGCGGTAATCGAGGTGCATATCACCAATATTCACGCCCGCGAAGAGTTCCGCCACCATTCGTTCGTATCCGCCCGTGCCAATGCAGTCATCGCAGGCTGTGGGACGCAGGGCTATGCATTCGCCCTGCGTCATATCGCAACGTTGGTTTAGCCCATCGATTGAAGCCGCTTGAACAGCGACGACGTATCCCAGCGACTGCCACCCATCTTTTGAACGTCCTTATAAAATTGATCAACGAGCGCGGTAACCGGCAAGCTCGCGCCATTTTCATCGGCGGCATCCAAGCATATACCCAAGTCTTTTCGCATCCAATCCACTGCAAACCCGTGTTCAAATTCGTCAGCCAGCATGGTTTGATACCGGTTCGCCATCTGCCAGCTGCCCGCAGCCCCTTGGCTAATAACCTCAACCACCGAAGCCCCGTCAAGACCGGCTTTATTGGCAAAGTGCAGCGCCTCTGACAGACCTTGTACCAGTCCAGCAATGGCAATTTGATTGCACATCTTGGTCATCTGCCCCGCGCCGCTGTCACCGATCCGGCGGCAAAGCTTGGAATAGACGTCAATCAACGTCTCGGCCCGATCGTAGGCGGCTTGATCTCCGCCACACATCACCGAAAGCTGTGCATTTTCTGCGCCCGCTTGGCCGCCAGAAATCGGCGCATCGACAAACGACACATCGCGCACAGCTGCCGCATCATAAAGCGCACGGGTAACAGCCGCAGATACGGTCGTGTGATCAACAAAGATACTGCCAGCCTGCATGCCGCCAAACGCCCCATCCGGCCCAAGGCAAACGCCGCGCAGATCGTCGTCATTGCCGACACACGCCATCACCAGCTCTGCGCCGATTGCGGCCTCGCGCGGCGTTGGCGCTGATGCGCCGCCATGCTGCACAACCCAAGCATCGGCCTTGCTGGCTGTCCGGTTATAGACGGTGACGTCGTGGCCAGCCCCCTGCAGGTGACCTGCCATCGGATAGCCCATTACACCCAAGCCAAGAAATGCGATTTTGGTCATGCTGACCTCCTTTGAAACAATTGTTGCGAGCAGTTGTTCAAGAATTGGCACAAAACACAATGGGGGCCCTACTGAATGATCGCACTTTCCCATTCTTGCAAAAATGTGCGCCGCTTTAGCCTGTCCAAATAGGTCATCAGCGCGGGGTCAAGCGTGATAGCGGGTTGGCCGCTTTGATCTAATGCAGGCAGTGGGAATGTCGCGGCGCGCACCGGATCAGATTGCAGATCCGTCAGGTGATGGATAAATGCGCGGCCCAGATCAGGCTGATCGGTATCGCGAGACACAAACGCACTGCGCATCATTGTCGTCGGGAAATCTGATGGCAAGATTACTTCGATCTGAGCTGCCGCATCTGTGCGCGCCGACGCATAGCTGCCCAACACGTTGTATGCGACGGCAATTTTACCGCTGACCAAGTCGTCAATCATCGCCCCCGAACAACAGTATAGTTGTGCATCTAGTGCACCCATGACTTCTGTCAGGCGCCAATATGTCTCGGATGCCCGCGCGTCTTGTGTGGCAAACAGATACCCCAGTCCGGATTGGCGCACATCATAGGTCCCGATACGGCCACGAAATACTTCGGGGCGGGCGCGCAGGGCTTGGATCAGCTCTTGGCGGGATGCAGGAAGCGGCACCCTATCAAAGGCCGCACGGTTTACCGCGATTGCAGCGGGTTCGGTACTGAAAGCGAACAAACTATGTCGCCACTGCGCCCATGTTGGATGATCGGTTCCTTCTACTGCCAAGGCAAAGCCGTCATTGGCCAATTTGAATTGCAAATCCATCGCGCTTGATATCACGATGTCAAAATCCGCTGGGTCCGCGCGAAACACATCATAAAGATCGGCTGACCCCGTCACCAGATACGTCACTGCAACATCAGGGCGCGCCGCCAAAAAGCTATCGATGATCGGCGCAAAAAACCGCGTGTCCGTGTTGGACAATATGCGCAAGGTTTGCACTGCCTGAGCATCGCCAAACAGACGCTGATCTTCCCAATCTTGGGCGATCGCCATTTGCGCCCAAAGCGCCGCGATTAGAACGAAAATATAACGCATGCGCCCCCCTTTGGGTGGTTGCCAAGCGTGAGCGCACCGCCATGTGCCGCCGCCACGTCTTGGGCAATCGTCAGGCCAAGCCCTGATCCGATGATCCCATCGGCGTTACTGCCACGCGCAAATCGATCCGACAGGCCCGCAATTTCAGTCTCGGGAAACCCCGGCCCTTCGTCGCGCACGGTCACACGCGGGCTTGGCGATGTGGTCACGTCAATATGTATGACGCTTTCGCGGGGCGCGTATTTCAGCGCATTGTCGACGATATTACGTATCGCATTTTGCAGCAAAATCGCGTCCCCTGTAATCGGCACCGCGACAGGCGCATCTACCTGCAAGTCCACATCGCGCATGTCAGCGATCGGCCCCAGCCGCACCGCGAGGTCTTGCACGAGATCCACCAGATCAAGGTCTTGGCGATCAAGATGGTCGGCGCGGAACGTAATCATCGCATGATCAAGCAACTGGCCCGCCGCACGGCTGCTTTCGTCAATCGCACGGATCATGGCGCGCATCGCTTGGCGGTTTTCCTCGCGGTCAACACGTTGCAATGTGGCCTCGGCGTGGGACCGTACGGTCGCCAACGGTGTACGTACGCGGTGGGCTGCTTCTGCGATGAAATCCTCGCTGCGGCCAAGCGACTGATCGAGCCGCGCCATAAGGCTGTTCAGCGATGTCACAAGTGGCACCATTTCTGACGGAACTGGACTGACAACAGGGCGTAAATCTTGCGGACCGCGCCGCGCCACCGATGTGGTCAAACGCGCCAAAGGACCGATCGCCGCTGACGTTGCCCAGAATGCGAGCAACACCACCAATAGGAAAAATCCCGTCCCAAAGATTGCCACATTGCGCGAGATCCGGTTCAACGTTCCTGACAGGCTGTCTTGGGTTTGCGCCACTGAAACGGTCAATTGCGTGCGCAGATCCGCACCGATTAACATGCGTGTTGCCGCGGCAAGCCGGACGGGGGTGCCTTGAAATTCAGCTGTGCGGTAACTGCTGTCGCCTCCAACGTTTGGGTCCACGGCAGGCAACCCGTCATAGCCCGATAAAAGTTGATCATCTTGATAGATCGCATAAAAAATCCGGTCGTCAGAATCCGTGCCGAGCATCGAAAATGATGCATAGGGGAAATCGACTTCGATCCGCCCGTCGCGCACGCTGGCTGCATCCAAAATCGACGTGACCGATGCGCCCAAAATGCTGTCTTGGCCTTGTTGCGCAATCTGGGCTGCGTAGCTGCGCACCACGAAAAACAACAAGATCGCGAGCACCGCCGCACCGCCAATAAGCGTCGTCGCTAAACGGTTGCGCAACGACCCAGAGACCCGCACAGCCTCAGTCATGATCTAACCTGTAGCCAAGACCGCGGTGCGTCGAAATCTGCAACTGCGACCCTTCAAGGTGCTTGCGCAAACGGCCGATATAAACCTCGATAGCGTTTTCGGACACATCGTCGTCGTATGAAAACAGCCGGTCCACCAGCTTTTGTTTTGGGAAAATCTGGCCCGGCGCGTTGAACAAAACCTCGAGCAGACGCAGTTCTTTGTTACGCAGGCTGACCGGATTTTTGCCAACCGTCAGCACTCCCGCAACCGGATCAAATGCAACGTCGCCCATCCGGACCACCGTCTGCACAGTTCCAGCCTTGCGGCGCAAAACAGCACGGCAGCGCGCCTCAAGCTCGGCATGGTCAAAAGGTTTGGTCACATAGTCGTCTGCGCCCAAATCCAGCAGGCTGATTCTATCCGACACCTGACTGCGGGCGGTCAAAACAATGATTGGGGTCACACCTTTGCCTGCGCGGTGCCTGCGTAGAAAGTCGCGCCCGTCCCCATCTGGCAGCATGACATCAAGCAAGATAAGATCGTATTCACCACTGTCTGAAAACGCAATCGCATCAGCAATTGTGCCAGCATGATCAATGACATGCCCGTCCAACTGCATCCGCGCGCAGATGGCTTGAGCCAGATCATAATTATCTTCGATCAGCAGGAATTTCATGAAGGGCGTGCCTAATTTTGCGCATGACAGGTTTATGTCAGGTTGCCGTGATTGCTTAATGCCAACTGACCCGCACTGCGGGCGGTTGTCAAATGGGAGGAATTACAATGACAACTTTGAAACTGGGCCGCCGTGCCTTAATGGGCGCAGCAATGGCTGCAATGACTTTGGGTGCACCAGCGGCATTTGCTGATGGGCATCAAGTCGTGGACAGCATCCACTTTATCATTCCGGGCGGCGCTGGCGGCGGCTGGGACGGAACTGCTCGTGGCACAGGCGAGGCCCTGACAAACGCAGGCCTCGTTGGGTCCGCATCTTATGAAAACATGTCCGGCGGTGGCGGCGGTGTTGCGATTGCGTACATGATCGAGAACGCAGAAAGCAACGAAGGCACGTTGATGGTCAACTCGACCCCAATCGTGATCCGGTCTTTGACTGGCGTGTTTCCACAAAGCTTCCGTGACCTGACATTGGTCGCGGGCACAATCGGTGACTATGCAGCCATCGTTGTTGGCAAAGACAGCCCGCTGAATTCAATGGCTGATCTGGTCGCAGCCTACGACGCTGACGCATCTGCGACTGCCATCGGCGGCGGTTCTGTTCCGGGCGGCATGGACCACCTTGTTGCAGCCATGACAATGGAAGCAGCCGGCAAAGACGCGCTGGACGTAAAATACATTCCATACGATGCTGGCGGCAAAGCTATGGCAGCCCTGCTGTCGGGTGAAATCGCAGCCCTGTCGACCGGTTTCTCTGAAGCCGTTGATCTGGCAAATGCAGGTGAAGTCAAAATCATCGGTGTGACATCACCAGAGCGGATCGCAGCAGCGCCTGATGCGATGACGATGAACGAGCAAGGCATCGACATTGAGTTTGTGAATTGGCGTGGCTTCTTTGGTGCACCAGGTCTGTCGGCTGAAAAGACCGCACAGTATCAGGCAGCGCTCGAGCAGATGTACGACACACCAGAGTGGGAAACTGTCCGCGCCCGTAACGGCTGGGTCAACATCCACAACTCCGGCGATGATTTCCGCACATTCTTGGAAGCCCAAGAAACTGTGATTGGCGATCTGATGAAAAAGCTCGGTTTCCTGTAAAGACCAAGAGTTTCACGACGGGGCAGCGCGGGAAATTGCGCTGCCCCATTTCATAAACTCTTGGGGGGATGGGTCATGGCCCTTGATCGTTGGATCGCACTAATTTTGCTCGGTATCTGTTTGGCCTATGGCTATGCCGCTTGGTTCACGATGGATGAGGGCCTCGCGCCGTTTATGCAGCGTAACCCAATTTGGCCCAGCACATTCCCCAAGGCTTTGTCCGTGTTGGGTGCAGGTGCCGCATTTATCACCCTGTTTGGCCTAGAAAAATCAGAAGTCAAAGTCGGCGACATCGATTACCGCCGCTTGCATGAATATAAGCTTGGTCAAGCGATTGCGCTGCTCGCCCTTATGGTCATCTACGCGCTGACTTTGCGCCCCTTTGGGTTCTTGGTCGCGACATCGGGTTTCCTGATCATCGGCGCGTTCATTTTGGGCGAGCGCAAATGGCATGTGATGATCCCCGTCGGGGTGATCGCCGCGTTCTCGGTCTGGTATTTGGTGTCACAAGTTCTGGAAATTTACATGCGCCCTCTGCCGGGCTTTTTACTTGGATTGGGGGGCTGATCGATGCTTGAAGGAATGCTTATTGGCCTGCAAACGGCCCTGTCACTTAAGATGATCCTTGTTGTGATCGGCGGATGCTTGATCGGCACATTTATCGGCATGTTGCCGGGGCTTGGGCCAATGTCGATCATTGCGATCATGATCCCAATCGCAATCTCGATGGGCGACCCATCTGCGGCGCTTATCTTGCTTGCTGGCGTGTATTACGGCGCGATCTTTGGCGGCTCTACATCGTCGATCCTTCTTAATGCGCCCGGTGTCGCAGGCACCGTCGCCACCAGTTTTGACGGCTACCCGATGACCCAACAAGGCAAAGCCGGCAAGGCGCTGACCATTGCGGCCATCGCCAGTTTCTGCGGCGGCACCATTGGCGCGATCCTGCTGATGATCTTTGCGCCAATGCTTTCATCGGTCGCATTGCTGTTCCATTCGGCGGAATATTTCGCATTGATGGTCGTCGGGCTGTCAGCCATCGCCGCATTCGCAGGCACCGGCCAAGTAGCCAAAGCAATCATGATGACCACACTTGGCTTGATCATGGCCACCGTCGGCGAAGGCGCGTTGTTCAATCTGCCGCGGTTCACAATGGGCATTATGGACCTACAATCAGGGTTTGGTTTTATCACGTTGGCCATGGCGATGTTCGCCCTGCCAGAGGCGCTGTTTTTGGTGCTCAAACCACGCGAAATGAAGGACAGCGGATCAGGCGATATCAAAGATATGCGCATCACCCGCGCCGAGGCATGGGCCATTGCACCCGTTATTGGACGGCAATCGCTACAGGGTTTCTTCATCGGCGTCCTACCCGGTGCAGGTGCGACGATTGCCAGTTTCTTGGGCTACGCAGTTGAACGCAACATCGCGACGAAAGAAGAACAAGAACTGTTCGGCAAAGGATCGATCAAAGGACTGGCGGCCCCTGAAACAGCCAACAACGCTGCCTGCACCGGATCGTTTGTGCCGCTGTTGACGCTCGGCATTCCAGGCTCTGGCACAACGGCGATTTTGCTCGGCGCATTGATCGCGCTGAACGTTACACCTGGGCCACGCCTGATGATCGATGAGCCACAGATTTTCTGGGCCGTAATCATCTCGATGTACATTGGCAATCTGGTGCTTCTAGTCCTGAACCTGCCGCTGATCCCTTACATCGCTAAAGTACTCATGGTGCCGCGCAACTATCTGATTCCGTTCATTTTATTCTTCACCCTGATGGGGGCCTACATCGGGCAAAACAACGCCACAGAACTGTTGATCCTTGTCGGTTTTGGCATCTGTGCAACAGCGCTAAAGTTCGCGGATTACCCACTGGCACCACTGCTTATTGGGTTCATCTTGGGCGGCATGTTGGAAGACAACTTCTCGCGGTCAATGCAGCTCTATGATGGCATCGGATTTGTCTGGGAACGCCCGATGACCATGGGCTTGTTAATCATAGCGGCGATCCTCATCGTGCTGCCAAGCTATCGCACACGCCGTGCAAAGAGCCGCCAAGCCGGTGTTGCCGACGGCGATTGATCAGCGGCTAAAACGGGCTGGATCAAAGGCGGACAGGTCCAAATTGGAATGCTGTCCGCCAATTATTTGCGCCAGTATACGTCCGGTTTTCGGCCCCGCAGTTAGCCCGATATGCTGATGGCCAAAGCCCACAAAAACCCCGCTCGAGCCAAGCTCGCCAATTAACGGCAGACTATCCGGCGTCGAGGGACGAAAACCCATCCATTCCTGCGTGCCACTAAATGTCATATGCGGAAACGCGGCTGTCGCATGCTTTTTCAGCAGTGCAAACGGGGCGGTACTTGGCCCTGCATGATGATCACCCAACTCCACAGTCCCCGCACAGCGCAGGCCCATATCCATCGCGTTAACACCAAATTTGCCATCAACCATCATCATCGGATTGCGCGGTGTTTGGGTCGGGTTTTCAAAGATCACATGATAGCCGCGCTCGGCCTCTAGCGGGATGCGCAGTCCCAGTTTGCGGGTCAATTCCTTGGACCAAATGCCCGCCGTAATCACAGCCGCGTCGCAGTCAAAACGATCCTGATCCGTCTCAACACAAGTGATCTGCCCATCCGGTCCTTTTTGCAAATCTTGGACCTCAGCACGCACAACCCGACCGCCAAGCGTCTCAAAATACAGCGCCAGCGACGCGACATACTGGCCGGGATCAGTGACATGGCCCTGCCCTTCTAGTACCGCGATACATTGATGATCGGCACTGAGGATCGGTTCAATTTCTTGCACCGCTTGGCCAGTGATGACAGTCGGCGTCAGGCCCACATGCGCCTTTAGATGCCAGCCATAGGCATCAGCGTCAAAGCCGGTTCTGTCGCGGTAAACAAAGGTCATCTTGCTGTCGCGGACCCAGTTTTCGACAGGTGTACCTTGGATCAACGATCTGTGCTGATCGACGGCATCGAGCAATAGCGGGCTAAGTGAGTTGACGATCCGGCGTGTCCGCTTGTCAGTCGCGTTGCGCATATATTGCGCCAGCCACGGCAACATGCGCGGCACATGGCCCCATTTCACAAAAAGCGGACTGTTGCGGTCCATCAAATAGCGCGGTGCATCACGCCATAGCTTTGGCGTCGTGACAGGTACAACGGCCCATTGCGCCAGTAATCCCGCATTGCCATAAGACGCGCCCATACCCGGCGCGCCCTTATCGATCAGCGTTACATCATGCCCTGCACGCCGCAACCAAATCGCGGTTGACACACCAACGATGCCCGCGCCAACAACAACGATCACCTTAGTCATCGTCAGCGCCGTAGCCATAATCGGATTTGGCATCTTGTGGGTTAATTAGGCCAGCGGCTAAGTCCGCGGCCACAAGCGCAGGCGCGCGTTTTGCGGGGTCACCGTAACCGCCGCCACCGGGCAAACTAAGACGCAGGCGTTGTCCGGACTTGACTAATTGACGGCCCTTGCTGCGCAGTTTCGTGCCGTCCGCCAGCTCGACCCGTCCCGCTTCACCGTCGCCACCGCCGTCGCGGCCTCGTGCAGGGTGATCAACGCGGTCAAACATAGCGTTGAAATAGAAATCATAGCCAGCACGCGGTTCAATTTCGATGATCTGTCCAAACCCGCCACGCGTCGCACCGGCTCCGCCGGACCCTGCACGCAGCTCTTTGCGCCAGATTGTCACGGGGCCGACGTGTTCCGTGGCCTCCACGCTCATGGTGGATACACCAGACGGAAACGCAGTCGCGGACAAGCCATCAAAGTTAGGCCGCGCACCAGTGCCGCCGGAATTAAACGTCAGCACTTCGGCGCTTGGCAATCCGCTGTCAGGATCACAAGGGCGCCCTGATATTTGCACATTCCACAGCGCACTGGATCCTTCCGCAGGCACAGTTTCAGGCATCGCCTGATGCAGCGCGCCAAACACCACGTCCGGTATCAAATGCCCCAAGACATGGCGCACCGATACGGGTGCTGGCCGGCGAGCGGCCAAAATGCATCCGTCAGGGGCCGTAATCTCGAACGGTTCCAACGAACCGGTGTTGTTGGGAACCTCTGGCGCGATTGCGCATTTCAGGCCGTAGCAGGCGTAGGCGCGCGTATAGACCTCTGGGACGTTCACCCCGAACGGGCTCATGCCGGACGTGCCGGCAAAATCCGCCTTGATCCGGTCACCAGCAACATCAAGCGTGACCGCCATGAGCACAGGTGCATCATAGCCGTCGACCGTCATCTGATTGGCGTAGCTGCCATCCGGCACACCGGCAATCGCCGCATGGGTCGCCGCCCGACTGGTGTCGATAATGAAATCCGACAGGCCCGCCAGATCAGCAATCGAAAACTCAGTCATCATGGTGTGTAAGCGGCGATCACCCGCCGCATTACAGGCCGCTAGAGAATACATATCGCCCACGACTTGCACGGGTTCACGCACATTGGCGCGGACCATACCAATAAGGTCTTTCGACACTTCGCCACGGGTCGCTAACTTCATAATCGGGATCAAAAGACCCTCTTCAAAGACTTCGGATGCATCAGGGCCAAAGCCGCGCCCGCCAATATCAACCACATGCGCCGTACAAGCGAAAAACCCGATCAGCTTTCCTGCGCGAAATGAAGGCGACACAACGGTGATATCGTGCAAATGTCCTGTGCCCATCCAAGGGTCATTGGTGATGTAAACATCTTCCGCAAATATATTATCAGGGCCAATTTCGCGCATAAAATGGGACACGCTTTCGGCCATCGCGTTCACGTGGCCGGGTGTTCCCGTGACCGCCTGCGCGATCATGCGCCCGCGTGCATCAAACAAGCCTGCGGATAAATCGCCTGCTTCACGCACTGACGTTGAAAACGCGGTGCGGATCAAGGTGGTTGCCTGTTCTTCAACAACGGCGATCAAGCGGTTCCACATGATCTGATAGTCGATTGTGGACACGGTCATGCTGCGCCCTCCTTTCGGGTCAAAAGCAGGCTGCCATCATCTTGGCCAATCGCGCGGTAGGCGGATGTGACGATCGTCGTGGTCTCATCTTCGACAATGACTGCGGGGCCATCAATCATCCGGCCAGTGGTCATGGCCGCGCGGGTTACCTCGGATGCCTCAACCATATTGCGCAGTCCGGCATCAAAGAATTGACGGGTCCGGTCAGCCGCGATCAAAGTGCCACCCGTGCGGCGGGTCACGGGCGCAGGCGGCGGCACATCGGAGGCCACAACAAGCGACCAATTGGTGATTTCGACGCCGAGCCCGTCAATCGTGCGACCAAATAATGTCCGGTAGTTTTCTTCAAACGCAGCCAGGATCATCGCGGCATCCGTATCGGTGAATGTCGCAAATTCCAGCGGCACAGGAATTTCCCAGCCCTGACCCGAATACCGCATATAGGCGGTCAGCCGCGTCGATGTCGGGGCAGCGTCTGCGCCTGCGGCAACAAATGCCGTGGCCTCGGCGCGCAATGCTAGCAAGGCCGCGTTAATCGCCGTCGCATCAAAATCCGACAGCCGCTGAAACAACCCCTTGGTCGCCTCATAACTAAACGGTGCCTTAAGAAATCCAATTGCCGAGCCGACGCCAGCACCGGGGGGAATGACAATATCTTTGATTCCAAGCTTTTCACCCAATCGGCAGGCATGGAGCGGCGCACCGCCACCAAAGGCAATCATCGTAAATCGTTCAATATCGCGGCCATTTTCAACAGTATGAACGCGAGCTGCATTGGCCATGTTTTCATCAACCATTTCGGTTACACCAAAGGCGGCTTCGTCTGTCGTCGCCTTTAATGGGGATGCCAAAGCAGTCGCAACGGCATCGGTTGCGGCGGCCAGCACCAGTGGAATTGTCCCGCCTGCAAAATTGTCGGGGTCCAAGCGGCCAAGCAGCAGGTTGGCGTCTGTGACCGTGGGGGCCGTACCGCCTTGACCATAGCACGCAGGCCCCGGCTCTGATCCGGCGGATTGAGGGCCAACTTGGATCCGACCCAAACTATCGATTGACGCGATGGACCCGCCACCTGCGCCGATCTCGACCATCTCGACCACAGGCGTCGAAACGGTCATGCCAGAGCCCTTTTTGAACCGGTAGGTGCGCGCAACCTCAAATGTGTTGGCAGTTTTCGGGCGGCCACCTTCGATTAAGCAAATCTTGGCAGTGGTGCCACCCATATCAAACGATAGCGCTTGATCGATACCTTGGGCACGGGCGAAATCAGCAGCGTAGATTGCACCGCCCGCAGGGCCAGATTCCAACAGACGCACCGGCTGATCCACCGCTGTTTCAACCGATATCAGCCCGCCACCCGAATGCATCATAAAGACTGGGCCAGTCACACCCACATCGCACAGCCGGTCAATCAACCGGCCAAGATAGCGGGCCACCTGCGGCTGCACATACGCATTCGCAATGACCGTATTAAAGCGGGGCAACTCACGCATTTGCGGCGAAATGACGGACGACACCGAGATCGACAAATCCGGTGCGGCGGCGCGCAAAGCATCAGCCATCTGCAGCTCGTGGGTGTTATTCGCATAAGAATGCATCAAGCCAATGGCGACAGCATCGTAATCGCCCGCCAAAATGGTCGCGACCATGGCGTCGACTTCGGCGGGGTCAAGCGGTTGAAGCACATGACCCGCGTGATCCATCCGTTCGTTCAACGTTAAACGGTCTTGGCGCGGGACCATCGGCACAGGCAGCGTCAGGTTCAGGTCGTATTGCTCAAACCGATTTTCTGAGCGCATCTCAATGACATCGCGAAACCCTTGGGTCGTGATGAACGCGACTTTTGCGCCACGCCGTTGGATCAGCGCATTGGTCACAAGGGTCGTTCCGTGAATGACCTGCCCAATATCTGACATCGGCACCGCCGCTTGGGCCGCCGCGATTGCGATGCCTTCAAGAATGGCCGTCTCAGGTTCTGAATAATTTGTCAGAACTTTACATGTTGCCAACCCACCAGCATGGGCCAAGGCCACGTCCGTAAACGTCCCGCCAATATCCACGCCCACGCGCACCATCGCTTGTTTCATACCATTTCGCCCTTCGGGAATGTAACGGCGCAGGCCTGCATCAGGCTTGCACATTGCCGTCAGATTAGCGGCAGGCGAACGGGCGTGTCTATCATAATAACACCACGGGCGATGTATATCACAACGCAACAAGACGTAATCCGTGCAACCAATCCCGACCAATTACGCAAGAGGGCTTCAACAAAATATGTAGTTTCGCCACAACCTCCCCCAATGCCAAAGGGAAGGTCAGGATCGACGCTTACAACATATATATTCCCCGCCACCAAAGCGGAACCTCGGAGCGGCGGGGAATGCCAGTAAGTCTTAACTGATATTACCTACTTTTTAAAAGTTTCGAGCTGAAGCTGGGCATCGCAGTAGGTGCCATCAAATGTCCCGATCCATATATCAACCCGACCATCGACTGGGCGCGTCAAAACAATCTTAGGGTCAAGATTTCCGTTGTCATCATCATCGTAATACCAGTTCGCAGACGATGTATTGATCAAAAGGGCAGAATCGCAGTCGCTGACGACCCGCAGATCAAGCTTGTAGCCGCTCATACCATTTAGCTGGAACGAAAAATCTGGGGCGGTCGGGAAATAACCTGCACCCGTATCCGTGCCCGGCTTAACATTTGGGCAATTCCAGATATAATTATCACCGCCAGCACGGACACTGAACGCTTTGGTCTCATACAGCTCACTACCAGAAGCGCGGTATGACTCACCCGGTGACGCGTTGAAGTCAGGACAAGCAATCGCTGCCCCACCTGTCGAAAGAAAGGCCAAAACAGCCGCGGACAATACAATTTTCATAGCTCAACTTCCCTAAATGATTTACATCAAAGTACACAGTTTTTTGAACGAAGCTAGAAATTTTGCGTCTATTTAGTCTTTGGCAACTCGATCTACCTACGGTTGCTGAAGGTTGCCGGAGTACGCACATGCCCACTCAACTTTCTACGGCGAGGCCAGATTGAATATGATATCTGGACAATTCTTGCTGCAAAGATTCCGCTCATATTCTCGCGGCTGGTTTGCAGTGACTACTGACGTCCGACATGAAATGGTGGAAGCGAAATTTGCTCTTGTTGTTTGGGCTTGCTCGAACGCGCTTGTCGATGAACCGAATTTCTAGCACAGCACCGCCGGTAATTGGAACCATGGGCAGACTTCGTATCCAATGAAATAGGCAGCTCAAGTGTAGGTTCATAAATGATCCAAAGATTTCAAAGCTCTATGTTGGGCGGCCGCAGCGAACGTATTGTCTACGGAATGCGGAACTGGCTTGATGGATTTGGAGACGGCAACTGGCGGAAGTCCGAGTAGCCCCTATTGTACCGGAAGTTTGCTATCGTTATCCCGATCCGGTGTTTTGCAAGATACCGGACCGGGAAGGTCGGGTCTCTGCCGCGCTTACAGTAACCCGCGCCAATTCATGCCTCAAGCACCTATTCTCTACGGCATGGTCATCGCTGGCTGCAGCTTCTTCAGACCTCGAATATTTTTACCCGCGCGCACACTCGCTGTGGAACCTCGCCGCCTGGATATCCCCGCAGAGCGATTTGAAACACCGCATCTCGTTTGAAATCATCACTGAGTTTTGCATTCCAATATTTGTCCCTTTGCCTCAAAACTGCGAAGAAGGTGGCTACAAATCTACGGGCTAGTCACCCATAGGCTGGAAAGCCAAGAGCTCCACTGTCACCAGCATGCGCAGCGGAGGCGCCATAAAATTACGGGGGCCTTTCCCGACACTATCACCGGTTGCGGCGATTTCATAAAACGTCCCGGCATAGCCGCACTTGTGTCTTTCCTTGATGCCCAACCAAATGAACGCTTTGTTGTGATCTTCGAAGATCTCAAACGAATTGCCCACGACACTTGTTTCCATCTCGATCTGCGCAAGGCATTTCGCACACGGCGCGCGCGGATCGGATGCCTGAACTTCAAGTTTGATCAGACGCCCGAAGGCGAATCTATTGAAACTATCATAGCCGCCCAAGGCGCGCTGGAGTGTAAGCTGAACGGGCGACAGGTGGCGCAAAAGATGAATGCGGTGCAATTGGTTTTTTGGTTTCACACCGCTCCCGAGGGCTATAAATACGAAACCGTCAAAAGACGGGCCAAGTTGCTCATCGCTGAAGAAGCGCTGGCCACCATCATTCGCGAGGCTTTCGCAGGCTATGCTTCTGGTCGATTCCAGACCTAGGAAGAGATGAAATGGTTTTGGGAGACGTAAACCGCATTTCCGCGCAACAAAGAAGGGCGCTATCACCCAACAACGGGTGACTGACATCCTGACCCATCTGCTTTATACTGGCTATATTTACTCCGGTACTTACGGCATCCATTTGCGAAAAGGCCATCACGTGCCCCCGATCAACTTGGACACCTTTGAAAAGCTGCACAAAACTGTGGCCACTCTTTGCGCGCCACCGTAAGAGCCGCACTTATCAAGTTCATTTCACGTGCGACAGATGCTGGCTTCACCTCGCGTAACTGCCTGTGCGACCTGAGCCCGCCACTTGTCGCCATCCAGTTTTTTTGAAAGTCGCCAAACGTAAACCCGTTCGTTGTAGGTTCGCAATGAAGTGTCCAAATAGGCGGCCAAAGATACAGGCCTTATCCCAATATTTATCTATGCTTTGTCGGTAAATGTCCGTCGTCAGGGTTTTTGGAACCAAGAGCTGCTTAAACTAAGAGAGAGTTTG
>OJHH01000202.1_pt1 | contig 18819 bp, 19 predicted proteins | sample 1594911 | NCBI WGS metagenome assembly OJHH01 (sample SAMN05416787, study PRJEB24817) | seawater metagenome | isolation source: Sea water | place: Canada:Atlantic | collected 2013-11
GTCTCGTGGGCTCGGAGATGTGTATAAGAGACAGCCATGTTGGCCACCATCGCGATAATGCCAATTTTGACCGGCGTCTTGGTGTCTTGCCGTGCGAAATACCCCGGCGCCAGCACCTTGATCAACATGAATGCCAGCAGTCCGGCGGAATATGCTCGCAGGCTTTGGGCCGCCATGGTTACGTCGCGATCGGTAACTTCTCCGTAGTGGAACAGCGTAGCAATCAACGGCTCAGCCAGAAGAGCCAGGGCCAACGCGGCAGGCAGACCGATAAGCAGGACCGCCCGCACAGCCCAGTCCAGGGTTGCGGCAAACTGGCCGGCCGATTCCGCTGCGTGTTTGCGGGACAGACTGGGAAGAATCACCGTGGCAATGGCGATACCGAATACGCCCAGGGGCAACTCCGACAGGCGATCCGAGTAGTAGAGCCAGGACACACTGCCGGTTTGCAGAAACGACGCGAGAACCGTGTCCAGAAGCAGGTTGATCTGGCTGACAGAAACCCCGAACAACGCCGGCACCATCAATTTCATGATGCGACGGACCCCTTCGTGCTTGTAATCCACTCTTGGCCGCGGCATCAATCCCAACTGCATCAGGAAGGGTAACTGAAAGAACAGCTGTAACGCCCCGGCGATAAACACTCCCCAAGCCAAAGCGATGACAGGCGTTTCCATAAGGGGTGAGAGGAATATGGCCGCGCTGATCATCGCCAGATTGAGCAACACTGGCGTAAACGCGGGAACGGCAAAGCGGTCGTAGCTATTGAGAATACTGCCCGCAAACGCCGTCAAGGAGACCAGCAGCAAATACGGGAAGGTAATCCGCAGCATATCGCTGGCCAGACCGAACTTGAGGTCGTCATCCAGAAAACCTGGCGCAAACACCGCGGTCAGAAGCGGCGCCCCCAACATGGCAACTGCCGTCACGCCCAACAGCACCAACCCAAGGACGCCTGCGACCGCGTTAACCAAACGCCGGACTTCGGTGATGGACTCCTGCTGCCGATACGAGGAAAGCACCGGTACAAAGGCCTGTGCGAAGGCACCTTCGGCAAACAGACGACGCAGGAAGTTTGGAATTTTGAAGGCCACGAAGAACGCGTCGGCGCCCGCCCCGGCACCAAAATAACGCGCGATTACCATATCCCGGACCAAACCGAGAACTCGCGACAGCATCGTCATTGAGCCAACGACTCCAGATGACCTCAACAGCCCTGGCGGTTTGGGCAAAGCCTTTGGTGTTTCTGTCTGCTCAGGTTCGGACGACATTCTTGGCCTGGACAATGGTTCGGTATTTTCTGGATGTATCCGGGATGTAGGAGGCCATATTTCGGTAATTCCTTAGGGCCTTCACGGGACTCTCCGGCGATGAGCGGCGAGTTTACCACAGGGGCCGGAGATACCGGGATGAAATAGCGTTGAGCCTTGACATTTTGGGGCGTTGGCGGCATAGTTCCGCGTCATTTATTTCGACGCGCTGGTTTTGGCGCGCCCGCGATTTTTACGAATCGTTTCACACGAATTTCGGATTTCACAGATCTCAGGAGTTATACGGTGGCAAATACCCCGCAAGCCAAGAAGCGCGCACGTCAGAACGAGAAGAACCGCAAGCACAACGCCAGCCTGCGTTCCATGGCACGCACTTACATCAAGAAGGTCCAGGCCAACATTGAGGCCGGCAAGCCAGAAGAAGCACAAGCGGCTTTTCAGAAGGCTCAGCCGATTATGGACAGCATGGTTAACAAGGGCGTGTTCGCCAAGAACAAGATTGCTCGTCAGAAGAGCCGTCTGAGCGCCCGCATCAAGGCTCTGAAGAGCGCGTAACGCCTCTTCGGAACCTGAATGAAGAAACCGGCCTGATGGGCCGGTTTTTTTGTGCCTGCTGATTATCTTATCCGCCTACACAATCACCATGTTGTCGCGGTGGATCATTTCTTCGTCTGAGATATAGCCCAGAACCTCAGTTATCCGGTTGCTGGAGCGGCCAGCGATGGCTCTGGCTTCGTCAGCATCGTAATTGACCAGGCCGCGGGCGATTTCTTTGCCGTTGTCGTCCACGCAGGAGACCATTTCACCCCGGCGGAACTGGCCGGAAACGCTTTTTACGCCAACCGGTAAAAGACTGCGACCACCGCGGCAGAGGACGTTGACAGCACCCTGATCGAGGGTGAGCTTGCCGCGGGTCTGTAGATGGCTGGCAAGCCACTGTTTGCGGGCGGCAATTCGACCCTGCTCGGGGAGCAACAGGGTGCCGATGCTGTCGCCGTCGCGCAAGCGAGAGATAGCTTTCTCGATTCTGCCGCCGACGATGACCGTGAAGGCGCCAGATCGGGCAGCCAGGCGAGCGGCGCGGACCTTTGTTTGCATTCCACCGCGGCCCAATACACCAGCACCGCCACCGGCCATGGCGTCGAGTTCGGTGTCGCTGGCGCGGCGCTCATCAACCAGCTGGGCGTCGGGATTCTTGCGAGGGTCTTTGTCAAACAGGCCGAGCTGGTCGGTGAGGATGATCAAACCATCAGCTTCGATCAGGTTGGCAACCAATGCACCCAGGGTATCGTTGTCGCCGAAGCGGATTTCGTCGGTAACGACGGTGTCGTTTTCGTTGACGATGGGTACTACGCCGACATCGAGCAGCGCTCTCAAGGTGCTGCGGGCATTGAGGTAGCGCTTGCGATCAGACAGGTCGTCGTGGGTCAGCAGGACCTGTGCGGTGTGCAAATCATGTCGCTTGAACTGGGCTTCCCAGGTCTGCACCAGCCCCATCTGACCAACGGCGGCGGCAGCCTGAAGCTCATGCAGTTGCTCAGGGCGAACTGTCCAGCCCAGCCGGCTCATGCCTTCGGCCACAGAGCCGGATGACACCACCACCACTTCAACGCCAGCAGTGACCAGCTCTGCAATCTGGTCTACCCAAAGGCCCAGCGCGGCTGTATCAAGCCCTTTGCCATCATTGGTAAGCAGCGCACTTCCTATTTTAACTACCAGGCGTCGAGCCTGGCGTAGCTGTATTCTTTTGCTCATGCTAACTCGATCCATGGACAAGCCGGCGCTACTCCACTATTCAGGAGCGTAGACCACCTCAACGTCGTAATCATCGTCATCGAAGTCGTCGTCATCATCGTCATCCTGACGGGCTTCGCGGCGAATCTGCCGCTCGGCTTCGATTCTCGCTCGCGCCTCTTCGTCCATTTTCCGGCGGCGTGCGGCTTCGCGCTCGGCGAACTCGGGGTTCTCCGCTTCTTCCTGGGCCTGATCTTCGATCCAGCGCATGACGGCCTGAGTCAACGGCTTGGTGCCCTCGCCGCTGAGTGCAGAAATGCTGAATACAGGGCCTTTCCAGTCAAGTTCATCGATGATGGCCTGGCAGTGGGCCTCACGGTCTTCTTCAGAGACCATATCTACTTTGTTCAGAACCAGCCAACGCTCGCGACTGGCGAGGGTTTCGCTGAACTTTTCCAGCTCGTGCTCAATGGCACGTACGCTTTCCACTGGCGAAGAACCGTCGTAAGGCGCCACGTCCACGAGATGCAGCAGCAAGCGTGTGCGCACCAGATGCTTGAGGAAACGGATTCCCAGCCCTGCGCCTTCCGCCGCGCCTTCAATCAAGCCCGGAATATCAGCAATAACGAAGCTCTGATGAGCTTGCACGCTGACCACGCCAAGGTTGGGCACCAGAGTGGTGAAGGGATAGTCCGCCACTTTCGGGCGAGCAGCTGATACGGAACGGATAAAGGTAGATTTACCGGCATTGGGCATACCCAGAAGACCGACATCCGCCAGCACTTTCAGCTCCAGCCTCAGATTGCGAAGCTCACCCTCGGAGCCTTTTGTGGTCTGACGCGGGGCGCGATTGACCGAGGACTTGAAGCGGGTGTTACCCAGCCCGTGAAAACCGGCCTGGGCCACCTTCAGGCGCTCACCGGCACGGGTCAGGTCACCCAGAACCTCATGAGTGTCCATATCCACAACCGTGGTGCCTACCGGCACCGGCAACACAAGGTCGTCGCCCTTGATGCCAGTGCAGTTGCGGCCGGAGCCTGGCTGACCATTCTCGGCTTTGTGTTTACGCTGGAACCGGTAATCGATCAGTGTATTGAGCGCACTGTCGGCCTCCAGGTATACAGAGCCGCCGTCGCCACCGTCACCACCATCGGGTCCGCCTTTGGGCACGTACTTTTCACGACGGAAACTCAGGCAACCGTGGCCGCCCTTGCCCGCTTCTACAATGATGGTGGCTTCGTCTACGAACTTCATCAATCAACCCTTTGCGCCCTGCGCATAAACTAAAAAGCCCCGCAGCCTCATGGAAGCTATGCGGGGCTCCAGGTGACACTGATATCAAATCATATCAGGGCCACCGAAGGTTCGACAGAACCCGAGATCGCCGCTGCTTACGCAGCCGGAACGATGCTCACGAACTTACGGTTCTCCGGACCCTTTACCTCAAACAAGACCTGTCCGTTTGCAGTTGCAAACAGCGTGTGGTCCTTGCCAAGGCCAACGTTGTGACCCGGGTGAAAACGGGTGCCGCGCTGACGAACGATGATGCTGCCCGCGGATACAGTCTCGCCGCCGAAGCGCTTCACACCAAGTCGTTTCGACTCGGAATCGCGACCGTTACGGGTACTACCTGCTGCCTTTTTATGAGCCATTACAAGCCTCCTTATCTAAGGGGTTACTCGAGGGTCTTAGCCCTGGATACCCGTGATCTTGACTTCAGTAAACCACTGACGGTGGCCCTGACGCTTCATGGAATGCTTCCGACGACGGAACTTGATGATCTGGATCTTGTCGTGACGGCCGTGGCTAACCACTTCCGCAGTCACTTTGGCACCATCAACAACCGGTGCACCAACCTGAACTTTTTCACCATCAGCGATCAGCAGAACGCGGTCAAACTCGACGTTGCCGCCTGTTTCCACTTCCAGCTTTTCCAGCTTCAGAGTTTCGCCTTCTTTTACACGGTGCTGTTTACCACCGCTAACAATAACTGCGTACATTAACGTTCTCCGCGATTGACCCATCCCTGCTCTTATCCACCTGGTTCTAAGGGAAGCGCTTCGGCAACCCTATAGCAGGGAGCGCAGGTTGGGATGAGTTGGGCGCGTGATTGTACGAAAACCGCCACCGCTTTACAAGCCAAGTTGACACCGATCACTGCAATACCTAGCATTGCGGCACCCGCCTATTTTTTCCAACGAAAACACCAGACAAGGGATCGGACCAGCCGAATGACAGCCCAGCGTATTTACGACACCGTCGCGGACGACTTCAGCCGCGTCAACGATCTGATCATCAAACGGCTTTCATCTGACGTTCCCCTGGTCGAAAAAATCGCCCAGTACATCATTGAAAGCGGCGGTAAGCGCCTGAGACCATTGCTGGCATTACTTTCAAGCCGCGCGCTGGGCTATGAAAGGGACGATCACCTGAAGCTGGCTGCGGTCATCGAATTCCTGCACACCGCGACGCTCCTGCACGATGATGTGGTGGACACCTCAGACATGCGCCGCGGCCGCAGCACCGCCAATGCCCGCTGGGGCAACGCACCCAGCGTACTGGTAGGTGATTTCCTCTACGCCCGGGCCTTCGAGATGATGGTGGAGCTCCAAAATCTGAAAATCATGGACGTGCTTTCTCACGCCACGGCCGTGATTGCCGAAGGGGAAGTCCTTCAATTGATGAACGTTAAGAACCCGGACGTTAGCGAAGACAAGTACATGGAAGTGATTCACAACAAAACCGCCATGCTGTTCGAAGCAGCGTCCCACACCGGCGCGCTGTTGGCAGGCGCAGAGGAAGATCAGGAGCAGGCAATGAGCGCCTATGGCAAACACCTGGGCCTGGCGTTCCAACTGGTGGACGACGTACTGGATTATCGCGGCGATGCGGAAGCCATGGGCAAGAATGTTGGCGACGACTTGGCCGAGGGCAAACCCACCCTGCCACTGATTTACGCCATGGCCAACGGCAGTAATGATGAGAAGCAGCTCATACGGCAGGCTGTCCGCAAAGGTGGACTGGAGGACCTACCCAGTATCCTCGATATCGTGAACCGTTCGGGCGCACTGGAATACACCATGGAACGCGCGAAAGCAGAAGCCCAGGCAGCCCTCGACTGCCTGAAAGACATTCCCGAATCTGATCACCGGGATGCGCTTACGCTACTGACCGAAGTGGCGGTCGCACGGGTCAGCTGATCATCCCCAAACAGCCCTAGCCCTCAAAATCAGGCCCCAGCGCTTCCCGGTTGTGGGCCGATGTAAAATCCAGCCTTGGCCCCACCGGTACAATCTGCGTCGGATTGACCGTGCGCTGACTGACGTAGTAATGCCGCTTGATCTGCCGAATATCCACCGTATCCGCCACACCAGGCACTTGATAGAGATCCCGCAGGTACCCGGAGAGCGCCGGAAAATCCGCAATTCGCTGACGATTGCATTTGAAGTGACTGAAATACACTGCGTCGAACCGAATCAACGTGGTAAACAACCGCCAATCCGCCTCAGTCAACCGATTGCCAGCCAGATAACGCTGTTCTGAAAGGCGATCCTCCAACCAATCAAGAGACTCAAACAACGCCCCGTACGCCTCTTCGTATTTATCCTGGGCCGTCGCAAATCCGGCCTTATAAACACCATTGTTCACCGTGTGATAAACCCGCTCGTTCACCTCATCGATCTCACCGTGAAGTTCTTCAGGGTGAAAATCCAGATCACTCCGAACGCCATCCAGCCCATCGAATGCCGAGTTAAACATGCGGATAATATCCGCCGATTCATTACTGACAATTGTCTGCCTTTCCTTGTCCCACAGCGTCGGCACCGTCACCCGCCCGGAATAATCGGGCGCCGCCTTCAGATATACTTCGTACATGAAGCGCTTACCATTGGCCGAGTCCCGATGCGCCTCTTCATCCGGCCGAAACTCCCAGCCACTCTCAAGCATATCCGGATGCACAACCGACACCGAGATATGCTTCTCCAGCCCCTTCAGTGCCCGGAAAATCAACGTTCGATGGGCCCAGGGACACGCCATCGACACATACAGGTGATACCGGCCCGACTCCGCTGTAAAATCACCTTCCCCAGCGGGCCCCGGCGAGCCATCCGCCGTGACCCAGTTCCGGAACCGGGCGGACTCACGCTCAAACTTGCCGCCGGTTTTCGAGGTGTCGTACCACTGATCATGCCATTTGCCGTCGACGAGAAGTCCCATAACCCTATACTCCTGAACCTGATGTTTTGAGAAGGCGGCTGCGATCTGACTCCGAGCCTTCAAATTTCTGAATAAGCCTTAAATCTTTAACAGGAAGAATACCGGCCACCCTGCTACGCTCTCAAACAATCAATTCTGGCCAACACATTCAGATAATTCGAACATGCACACAGCCATCACCATAGACGCCCTCAAAGTCCTCGATGCCATCGACCGCAAAGGCAGCTTCGCTGGCGCCGCCAACGAACTCTTCCGCGTTCCTTCGGCAATCAGCTACACCGTCCAGAAACTCGAAGAAGACCTCAACGTCGCCATCTTCGACCGCACCGGCCACCGAGCAGCCCTCACCCCAGCCGGTCGCTATCTGCTGGAAGAGGGCCGCACCCTGCTGGAAGCTGCTGAAAACCTGGCCCACACTACCCGCCAGGTGGCACAGGGCTGGGAAACCCGCCTGCGAATCGGATTCAACTCCCTGCTACCGGCCGAATGCCTGTTTCCCGCCGTAAAAGAATTTTACGAACTCGGCGTGCCGGTGGAGGTGCAACTGGTGGAAGAAGTCTTCGCCGGCTCCTGGGATGCGCTGCAAAGCCGACGAATTGATCTGGTTGTTGGCGCCGACCAGATGAGCAAACCTGCAGGGTCTTTCACCACAAAACCGCTGGGAAACATGACGTTTGTCTACGCAGTCGCACCAGACCACCCTCTGACAAGGGCCTCTCAGCCTCTAAGGGAGGAGGATATTGCTCGCTTCCCCGCAGCAGTAGCCGCAGACACTTCCCGCTCCTTGCCCCCTGGCCACGCCGGCATATTCCGCCGTCAGCGAACCGTGACCGTTGCCAATATCGACCAGAAGATCGCCGTGCAAAAAACCGGCCTTGCGGTCGGATGGCTTCCGGAAGCACGCGTACGCGACCAGCTAGCAGATGGCAGCCTGAAAGCGCTCAGGATTCATGAGCCCAGACAGGCCATCCAGCTTCATCTGGCCCGTCACGCCGAGGATCAGGGCAAGGCACTGATGTGGTTCTGGGAAAAGCTCGGAGACTCACCAGACATTGCCGCCTGGCTACAACCCTGAATGACAGCCAAAAATAGCCCTGACTTCACAACACAGGCCTCCCGGGCAAAACAGCCAACAGAATAGCGGCACAGTCGTTTATACTGCCCCCACGCAAGAACCTGTGAACGGAGCTCAAACCATGCGGCAGCTGTCGGAGCTGGATGCCTCATTCCTGTACCTGGAGTCCGAAACCGCCCCCATGCACATTGGCGGCATCTATCTTTTTGATGCCCGGGAGCGCGACAAACCCCTGGCCTTCAGCACCTTTGTCGCTTATCTGCGAAGCCGGCTTCATGTGGTCCCCCTCTTCCGCCAGCGCCTGAAGGAAATACCCCTGCGGCTGGGGCGTCCCTACTGGATTGACGATCCAGACTTCAGTATCGAGCGGCACCTGGCTTATGTGAACCTCGGCAACCACGGCAAAGTCGATAGCCTGATGGGACTGGCCTCGCGAATTCTCGAAGAACCGCTCAAACGGGATCGCCCACTGTGGCACATCACTTTTGTCGACGGATTCCAACTCGACGACGATGCAGACAGCAAAAGTTTCGCGCTCATCGTAAAACTGCATCATGCCGCCATTGATGCGTTCAGTGGCGAGGAAATCATTGGCAAACTTCTGGAATACTCACCAAAAGCGAGAGCGATAGAAACACCGCGCCCCTGGTACCCGCAGCCGGAACCGTCGGAAGAAAGGGTTATTCTCCAGACCGGCGCAAACCTGCTGCGCAAACCCTTGCAAGTGACGTCCCTCGCCATAAGTGCCGCCGAAGCCACTGCTCGCGGGCTGATACAAAAACAGATGCGAAAGCTGCCGCTGCCGTTCCCCCTGTTTTCCGCGCCTCACAGTCCGTTTAACCGCCAGATTACCGCCAACCGCAAGATCGTTTCGGCCAGCCTGGATCTGTCCCGGCTAAAGGCCATCAAGGCGGCACTCGGTGATGTAACCCTGAACGACGTCGTCCTCGGCCTGTGCGCTGAAACACTAAGCCGCTACTTGGCCAGGAGTGACGCCACAACGGAACGCTCGCTGGTAGCGATGACACCGATTTCCGTGCGCTCAAGCAGCCTTCGTAAGGCCACCGGCAACCAGATGTCCGCCATGTTACTGGATCTGGCCACCACCGAGCCCAATCCGGCCGAACGCATTCGGCGGATACACTGGAATGCGGTGGAATCCGAGCCCTACCGTGAAGCCATTGCAGCAGACAGGCTGACAGAACTCCTACCCTCCACCATGCTGGCACTCTCCGCGAGACTGTATTCCGAACTGCAGATTGCGCAACGGTATCAGCCGGTATTCAACCTTCCGATCACCAATGTACCCGGGCCGCAAGTGCCGCTGTACTTACAAGGTTCACGGTTGGTGAGGCAGTTCAACTCCGCCCCCCTGTTCGACAGTATGGGATTGGTGATTGTCGCAGTAAGCTATCAGGGCAGTCTGACGATCAATTTCACCCTGTGCCCCGACGTAGTGGCTGACGGCGACTCACTGCCGGAACTGCTTGAAAGCAGCCTGAAATCGATCGAGTCGGCGGCCGAGGCTCTGCCGCCGTATGAAGAAGACGCGCGCGAGCACCCTGACAGTCATCCTACACTGACTGACGAGGCACTGAACATCATGGAAGGTGTTCTACGGAGAACGTTCAGGCGATTTCGCAACTGAACGCCAGTGACGAGCGGCAGACAGAGTCGCCGCCCATCAGGATTGCATATTACTCGAAGGCCCAACGCAGGAACGCCCGCCTCTCTTCCTCATTGGCCTGACCCCAAAGCGACTTGAGCTCACCCAGAGTACTCACGGAGTCGGCGCTCGCGCCTCCGACACTTTCTTCTTCGCCACCAGAGCCGACGGGGGCCCTTGCAGCAGTTCGGGTGCCGGCAGGCTGGCCATCCCAGGCGCTGGCGGTGGCTACAACATTACCGGACCCATCAACCACATCAGCAGTGAAATTGTTGGCGAACGCCTCGGCATCGCTCTTGTTGGCGGGAGGCTCGAAACTGAAACGGTAGGTATCACCCGGTTGTGCATTGATCATCACGGCCTGGGGCGCTGTTTCAACGACGTGCACTTTGGATTCGCCATTACGCACCACGCCACTCTTGGCCCAGATCGTCTTATAGGTAAACACAACCTGATTTTCGCCCGGTAAAAGCTCGTAATTCAGGGCCAGGTCATCCATTAGAAAATTACCGAGTTTGCGCCCATTCACCTGCTGCACCCGAATTTCGCCCGGGGATTCAAGAACGGCGGCCTGCGAGGAATCCACAGCGTCACCCTCCCAGGTTTGGACGTTGCTCATGGTAGAGCTGCATCCCGCGAGCAAAGCCATGGCAACAAGGCCCATTGCACCGAATTGTACTTTCTTGAAAAAGACTAAAACGTGATAGATACTCATGCTATATCCTTGTGCTGTTCGCCAGCGTCCACTGGCGGATAATCACTTGTGGTTGAAAGGCATTTTGAAGAGTGGCCGAGCCAAGGGCAAGACATGCAGCCTGTTTACAGTAACCCGATGACACTCCGGTTACGAGGAAGGCATCAAGTCTACCCAAAAAATGTAAAAAAATGTTGAATTCGACAGGAATTGATTTAATTTTAAACAGTCAGAGAATTGAAATAGCGCCCACCCGGTGTCACAAATGCACCGAAGGGCTCAGGAGACAACATGGATACCCAACGTCGGTCCGGAGAAAACGGCCCCGCACCGTTCCGAAGCAGTCGGTTCTTCTGCGTCGGGAGCAAGTGGTATTTCACTACCCGGGAGGGCTTCGACAGCGGTCCCTTTGCCTCCCGACAACGCGCAGAAACCGGCCTCAGACGTTTCCTGCATGTTGTGCGACTTCTTCCGGAAGAGCAACAGGTCCACTGATCTGGACGGTCCTCCAGTCTCAGAACGATGTTCAGACAATGATCGGCATCAACCACCGGTCGATGGCGAGCAGGCACAGTAATGCCATGAACCCCGCCACGACATCGTCCACCATGATACCCAGCCCGCCCGGCAAATACTCATCCAACCAACTGATGGGCCAGGGCTTGAGCACGTCGAAAAGCCGGAACAATGTGAAGGCCATCAGAACGCCGTAAATGTTGTCCGGGAAAAGCCCCAGCGCAATCCACATGCCCACAAATTCGTCCCAGACGATGCCCCCATGGTCATGAACCTTGAGATCTTCTGCCGTCTTGCCACACAGCCAGATCCCAACCACGAAGGCCAGCAGGACAATCGCCCAGTAAGCGACGGGCGGCAACCAGGCAAAACAGAACCAGAGGGGAATCGCCGCGAGACTGCCCCAGGTACCAGGCGCCCTGGCAGCGGTACCACTGCCAAATCCAAACGCCAACAGGTGGACCGGATTACGAAGAAACCCTGGCGGCAGTAGTGCTTCAGTGAATTCCGGTTCCTGGAGGTTATTGTCGCTGCTCATGAATCAGTTCCTGAAATGATCGTATCCTCCCGCTGAGAGGTTCTCGATATGATCCCCCCAGTCAATGGTCACACCCTCCCCGGCAACGACTTCGCCAATAACGGTCAACTCACGCCGGACATCCTCGGGGAGGATAGCCCAAACCTGTGGAGGCAGCGTAACGCATAACTCGTAATCGTCTCCGGCATTCAATGCCAGGCCAGCAGCAGACTGGCCCACAAGGCGCTTCAGGTGTTGCGACAGTGGCAGCCGACTCGCATCGATACTGGCCGCAACTCCAGAGGCCTCAAGGATATGCCCCAGGTCTGCCACCAGGCCGTCAGATACATCCACGGCTGCAGTGGCGTACCCCCGAAGAGCCCTGCCAAGCACCAGCCTGGGCTCTGGAAAGTGGTATCTTCGCAGGACCGCCTGCACGTCCGGCCCGGGATCATCATTCTCAAGGTGATCCAATGCCGCTCCTGCCTCTCCCAGCATTCCGGAAACACAAATGTAATCCCCCACCTGGGCTCCAGACCTCAGGATGCCCCCACCTTTCGGTACCGTACCGTGAACCTGCATGCTCAGGGTCAATGGGCCACGCGTGGTGTCGCCGCCAGCGAGCGACAGCCCAAAGCGTCTGGCCGCACTTGCCAGTCCGTGCGCATAGGCGCTCAGCCAGTCTGGATCAGCATCGGGAAGGGTCAACGCGAGGGTAAAACAAACCGGATCGGCCCCCATGGCGGCAAGATCACTCGCGGCCACGGCAAGGCTTCGCCAACCGAGCTTTTCGGGGTCATAGTGATAGGGAAAATGCACGCCCTCAACCAGGGCGTCCACAGAAAAAACCAGATCCAGGCCTGACCCAACACGCTGAATGGCACAGTCATCACCGGGCCCCAGCACAACCGCGGAGGCGTTTCCAACCTCGGCGATAGGGAAGAAATAACGGCGGATCAGCTCGAATTCACCCATCGCTCAGCGGGGACGGGTCTCGGCCAGTCTCAGGCGTTGACTGAGCTTGTCCAGAAGGCTGTTGACGAACTTATGGCCTTCGGTACCACCAAACCTCTTGGCCATCTCGATGCCTTCGTTGATCACTACTTTGTATGGAACGTCCAGTCGATGTTTGAGCTCGTATGCACCCAGGCGCACGATCGCCAGTTCGATGGCATCCACCTCATGGATCGGGCGATCGAGGAATGGCTCCAACAGACGATCCAACTCAGCCTGCTCCCGGTGAACGCCCCTGAGGAGATCGCGAAAATAGGCCGCATCCACTTTCGACATGTCATTGTCGACGATGAATTCGGATTCAATATCGGTGATCGAGCTCTTGCTGAAGTGGCGCTGGTAAAGCCCTTGCATCGCAAGCGCCCGAGCCCTGCGCCTGTCGCCTGCTTTAGGTTGGCCCGCGGGGGCCGGTTGCGCTGCACTGTCTTCCGATGCGCTCATCATTCACCCAGCTTTTTGAAGAGGCTGACCATTTCCAGGGCCGTGATCGCCGCTTCGGCGCCTTTGTTGCCGGCCTTGGTACCGGCACGCTCGATTGCCTGCTCGATGGAATCGACCGTCAGCACACCGAATGTCACCGGCACGTCGGTTTCGAGGCTAACCGCGCCCAAACCACTGGAGGCTTCGCCTGCCACGTAGTCGAAATGTGGTGTGCCACCCCGAATAACCGCACCCAGTGCAATGATCGCGTCGTGGTTGCCGGTTTCCGCCACACGCTTGACCGCCAGCGGCATCTCATAGGCGCCGGGAACCCGCACAATCGTGATATCGGAATCGGCGATACCGTGACGACGCAGGGTATCAACCGCACCCTCCACCAGGCTCTCAACCACAAAACCGTTGAAACGACCGACAACCAGTGCGTATTTACCGCTGCAGTGAGTGAAATCGCCTTCTATTACTTTAATGTCTGCCATGCATGGCTCCTTCATTGGCAACCCCGTCGTTACGATACGGGGCTGCCGGGGTTCATTATTCGGGTGTGTAGGGCACGTATTCCACGACTTCCAGCTCGAATCCGGAAATGGCAGAAAACTTGATGGGCGGACTCAGAAGGCGCATTTTGCCAACACCGAGATCCCTCAGAATCTGCGAGCCGGTACCAACAGTAAAATAAACACCGGAGCTGCCCTTACCCGCGGACTTTTTATCCTGCTCGAAAAATTCGTGGATGCGATCTTCAAGATTGTAGCTGTCTTCGGCGCTATTGAGCAGGACAACGACGCCGCGACCTTCACTCGCCACCTTCTCCAGAGCATGATGCAATGGCCAGCTACGGGAATCGGCGCGGCGGGCACCGAGCAGGTCACGCAGAGTATCGGTGATGTGCACACGCACCAGCACCGGGTCCTCGGCCGCAATATCCCCCATCACCATGGCCAGATGGGTGGAACCCTGGATATTGTCGCGATAGGTGCGCAAGTTGAATACACCGTACTCGGTATCCAGGTCGTACTGCTCAACGCACTCGATGGTGCGCTCGTTCAACGTTCGGTAGTGAATCAGGTCCGCGATCGTACCGATCTTCAGATCATGAGTGTCGGCAAATTTCTCGAGATCTTCACGGCGGGCCATGGACCCATCGTCGTTCATGATTTCGCAGATCACGCCGGCAGGCTCGCAACCGGCGAGGGCCGCCAGATCACAGGATGCCTCGGTATGGCCGGCTCGGCTGAGCACCCCGCCCGGATCCGACATCAGCGGAAAAATATGTCCCGGCTGAACCAGATCTGACGCTTTTGCATCGCGGGCAACAGCGGCCTGGACCGTTCGCGCACGGTCGGCAGCAGAGATACCGGTGGTTACACCTTCGGTCGCTTCGATGGACAGGGTGAACTTGGTGCCAAAACCCGATGCATTTTGCTGCACCATCAACGGCAGGCCAAGCTGTTCGCAACGATGGCGCGTCATCGGCATGCAGATCAGTCCACGACCGAAGCGGGCCATGAAGTTGATAGCCTCTGGCGTACAATGCTCTGCGGCCATCACCAGGTCACCTTCGTTTTCCCGGTCCTCATCGTCCATCAGGATAACCATCTTGCCCTGACGGATGTCGTCGATAATGTCTTTAATGCTGTTCAGTGCCATACCGTATTTGCATCCTGTTGGTCTGCTCGCCCGCTCGTCGCTGGCGGCCAGCCATGAATTTAGTAACCGTTAACCCGGGGCCAGAATCAGGCGTTGATCCTCGCCAAGCTGACGACGATCCAGCACTTTCCATTGCACCTTGTCCGCCATAGACTCCAGTGGCAGATTGGCCGTGGGCCGGCCAGTGCTGCCCAGGAACACCGGTGCCTGGTAGAGCCATAGCTCATCTACCAGACGCTCATTGATAAACGTGCCTGCCAGCGTTGGGCCAGCTTCCACCAACAATTCGTTGATGCCCAACTCCCCCAATGAGTCGAGCAACTCGCGAACATCAATTCCATTGTCTTTCCAGGCCACACCCGTCAGGCCCACGCCCAACGCGGCAAGGTCCTGTGCCGGCGCGGTTGCCAGTGTTGGGGAGGCGCAATACACCTGGACATTGCCACCCTGAAGGATCGTAGCGCCCGGCGGAGTACGCGCGTCCCGGTCCGCGATCACGCGCAGGGGCTGGCGGGACGGTTCCGTGGCATCGCCAATGTCACCCAACTCAGTGCGACGAACCGTCAGTGAGGGGTTGTCAGCCAGCACCGTGCCCACCCCTGTCAGAATGGCATCGCTGATGGCCCTGAGCCGCTGAACATCGCGGCGGGACTCCGAGCCGGTAATCCACTGACTTTCACCAGAGGCCATGGCTGTCCTGCCGTCAAGGCTCGCAGCCATTTTTAGCCGGACATAGGGCCTGCCAACGTTCATTCGCTTCATGAAGCCGGGATTCAATCGCACGGCCTCTTCCGCCAGCAGGCCTTCCGTTACGCGAATGCCTGCCTCTCGGAGCATATCCAGGCCGCGACCGGATACCGATGGATTGGGATCCTTGGTCGCCGCAAACACGTGGGCGATACCCGCTTCTATCAGCGCTTTGGCACAGGGAGGAGTACGGCCAAAATGACTGCAGGGCTCCAGCGTGACATAGGCCGTTGCGCCACGGGCATCTGGCCCAGCCAGACTGAGTGCGCGCGCTTCTGCGTGGGCCTCGCCCGCTCGCTCATGCCAGCCTTCGCCCAGAATTTTGCTCCCTCGGGCGATGACGCACCCCACCCGCGGGTTGGGATGCGTGGAATAGCGACCACGCCAGGCAAGCTGCACCGCCCGCGCCATAAACGCCGTGTCCTGAGCGTCGATCATGCCTGCCCTTCGGAAGAATGATTATCCGCCAGGGCCTTGGCTACATCCACCGGGTCTTCGCCCGAGGTCGCTGAAAGCCGCTCAATCTCTTCCTTGAACTCGTTGACGTCCTGAAAACTGCGGTACACCGACGCGAAGCGCACATAGGCCACTTTGTCCAATTGACGCAACTCGGTCATCACTTCTTCACCCAGTTGCATGGACTTGACCTCCCGCTCGCCGGTAGCCCGTAGCCGGAACCGGATGCGATTCAGCGCCGCCTCGATTTCCTCGATGCTCACCGGACGCTTTTCCAGGGCTTTCATCAGGCCGTCCCGGAGCTTGTCCTCATCGAAAGGCTGACGGGTGCCGTCCTGCTTGACCACCCGAGGCATCACAAGCTCAGCCGATTCGAACGTTGTAAAACGCTCACGGCAGGACAGACACTCCCTGCGGCGACGCACCTGATCACCCTCGGCCACCAGCCGGGAGTCGATTACCTTGGTATCCGCTTCACCACAGAAAGGACAATGCATACTCAGAAGCTCCTGCAAACCATCGGGCCAGGCAACAAGGCCTGCCCGAGGGCGCAATCAGGCAATTTAGCCGGCGTAAACCGGGAACCGCGAACACAAGCCGTCAACCTGCTCACGAACCCGGCCATTGACGGATTCATCTTCCAGGTTATCCAGGATATCGCACATCCAGCCAGCAAGATCGCGGCACTCAGACTCCCCGAAACCTCGCGTGGTCACCGCAGGCGTACCGATGCGTAGGCCAGAAGTCACGAACGGCGAGCGAGGATCGTTGGGTACTGCGTTCTTGTTCACGGTGATGTGCGCTCGGCCCAAGGCTGCGTCTGCGTCCTTACCGGTGATGTCCTGTTTGATCAGGCTGACCAGGAACAGGTGATTCTCTGTACCACCGGAAATCACATCAAACCCTCGCGACACAAACACCTCGGCCATGGCCTTGGCATTCTTGATCACCAGTTTCTGGTACGCCTTGAACTCGTCGCTCATGGCTTCCTTGAAACAAATCGCCTTGGCAGCAATAACATGCATCAAGGGGCCGCCCTGGCCACCCGGGAATACAGCGGAGTTAAGCTTCTTCTGCAAATCGGCGTCATCACAGGCCAGGATCAAACCACCACGGGGGCCACGCAGAGTCTTATGGGTAGTCGTCGCAACCACGTGGGCATGAGGTACCGGGTCAGGATAAACACCAGCAGCCACCAGACCTGCCACGTGGGCCATGTCCACAAACAGATAGGCGCCAACTTTATCGGCAATCGCACGGAATCGCGCAAAGTCCAGCTCCTGGGAGTAGGCTGAGAAACCGGCGATGATCATCTTGGGTTTGTGCTCAACGGCAAGGCGCTCCACCTCATCGTAATCGATCAGCCCCGTATCCGGGTTCAAGCCATACTGGACGGCGTTGTAGATCTTGCCGGAAAAGTTAACACTGGCACCATGGGTCAGGTGCCCACCATGGGCCAGGCTCATGCCCAGAACCGTGTCGCCCGGCTTGAGCAGCGCCATGAATACGGCAGAGTTGGCCTGTGAGCCGGAATGCGGCTGCACATTGGCGTAGGCAGCACCAAACAGTTCTTTGGCCCGGCTGATGGCCAGGTCCTCGGCGATGTCGACAAACTCACAGCCGCCGTAATAACGCTTACCGGGATAGCCTTCCGCATACTTGTTCGTCAGCGCACTACCCTGGGCTTCCATCACCCGAGGGCTGGTATAGTTCTCAGACGCGATCAGCTCGATATGAGCCTCCTGGCGTTTTTCTTCCGCCTGAATGGCGTTCCAGAGCTCGTCGTCAAAACCGGCGATCTTCATATCACGATTAAACATGGATGCGCTGCCCCTATGTGCTTAGCTGCCCGAAAAAATGGGCCGCTATTCTATCTTACAAATGGGTAAAAAATCACCCTTTATGCCGTCCGCAGATACCGACACGCCGCTGCCTGCGCTTTTTGCTCAATTGCTATCCCCGGTTGGTTTCGATACCTTACTCGGTCAATATTCATTGGTTGCGGCTACTAGCTATTGGAGTTACGGCCATCGGGCAGGGCGATCCGGGATACGCTGTGAATACGTCCCTGTACGCTCGACAAAATCATGCCTGATTTTGACGATCCCGGATCGCCCTGACCGACGGCCTTAGTCAGACACCATCAGTAATTCCGACACTTACACTCGCAAGAAGGATTCCGACACATGGCGCAATACGTATACACCATGAACCGCGTGGGCAAGGTGGTTCCGCCCAAGCGTGAAATCCTCAAAGACATTTCCCTGAGCTTTTTCCCAGGCGCAAAAATCGGCGTACTGGGCCTGAACGGCGCCGGTAAATCTACGTTGCTACGTATTATGGCCGGTATCGACCAGGATTACATTGGTGAGGCCCGTCCCCAGCCCGGCATCAACGTCGGCTACCTGCCCCAGGAACCGGAACTGGACGACGCCAAGACCGTCAAGGAAATTGTCGATGAGGCGGTCTCGGGCGTCCATAACGCACTGGCGGAGCTGGATCAGGTCTATGCCGCCTATGCCGAGCCGGATGCCGACTTTGATGCCCTCGCCAAGAAACAGGGCGAACTGGAAGCCTTTATACAGGCTTCCGACGGCCACGACATTGAGCGCAAGATGGAAGTGGCAGCCGATGCCCTTCGCCTGCCGGCCTGGGACGCCATGGTGAAAAACCTCTCCGGCGGTGAGCGCCGCCGTGTGGCACTGTGCCGCCTGCTGCTGTCCAGCCCGGACATGTTGCTGCTGGACGAGCCCACCAACCACCTGGACGCTGAATCCGTGGCGTGGCTCGAGCGCTTCCTTCACGACTACACCGGCACAGTGG
>OJHH01000205.1_pt1 | contig 18750 bp, 14 predicted proteins | sample 1594911 | NCBI WGS metagenome assembly OJHH01 (sample SAMN05416787, study PRJEB24817) | seawater metagenome | isolation source: Sea water | place: Canada:Atlantic | collected 2013-11
CCGAGACGGGCGGTTTTTATTTGGCGTAACTGGCAGCTAAAACGCGTTTCACCCAATGGGTTTGGGCAATTGGTGATGGACGAAATCCACGGACCAACGCTGATTGGCTGCCGCCAGCACTTCGATCGGCGCTCTAGGCCTGATTAGCTTTGTACGTCGCTACGTTCGAGGTTGCATACCCAAAACGGCATATAGCAAGTAAGCGAGTTTCTCGTTGGCGACCAATGCCTCGCGGCGCATCAGTGCGTGCAGCATCAAGCAACCATAGCGTGGATAGAGGGTGTAAATAATTCTGTGTAACCGCCGGGGTTAAACGTAGTCGCTGATGCGATCCTCGAACTCGATCATAAACCTGTTCAGCGCAGCCTTCCAATTCCGGATCGGCATCGTCCATTTTTTCGATGCATCCATGATCGCAAGGTAAACCACTTTCCGGGCGGAGTCGTCGGTCGGGAACAGCTTCCGCTTCTTGATGGCTTTGCGGATGACGCTGTTCAGCGACTCAATGGCGTTGGTGGTGTAGATCGCCTTGCGGATGTCTTCGGGGTAGCGGAACAGTGTGTTCAGGTTCGGCCAGTGACCGCGCCAGGAACGGCCAATATGGGGGTACTTCTCACCCCAGCGATTCTCGAACTCGTCCAGCGCCTGCAGGGCTTCTTCCTCGGTGGCTGACTGATAGATGCGCTTGAGATCGGCCGTCACGGCCTTGTAGTCCTTCCAGGGGACATACTTCATCGAGTTGCGCACCATGTGGACGATGCAGAGTTGGATCTGTGCCTGCGGGTAGGCCGCACTGATGGCGTCAGGGAAGCCCTTGAGGCCATCCACGCAAGCTATGAGAATGTCCTTCACGCCGCGATTCTGAAGCTCCGTGAGAACACCCAGCCAGAACTTGGCCCCTTCGTTCTCGGAGAGCCACATGCCCAGAAGCTCTTTGTGTCCTTCGAGATTGACGCCCAGAGCCAGGTAAATCGCTTTGTTGATGACCTGCTTGTCTTGGCGGATTTTGACCACGATGCAGTCCAGGTAGACGATCGGGTAAGCCGGGTCCAAGGGGCGCGACTGCCACTCCACGACCTGGCTGCTGACCGCCTCTGTCACCTTGGAAATCAGGGTGGGCGAGATATCAGCGTCGTACATCTCCTTGAAGGTCGCGACGATCTCCCGGGTGGTCATGCCCTTGGCGTAAAGGCTCAGGATCTTGTCGTCCATCGAGGTGAAGCGGGTTTGCCCCTTCTTCACCAGCTGCGGCTCGAAGCTACCCTCGCGGTCTCGGGGCGTGTTCAGCTCGAACTGGCCATCCTCGGTCTTCAGGGTCTTGCTGGAATAGCCGTTGCGGCTGTTGGCGTTATCGGAGGACTGGTGCCTGTCGTAGCCCAGATGCTCATCGAGCTCTGCATTCAGCGCCACCTCAACGGTGATCTTGGTCAGCATCTGACTGAACTCGTTGAGGTCCTTCTCGATCTTGAGGGTTTTGGCTGCCTCCCGTGCGAAGGCTTCCAGTTCTTTCTTGTTCATGTGGCCTATCCTTACCCTATCTGGGTGCAATGATAGGCGGTTTACACAGTTTTATTTACAGGCTCCGTGGATACGGCTCGCCGAGTTGCTTCAGTCGGTCTACCACACGCGCGTCGAAGAAGAACCGTTAGTAACGTACCGAACGGCCCTGCGATTCACCGGTAGGAGGCGACAGGCCCTGCGCTCGCTGACGGCTTACGTCGACTGGCGATAGCCAACCAGTTGTTTCCGACCGGCCGGCCGGCTCTACCGCTTTTCGCACGACATCCCGCAGCATGGCTTTATCCGGCTCCGCCAGAGGTTTTGTCAACCGGCCATCCTCCAACTCCATTTCTCGCAGTCGTTTTGCTTCAGACACATCCATGCCGCCGAATTTGGACTTCCGGCGACAAAAGCTCTGCTCAGACATCCCGCACTGGCGAACGGTATCTGCGAACCTCGCGCCAGCCTCAAGCTTTTTCAGGATACTGATAATCAGCTCCTCGGAGTAGCGTTTTCCCTACATGTTGAACCCTCCACTGAGAAGATCTAAGGGGAAATCTCTCACTTGTCTTGGTCACTTTTTCTGCGGAAAGGCCACCCTGCTCATCACCATTGAGAGCAACACTCGATGCCCTGTGCTTGGGCACCGGGAAAACTCTGTGGCGAAAATTACTTGGAACGCTGGAAGGGCTGACGCCGAGGCTCTTCCATCACTTCATTCCCGGTCGTATGGATATCGGTGGTCCATCGGTGATTGCGAGCGGCCCTATCTTTGTTTGCGGCACCAAATGCCGCTACTTGCGAGCCTTTAATATCGACATCAACTAGGAGCTTGGTAAAGGTCGTTTGCCTACCTCGGGCAACGCAGCGCAAATGACCTATCAATACCAGAGGGTGCACGATGTATAGGTTGCCGCGGGTGGGCTTTTCGCCTCTTCCGAACCGGGGGGGACTGGATGCACTACCGGTGCCCTATTTAGTCGAAACTGAAAAAAAACCTGCTTGATAGCCGCCCGTTCATCTTTACCATCGGCTCTATTCATTAGATTGAGAAATTCCATGACTCCAATGCCCCCAATGACTCCCGATGGGATGGGTGAGGATACAACGCGATCAGGAATTGCCGCCTCGGGTTCTTCTTCTGTCTACGAGCTCTTCCGGTCTCGTGCGCTCGCACAGCCCCATTCCGTGGCCATGCTCGTCGGTGAGCAGAGCCTCGACTATGCAGAACTGCTGAACAGGGTTGATCGTCTCGCCGGGGTGCTGAACGCCGAGGGCGTAGGCTACGGGGACAGGATCGCAATGTTCTCAGAAAACCGGATGGAGTATATAGAACTCCATCTGGCGGCAGCGCGTATGGGGGCAATAGTGGCCTGCCAAAACTGGCGCCTCACCGCCGAGGAAATCCGACATTGCGTCAATCTTGTTGAACCCAGAATACTCGTGTATTCACCGCGTTATGCACAACTAGTCAAGGAGCTGGCCTTGTCGCAGCTTCCCAATTTGCAGTTGGGCGATGACTATGAAGCCCGCCTTGAAACGACATTCGTGGTGACAGGCGCGTCGGATGTGCATTGGGAGTCCGGCCTGCTGATTCTGTACACGAGCGGAACCACTGGTCCCGCCAAGGCGGCCCTAATCAGTCAGCGCGCCCTCGTCGCCCGGCAAACGGTGTTGTCGCTGGATTTGCGTATAGATCGAGAGGACGGTTTCCTGGCCTGGTCGCCCATGTTCCACATTGGCGGCTCAGAGCATAGCCTCTCCACCTTGATGATGGGGGGCACTGTTTACATAACCGACGGTTTTGAGCCCGATCGCATGGCAGACATTATCGCCCGCTACAAGTTGGGTTGGTTGTTGCTGGTGCCGGCCATGACCGACCGCTTGAAGGCGGCCATGATTGCCAGCGGCTCGGTCGTGAGGGGAATCAAGGCAGTTGGCTCGATGCCGGACCTGGTGCCAACAACTACCATCGCCGAACTCAGCACCCTGTTTGACGCTCCGTTTTTTAATACTTTCGGGGCTACAGAAACTGGACTCCCTCCCGCATCCGGCGATCTTATTGGTATTGGCGTTACACCACAGCGCCTGTCCAAGACTCTGAGCTCGATGTGCGCGCTGCGTATCGTGGGCAGCGATGGCAAGGAGGTAGCGCCTGGCGCTGTGGGTGAAGCCCATGTTCGTGGCCCAACAGTGTTCAGCGGCTACTGGGGCGCTCCCGAGGTGAACAAAGAGGTGTTCAGCGACGGCTGGTTCAATATGGGGGATCTGTTCAGGCGCAACGAGGATGGCAGCTTCGACTTCGTGGGCCGATCCAAGTACCTCATTAAATCGGGGGGAGAGAATATTTATCCTGCGGAAATCGAAAACCTTCTCTTGTCCGATGCGGCCATCGCCGATGCCGTGGTGGTCAGGAAAAAGAGCGACCGATGGGGTGAGGTGCCGGTAGTCTTTGTTGCACGCGTCGGCGACCAACTGCAGGAGGAGGATGTCAGGGCGCTCTGTGAAAAGGGTCTGGCAAGCTACAAAATGCCACGCGAAATCCATTTTTTGGCATTTGAGGACATCCCCCGAAACTCCAATGGCAAGATCGTCCGGGAAAAGCTGGAGCAATGGTTGACGCATCCCAAAGAAGCGCCAGCATCGGGTTCCGGCGGGTAGGTAGCACTGTCGCTTGTACGCTGCGGGCTTTCTACAAAATAACAAGCAGGTCAATGAAAGGAGAGTCTCATGCAACCCCCGGAACTGTCGCAGGCCACAGTAGCCAAACTGCTGTATCTGCTCGATGTCGAAGAAATCAGGACACTGAAATTCAAGTATGCCCAGCTTATGGACAAGCTGGATATCGATGGTCTTGCTGAATTGTTTACCGATGATGCCAAGTGTAACTTCGGTCCCTACGGTGAGTGGTCGGGCAAAGAAGTCATCCGCAATAATTACCGAGCGGCGATGGCGGATGTCGTCACTGCGCCCTGGGGTTCACTTCATCACATTTGCAATCATTGGGTGGAGCTGACCAGTGAAACCACTGCGGTAGGACGATCCTATCTGATCGATGTGATCGCTGAGCGAGCACCCGATGTGAACCCGGTGCTGTGCTACGCCCTGTACGATGAGGAGTATCGCAAAGTAAACGGGAACTGGAAGATCAGCTTTAGCTGTATACAGTTTCTCTGGCCGGAGAAAACCACCAACAATACGGTGCTCGCCAGTTTCCCACCGCCGCAATCAGAATGATTCGCGGCCGGTGAGCGCACGCAGGGTCTTGACAAACAGTTCGCGACCTTCCTCCAGGCCGGACTGTTTGCCAAAAAACAGGGTGAACTTTAGTCCGGGGATGATCGCGTAGGCGATTTCTGCCTTATCACGCAGAGAGCAACCACCGCCGTCACCCACCTGTAAGTCCTCTAGGACGGTGACCAGGTTGGCGCGAATCTTCTCGTCCATGGCTTCCCGATCTACACGAATCTCGGGGTCGTTCAGCGCCACGCCGAAGGCCTCGAACATAAAGCCGGTTGTGAAGCAGTTGACCACCCGGTTGTCGGTGAAAAAGAACCTGGCCAGGTATTCGATTTTCTTGTCGCCGTGGTAGTTCGTGGCGCGCTCCAGGCCGTCCACGATCACTGCTGCCTGAGACACGTAGCAGCAGTGCAGGATTTCCTTTTTGTTGCTGAAGTAGTAAGTGAGATGCCCGGGTTGTATGTCTGCCTCAGCGGCGATTTCAGCCATGGTAGTGTTGAAGTAGCCGTGGCGTTTTACGCACTTGATGAAGGCGCTGATGATGTGGCGTCGCCGCTCAGTGCCTTTCTTCTTGGTGGGTTTTGAAATACGCACGCCCGGGCTGACAAAGCGGTAGGAGGTAGCTGCTTGGTCGACTTCCAGACTCTGGGTAAGGGACTTGCGAGCGAGTTTACCTTGCGTGCTGACAGCGGATACCATAATTGCTCCTTTTCTTGTCGGTAGCGCGCCCATCATTGCCGATGTAGGGATTATTGTGAGCTCTGGCGTCTGTGACGCAAGGAATGCATCGCGGCGGGCTGCCGTTAATTTCAGAGAGCCAAGCCCCCGCTTTCAGCTTTGATGAGAGCCTGAATCTGCTCGGAAATAGTCACTCTAAATAATTTTTATACTTGAATTATAGTCAAGTGATTTCATAATTCAATAATTCAAACTGGCTCAGCCGTATCGAACTGACTTCGGCGTTTGCACAGACGAGCGCAGGCGGCAACGACGGACCCGATTCAGCGGTCGCCGCTGAGGTGTGCCCTCGTACAAGGGGGATCACAACAGACAATTAAGAAAAAGGACGGCTACACATGCGACTTCCTGTAGGTACGGCCCGAAAAGAAAAACAGGCATCATCAGAATTACGTGCGATTGGCGCTACGTCGCCCAGTAGACGGCGGATTCCAAAGCTCCGTCCTTGGGCCCTTCTCACGAAGGGCCGCTTTTTTTTCTGCCCGCACACCCGCAGCTTTCGCGTTTGTCCTTGCCTCGCTACGCGCTGGACGCCTCTGATGTTCTTGTCGCTATGCCTGTCTATGCCGCTAGCGGCGCGAACCCCAACGCTCGATCTGCAGTGGTCTTCCCATGGCGGTACCTATGCCGAACAGCGCTACTCCCCTGCCGGACAGATCAATACAGACAATGTGGGTAAGCTGGGGCTTTCGTGGTTTTTCGAGTTCGACACCGCGCGAGGTCAGGAGGCCACGCCGCTGATGGTGGACGGGGTCATATATACCACCTCGGCCTGGAGCAAGGTGTTTGCGCTCGATGCACGATCGGGAAAGCTGCTCTGGTCCTACGACCCGGAGGTGCCAGGGGCGGCCGCAGCCAAGGGCTGCTGTGATGTGGTCAATCGGGGAGCTGCCTACGCAGACGGAAAGATATTCGCAGGGACATTTGACGGCCGTTTGATCGCACTGCATGCAAAAACCGGAAAACTCCTCTGGTCCACCATGACAGTAGATAGCTCTAAACCCTACACCATCACCGGCGCTCCACGAGTTGCGCGCGGAAAGGTATTCATTGGGAACGGCGGTGCTGAGTACGGTGTGCGTGGTTATATCAGTGCTTACAACACTAGCGATGGGGCACTGGCCTGGCGCTTTTACACCGTGCCGGGCAATCCAGACGACGGCCCGGATGGTGCGGCCTCCGATACCATCATGAGAGAGCTGGTCGAGAACACCTGGTCCGGCGACAAGTACTGGGTGTATGGAGGCGGCGGTACGGTGTGGGACAGTATCGTCTACGACGAGGAACTGAACCAGCTTTACTTTGGCGTGGGAAACGGATCACCCTGGAATCACCGGGAGCGCTCGGCAGGGCAGGGGGATAACCTGTTCCTGTCCTCCATTGTTGCCGTTGATCCGGATACCGGGAACTACCTGTGGCATTACCAAGAGACTCCGGCGGAGACTTGGGACTTCACTGCCACCCAGCAGATCACGCTCGCCACTCTGCCAGTTGCGGGGAAGCAACGACAAGTTTTGCTGCACGCACCCAAGAACGGCTTTTTCTATGTGCTGGATCGCCGCTCCGGCGAACTGCTCTCTGCGGAAAAGTTCGCTCCGGCAAACTGGGCTTCCCATGTCGACATGGAAACAGGCCGCCCTGTCGAAACAGAGAATGCGCGCTTCGAAAAGGCTCCGTGGCTGGCCACCATCGGCGCCTCCGGTGCGCACAACTGGCACCCAATGTCCTACAGTCCCGACACGGGTCTGGTGTATATCCCGGCTCAGCAGGTTCCCTTTCTGTACATGGAGGAAGAAAAATTCGTCTACCGTCCCGGCTCGTGGAACCTGGGAGTGGATATGATGAGCGCACCTCCCCCAGAGTCGGAGGAAGAAAAGGCGGCGGCCAAGGCGGCACTGCAGGGCTCACTGCTCGCCTGGGACCCGATAAACCAGCGAGAGGCCTGGCGTATCCCGCACCAGACCACGTGGAACGGCGGCACCCTCGCCACCGGCGGAGGCTTGGTGTTTCAGGGCGCTGCGGATGGCTATTTCCGGGCTCACGATGCCGCCAGTGGCACGCTTCTATGGCAGTACGACACTGGTTTACCCATTCAGCCGGGTGCGATCTCATATGTACTCGATGGCGAGCAGTATGTGGCGGTAATGAGTGGCAATGGCGGTGGGTTTCCCCTGACCCTGCCCGCGGTAGACGGCCCCAAGCGTTTTCCCAATGGCCGCCTGCTGGTATTCAATTTGGGGGGCGGGGCGACGCTGCCGAGCTTTGAGGGAGCTGTAGCGCACCTCAACCCACCGGAGCGCCAGGCCTCTGCCGAACGAGTGGCACAGGGTAAAAACCTGTTTGGACTACACTGCGCCCAATGTCATGGCGTAGGTACAATGTCGGCAGGCGTTCTCCCTGACCTCAAGCGCTCGGCGGCACTGACCAGCAGCGCGGCATGGCAGATGATTGTTGCCCAGGGGAAGCTCGAATCGCGTGGTATGGGCGCGTTCTCACAGCTGTTGAGCCTGGATGAGATCGAAATGATCCGGGATTACGTGGGCGAGCGCGCACAGCTCGCCGCCCGGGCAGCTACACCGGATTAACGCTATGTCTTGTGCCGAGAGCCAGCAATTCAAGGTGTGGGCCTTCCTAAAACGCAACGCCACGTTACTGAGCCACGATGAGTATCGCGCCGGTCATGTGGGTTACCACTGCAGCAACACCCGCAGGCTCAAGGATATCCGTGGTTATGCGGTAAATATCCACGATCAGGACGATGAGGGTTTGCACGAGCGACTGTCAAGCTCGGGGGCTATCACCCAGCGCGCACAACCCGAAGGGTTTCTGGAGATGTGGGACGGTTTCCCCGCGGTACTTTTCGACACCCGCGCCGCTTGGCTGGCGGCGGCGACACCGGAGGCCAGCCGCGCCGCGCCTGAAGGTCTGATTGTGGACCCCGACTGGAGCCTGGCGGACGGCCCGTACCTGTTCGACCGCATCAGCGAAAACAGCACCCAGTTCCGCTCTTACCATACGCGGATGGAGGAGTATGTGGTCAAGCCCGTGGTGCGCTTCGAATCCCGGCCTTGCAAGCTGATGCTGTTTTTCCGGCCGCAGACATCCCTGGACCATGTGGACTTTCGCCATCGTTTCTTTGCCAAGTACGTGGAGCTACTTGCGGCAATGCCCGAGCTCAATGGCCTGGTCGCCAACTTCCGGGACCGGGACATAGATGCAGCACCGCGTGACTATTACCCCAGTGACCACTGGTGCTTCTCGGAGGAGGGCAGGAACTTCCGCCAGCAGTTTTACTCGTTGTGGACTGGGGCATTGGAGTGCTACGTCCACGAGCTCGATGAGTTTGTCACCGCGCGGCAACGGCATCCGCAACTGGAGCAGCTGATGGCCTTGGAGGATGAGCTCTTCGAGGCGCTGTGGTACGTGCAGGTCGACGAAAACATTATCGTCATGCCAAATCGCGGCTTGGCTCCGCCTTTCTATCACCGATAATTTAAGACACGGGAGTAACGAATTTGAACAACCATGAATTGCAGCAATTGCTGCAGGAGACCTATTTCAATAATGTCGATTCGGCGCAGGCCAGGGGGGCCGTTCAGGCCTTCACCTCGAATGTGCTCTGGCAGCATACCCAAGTGTGGGCCCACGACGGTCACGATTCACGTTACACCGACCGCATCGAGGGCCGGGAGGCTTTGTTTGAATTCATGGATGCCCGCGTGAAGGAAATGCAGATAGTGAAAATTCGGCACCAGGTCGACGAAGCGATTGTGTCGGGCAGTCGGGGAGCCTTTCGTGCGCGGGTGGTTGGCCCCGAGGGGGACAGTCTCGGTTTTGTGGGCTGGGTGGAACTACGCGATGGATTGATCGCTCGCTACATGGTTATGCCAGAGACCTACTCGGTGTGATGGTCGCATCTCAGGCGCTACGCGCACTTGCGGCTGCGGAATCGCTGCTCGATTCCGTCAGTTGTTTGGCAACCATCGCGGTAATGGCCGCGGCGTACTGCGCCAGTTGTTCATCGTTTTTGGAGGACACCGGATGGGGTACCACGGCGATAGGATAGGCCGGCGCTCCCAAGTTGGCTGACAGCGCGGCGATATGGCTGGTGAACGCATCGCTAATAATCACCGTGGCCGGGATGCCCGCCTGCTCGAGTAGCAGCACATCGTTCAGGCTGCAAGCCGAGCAGGCGCCGCAGTCTCCCAACCCGGCGATCACCAGATCGGCTGAGTCAACGATGTCCGATATTGCTTGCGCCGATAATACGCTGGAGGCGGATGCCTTCTCGTGAACGCTCACTTCACAATCCAACCACTGTAACGCGAGGTTTTGGGCCACCATGACCAGCAGCTCGCGTGCCTTGGGTTTCCCGTTGTCGATCAGTGTCAGTCTGCGATGATCAGTGTCTTTTTGCCGGGTCGCCATCCTGAAACCGGACAGCGTGCGCGCGCTAATGTCGATCGGGTCGACCAGTGTTACTGTGGCCATTGCCGCTCCTTTACTCGAAAACTAGCCCATGGGCTTTATCAGTTGTGGTATTTCGCAGCTATCCGGCCCGCAGTTTGACAGGGCTTCACCGACTGGCCTGACACGCCGTGTGACACTGCGAGAATGGATGCGCGGTGCCCAGGCGGGTATGTAGGAAGACCAGCCCGCGCCGGGACCACCTGCGGTAACCAGCACAATGTCGCTGGCAGATTGGAAGGTTGGCAGCTTGCCGTCTTCTCCCAGCGCCAGTTCGTGTTGCGCGCCTGTTTCCCTCCGATTGCCGCCGGCTTCCAGCTCGGTGGGGTTGACCCGGGTATGTTCCGCGAGAAACTCGCACACTTGCTGCCGGGTCCAGCCTGCCTCGCTTACCGCGAGTGCGTGCTCATAGCCGAGGATTGCCACGCCCTGTCCACCTTTACCAACAATAAAGGTCGAAGCCATTTTCATGGCGGCGGCCATGGACAACAAAACACCTTGCGGTGATTCGTTCAGCTGATTTGCCACCTGGCGCGGCCCCTCTGTGCCCATCAAGGTGACGGTGGTGTCCGATTCCGCGTACCCCAATTCACAGCGTAGCGGCCCCCAAGACGCGAGCCCCTCGTCCTCGGCAAAGCACAGCGTGTACTTGCCCGGGTGACCAATGGATGAGGCAGAAAGAGTACCGGCATCAAAACCCAATGCGTTGCGCACCGTCAGGTGTATCGCGCGACCTATAGTGGCGTTTGCCCTGTTGCCCGGCCCCAGCAAGTTGTGGGAGGCATTCATACCTAGCGCGCTGGCCTGTGGGCCACTGACAATAATGCAGACTGCGGCCCCGCCGGTACTGGTGGCCACGGTGCCAATATTGAAAGCGGGGTCGAGCACCGCCTCCAGGGCCGCCAGCACAATGGGAAAGTATTCGGGCTTGCAGCCTGCCATGACTGCATTGGCGGCGACAAAACCAGCACGCACGGTGTGAGAGTTTAGCGACACAGCGCCGACTACATGGGTGCTGGCAAGCTCGGCGGCATCTAGCATGGCCGTCACGCGCTGTTCGCTCGGCGGAACAACGGGCAAGCCGTCGGTCCACCCCTGCTCGAAGGCGAACTCTATGGCCTCGGATTCATCAACGTTCATGACATGCCAGTGTAACCATAAGTTTGAGGGCTCGTGTCACTACTTGGCTGAGGCACTTGCCGCCTCACTCGCAGCCAAGTCCTGCGCCTCGCTGATAATGTAGGCGCGAATGGTGTTGGACTCGGCTTCGCTGAGCACAGATTTATGCCCAATCATGCCCCGGGCTTCCAGTGCGCCGTCCATAACGATGGCTCGCCAGGCGTCCGCACTGCCCAACACACCTGAGCGGCGCAGGTCCGGCAGCACGCCGGTGGACCAAGTACCCAGGCCGTGGCAGGTCGCACAGTTTACACCATAGAGTATACGCCCGCGCTCAACGACCTCCGCGTCCTGCGCTTGCTCCGGTGCATTCACCGGCCGCACGCTCGAGTCGTGCTCGGGCAGAGGTTCGCCTCTGCCGTTGATCTTGAAGGTCAGTATCTTCCCGTTCGGCCAGCGCTTCGCACCCGTAAAGGAGGGCAGCGAGAGAGGTACTGCACCGCCATTCCCCGCAAGTACGGTAACATACTGCTCGCCGTCTGCAGCGTAGCTGATGGGCCCGGCGAGAATGCTGGTGCCGGCGTCAAACTGCCACAGGGCTTCGCCGGTTGTCGCGTTGTAGGCGCTGAAGGTCTGGTCTTCGGCGCCCTGAAAGACCAGATTGCCCGCGGTAGAGAGGATACCGCCATTCCACGGACCCTTGCGGTCTACGCGCCACGCTTCTTGTTGGGTGAGAGGATTCCACGCCGATATCCAGCCCTTGAGGCTCTCGGTCATATCCCTGCGTACCGACTCTTCCTTGGGCAGCTTGGTGGTCATCATATCGTAACCCAGGTTCCACTGTCCCGGGCGGATTTTGAATCCCGGTTCATGATTGTAGTAGGCGCCAACCTGCATCACCGGGATGTACATCAATCCTGTTTGCGGGCTGTAGGACATGGGCTGCCAGTTGTGGGCCCCGACTCCACCTACGGTGGCGATAAAAGGGGCGTCTTCATACCTTGCCCCTTCGGCCACCACGGGCCTGCCGGTTTCCATGTCGATGCGTTCAGCCCAGTTGGCCGGGGCGTATTTCTCTGCTGAAATCAGCTTGCCGGTGGACCTGTCGACCACGTAGAAAAAGCCGTTCTTGGGTGCGTGCATCAACACCTTGGTAGCCAAGCCATCGATGTTCAGGGTGGCCAGGGTGATCTGCTGGGTCGCGGTAAAGTCCCAGGTTTCTCCGGGTACTTCCTGGTAGTGCCATATGTAGTTCCCGGTGTCCGGGTCCAGCGCGACAATGGTCGAGAGGAACAGGTTGTCGCCCTTGTCTTCAGAGCGCGCCTTACGGGTCAGGGGAGAGCCGTTACCCACACCGATGTAGAGCTGGTCCATTTCCGGGTCGTAGACGATGGAGTCCCACACGGTTCCTCCTCCACCCAGGATTAGATATTTGCTGCCGTACCAGGTGGGTCGGGCCATACTTTCCAGCACATCGTCGGAAGCGGCGTTGTCCGGCTGCTCGGGATCACCGGGCACCGTGTAGAAGCGCCAGGCCAGTTCTCCGGTGTTCTCATCGTAGGCACTCACATAGCCTCTCACACCGAAGTCCGCACCGCCGTTGCCAATAAACACCTTGCCCTTAGCGACCCGCGGAGCCCCGGTGATAGTGTAGGGTTTGGAGTTATCCACCGTAGTAGTAGACCACAGCAGCTCGCCGGTTTTCGCATCCAGCGCCTGCAGACGACCGTCCAGTGTGGTGGCAAAGATCTTGCCCTTGTTGTATGCCAAGCCACGATTGACCACGTCACAGCAGGCGTTGGCGCCATACTTGCCCGGTACCTTCGGGTCATATGACCACAGCAACTTGCCGTTGCGCGCGTCCAGTGCCCACACCTTGCTCCACGCGGACGAGGCATACATCACGCCGTCTATCACCAGCGGCGTACCTTCTTGGCCGCGATTGGTGTCGAACTCGAAATGCCAGGCCAGTGCGAGGTCTTTAACCGTGTCTGTGTTCACATCGACCAGCGGGGAGAAGCGCTGCTCCTTGTAATCCCGACCATAGGACGGCCAGTTGCCGGCGGGCACATTCTCACTGGCAACTACCAGCTCACCCCGTGCCAGGAACGAACCAGATTGGCTCATATCGGCAAACTTGCCGGCCGCTGCAGCCACTGTTTTTCCATTCTTCTTCCAGGCGCTCTGGTAGCTCGCCAGAGAATCGAAGAGGATTTCCACAACGGCATCGTAAGGTGCCGGCGCGTCGCTAAAGGGGATTAGCGTGGAAATTTCCACGGCACCTGACACTTTCTTTTGAATTATCGCCAGAAAGTCTGTCAATTGTTCGCTGAAGTTTTCTGCATCATCGCCTTTGAGGAACAGCATGGCCTTCGCCAAGTCGTTGAATCCCGATTCGGGCGCGCGGCACCAGGTGTACTCCTGACCCTGTATCCACACGGTTTCATCCCGTATGTAGAGCTTGTCTACATCCGCATCCAATGGCAGGTAACGGGGATCCTCAAAAGCCTTTTGCAAATCCGCCAGGTCCTTCACCCAAACCGAGGGAATGCCGTCGTAGGGTATGGGTGTAAATCCGTCGACTGTGCCCAGTGGCGCCAGCGAGTGGTTTTGTACATAGCGCTTGAAGTAGGGCAGTTTCTTGGTGAGTGTGCCGTGCGGGTCGCGCCAGTGATCGCTGAATTCCTCTAGGCTCATGCCAGGTAGTTTGGTGAGTAGTGCGTAGACCTTTGTGCCGGGGTATTGGAGACCCGGTTGCGCGCCTGGCTCTGCGAGCGCATGTGACGCCTCGCTGGTCAAGGCGCACATAGCGCCGCTGGCAGCAACCGTCCCTGAGTAGCTGGCACCAAGGGCCAGCAGGCCCATCAATAAGGCTACCGTAGCTGCGGTGGTCTGCTTGAAACTCGTCATGTAGTGATCCCCAGGCTTCTTGTTAGTAGGTAAATCCCTGGAATTAGACAAAGGCGCACCGGCGTAGCAACCCAAGTGGGTCACTGTTCTGGCGGACAGGCAATCTGCATAGGTCACTGGTGCGATGGCGCACGTCAATGCCCGGGCTTTCAGGGATCGAGGTTGATGAATACGGATTTTTTCTCCAGGTAAGCTTCCAGTCCTTCTGTGCCCATTTCGCGACCCCAGCCGGATTCCTTAAAGCCGCCAAATGGCAGTGCGGGGTGAACGGTGCCGTAGGAATTCACCCAAACATTGCCCGTTTGCAGTCGTGAGGCAATGTGGTGCACATGGTTCACGCTGCGACTGAAAATTCCCGCGCCCAAGCCGTAGCGGGTGTCGTTGGCCTGCTGGACCATTTCCTCGATATCGTCGAAAGGCGTCACGCACAGCACGGGACCAAAAATTTCCTCCCGCACGATGTCCATATTCGCGTTCACATTGGCAAAGACTGTGGGTTCTACAAAGAAGCCGTTGTCGCAGGAGACAGTGCCACCACCAGTAACGATCTCCGCGCCGGCCGTGGTTCCCGCAGTCACGTAAGAGGTCACCCGCTCCAGCTGTTCCGCTGAGATCAGCGGCCCCAACAGGTTTTCGCGATCAAAACCGCTGCCAACTTTGAGCCCCTTCGCAAACTCTGCGATGCCCTCGACAACTTCGTCGTAAACTTTCTTGTGTACATAGAGGCGCGAGCCTGCGAAACAAACCTGCCCGGTATTGGCAAAAATAGCCATGGCGGCCCCGGGAATCGCGGTTTCAAGTTTGGCGTCATCCATCACGATGCACGGTGACTTACCGCCAAGTTCCAGAGTTACACGCTTCAGGTTACCTGTCGCTGCCCTGACGATTTGTTTGCCCACTTCTGTAGAGCCGGTAAAGGAAATCTTGTCTACGTCCGGGTGCTCGACCAGCGCTGCACCGGCAACGGTGCCAAAACCGGTAAGGATATTGACCACGCCGGCCGGAAACTCCGCCTCCGCGACCAGTTCACCGAGACGCAAGGTAGTGAGTGGGGTGTTTTCGGCAGGCTTGATTACCACGGCGCAACCAGCGGCCAGAGCGGGGGCCAACTTGATAATGAGGCTCCCTAGTGGACCGTTCCAGGGAGTGATGAGGCCCGCGACGCCCAACGGTTGGCTGGAGGAGTAGGCGTGCACGGATGCACCATCTCCGGACAAAATACCGGAGGCGTTCTTGCCGAATATCTTATCAGTCATGCCTGCGTAGTAGCGCAGCCAGTCGACGCAGTAGCGCATCAGGTGCTCTGCAAACGATATGGGCATGCCGTTATCCAATACCTCAAGTTGGATCAACTCTTCCGCATTGGCCTCCAGCAATTCGGACAACCGCCAGATCAACATGCCGCGCCGGGAGGCCAGCATGGTTCCCCAGGCGCCCTGATCAAAGGCGCGCCGGGCGGCGGCGACCGCATCGTTTACATCGGCAACATCCGCCTCGGATACCGAGGCAATAACCTCGGCGTTGGCCGGGTTGATGACATCAAACCCGCGGGTGGATCTTGGGCTGACCCACTCGTTGTCGATGAACAGTCGATGTTCTTTTTCCAGATAGGCCTGTACCTTGGGGCTGACTTGCTCGATTGCGGACATCGTATTGGTACTCCGTTTGGTTGTCGACTATCAGAAGTGAAAACTCAGGCTGACGCCGATTTGTCGGGGTGGCGAATAAACAGGGGCGTGGGAAGATGGGCCAAGCAGGGTGCTGGTGAAGTACTTCTCGTTGGTGAGGTTTCTGCCAAAGATTGAAATATCCAGCGCGTCCATGCTGGTGGGCGTCAATGTCACCTGAGCGTTCAGCGTGGAGTAGGCATCCTGTTTCACCTCTTCCAGCAGGTCGTACCAGTACTCCGAGGTGTAGAAGTAACTCAGGTCGGTCATGATAGAGCCGATGGACGACTCGGCACGGTAGGAGGCGGTCAGGTTGGCGGTGAACTCGGGCGACTTCATCATGTGATCGCCAGAGCCGTCCACCACGTTGAACACCAGTCCCGATTGGGTGAGAGGCTCGCTATAACCGATGCCGCTGAATTCGTCGTACTCGGCGTGAGGAATCCACGAGACGCCGCCCTGTAGCTGCAGGGCGTCGGTGATGCTGAAGGTTCCCTCCAGCTCCATGCCATAGATTTCCGCGCCCTTGGCGTTGGAGAGCACCGAGGCTGTACCGTTCCAGAACTGCGCCTGCATATCGGTGTAATCGTAGAGGAAGGCCGAAGCGCTCAGATGGTAGGTGTCCTTGACCGTTTTGAATCCCACTTCGTAGCTTTGCAGTTCTTCCGGCTTGGCAAAGTCGTCGCTCTGGCCCGTGCCCACAAGTACGGCACTTTTGAAACCTTCGCTGTAGGTGAAGTACAGGTTAGTGTCACCGGACAGGTCGTGGCGAAGGGAGATACGTGGTGTCACCGCATCGTCCTTGACGTCGCCGGTGGTTGGGAATCGCGGTACCAGGTTGCCCTCGCCCCATTTTTCCTCGTCGCTGTAGCGCAGGCCGACAATCAGGTGCCAAGTATCGCTGATGTCGTAGTTCACTTCGCCAAATACCGCCCAGGCACGCGTTTTGATAATCGCCCGGTTGTCTATGCCCAGCTCCGACCCAGCCCCAGGAATCAACTCCCCTTTAGTACTCAGGAAAGGTTTTACCAGCGAGTGAATCTTGGCATCATCGTGGTAGTAGAAGGCGCCGGCGACAAAGTTGAAATCACCGAACTGCTCCGAGGCGAATACCAGTTCCTGTTGGTAAACCTCGTTGGGTGTATCGTCGATAGCCTCCAGGCACACGTTATTGACGCGACACATATCCGAGGTGCCGGTGTCAAGGTCCACGTAGTAGCGCGCTTCGTTGTCTGTGTAGTTCGTCACGCTGGACAGGGTGCCCGCATCGAACTCGACGTCGACCTTCAGCGAGTAGGAGTCGCTGCTCACCCAGATAGGGTTGGTGGCGTTGTAGATGTTGCCGGACACGTGCCAGGGCTCGTTGGACGCTGTGCCGTCGGGATAGGTAGCTGCTGCGCTAATACCATTGAAGGCGGTGGTGGTGCCGGAATAGAAGTCATCCCGGTCACTACTGGAGGCCATGAACAGAATACTGGCCCGGTCCGAAGGCTCCCACAGCAACTTGGCGCGAACGGTATAGGCCTCAATTTCTCCGGTACCGCTGCCGGTCAGGTCATTTTCCAAAAAGCCACTCATGTCGCGGTAGTACCCGGACAGGCTGAACGCCAGCGTGTCGTCGATTAGTGGTGCCGTTACATGACCCTTAACGATGACGTCATCGCCATCCTCGTCGCTGCCGGTGTACTGGCCGTACTCGACGCTAAGCCGACCCCCGGTAGTGTACTCGGGCTTTTTGGTTTCGATCAGTATAGCACCGGCTGTGGCGTTCCGTCCGAACAGCGTGCCCTGCGGTCCCCTGAGAACCGTCACCTGCTCGATGTCAGCGAGTTCGAAGATGGTCGTCGACTGGTTGTTCTGATACACGCCATCCAGGTAGATCGCCACCGGTGACTCTGAACCAGCCTGGTGAATCATGGACTGCACGCCGCGAATCGTCGGTGCTGCGAAGGGTCCCTGCGTGTCGAAGGATAAACCGGGTACGACCTTGCCAAGATCGAGGATACTGGTAATGCCCGCCTTCTCCAGCGCTTCGCCGCTTTGGACCGTGAGCGACAGTGGAACATCACTGGAGGATTCCTGCCGGCGCTGCGCCACCACCACTACTTCTTCGAGGGCACCGGAGCGGGAGGAGGCTTGCATCTCGACGGCATTCTGCTGGGCGAGTGCGCCATTGGTTGTGGAAAGTGTGAGTAGGGAGATGGCCGCTGAAACTGAGCGGCGCAAGTTTCGATTTTGCATTCCTAGACTCTCCTAAGACTATTATATTTATTTCCGTCGGTGCACCATGCACACCATTTTTGAACAACATTCAATGAAGAAATCCTGCATTAGCCCCCTCTGGCTGTCAACGAAAGGCGTGTGTGGTCGAAGGCACGAATAGCGTCTAAACACTTTGCACAAGGCATAAAAAAAGATGTTGAAATAGAATAACTCATGCTGAACTGCGTTCTGAGCGAAAATTCGCTTGTATGCCAGAAACGCAGCAACGGCGCGGCTTGGCGGGCAGTTTCGTTGAAATCCGGCAGTGAATTGCCGGATTAAATTTGTTGATGGCCTACGAATTCACTCCGGCCAAAAAACACTATGGGGAATTTGAAGCCGTTAAAAAAATAGGAATGCCCGAACGGCGGGATTTGCTTAGGACAGAGTCGCTTGGGATTACCAGAGTTTTGTGGACACAGTATTCAGCAGCTTTTTACCGAGGCTTAAAAATCCTCCCGACTGAGCCCTTCGGGGTGCTGATGTCTGCGTGATTGCTTGTAGAAAGATTCTATGTAGCCGCGATGTCGTTTGTCGCGAACTATCGATTCTTGTATATCCACTTCTTGACACGTTCTTTCTTTAGGCTGATGAAAAATGAATCGGCTACGGCATCATCCCAGAAGTTTCCTCATCGACTCATGCTGGGTTCCAGGCGGTTGCTCAGACAGAACCGTCGCCAATCATCGATTCCATATCGACTGCCTTGGTCAGAATTTATGATTGTCCCCTTCGGACGGCGATCAAGGACAGCCATTATCACTGCATCGAGATGCGAGTTCACGATAGATCGTGGGCCGCTTGATAAATAGAGTAATTTAACGGGAAAAGGTGTACTATGCCGGTA
>OJHH01000207.1_pt1 | contig 18674 bp, 17 predicted proteins | sample 1594911 | NCBI WGS metagenome assembly OJHH01 (sample SAMN05416787, study PRJEB24817) | seawater metagenome | isolation source: Sea water | place: Canada:Atlantic | collected 2013-11
AGATGTAGAGAGGTCTCGTGGGCTCGGAGATGTGTATAAGAGACAGCTGCTGGATGGTTACGCCAGGGAACCACAGCCACCCTTGTTGCTGGTGGATTGCATGAGCCTGTGGGTGAGCAACCTGTTGTTTGCCGGCGACGACGTACTTGCCCGTGAGCGTACCGCCTTCCTGCGGGCCTTGGATAACTACCCGGGTCAGATCGTGATTGTCAGTAATGAAGTGGGCCTGGGTACCATCGGCATGGACCCGCTCACCCGTCGTTTCTGCGATGAACTGGGTTGGCTCAACCAGGATTTAGCCGCCTGCTGTGAGCGGGTGATAATGAGCGTGGCGGGGCTGCCGCAAACGTTGAAAGGCTGATTATCCGCCGTGCGTTTGCAGGCAACTGAGCAGACCATGTTCCGAGATGTCCACGCGGATACGGCTGCGGCAGGCGTAGGGGACCGTTAACGCTGAAAAAGAGCGTTCAGTGGGGATACCCATTACCTCCGCCAGGAGCATGCGAATCACGCCGCCATGGCACACCACGAGTACCCGCTTTCCTGCCGCTTGGGTTTGCCAATCCTGCCAGGCACTGCTGACCCTTTGCCGGAATTCGGTGATAGCCTCACCACCGGGCGGAGGATAACGAACCGGGTCGCTCCAGAAGCGGGTCAGCGCCTCGGGCGTATCTGCCATGATGTTCTCGGAGGTTCTGCCCTCCCAGTCACCGAAAGCAATCTCCCTCAGCCGTGGCTCCTGGTGCAACGGAATCTGACGTTGCTCCGCCAATTGTTCTGCGAAGAGGCGGCAGCGCAGCAGTGGGGAGGTGATGATCGCATCCCACTGGTCATCGTCCCTGATAGCCGCGTTCATTTGCTGCCAGCCGGTGTCGCTCAGTGGATCATCCTTGCTACCCCGGAACATGGGCCCGCCGGCAGGTTCACCATGACGGATCAGGTCGAAAAACGCAGTGGTGTTTTGGTTATTGGTCATCCCCGCTTCAGCCCTCGTCCTTGTCGGTCACGCCGGCGTCAGCGAAGCTGGCCATCTGGTTGTGCAGGGCACAGGCGCTGCGCAGCAACGGAACCGCCACCGCAGCGCCTGTGCCTTCACCCAGGCGCATGCCCAGATCAAGCAATGGCTTGGCATCCAGTGCGTCTAGCACCGCCTGGTGCCCCGGCTCCGCCGAACGATGGGCGAAAACAAGCCAGTGCCGGAGTTGTGGTTGTTGACGAACGGCCACCAGGGCGGCAACTGACACAATGAACCCATCCACCAGTACGGGAATGCAGCGCGCCGCGCTGCCCAGAATGGCGCCTGCCAGCGCAGCAATCTCGAACCCGCCGAGGGAGGTCAGCACCGCCAGGGGGTCGCGGTTGTTGCCGTGCCTGGCCAACGCCCGGGCGATGACCTCACACTTTCGAGACACGCCGGCTGCGTCCAGTCCCGTGCCCGGCCCGGCGAGGCTTTCCGGGCTTTGTTCCAGCAACGCGCAGGCCACGGCGGTGGCACTGGTGGTATTGCCGATACCCATATCGCCACCCATAAACAGTCGGCATCCGTCATCCGCGGCGCGGGCTGCGGCCCTGTCGCCACTGGCCAGCGCTTGTTCAAGCTGGCCCGGCGTCATCGCGTCGGTTGTGGTCAGATTGGCGGTGCCCGCTGCGATCTGCTCATCACGTACATCGGTCAACGGCGGAACGTCGCCGACGGTTCCGAGATTCACCACTTCCAGCGAGGCTCCCAGTTCCCGAGCCAACACGCTGATAGCCGCACCCCCGCCGGCAAAGTTCGCAATCATCTGGGCGGTGACTTCCTGCGGATACGCGGATACGCCCTCCGCACAGACGCCGTGATCCGCCGCGAAAACAGCGATGCGGACAGGGTCGACCTGTGGTCGTTGCGTGCGCTGAAGGCCCGCCAATGTCATCGCTACGTCTTCCAACTGCCCCAGAGACCCCCGGGGCTTGGTGAGCACGTGTTGGCGTTGCCGTGCCCGCTCAGAAAAGTGGGTGTCGGAGGGTGGCAACGGCTGTGTCCAGCAGGAAGGCAGCGGCATGGTTGGGTCCTGAGGTCGCAAAGTGTCGGGAGCCGAAGATGGTCTGCCCGGCCTGAAAAAGTGTCAAGGATAGCAGCCACTCGGTTAGACTTCCTTTCGATCACGACAACCCACCGCCTGCTCGAAGAGACATTGCTGATTTGAACGCCTTCATTCTCGCCGTGACAGCTTGTTTTATCGCCGTCGTATTGGACCGCTGGCTGGGTGAGCCGCGTCGGTGGCACCCGCTCGTTGGTTTTGGGCATGTCGCCGCCTTCCTTGAGCAGAGATTGAATCGGCTACCTGAGCGAATGGCGGGATCGATGGTTCTCGGGTTCCTGGCCCTGTTAATCGCTGTGATACCCGTACTGGCGGCAGCCGAGTGGTTGCGCTGGTGGTTGGGGAACTGGGAATACTTGCTGGTTCAGGCTGTGGTGCTGTATTTCGCCCTGTCCATTCGTGGCCTGACGGAGCACGGCCGGGCAGTGTCTGACGCGTTGCATGGGGGCGACCTTGAGAATGCCCGGGCACAGGTCGGTCGTATCGTCAGTCGTGATGCAGCGGCGCTTGATGACAGTGGCGTAGCAACAGCCGCGACCGAGTCCGTGCTGGAGAATGGGGCGGATGCGGTTTTTGCCAGCCTGTTCTGGTTTCTCGTAGCCGGCGTTCCGGGCGTATTGCTTCACCGGCTGGTGAACACCCTGGACGCCATGTGGGGGTATCGAACTGATCGCTACCGGTATTTTGGTCGCGCTGCGGCGAGACTGGACGACGTATTGAACTGGGTGCCCGCTCGCCTCACGGCGCTGACCTACAGCCTGCTTGGCGATGTCCATGGCGGCTTTCGTTGCTGGCGGGCACAGGCACCGGCCTGGGACAGCCCGAACGCCGGCCCGGTCATGGCTGCAGGGGCCGGGGCTTTGAGGGTTGTACTCGGTGGCCCTGCGCCCTACGCCTCAGGCATCAAGCAACGGCCCATGCTCGGTGAAGGTGAACCGGCATCGGCCGAGACCATTGATGCGGCCATCCAACTTGTACATCGCGGCGTGTGGTTGTGGCTCGGACTGTTGGCAGCGGTCGCCATTCTCGGATGGATAACCAGCGCCGCGCCTTGAAGGTGTCAGCCTGCCGCTTCCGATTCCCGTGTTTCGCTGGCCGGTATGGTCAACATCAGCAGGAAGCCAATCACCAGGAACACCAGAATGGTGCTCATGCCCCAGCGCTGGCTATCAGTGACGGCCGTGACCCAGCCCACCAACAGCGGGCCGGCAAACGCGGTGGCTTTGCCGGAGAACGCGAACAGGCCGAACATCTGCGTTTGCAGGTGTGGCGGCGCTATGCGGGCCAGGTGAGAGCGGCTGGCGGACTGCAATGGCCCCACGAAGATGCCGAGGATCATGCCCCATACCCAGAAGGCGGTGGCGCCGTCCACCACCAAAATGGCCAGGGCACTGCAGCCCAGCCCCACCAGAGACAGCAGGATGGTGTTGCGACCGCCCAGGGCATCATCCACCCAGGCGAAGCCCAGAGCGCCCAGGCCGGCTGTGACGTTCAGGGCGATGGCGAATTGCAGCACCTCCGTGGACCCCATATTGAACGTACCCGCCGCGTACACCCCGCCGAAGGTGAAGATAGTGGCCAGGCCATCGGTGTAGAGCATGCGGGCGATCAGGAAGCGCACAATGTCCTTGTACTGGCGAACATTGGCGATGGATTCCTTCAGTTGCCGGAACCCGGCGCGGGTGGCGGCGGCAAGTCCCAGGCCGGTGGATGGGCGGTCGGGAACAAAGATAAAGGCTGGCAGAGCAAACACCAGATACCACACCGCTACCAGCACAAAAGTGGCACGCACGTGCTCGGCGTTGTCCCGATTGAGATCGAACAAGGTGGCATCGGCTTCGATAAATCCATACAGCGCCACGATAAGGCTCAGCACGCCGCCCGTGTAACCCAGCCCCCAGGCCCAGCCTGACCAGCGCCCGGTTCGCGCCGGACTTGCCAGATCCGGCAGCATGGAGTTGTAGAAAATGAACGCAAACTCGGCGCCGAGTGTGCCCAGGCCGACCCACAGTGCTGCGTTCCAGAACTGATGCTGCTCCGGCGTGACCGTCCACAACATGGCGCAGGAGACCACGCAAAGCAGGGTGAAGCTGATAAACCAGGGTTTACGACGGCCGGACTGGTCTGCAATGGCCCCCAATATCGGTGCCAGAATCGCGATGAACACGCCGGCAATGCCAACGATGTTGCCCCAGGCTGCCGTGCCCTTTACCTCGTCCTGCACCACCGACACGCTGAAGTACTGGGCGAAGACAAAGGTCAGAATGATGGTGAAAAAGGCGCTGTTGGCCCAGTCGTAGAGCGCCCAGGACCAGAGCGCGCGTTTGTCTTCCGGCTTTCCCTGTGGGGGGGCGACAGGCGATTGCGATGACATGTGGGGCTGGGCTCCTGATCCTTGCAAGGTAAATCCGTGCAGTGATTGTCGCCATTATCGCCACAAATGCACAGCCCCGTGGGGTTAAACCCTCTTCAGGTTCCGTGTTTCGTGGTCCAGCAACCACGCTTTGCGTTCCAGGCCGCCGGCGTAGCCCGTCAACGTACCATTGGCTCCGATCACCCGGTGACAGGGAATCAGAATGGCAATGGGGTTGAGGGCATTGGCACGAGCCACGGCACGCACCGCCTTCGGGTTGCCCAGGGTGTTTGCCAGCGCGCTGTAGGAGCGGTGCTCACCCGCTGGAATCCCGGTCAGCCCCTGCCAGACCTGCTGTTGAAACTCGGTGCCGGTCAAGCGGATGTCCTTCCACGGCAGGGGGTTGATCACCCCCGAGAAGTAGGCGTCCAGCCATTCAATAATGGTCCCGGGGGCGGCATTCGGTTGCTCGCGCCACTCAGGCTGACGGAACCGGCGGTTTTGCAGCATATGCATGCGCTCTTCGTTGTCGTCGAAGTCCAGGTGCACCAGTTGGTCATCCACCGTGGCCAGGCTCAGGGGGCCAACGGGACTGGGAAAGCGGCTGACATGAATTTGAGTTGTCATGATGTTGTCTCCTGCCGGGGTGGATGGGTGTTCAGTGATGTCCACAGGTACTGCGCTGCGTAAGCCCGCCATGGCCGCCAGCATTCGGCGTGGCGCGTCAGGGCTTTGGCGTCCCGCGGGCCGCCCAGATGGGCCGAGGCCTTGAGTATGCCCAGATCGCTGGCGGGAAACGCGTCTGGATCCCCCAGGCCTCGCAGGGCCAGGTAGTGGAGTGTCCAGGGGCCGATGCCTCGCATGGGTGCCAACTGCGCCAGCAAGGTGTTGCCATCCAGCTTGGCAAAACCGGGTTCGGCAAACCGGGCGGTGATTCGTTCCAGGGTGTCTGCACGGCTGCCGGGCATGCCCAGTTTGTTCAACGGCTGGCCGACGAGTGCTGCCGGTTCCGGGAATCTATGGGTAATACCCGTGCCCCCGGCAAGATCGTCGGGAAGGGCCTGGCCATAACGAGCCACCAGCCGTCCAGCCAGGGTTCGCGCCGCGGAGAGGGATATCTGCTGCCCCAGAATGGCGCGGACAGTGAGCTCAAACCGGTCCCAGCTGCCCGGAACGCGCAGGCCGGGATGCCGTGCGATCAGTGGTTCCAATAGCGGATCCCGCGCCAGGTGTTCGCCAATGCCGGGCAGGTCCGCATCCAGATCGAGCAAACGGCGTATCCGCGCACTCACCTCCAGAATAGACTGCCGCGCCGGCCCACGAAGGCTAACCTGCACCCCCGGGGGATTGTCGCTTGGGCGGCAAATGACCAGCCCCGGTTGCCCAGCAATACAGAGCGATCGCGCGTAGTGGTGCTCGCCAACCGCTTCCAGGCCCGGAATGGCCCGCGCCCGAAAGAAAGTCAGTAACTGCTCACTGTCGAACGGCGGCCGGGCCCGCAGGAACAGAACCAAGTCGTCGTGTGCCGGCAGAAAAAGATCGTCTGCACCGTTCTGTGTGGCTTTGGGTGATGGCTTGAGGCCTCTGCGGAATGCCGTCGGTGCGTTGCCGTAGGCTTCTTTCAGGGTGTGATTGAAGCGGCGCAGGCTGCTGAAACCGGCAATCTCCGCGATCTCCGTCATGCTGAGGTTGCTGTCGACAATCAACTGCCGGGCCCGCAGTAAACGTCGGGCCTGGGCGTGTTGTTGTGGGGTGGCTCCTGTGTGGCGTTTGTAGAGCTGGCGCAGGTAGCGGTCGGTAATGCCCAGCCGCTCGGCCAGGTCCGCCACGGAGCCGTAATCCAGGGCACCTTCGTCCACCAGCCTCACTGCCCGGGCCACGGTAGTGTGAACCCCGGCCGCAGCCGGGCTACCAGGTGCCGCTTCTGGCCGGCACCGCAGACAGGGTCGAAAGCCGTTGGCCATGGCCGTTTCTGCAGACGGGTAAAAACGCACGTTCCCCCGCTTGGGCGTCACCGCCGGGCAAATGGGACGGCAGAAAATCCCGGTGGTCAACACGGCGGTGTAGAAGTGACCGTCGAATCGGGCGTCCCGGGTTTTCAGTGCCTGGTAGCAAAGGTCATCCGTTAATGTGTCCATGATAGAAAGTGTACCAGCGAAACCCGGAAAAACTCGCCGAATTCGGAACTGATCGTTGAGCCTTTATATCGCAAGCCCAAGCAGCAGGACCAGCTCCGCAAACACCACACTGGCACCGAGGGTGTCGCCGGTATAACCACCCAGCTGCCGGCGCAGATACCCGCCCCAGACAATGGCCGTACCCAGCGTGGCGATAACGAGCCACAGCAGGGCTTCGGTCTCAAACGGGATGAGGGCCAGAGAGACAATCGCGGTGAACACGGTGGCAATCGCCAGTCGTGAACGCGAGAAATCTTCCGCTACCGGCTTGCTCTTGCTCTTGTCCGGGTCGGTCACATACGGCAGGAAGCCCATAATCATCAGTGGCGCGAGACGCGACACCATCGGGGCCAGGATCAGCGCCAGCCACACCGGTTGAGCTTCAGCCAGCAGCGCAAGTTTCAGCACCAATGCGACCACCAGCGCCACCGTACCGTAGGTACCGATGCGGCTGTCCTTCATGATCCGCAACCTGGCCTCCAGGGAATACCCGCCGCCCAACGCATCGACACTGTCGGCCAATCCATCCTCGTGGAACGCGCCGGTAATCAACAGGTGAAAACCCAGAATAAGAATTAGACTGACCAGCGGGCTCCAAAGCTGCACCACAGCCATGTACAGCCCCGCATAAATGACGCCGAGCACCAGCCCAACCAGAGGGAAATAGACACTGCACTGATTCATCAGGCGGGGGGAATAGTCGATACGCACCAGCATGGGGATGCGTGTCAGGAAACCGATGGCCAGCCAGAAGGCTTGCCATTCCCTGGAAACGAGAGGTTTCAGTTGGCTCAATGCGTTGCCCTGCTTTTGGAGGTGGTATAAGTCTGCGGCCAGTTTAGCATTATCGTCGGGCGAGCTTGCTGTACACCGATGTTTTAGCGTTTCCGCGAGCCCCTGAATGTCGAAAAGGCCAAACCTACAACCGATATTGCACGCTGGAGTTATACGAACCGGTTCGCAAAACTCCAGGTTAGGAGCGGGAACCCCTTGTAAGTATCTGATACTGTTGGAACCAGACTATAGTGTTGTGGAGTTATACGCCTATGTTTGGGGGGACTTAGAGGCGAACAAGGACGTATAACTCCGGCGGTAGCCGTGGAAGGTTCTGGTTAGTTTTTGATTTTAAAGTGATTTATTAAATCGGACAGCGCGGCAGAAATTGGAATTATACGAATGGGTGATATACGAACGGGTTCGTATAATACGCTGTTAAGGGACCATTGAGATAATGGAATACTTGGTAAAAATCATCGAAGCTTTAGTGTGGCCTTTGACCACGCTTATCTTGGTCTTTTCTCTTCGAAAGCCAATTATCGAAATAATACCCCAGCTTACTAAGTTCAAATTTAAAGAACTGGAAATGGAGTTCGAAAAAGAACTAAAGGAAATTAGTGATAGATCGAGAGAAAGTAAAGCTGGGGTTGAGACTGATATTCCGCGTGATGAAGAGGAAGAGCATTATTTAGAGGAGATAAAAAGAACATCTCCACGTGCCGCTATTCTGGAATCATGGTTAGGACTGGAATCTCAGGTGATGTCAACAACAGAGCACTTTGAGCTCTTGCCCAAAAATCAGCGGCCAACGTTTAGCGCGTCATTAAAGGCTTTAGAGAAAGCGGAAGTAATTGAAAAAGATGATGTTGAGCTTATAAATGGCCTTCGAAATCTTCGGAATATGGCAGTTCATCAAGCTAACTTTACAATAACAGAAGATGAAGCTTCACTATTCATAGAGGCGGCCCGAGATCAAGCAGAAATGATAGTTGGTAAATCATGGCAAAAACTGGGTTAGCCCTTAACAAGCGCATGTTGCCGGACTGGTTTTCCACTGCGCTCCAAACCAGCCGCAAATGCGGGCGTTAAAAGGGATTGTCCATTGACCGGAGAGTCAAGGAAATGATCGGAAACCTCGACCCTAAAGGATTCGAGCAGTTCGTTGCTCGAATCCATAGCTTATTAGAGGGAGAGGGCGCGCTCTTGACTTGGAATGCCAGCCTTCCAGACCCGGATTCTCCCAAGAATCCCCGACAGATTGATATTTTGGTTGAGTGGGATGGTCGGAAAACACATATAGAGTGCCGCTACCGTAAAGCTCCACAAGGATCTAATTGGATAGAAGAGCTTTATGGTAGAAAGGCGAGCTTAAATGTTGACTCGATTATCGGAGTATCCGCGTCGGGATTTACTGGCCCAGCAATCGTTAAAGCAAACCGCCTCGGTGTAATTTTAAAAGACCTAAATGAAATTACCGAGCAGGAAATTAAGAGCTGGGGTAGATTTACTACTGTCTACGGACATTATGTTAGGCTTTTAATGCCAAAAATTGATGTATTTTTTGATCCAGCAATGCCAAAAATAGATCTTAGCGAGAAGAAGCTGATTGATCTTCTAGAGGAGAAAAAGATATTTACGAATTTATTGAGTACTTTTTCTCACAAGTGTTATGAAAAGGCGCAGCAAGAAAACCTTGAAGTGGGAGCTGTTTCTCCAGTCGTTGGTTACAACCTATATTTCTATGAGCCTCTTGAGATCGGCCGTAACCACTTAAATCTTATACAGGTGCGAACCAGATTTCAGGTTGTTACGGCAACAATGACTGTGGCATATGCTGGACTGTACGGTTCTCCTGCGGCTACCCCCAATGACAGGCAAATTTTGGCACAACGTTTTAGCTTTCCTGGATGGGAAGTAAATCGCTCTAAATCAAAAACTCACCTAAGTCTAGACGTTGGCTCTATACCCCATCCTGAAGATTGCGTATTGGTGAAGATCGAGTTTAAGAATTTGAGTCATATAGGGAAGCGTGTAAATAAAATACATGCCTCGGGCTATGAAAATTTCAAAGCGGTTCACAACATCAATTGTGATGTAGATATTCTATACGAAGAAGTTCATAAACCGGATAGTGCCGATGAGCACAAGTTGTTCCTTCCTACCATTGATTTGGGAGGTAGCTCAGATGCTTGAATCTGTTTTAACCAGTAGCGTCAGTCGGACCGGTTTGTCACGCTGCGCGCAACAAACCGGCCGCTGCGCATAGCGTTACACGATATGTTGAATGTCATAGATCTTCTTGGAAAAACCTTTACTGCTGAAGAGGACGACTCTTTCACGCGAACTGTAATGGAAGAGGATGAGGGGCACGGTGTGTATTTCCATCACGTCGAGTCTACAAACGGTTTATGGAAGATGAACTTGGATACCAATGGGGTAGTTGAGACCATTTTCCTGCAAGCTAAACCATCATCATCTTTGCCATTTGGTCTTGAGGGTTCGAGGACACCAGATGATGTAGTGAGTCTTCTTGGCGCCCCTGATAGAACAGGTGAAGAAAAAGAGATTGAATTATTGGGGAAATATGGTCCTTGGCTGCGCTTCGATCGGGAAGATATGTGTATTCATGTCGAATTTAATATTGGCACCCATTCGCTAAAGCAGATCACAGTTATGCTTCCTGAAATTGCGCCATAGCCATGTGTAACAAGGCGCTGTAGTACGCGGTGGAGCTCCACCTGACGCCCTGGCCGGAATCACAGCAACTGAGGCGCGCAGCAACCTTTATCGGTTGATTGATGAAACTGCCGAGTCCCATCAGCCAATTGTCATTATGGGTAAGCGGAACAAAGCCGTCCTGGTTTCCGAGGAAGACTGGTCGGCCATCCAGGAAACGCTCTACCTACTCTTCGTACCAGGTATGCGAGAGTCTATTCGTGAGGGGATGGATACCCCCGTGGATGAATGCGATGAGGAGCTGGACTGGTGACATGGAAGTTGGTTTACACCAGGCAAGCCCAGAAAGATGCAAAGAAGTTGGCCGCCAGTGGCCTCAAACTAAAAGCTCAGGAACTGTTAGCGCTGATAGCTGAAAATCCATACCGCAAGCCGCCTCCGTTCGAGAAACCCATTGGTGACCTTGCTGGGGCCTATTTCTTGATCGTCGCCGTCGGTCCTGCCAGTTCAGTCAAGGCGGCATGCAGAATCAGGGGGCGTTCTGGCGAGCGACTTGCACGCGCCAGACCCCGGTCAAAATTAGCCCCATAGCCAGTATATCTAGACTTCTGACCTCCTCGCCCACAAGCACGGCACCAATGGTCAGTGCGACAACAGGCGGAATATAAGTAACGCCTGACGCTGCAATCGCGCCCATCTGATTGACTAGAAAGTAATAGATGATATACGCCGCACCGGTGCCGAGAATGCCGAGGCCCAGAATGAGTCCAAGCATGGCTCTGGTATCATCGAATACGGAACCTATACCGCCCATATCGGTTGTCAGAAGCAACATACCCATTGCAATTCCAGTTTGGTAAGTGGCCAGGGTTATGGGGTTAAGCTTCAGTGGTTTGACGAATTTGCGTGCATAGACGAAGGATAATCCGACACTGAGAGCTCCGCCAACCATATAGAGTACGCCTTCCGGGTTAATCTGGCCGGCGCCGGCATGCCAGGGTTTGGCAATCAATAGTACGCCGATAAAGCCGAGCAACGTGCCGCTGACGGAATGAACGTTGACCGGTTCATCTCGCAGGAACACCAGGGCGGCAAGAAAGGTAAACAGGGGAATCGATCCGCTTAACATACCTGCAATGCTTGAGGGCAGCAGCGCAGTGCCTTTGGCAAAGGCGAGGTAATAAAGTGCGGTAGCCAGCAGTGCCATTGCGATAAAGTGGTGCCCATGCCGCAGGTGGGCCCAACTTAGGGATTTCGTCAGCAGGGCGACGAAAAATAGCGGAATAAAACCGAAAACTACCCGAAGTAAGGTGATCTGGATTGGGCTGATAAAGTCAGCAGCCCACTTCATGAAAATGAAGTTACTGCCCCAAATCACGCCGAGCGCTAAGAAAGCGAGATACGTTGCATGTTTTTGCATCCTGTTATCCCTCTGATGCCTACCGATAGGCTGTTTGTTCATGCGCTACAGGTTGCACGCTTCAATCGTCATCTACCAGTGAGATCTTCTTGTGCTAGCCTGTAGAGAATCTACAGTCACGATTGGCGTAACATGCTTCCAAACCTTAATGCTTTGCGTATTTTTGAGTCGGTTGCCCGGCACCAGAACTTTCGGCTTGCTGCGGAGGAACTGCATTTGACGCAAAGTGCCGTTGCCCAGCGCGTCCGGCGTCTCGAGTCCGATCTGGGGGTGATACTGTTTTCCCGGCAGCCACGTGGTCTTCAGTTGACCGCACAGGGCCAGACCTACCACCAGTCCGTCCGGACGGCTCTAGGGATCATTGATGAGTCCACCCGGACACTCATGGCGAGGACCCAGCATTTAGTGATCAGTGTCCCGCCGTCGTTTGGTTCAAAATGGCTGCTGCCGCGGATGGATGCTATTCGCGAGGCGTGTCCTGATATAGAACTACGGATTACCGCTAGTGAAACGCGTGCGAGCTTTGGTCCCGACGGAGCTGACTTCGTGGTCCGGTTTTCCAGCCCACCCTTCGAGAAAGGGCTTCACGCGGAATGCTTGGCGGCGGTGGAGCTTTGTGCTGTTGCCAGTCCGTCCTATGCCATGGCCAATTCCGTAGTCCAAACGCTGACGGATCTGCCGTCCCACCGGCTTATTGATGATGCCCACCGAAACTGGGAAAAGCTGATCCGCCACGCGAACTTGGATGACGCTGACAAGGTACTGCGATTTGAGCAGACAAGCCTAGCGATAGATGCGGCTTTGGCGGGTCAGGGCGTGTGTATTGCGCCGCGAATCCTGGTTGAGGCCCACCTTGCCAGGAACGAGTTGCAACTGCTTCATGAAATCGAGTTTCCTGACGATGAGGGGTATTATCTTCTCTATCCGGAGGGGCGTGATTTCGGTCCGAGAAAACGGGCTATGATCGAGTGGCTGAGACGGCAAATGGCCAGGTTGTGAGGCAGCTTTTGAGCCACTGTGCAGCGAAACCGGAATGGAGCAACCTACGCCCCCCAAATAGCGTTCGGGGAGGACTGCAAGCCAGGCCCGGCTTGTTAGTATTCGGCAATACCCTTTCCGGAACGGCCTATGGTCCCCAGTTCAGGCCCCGTGCGCCAGCGGTTGATGACCCTGGCCTGGCCCATCATTATCCAGTTCTACCTGTTTCAGCTCACCGGCGTGGTGGACAACCTGATGGTGGGTCAGTTCGGTGAGCAGACCATCGCTGCGCTGGGAATCTGCCTGCAGCTGAACTTCCTGGTGGTACTCTGCTATGCGGCTCTGACTGAGGGTGGTGCCGTGATTACCGCCCAGTTGCGTGGCGCCCGGAAGCACGCCGAGATCCGAGAGACCCTGGCAACCCTGCTGACCGCAGGCCTGTTTACGGGCGTGGCCATTGGGGCTCTCTATATTGTCTTTGGCGAGTCGCTTCTGGCTTTGCTGACTACGGACCTGTTCCGTGCTCCGGCGGAGCGCTCCGGGCTGCCGGGCATTGGCTATGGCTACCTGTGGATCATCGGGCTGGGGTTGCCTGCGCTGGTGATTGCCCATGTGGCCATGTATGTTCTCCAGTCCCTGGGCAACACCCGCACCCCCATGCGACTGGCCCTGTATGGCAATGTCTTGAACGCCCTTGGTAACTACCTGTTGCTGTTTGGCGGTGCCATTCAGGGCGTAACCGAGCCCCTGTTTCCGCCTCTTGGGCTTCCCGGTGTTGCGATCGCCACTGTGCTGGCGTGGTTGTTTCAGGCGGTGTTCATGCTACGCGCCGTTCTCCGCCATCCAGCGGTCAATGCCCGGGTAAGGGATGTCTCCGGGCTGGCGTGGCAACGGCTCAGGCGAATCCTGTACCTGGGGTATCCGCTGTCGGTAGATGGTTTTCTGTGGCAGGGGTCGGCGTTCATTTACACCATGATGTTTAATCGGGTGGGTGCGGAAGCTTACGCGGCCTTTTTGGTAGCGTCGATTATTCGTGGGTTTTCGCTGGCTCCGGGTGTCGGATTGCAGCAGGCCGCCAGCATTGCCCTGGGGGAATCGCTGGGTGGCCGACATCCTCAGCGGGCACGAGCCTATACCGCTATGGGTATCCGCATGGTATTGCTGGTGCTGCCGTTGCTGACATTGATCGTGGCATTGCTCACTCCCTTGTTCCTGGAGTTCTACGAGATCAGCGATTTAACCCGGGAGCGGGTGATCTGGATGGTGGCTCTGAGCGTTCTTTACAGCGGTGCCACGGCGTTGACGATGATTATTCCGGGCATTTTGAGGGCTGGTGGTGATACCCGGGCGCCGATGGTGATCACCCTGATTGGCTTTGCCGGTGTCGGTGTGCCCGTGGCCTGGTATTTTGGGCTCTATCTTGGGTTTGGTCTTTGGGGTGTGTTTGCCGGCTTTGTTGCGGATGAAGTGGTGAAAGCCGTTATCATGGTGATCTACCTGCGGCGTGAAACCTGGCTACGGCGCCTGGCCTGACGCCGTTTAACCCGCGCCCAACGGCTGCGTGTTCATAGTATCACTGATTCCGCCAGCGGGAATGTTTCTGAAGCTTCCGCTGCAGGGTTCGCCGGTGCATGTTCAGCGCTCGGGCTGTTGAGGACACATTGCCGTCGTGCTCGTTCAGCACTCGCTGAATGTGTTCCCACTCCATTTCCTCCACCGTTGGGGGTTCTTCACGGGTTGCCGGTGGGCCGTCCAGTGGGCTGAAACCGGCGGTCAGTTGGCTCAGTGTGACCGGTTTGCACAGGTAATTGACGGCACCTCGGCGCATGGCTTCCACGGCGGTGGCGATGCTGCCGTAACCCGTCAGTACCAGCACCTCCAGTCCGGGTTGAAGGGCCAGTAGCTCCGGCAGTAATTGCAGGCCGCTTTCGCCGGCCAGGTTGAGGTCAAGCACGCAGCGGTGAAAGGTCTGTGATTCCAGCGCTGCTATGGCCTCCAGGCGGTTGAGGGCACAGACTGCCTCGATGTTCTGACGCCTCAGGGAACGCTGGAGCACCTGTACGAAGGCTTCATCATCGTCGATCAGCAACCAGGTCGGCTGGCCGTTCATTCTGCCTCCTTACCGTCCGGGGTGCTGTCCTGCGCCTGTGGCAGGTCGATGATCATGGTGGTGCCCGTGCGGTCCGCCCTGGCTTTGAGGGTGCCGCCGTGGCGCTGGATGGTGGCGTTGGAGAGGAACAAACCTACCCCCAGGCCATGTTCGGAGTCCACAACGCCATCGCCGGCGGTGTTCTGCAGTGAGAGTTCGAGACCCTTGCCATGATCCTCGACCACGATTGCGACCCGCCCCTCGTCGCTGTCCCCAGCGCTGACTGCCACCCAGGACGGGCTGGCGGTCAGCGCGTTGGCCAGAAGGTTCAGTATAGCCTGGTCCAGAGTGGCATCCACGGCGACGAGCTGGTCGGGAAACGGCGCCCGCCAGTGGATGGGCGAGGCGGGCCACAACAGTGTGGCTGACTCCCGCAGTCGCATCATCCAGAAGTGCAGCGGAAGGATTTCCTGATGCGCGGCCTTGGCCTGCATGGCGGCGGTAGACAGTTGGTGCAGGTGGTTGCTGCAAAGGCCCAGTTGCTTCTCCATCAGCCCGAGATCGTTTGCAAGCGAAGGGTCTGTGTGCGCGGACTTCATTTCATCCACCAGCAGGGCCATGGTGTTCAATGGCGTGCCCAGCCGATGCGCCACCGCCGCGGCGGACAGGCCCAGGGCAATCACCTGTTCATCACGGAGCCGGTTCTCACGGAATTCGGCCAGTTGTCCCTGCTTTTGGCGCAACCGACGGGCCAGCGAGCCAACCACCAGCAACAGCATGGTGGCGGTGATGGCAAAGGTGGCCCACATGCCCATCAGGTGCAGCTGGGTCAGGTCGGCGTCGTGGTGTTCATGGGTCAGCGGCGTGTGCCACAGCACCATGGCGGTGTAGAAGCCAAAACCGATGACCGTCAAAGCAATGCTTTCGCGCAGGGGGACCAGGATGATGGCAACGGCAATGGGAAGCAGCAGCAGCGAGACAAGCGGGTTGGTGTAGCCTCCGGTGAGGAACAGCCAGGCGCTGATCAGGAAGAGATCAAGGCCGAGCCCGAGGCTGACCGTAACCGTCAAACGGGGAGGCCGGCGGGTAAACCAGAGCCAGCCAAGGGTTGCCAGTACGGTATAGAGCAGGCATATCAGCAGGGCTTCTGGCCGGTGGGCCAGGGTTACCATGGTGTCGGCGATGGCAACGGCGATCAGTTGAATGACCACGATGGCCAGGCGCATGGTGAGAAGGTAGCGCGCCGCCTGTTGAAAACCGGTTTGTGAGTGAGTCAGCCATTCCATGGCATGCATTCTAGCGGGTTTTCGATGGTGCTACTGCGGGAATGTCTTCAGTCGGATGCGGCATTCTGTCTCAGGCGCGATGCGTGTCTGTTTCCAGCGGCTCCTGAAAGCCGTCAGTCGCTTCCGCCGGGATGATCAGGTTGCGGCCCCGATTCTTTGCTTCGTACAGGCGCTTGTCGGCTTCTCTCACCAACTGACGCAGGGTCTCTCCGTCTGGCCCGAATTCCGCTACGCCACCACTGAGGGTCAGGCGGACAACGTCGTTGTTGACGGTCAACGGGGTCGAGGCGACCGCGATACGGATTTTTTCGGCGACCTCAAGGCCTTGCCGGCCATTGGTATTGGTTAGCAGTATGCCGAACTCCTCCCCTCCCAGGCGTGCCGGCAGGTCTGTTGCACGCAGGCATTCCCGGAATATACGGGCGACGTGTTGCAGGGCGAGATCGCCGGTTTCATGGCCATAGCGGTCATTGACCGCTTTGAAATGATCCAGATCCAGCGCAAGCATGGTCATTGGCGTGTTGTAGCGGCGGGCGCGTTGCTGCTCCCGTTTGAAGATGTCGCTCAGTCTGGCCCGGTTGGCAAGGCTGGTGAGGGTGTCAGTCTGGGCGATCTTGAGTAGCTGGCGTTGTGACTGTTCCCGGGTCACTTCGTATACGTGGGAGAACACCAGGATACACAGGGAGATGATGGCGATATTGGCGACTGGCAGCGCTTGCATCATGGCCGGCTCATCGTGATATCTGAGCAGGAAAATAATGCCGGCGATGCTCATGTAGAACACGGATATAGCCAGACCGAGCCGACGGCCCATCAGAAGGTGAGAGACGATCGGAATCAGCAGCACCCAGGCGTGTACGGTGGCCGAGGCTTTGGGGATGGTCATGGCGAACATCATGGCGGTGAAAAACGGGATGGCGTAAGCAATGATCCAACGCTCAAGATGCCGGGTGTCGCGTACAGCCCAGAAAACCAGAATGGCGTAAGCACCCATTGCGAGTTCGACAATGGCCAATGGATAACTGCCCGTAAGCAGGTTCAGTATGGCAAACAGAATCCCCCCCAGCATGGTGAGAACCAGCAACGCCTTTAATACCGCCTTTCGATAGGGGCGTGCCAGGGCTTTCAGGGGTTCTTTGTAGCTATCCATGAGGCGAGATCTGTGGTGGCCCGGTAACTCAATGTATCCGGGTGTTAAAAATGTGTAGGTAATGTAAGCACAAGTAAAGTGGGGCGAATTAGATCAGATTTTCAGCAAAAAGTGAGGGTTATTAAGACTAAAGTCTTAGATTTTATGTCCGTAAATTGGAATTTACCAACGCCTCGGTCCGGATCCACAAGGACATTTGGGCGGTATAGTATCTAAGACACTGTCAGCGGAGCGAATGATGGGAAGCCAGGTATTGGCCGTAGAAGGGTTAAGCAAGGGTTATATCAGTGGTGGTCAGCGGGTGCCCGTGCTGGCGGATCTGTCCCTGTCGGTTTGTACGGGGGAATCCCTGGCGGTTGTGGGACGATCAGGTTCTGGCAAGAGCACCTTATTGAATCTGTTGTGTGGCCTGCAGGCACCGGATGACGGGCGCATCGTTGTTGCGGGCGAGTCGTTTGACGATGCCGCTTCCGCAGGCGCTGACATGCGCTGGTCCGAACTCCGCCGGCGCACCATCGGCGTGGTGTTCCAGGACGTTAACCTGATGCCCGCCCTCTCGCTGCTGGACAATGTTCGCCTACGCACGCACCTGGCCGGCCATCCTGCCGGCGGCGAGCGTGGATGGCTGGAACGCCTTGGTGTGGGTGGGGAAGCCGACCGTTATCCGGATCAGGTGTCTGGTGGCCAGGCCCAGCGAGCGGCGTTGGCCATGGTGTTCGCCATGGCTCCGGCGTTGATTCTGGCGGACGAGCCCACCGGCAGCCTGGATCGCCACACCGCTGATGAGGTGGCAGACTGCCTGTTCACGGTGCAGCAGCAAACCGGCTGTGCGCTGTTGTTCGCTACCCACGATAGGGAACTGGCTTCCCGCTGTGACCATTTACTTGATCTCAGCACGACTGGTTGACCAACGATGCTTGCGCGCGCCTTCGTCAGCCATTACCGCCGCCATCCCTTTCAGCTATTGGCTCTGGCGGTGATGATTGTGCTGGCAACCATGCTTTGGACCGGGGTGACGGTGCTGACCGACCAGGCCCGCAACAGCCTGTTGCAGAGCGAGGATGCGGTGGCGGCTCGCGCTCATGTGATTCGCTCGGATGGGCGACCGGTGGGTGTGGATGATTTTGCGGCCCTGCGTATGGCTGGCGTGTGTGTGGCGCCCTGGTTGGAGGTGCAGCGACCGCCGCCGGAGGGGCGGGTGATCGGTATCGACCCGCTGGCGATGGAGTGTTTCGGTGACACTGGCTTTGGCAGAGGTGCCGACACGTTGGACGGTGCGCCTTTCCTCGATATCAGCGAGGCCGCAGAGCTTTCGAAAGAAGGGTACGGCAGCCGGCTTTACTTGCTGGTGCGGGACGAGAACAGGGGTTTACCAACTGGCTATACCCTGCGTGAGTTTTCCATGGGCCCTCCCACCGGTGAACTGGCGGACAGTTTCCTGCTCAACCTGGATGCCCTGAGCCTGCTGGTGCTTCTGATTACGGGCCTTCTGGTGCGCAGCGTACATCGATTGGGGATTGCTCAGCGGCACGGCAGCTTTTCCCTGCTGCACCGGTTCGGAGTGCCCCGTCAACGGATAACGCAGTGGCTGGCACTGGAGTTGTTGGTGCTGACCGGTATTTGCGTTGTGCCGGGGTTATGGTTGGGGACAAGGCTTGCCGGGATGCTGGGTAGCGGTTTCGGGCAG
>OJHH01000209.1_pt1 | contig 18617 bp, 20 predicted proteins | sample 1594911 | NCBI WGS metagenome assembly OJHH01 (sample SAMN05416787, study PRJEB24817) | seawater metagenome | isolation source: Sea water | place: Canada:Atlantic | collected 2013-11
GATCAACCGCTTGAAATAAAACACCTGATCGGCAAGGGCGATCGGATCACCGTGCCGCAAATTGATCTCAAGCTGACCTGCGCCGCCTTCTTGCGTGATGCCGTCAATCTCGATCCCCTGAATTTCAGCGTATTCATAGATGTCGTCGATCACGGGACCATAGTCGTCGACCGCTGACATTGAATAGGCTTGGCGGCCCGCGGCTGGACGGCCTGTGCGGCCCATCATAGGCTCAATCGGCTTGGCCGGATCAATGTTGCGCGCGACCAAATAGAATTCCATTTCGGGTGCGACCACGGGGGTCCATCCTTGTTTGTGGTAAAGATCGACCACGCGTTTGAGCACATTGCGCGGGGCAAATTCAACAGGGTCGCCTTTTTGGTCGAACGCATCGTGGATGACTTGCAAAGTACCATCATCGGCCCACGGCGCGGCACTTGCGGTCGCCATGTCCGGTTTGAGGGTCATGTCAGGTTCAGTAAAACCGCCGGGGCCAGCGGCCTCGCCCCAATCGCCGGTAATGGTTTGAAAAAAGATCGAATTTGGCAGGTGGAAATAGGGCTGTTTTTCCCATTTGGATGCTGGCACAGCCTTGCCCCGCGCAATACCGGGTAAGTCGGCGATCACGCATTCGACCTCGTCCAGTCGGTTGTTTTCCAAATAGGTTTGGGCGGCGGCAGGAATGTCATTAATCCAGCTCATGATACGCGCCTTTCGCGGAAAAACTGGGCGACCATTGCGGCCAGTTGTCGGTTTGCATTGGGTTTACCTATGTTGGCTTGCGCGGCGGCTAACAATGGGTCGGGAACCACACCGGGGCCGCGTAGCGTTACCAACCCAGCAATCATCTGATCGCCAAATTCAGGATGTGGTTGCACGGTAAATGCTTGGCGACCGTATACCACGGCGGCGTTTTCGCAAAAATCGTTGCTGGCAATCGTTTGGGCACCTGCGGGCAGGGTTACGACTTGATCCTTGTGCCACGCATTTAATGCGATCTCATCGTCACCCCATTTGTATATTTGTCGCCCGACGGCCCATCCGCCATCAAATTTGACGACTTTGCCGCCAAGTGCTTGTGCAATGATTTGGTGGCCAAAGCAGATTCCAACCATCGGCACATCTGCGGTTTTCGCAGCGCGAATGAAGTCCTCAAGCAGAGGAATAAATGCGTGATCTTCATATGCGCCATGCTTGGACCCCGTGATCAGCCATCCATCGCAGGACTGCACATTTGCAGGAAACTCCATGTCGACGACATGGAAAGCTTCGACTGTGAAACCTTCGTCGGCCAAGAAACGCCCAAATATGGCATCGAGGTCACCAAGCTGCGCTTGGATTTCATCCGGCGCGTGGCCAGTTTGCAAAATACCGATTTTCATTGGTCACCGTGTTGGTTGATTTGTTCTAGCCTAAAGCGCGGGTCAGACCGTGTCGAGGTAGAGATCAAGCTGCTCTTCTGGGGTCAGCTCTTTGAAGTGGTTCATTTCTTGCCGTTTGGTGCGCAGCAGGTTGTCGACCAGTTGGGTATTAAAGATGCGGCGCGACAACCGACCCTGATCAAAGGCGGTAATGGCGTCGGCCCATGTGCTGGGCAATTGCTGCAGCTTTTGATCATAGGCGCTGCCCGCGATCGGATCTGGGGCCTGCATTTTGTCCTCAATGCCGATCAAGGCAGACCCAAGTACGGCGGCCAAAAACAGGTATGGGTTCACATCGCCACCTGCCACGCGGTGTTCAATCCGCCGCGCCTTAAAGCTGCCACCGGGCACGCGAATGGACGCGGTACGATTATCGTAGGCCCAGCAAATGGATGTCGGCGCATGTTGACCGGGGACCAGCCGTTCATAGCTGTTTCCGTGCGGTGCAAAAATCAGTGCGAGCTCTGGCATACCAGTAAGGCAGCCCGCGATCGCCTGCTTTAAGATGTCGGACCCTTCAAATGTGTCGTTGGCAAAGACGTTATCGCCATCTTTGTCGAGCACCGAGAAATGGGTGTGCAGGCCGTTGCCCGCGTAATCGGCGTAAGGTTTTGCCATAAATGACGCGGCCATGCCGTGGTTACGGGCCAATCCACGCACCAGCATCTTGAACAGCCAAGCGTCATCTGCGGCCTTGAGCGCGTCTGGGACGTGTTCCAGATTGACCTCGAACTGGCCAATGCCACCTTCGGAAATAGCGGCCTCTGCAGGAATACCCATCGCGTCGCAGGCATCGTAAAGATCGTTGAAAAACTTATCAAAAGCATCAAGCGCGCGCAGCGACAGGATTTCGGCACCTGCACGGCGTTTGCCCGATTTTGGCGATTTCGGTTGCCGGATTTCGCGGCCACTGTCGTCGATCAGATAAAATTCCATCTCTGTCGCGACAACGGGGGTCAGGCCAAGGGCGGTATACTTTGCCACCACATTGGCCAGCGCGTGGCGCGGATCACCGTCAAATGGCGTGCCGTCCTCGTGGAATGACCACAGCGGTAGGATTGCAGACGGGGACGACAGCCACGGCATGGGGACATAGCCCCGCTCGGTTGGCAGCAACACGCCGTCCGCATCGCCGGACTCGAACACCAGCGGGCTGTCGTCGATGTCTTCGCCCCAGATATCAAGGTTCAGAACGGACAGCGGAAACCGCGTGCCTTCTTCCTCTAGCTTGGCTGCGAAGCGCCGTGGAACACGTTTGCCACGGGCTTGGCCATTAAGATCAGCAGCACCACACCGGACGTTGCGTACTTCGGGGTGATCGTCGAGCCAGCTCATGATTTACCTAATAATTTGGGGACGGAACTTGATTTTTGCACGCCGTTCTTGGGGGAGGTGGCGGTTAAGCCGTGCGTTGACGGCGCCAAAAATGGAAATGACGATCAGCGTGAGGATGATGAAATACATCGCCAGAATGGGGTAGGGCACAAACGGGTTGAATGTCTTATCCGCAAAATAGCTCGCGTAATAGAGCGCGTCACCTTTTTGTTGTTTCGCCGGAAAACCGCTGAAGAACACAAGCGTTGTTGCATGGAACAAAAAGATCGCCTCGTTGGTATACGCAGGCCACGCAAGCCGCAGCATTGTGGGCCAGATTACACGGCGGAACCGCGACCAACCTTGCAGACCGTAGGCATCAGCAGCTTCGGTATCACCTTTGGGGATCGATTGCAGCGCGCCATAGAATATCTCGGCTGTGTAGGCAGACGTGTTGAAAAACAGCACAACCAATGCCCCAAGCCATGCGGACGTCAGTGGCGAGAAGAACGGAATAACGCTTTTGAGCGATAAGAACAGGAAGTATGCAAAGAAAAACTGGATGAACAGCGGCGAGCCACGGAACAAAAAGATGAACCATTCGGCTGGTTTGCGCAGCCATGCGGAACGGGCAGTTTTGCCCAATGCCAGTGTTGTTGCGAGGAAAAATCCTGCGATCAACGCGCAGATGCCAAAATAAATGTTCCAGATCATGCCAGACCCGATCAGCGTAAACTGCTGGCACAGGGTGAAATCAGTGCGTGGTAACAAGCGTTCGCCGACCCCTTGGGACCGCAGGCCGTAGTCCATGATGGTCTGGATGCAGTCTTCCATTATGCGGCCGCCTTGCGTTGGGCTTCGCCACCAGCTGTGGCTTGGCCATGGGTCAGGCGCGCCATGATCCGGTCGAGCACAAGCTCAGATACTTTGGTGAAGCACAGATAGAATACGAGCAAAAAGAAGAAATACCACATCCGCCAGTCAGCATGCGGATAGTCGGTAAAGCGCGGCGTTTTGGTGCCGCCAAGTTCGCGCGACCAATACACGATATCTTCAACGCCGAGCAGGAACAATAACGGGGTGGCTTTGATCAGCACCATCCACAGGTTCGACAGGCCGGGCAAGGCAAAGACCCACATTTGGGGCACAAGTACGCGCCAGAAAGTTTGGCGGCGGGTCATGCCGTAGGCTTCGGCGGTCTCCAACTGTCCATGTGGGACGGCGCGCATCGCGCCAAACAACACGTTGGCGGCAAACGCGCCAAAGACAATTGAGAACGTCAGAACCGCGAGCATAAAGCCGTATGTTTCGTGGATCCATTGCGGTGAATTGCCCAAGGGTAGTTTGGCTGCGGTGCAAACGACAAAATCGTTGCCCTGACGGATGGAGTCAGTCCAATCAGGGCATTTCCACTTGTGGCGCAGGTATTCGAGGCCTTGATCAAGTGCGATAACGAAGAACAGGAAAAACGCGATGTCGGGGATGCCACGTACAATCGCGATGTATGATTTGCCGAACCAGCGGAGCGGCGCGATATTGCTGCGGGCCGCCGATGCACCGCCAAAGCCAAAGGCCAAGGCGACAGGGGCCGTTATCGCAAGCAGCAAAAGCACGGTGCCAAACGACCAATACAGCCCCATGTGCTTGCCTGTGGTCAGGTAACACGACAGCCACGTAAAGCCTTCAAGGGTTGATGGATCGGCGCAATATGAAAAAATGTGAACACCCGTCTAAAAGGGTTGGATAGTGAGTAATTGGAAAAAAGCGAGGCAGGGTGCACGCCCCGATCATGCGACCGGAGCGCGCGATTTGGTTTATTCAAACAGGCCAGCGTCTGGAAGCCATTCGGCGATCAGCGCGTTCAATGTACCATCTGCTTTCATGGACATAATTGCTGCGTCGAACTTTGCTTTCAGTTCAGCGTCGGACTGGCGCATGCCGATACCGATGCCGCCGCCGATCATGACCTCTTGGGCCACCAAGGACAGCTCAGAGTCTGCTTCTGCGATTGGCATCAGGAAAGATTTGTCAGCCAGAACCGCGTCTGCTTCGCCATTTTTCACAGCTGCAACTGTTTCGTCAGGTGTTGCAAATTCCAAAAGGGTTGCACCCGTGGATGCAACGTATGCGGCTTGGATCGTACCGGACTGAGCTGCAATCACGCCGGTTGTCAGGTCTGTCGCATCGTTCATTGTCAAGAATGATGATGGATCGGGCAGTGTGTACTGCTCGGAGAATGCGATGACTTCCATGCGCTCGTCTGTGACGGACATGCCTGCGATGATTGTGTCATAGTTGCCGGACACGAGGTTTGGGATAATGCTGTCCCACTCGTTTGTAACCCATTCGCAAGTCAGTTCAGCGCGCAAGCAAAGCTCGTCGCCCAAATGGCGCTCAAAGCCGTCAACTTCGCCAGCGTCGTTGAGGAAGTTATACGGAGGGTAGGCGCCTTCGGTGCCCATACGGATAACGCCGTGCGAGTCAGCAAGTGCCGCGCCAGCAGTCAATGCGAGGACCGCAGTAGTAAGGATAAGGTTTTTCATCATTATTCTCCCGATTTTGATGATATTATGTCGGCTGCGTTGCAGATAGAAATCCGCGCAGCCGGTCGGTTTTTGGGGCCCCAAAGAGTGTCTCTGGCGGGCCTTCTTCTTCGATTTTCCCTTGGTGTAGGAAAACCACATGGTCGCTCACGTCCGCGGCAAGCCGCATGTCGTGTGTAACGATGATCATTGTGCGCCCTTCGGCGGCCAAGTCCTTGATGACTTTGATGACCTCTTGTTCCAATTCTGGATCAAGCGCGCTTGTGGGTTCGTCGAACAATAGCGCCTTGGGTTCCATGCAAAGTGCGCGCGCAATCGCGGCGCGCTGTTGTTGGCCACCAGAAAGCTGGGCCGGAAACACATCGCATTTGTCGCCGATACCCACCTTGTTCAAATATTTTCGTGCGGAGGCTTCGACCTCGGCGCGGTCCCGTTTTAGGACAGTGACAGGGGCTTCCATGACGTTTTGCAAGATCGTCATATGCGCCCAAAGGTTAAACTGCTGAAATACCATCGACAGGTTTGTGCGGATACGGGTGATCTGCGCGCGGTCAGATGGCCGTCGATTCAGGCCGTTGCCTTTCCATGACACGGGTTCACCGCAAAACAAAACATCGCCCTGTTGGCTGTCTTCGAGCAAGTTCGCACAGCGCAAAAGCGTGGATTTGCCGGAGCCCGAAGACCCGATCAATGATACGACATGACCCGCAGGCGCAGAAATATCGACGCCTTTCAACACTTCCAAAGCCCCATAGGATTTATGAAGGTCGCGAATTTCGATGACTGGTGTGTCTGTTGTCACTGGGTTTGTAGCTTTTCGTTATTCCACCGATGAGTAGGGCCTATTTTATGCGCATTAGCAACGGGCGGATGCGACTTTCCGCAGCGTTAGGCGTCAATAGTTTGAGGCAAGGGCGGCATTGGCAGATCATAGTCGGCATCCGGTAACGATACGATCTGTCTTAGACCAAGTGATTCTTGATCTTGTTCATTAAGACCCGCAATCGCGTCTGCAATGGATGAAAAATGGGTTGCGGGGTCTTGGCCTTGATGCGTGATGAACGTCATGCATGGCGCATGACCGGTTACGCCAACCACCCGAAGATCAGCTGCTTGAGGCATATCGCGCTGTTGCTGCATCCATGTTTGCGCGTCAATCGCGGCGATGTCGGCACGGCGATCAGCAACCATAGCAGCACTGCGGTCATGAGATCCGGTAATCATTGGGGCGCGAAACAGGCAACCTTTGCTTTGTGCCCAAGCTTGCGGTGCGCCGTATCCAGAATGCGACATCAGGCTATTGGCCGCAAAACGGGCCTTCACGAAATCGCGCGGGGTGTCGCCGGCCGCGTCGCGGTGAACCAGAAAAACGCTATTGTAATGCCCCGCTGGGCAATCCGAAATACCATAGTCGGCAGCCCCGATTATGGTCACTTTATCCAGAAAATTGGCGCGCAACGGAAGGTTGCAAATTTGACCCAGAACCAGATCAGGTCGGCCCCACCCAGTCATATAATTTGTTTCGCGGTCTAGCGCGTCAGGGGCGGTGATCCCAGATGCGCGCAAGTTGTCGCGTACCAACATCCAGAACGCGTCATGCGCCGACCTGTTTGCAGGGCGGTCGTACATCGGCAGGCTGGCGATCACTTAGATGCTTCAATCGCGATGCGCGCAGCATTGCTGTCTTGATCGGTCACGCCCAACATCGGGGCGATCATGCGCATCAGGCTGTTTTCCTCTGCGGACCGTTCGCCATCCGCCAGCACAATTTCCCACATAGACACGACCACTGCGCGGCGGTCGTCGTAAGGCACGGCATCCTTGATGGCGCGTGTGAACCGAACAGTATCGGGGGCTTCTTTTTCCAGCGATTCGCAGTCGGCGCGCAGATCACTTGGATCAGAAAGGCCATAGCGGGCGGACAATATGGCGTCGATGCGGGCGACCTCAATGGCGGCATAGTCACCATCGGACCGCGCAAGGCGGACAAGCAATGCGCCAAGCGCCAAACGTGCATCAGTATCCGCAAGCGGCGCAGGGGCGGGGTCGGTCAAACGACGAAGGAGATCAGCAAACATACTGTATGATATAGGGCGGCTTGCAAGGGGCGGAAACCCCTTAGCTGTCGTAACCTTCGATGATGACCAAATCGCCAGTGGCAACAAGGTCGCGTTTTGCCTTGGCTTTTTGGTATTCGGGGGCGTTGTAGCAATCCAATGCGGCTTGATAGCTTGGGAATTCGATCACAACTGTGCGGGCGCGTGCGGCACCTTCTACGACGGTGCGGGGCCCTGCGCGGACTTTAAAAGTCGCGCTATATGCCGCCAATGTGTCTTTTGCTGATGCGATATAGCCTGTCACATAGGCGTCTTGATCGGTGACATCGACGTGGGCGACCCAATATCCTTTGGCCATTATTTCAGCTCCTTGAATTTGGTTGATAGCCACGCGGCCTCGGTGTCAAACCCGTAAGGCGCGTTGACGACGAACAATCCTGATCCGACCATGCCGTGACCCGGTCGGGCGGGCGGAAACGATACCTCATGCAGTGTTCCGTCTGGAATGGCCGCCTTGAGGGCGCTGGTCATCGGCAAATGCCGATCATCCACAAGGATCGGATACCATAGCGCAAGTATGCCAACCGGCCATTTGCGGTGAATTTTGGCAAAGAAATCAGGGATCGTCTCATAGTCCGTCTTGATCTCAAACGATGGATCAACCAATAACATGCCGCGGCGCGGATCAGGAGGGCAGCGCGACATGGCATATTGCCAACCATCAATCTGGTGGCATCCAACGGGATAACGGATCATCGCATCGCGCAACGCCAAGACCTCTGCTGGATGTAATTCAGCCAGATCAATTTGGTCACTATTACGGAGCAGATTGGCCGCAATCATTGGCGACCCTGGATATGCGTTTTTGCCAGAATCGTCGCGTATCTTGGTTAGAACCTCGCGGTAAGGATGATCTGCATGAAACCAGCCTTCGGCCACAGCGATCCCACGCGCAGCCTCGCCGGTTTTGAGCGCAAAATCATCGGACAGATCATAAAGCGCACGTCCGGCATGCGTTTCAATGTAAGATAGCGGCTTATCTTTGCGGGTCAGGTACGACAGCATCCATGCCAGCAAACTGTGCTTATGCACATCCGCCATATTTCCCGCGTGAAATCCGTGTTGATATGACAGCAAGTGCTTGTCCTTATATTCAGGCCTGTAAGCTCGTTAAACGAGCCGTGACACCTCGACCGCAGCGCGGACAAAATCAGCGAACAGCGGATGCGGGGCGAATGGCTTGGATTTCAGTTCAGGGTGGAATTGCACACCGATAAACCAAGGATGATCCGTCCATTCCACGATCTCAGGCAACTTGCCATCTGGGGACATGCCCGAAAATACGAGGCCCTTTTCTTCGAGCACAGACCGATACTTTGTATCAACTTCATAGCGGTGGCGGTGGCGTTCCTCAATAGATGTACTGCCATAAATTCCGGCGACTTTTGACCCTTCAGCAAGGGCTGCACTGTAGGACCCCAAACGCATTGTGCCACCTTTGTCGTCATCAGTTTTGCGGGCAACCATGTGATTGCCTTGGATCCATTCCTTGAGGTGGTAGACGACCGGTTCAAAGCGCTTTTCACCACTTTCATGGTCAAATTCCTCTGATCCAGCTGACGGGATGCCCGCGACATTACGGGCAGCCTCGATCACGGCCATTTGCATGCCTAGGCAGATACCGAAATACGGAATTTTACGTTCGCGTGCGAATTGGGCGGCCTTGATTTTGCCCTCTGTGCCGCGCTCTCCGAACCCGCCGGGAACGAGGATCGCGTGATAGCCCTCAAGGTACGGGGCGGCGTCTTCGCTGTCAAAGATTTCGGCATCGACCCATTCGACCTTTACCTTAACGCGGTTGGACATGCCGCCGTGGGTAAGCGCCTCCTTGAATGATTTATATGCATCTTCAAGTTGGACGTATTTACCAACAATGGCGATCTTAACTTCGCCTTCGGGGTTGTGCACACGGTCGTAGACGTCCCGCCAGCGCGACAAATCTGGCTTGGGAGCAGGTGATATCTGGAACGCGTCAAGCACCGCCTGATCAAGACCCTGTTCGTGGTAAGCCAGCGGGGCCTCGTAGATCGATTTAAGGTCATAGGCCGCGACGACATGTTCTTTGCGCACGTTGCAAAACAAAGCGATTTTTTCGCGTTCTTTGGTCGGAATCGGATGCTCAGACCGGCATACCAGCACGTCCGGTGCGATCCCGATAGATTGCAATTCCTTAACCGAGTGTTGCGTTGGCTTTGTCTTCAGCTCGCCCGATGCAGCCAGATACGGCAGCAATGTCAGGTGCATAAATATGCATTGGCCGCGCGGGCGGTCATGCGAATATTGGCGGATCGCCTCAAAAAACGGCAGGCCTTCGATGTCGCCCACGGTGCCGCCAATTTCGCAAAGCATGAAATCGACTTCGCTGTCACCAATGTCCAAGAATTCTTTGATCTGGTTGGTGACGTGGGGGACAACCTGAATAGTTTTGCCCAAATAATCGCCACGACGTTCCTTTTCCAGAACGGTCGAGTAAATCCGGCCCGATGACACGGAATCAGTGTTGCGCGCAGCGACGCCCGTGAACCGTTCGTAATGGCCAAGATCCAAATCAGTTTCGGCGCCGTCGTCGGTCACAAATACTTCGCCATGTTCAAAGGGCGACATCGTGCCTGGATCAACATTCAAATACGGATCAAGCTTGCGCAGACGAACCGAATATCCACGGGCTTGCAACAACGCGCCCAAAGCAGCAGACGCCAGCCCTTTGCCCAAAGAGGACACAACGCCACCGGTAATGAAAATATAACGTGCCATAGCAAGAATGCCCCCTGAAAGCGGTTCGTGTGGTCTAATTTTTTGTGGAAACCCGAACCGTAAAATTCGCATATTCACGGGGGTTAATGATAACTGGATTCGGGGCGTCAACGCAACCGTTGACGCAACATCATGTAGGTGATTTCGCCTAAACTAGCAGAACTAGTGGCTTATTCGCCTGCCGGAACCAGTGGTGCGTCATCGCTAGACGGAGGCAGCAAGCTGCCACCAAGGTCTGGGGCTGTAGCGCCGTCCGATTGCGCTGGTGCATCGATGATGCGGTCCACAACCGATGCGCCCGCAGATTTGTCTGCTGCAATGATGGTCATCGCGATAGATGTGCAAATAAACCCAATAGCCAAGATCCACGTGAATTTGGTCATCGCAGATGCGCCGGCACGACCACCTGTCGCACCGCCGCCACCGCCGCCAATACCTAAACCACCGCCCTCGGAGCGCTGCATCAGCACAACCCCAATCAAGCTAAGTGCGAGGATCAAGTGGATGACAAGGACGACGTTTTCCATGAATGGCAGGCCTGTAATTAAACTCTGGTTCGTCGTTATCTATGATCTTGGGGCGGGTGTCGCAAGGGCCTAATCGTTAGGTATCCACGTCATCGACGTCCGCTTGGCCAGAAATCTTGCGTCGCACGATGGACCATGACAGTCCAATCGCCAGTACAAGCGACATCACGATGATCCCAAGCCACGTATTTATCGTGGGATTGGTCAGGTCGATGATCCCTTGATCAAACAACACCCAAAGCAGGGTTCCGGCAACGGCCAGCACCAATAACATGCCGAACATCCCGATGGATCGCAGTGTCGCGCGCAGGTAAATAATATAACCGATCACTAAGATCAGCCCAATCAGAACGGTGACGGACAGCGTGCTTTGATAGTTTGCCATCGACCAACGCACGAAATTCCATTGCGTTGGATTGTAGGTTGCGGCCAGCAACAAAAAGGCAAACGCCCAGCGGATCAAAAAGCCCATAATTCACCTCGTTCTATCATCTTGCACACATTGCCAATCGATTGCGTTGTGGTCCAGTCGCATTTTGCGGTTTCGCACGGCGGGGTGTGTCGATATAGGGGGGACGGGATTGAAGATTAAGGACTGAAAGCAATGGCAAACGTCGTCGTCGTGGGCGCCCAATGGGGCGATGAAGGCAAAGGCAAGATTGTGGACTGGCTGTCCGAGCGCGCAGATGTGATTGCGCGTTTCCAAGGGGGGCATAACGCTGGCCACACCCTTGTGATTGATGGCAAAGTTTACAAGCTACATGCGCTGCCATCTGGCGTCGTGCGCGGTGGTAAGCTTTCGGTTATTGGGAACGGGGTCGTGCTTGACCCGTGGCACCTGATGAAAGAGATCGCGACGATTGAGGCGCAGGGCGTCACAATCAACCCAGAAAACCTGATGATTGCGGAAAATACGCCGTTGATTTTGCCACTTCACGGCGAACTTGATCGGTTGCGAGAAGAGGCTGCGAGCAAGGGGACCAAAATTGGGACCACAGGCCGTGGAATTGGACCCGCATACGAAGATAAAGTTGGCCGGCGGTCAGTCCGTGTGGCAGATCTAGCGGATGATGCAACGCTTGAGGCCCGCGTGGACCGTGCGTTACAGCACCATAATCCGCTGCGCCGTGGTTTGGGTTTCGAAGAGGTTGACCGCGAAGCGCTGCTGACCGATCTGCGTGCGATTGCGCCCAAAATATTGCCATACGCCGCACCCGTTTGGAAAGTTTTGAACGACAAACGCAAAGCCGGTAAGCGAATTTTGTTCGAAGGCGCGCAAGGCGCATTGTTGGACGTTGATTTCGGAACCTACCCGTTTGTGACGTCGTCCAACGTGATTGCGGGGCAGGCGGCCACTGGCGTTGGGCTTGGTCCAACGGCGATCGATTATGTCTTGGGAATCGTTAAGGCCTACACGACGCGTGTGGGCGAAGGGCCGTTTCCAACCGAGCTCGACGATGCGGATGGACAGCGCCTCGGTGAGCGTGGCCATGAATTTGGAACAACTACGGGGCGTAAGCGTCGGTGTGGTTGGTTTGATGCGGCATTGTTGCGCCAAACCTGTGCGACGTCCGGTGTGACGGGCATTTGCCTGACAAAGCTTGACGTTCTGGATGGGTTTGAGACCTTGAAGATGTGTGTCGGTTACGCGTTGGACGGCGAAACATTGGACTATTTGCCTACTGCGGCAATGGATCAGGCGCGCTGTGTGCCAATCTATGAAGAGATGCCTGGTTGGTCGGAAAGCACGGAAGGCGCGCGGTCTTGGGCCGAATTGCCTGCGCAAGCGATCAAATATGTGCGCCGCATCGAAGAGCTGATCGATTGCCCTGTGGCCCTCGTTTCCACGTCACCAGAACGCGAGGATACAATCCTTGTGACTGACCCATTTGCGGATTGATATGGCACTGACATACAAACAACGACGGCGTTGGTCGCTTTTTTTGCTGGTGGTGTTCCTGCCAGTCTACATCTTGGTTGCCGTGATGGTGATGAGCGTGGCAACGCGCGCGCCGTTGGTAATTGAATTTGCGATCTATGTATTCCTAGGCATCGCGTGGGTTTTCCCATTCAAGAGAGTGTTTATGGGAATTGGCCAAGCCGATCCGGACGCGCCGGACGACCAAGCCTGACCTGATTGACTGCGTCCCTGCGGGCCGCAGATTACTTTTTCGATTGGCTTAACGCAAACGTATCATATGAAAAGGCGGGGGATTTTGTCCCCCGCCTTTCGTCTTCGTTATGGTTAGTTTAGTTAGCCCGCTTTGGTTTCTGGCCGGAACCGTGTCTCGTCTGACACTTGAAACCGTCCGTTGCGAACCTTGCTGATACGACCTTCACGTAAAAGCGTTCCGAACGACCGCAGCCCATCTTCGCGGCTGAACTCCACGTCAGACGTTAGCTGCACCTTCTTCATGATTTGAGGGCGAGAGAAATCCTCGGACCCTTCAACAAACGCAGTGTATGCTGCGGCTGCTTCAAGCAAATCGGGTAAAGCAGTCGCCCCCATATTTTCCGCAAACTCAGCAAAGTTGCTGGCAGCCACGACGCTCACTTGTTCGACAGGAGTGGCCACACGGCGCGGGGCCACAGCGACATCACTGATTGGTGCCGCATCCGGCGTGTCGACGCGTTGAGAGGCGACCAACTTAAGCGGGCTTGGCCGCGGACGAGCAGTGCGCTCAACTGGCTTTTCAACCCGGGCAGGGCGCCGTGGTCGCACAACTTCATCAAGATCACCGCGGAACGCATCTTCAACTTGCGTGTCTGGGTCAGTGTGGTCACCCAATTGGCGGGCTGCTTCCGTAGCGGCTACGGCCGCCTTAAGCTGTGCAATTGCATTGCGCCGACGACTGCCTTCTGGTTCGTTCAGTTCTTGATCCGTTTGATCCAGAATATGTGACAAAGTACTATCGTCAGTTTCAGGCAGGCTGTTGCGTACTTTTGCGACTGGCGTGTCTTGCTCGGGTGTTTCAGGGGCAGCAGTCTCAGGGTCGGCCGTTTTCGGGGCAAAATCACGTTCGACTTCTGCCAGCTCATCCATAAGGTCGGCTTCTTCGTCCGCAGACAAGCTTGTTTCTGCAGGGGCCGCGACGGCATCGAGGTCCTCGAAACCATCAAGTTTGGCGACATCAAGCACGTCTTCGTCATAGTTATCTTCTAGATCGTCTTCGACGAATGCAAAGGAGTCAGCTGACGCCTTTGCAAGTTCGTCCTGCGGCAAATTGGATTTGCGCAAACGCAGAACCTGAGCACGAATTACCGGTTTTGCATCGGCTGGAGCTACCGTCGCTTCCGCATTTCTGACAATCGCATCGATCGATTCTTTTGCCGACTCTTGCACGTCGTTTATGTGATCTTCAACATCTGGGACTGGCTGGGCCATCTTGGCTGTCAAGCTACTCAGCAGTGCATCATCATCTTCAGCGGCATCAATCGGTGCTGCTTCGGACAAATCAACAGGAGCGTCCAGCTTTTCGGGCTCGTCCGCTATTGGTGGCATCGGCTCTGCTAGTTCTTCCGATTCAACTTCGAAACCAGCGTCGTCCGACATATTAATGTCCATCGTGTTTGCGTCCGCGATGTTTGGCATCTCAGGGGCATACTGATCTTCATTGTATTCCGCGGCTTCAGGGCTATCTGATTGCCCGACAACGGCGCGAATACGCTGCAACTTGGCCGCGACACTTTGCGCGTCGGGGTGTGTCGTATGTTCTGGCGCGATGTCAGCCGGAGCTGCGTGCGCAAGTGTCGCTTGACCGGAGGCCACGAGCGGTGAGGAAACAGTTTCCTCGGCCTCCAGCCCTGCAACAAGCTCCGCCTCAGACGCCGTCGCGTCAGAGTGGGCTGTCTCAAAACCTTGATCCATGTCAGCCATATAGGCTGGTTCCATAGCTACTTGTGGCGCCACAGATGCAGCAGCAACTTGTATTGGATCAGGACGTATAACTTGCGGCGGCATAGCAGGCGCTGGGGCTTGCTGTGCACGCAGCACGATGCCGCCATCTGTCGTGCTGGCATCGACGCGGCGTGTGATTTCACGCTCGGCGATTTTTGCCAACATCTGTACATCAGGTGCGGGGGGCTCTGCCCCAAAATACCGGTCATCGGCTGCTAAATCGCGGAAATACTCCGCGATCGCTTTCATCGTGCCGAAGGAATCGTCAAATCCCTCCAAGGTGCACGAAAAAGTGCCATATGATACGGTAAGAATCTTGCTCGAATCTACCATTCTTTTGCTCGCTTTCTACCAAACCCAGTGAGGATACGTTTACCATCAATTGGTTCGCAATCCGGCACAACAACGGGTAAAACTCGGTATTAATTCAAGGCGCTTTTAAGGAATGTTTCCAAATATGCGCGTAATGACAGGTGGTCGCATTGATTGTTCACAGTTTTGATCCGGTTGCCCTTGTCGGTGGTGCTGACCTTGGACCACAAGACCTTAACATTTTACAAAGCTATGCGCCAAGCTTTGTAGGAGTCGATGGTGGTGCCGATCATCTATTAGCTGCGGGGATCAGACCCGTAGCAGTTATCGGTGATCTAGACAGTATATCTGACGCCGCGCGACTCGAATACGCCGATCTGCTGCATCACGTCTCCGAACAAGATACCGTTGACTTTGAAAAGGCGTGGCGGCTTGTGGATACGCCGCTTGTCTTTGCGGTTGGGTTTTCGGGTGGCAGGCTCGACCATACGTTGGCAGTTCTCAACGTGATGGGGCGATTTGGAGGGCGGAGGCTGATTCTGATTGGGACTGAGGACGTGACCGCGATCGTGCCGCGAGATGGGATTGTCTTAAACGGGTTAGATATTGGGTCGCGACTGTCTTTGATGCCACTTGCGACTGCGCGGGTATCGGGAACGGGTCTGCGCTGGCCTGTGCATGGTCAAGTATTTGATACTTTAGGCTTCACCAGTGCATCGAACGAAGTGCTTGGACCTGCAGTAACGCTGTCGGCGGAGGGAGCAGTTTTACTTGTTCTGCCACGGCGATCACTGGACGTATTGGTCAAAGCAATGATGGGTTAAAACCCATCCTACATTACACCACAGCTGCAGCGATTTGTAGGATGGGTTTTAACCCTTCATATTTTTGTCAGCAATTGGGGACATTCACAGCCAAACCGCCAAGCGCAGTTTCTTTGTACTTCTCTGACATGTCTTCACCAGTTTGACGCATCGTTTCAATCGCCGCATCAAGTGGGACCAAATGATGCCCATCACCGCGCAATGCCAATGATGCTGCGGACACAGCCTTAATCGCACCCAAACCGTTGCGTTCGATACAAGGGATCTGAACCAGCCCGCGGACAGGGTCGCATGTCATGCCAAGATGATGTTCAAGCGCGATTTCAGCCGCGTTTTCGACCTGTTCCGGCGTTCCGCCCATCACTGCACAAAACCCAGCTGCGGCCATCGCAGCGGCCGACCCGACTTCGGCTTGGCACCCACATTCGGCCCCCGAAATAGAGGCGCGGAATTTAATCAGCCCGCCAATCGCCGCAGCTGTGAGCATAAAGTCGGGCACTTTGCTGGAAGTGGCACCTGGAACATGGTCGAGCCAGTACCGGATTGTCGCGGGAATAACGCCAGCCGCGCCGTTGGTTGGCGCGGTCACGACCTGCCCGCCGGCCGCATTTTCTTCATTCACGGCCATCGCGTAAGTCGACATCCAATCGTTGATTGTATGCGGGGGCGACTGGTTCAAGCCGCGCTCCGCCAAAAGCGAATCATGAATTCCTTTCGCGCGGCGGCGAACATTTAAACCACCTGGCAAAATACCATCTGTGACAAGGCCTCGGTCGATGCAGGCGCTCATGACTTCCCAAATGCGCATGATTCCTTTGTCCAGATCTACGCCGGGCTGGCATACCCGTTCGTTGGCACGCTTCATCTCGGCAACTGATTTGCCGGACTGGGCGGCCATGTCCAACATCTCTGCGGCGGACGCAAACGGAAACGGAGCAGTTGGCAAGTCATCATTGGCGTCTTTGCCGGATGCCAGTTCATCGGCCGTCAAAACGAAGCCACCGCCGATTGAATAATATGTGACTTGAGTGATTACATCACCTTGCCCGTCGGTGCCTTTTAAAATCATGCCGTTTGCATGTCCCGGCAGGGCGGGGCCGTAGTTAAACTCCAAATCTGTCTTTGGATTGAATACCAGTGACGCAAGCCCAGCAGGATGCACAGTTTGCTCGGCGTTGATGCGGCCCATTTCTGCGTCTGCTTTGACCACGTCATAGTCATCGGCGCGAAATCCGGCCAATCCAAGGATCGTGGCGCGGTCTGTTGCGTGTCCAACACCGGTAAACGCAAGCGAGCCATGCAGCGTGGCTTTGACCCCGGCAACCGCAAAAGGCTGGGCGCGCAAGTGGTCTAGAAAACGGGCCGCAGCGACCATTGGGCCGATGGTGTGGGATGACGATGGGCCGATACCCACCTTGAACATATCGAACACAGACAAAAACATCAGGTTGCACTTCCTTCTGGGGGGCATGGCGGTGTGGGTGCCGAAAAAATGGTGCCGCCTAAACCCTCTGCAAGACGGGCTTGATCCGCGACATGGGTTACTTCGAACCGCTTTGCAAAAGCAAGTAGGCGCGGGAACTTGCCCAAATCGAACCAGCTTTGATCTGTGCCATATAGGGCAGACCACCTCAGCATCGGGGCGAGATAGCAGTGAGAGATGCTGACCTGCGTATCGTCGAGCCAGTCAGCGTGGGCTTCAAGATGGGCAAAGTGACCAAGCAGGTTCGCGCGGGTCGCGGTCAGCAGCAGCGGGGCGCTACCTGCGTCAATGTATTTCGTGGGATAGAACGTCATGCGCAGCGTCGGATGTAAGGTGTTGGACAGCCAGAACAGCCATGCGAGTCCGGCAGCCCGCGCAGGGTTGCCAACAGCTGGAAATACATGGCTGGGCTTTTGGTCGGCAGCCCAAAGCAATATCGCCCCAGTTTCATAGATTGGGCCGTCCGGTGTAATCAGCGTTGGAATGAGCCCATTGGGATTAAGAGCCGTATAGGCCGGACCATTTTGGGCATTGCAACTGCGATCAACCAACGCTGTTTCAAACGGAATCTCCAACGCCAATAGCGCGAGCCGCACGCAAAGCGATGCATTGTCAGGCGCATAATAGAGCATCAGGGGCGTTGTCATACGTCGTTATCTATCAGGCGCGTCCTGCGTGTCCGGCGCAAAAGCGACGTATCAACAAGGAATCCCGCGCGACGGCCCAAGTTTCCCCCTCGCTCCGCACACAAAATCGTCCTATAACGCCCCAAAATGTTCATTGACCGCTGGAGCTGCCGCCATGCCAAACGATCTTTCCCCTATCGACAAAGCCAAGTTTGTTGCCGCGAAAAAGGCGACTGAATATGTGAAAACCGGGATGAAGGTTGGGCTTGGGACCGGATCTACTGCAGCATGGCTTGTGCAATGCTTGGGTGAATTGGTCCGCGACGAAGGCTTGCGGATCCAAGGCGTGCCGACGTCGACGCGGACTGCGCAGCTGGCGCGCGAGGTCGGCATCGAAGTGATCTCATTGGACGAAGCCAAATGGCTGGACCTTACCATTGACGGCGCGGATGAATACGACGGCAACCTGAACCTGATCAAAGGTGGCGGCGGTGCGCTGCTGCAAGAAAAGATCGTGGCCACGGCATCAGACCAAATGATCGTGATCGCCGATATATCCAAGCAGGTCGAAACCTTAGGCGCGTTTCCGTTGCCCGTTGAGGTCATTCCATTTGGCTGGAAGACGACCCAGACGCTGATCGAAGAAACGCTGATAGGCTTGGATGTGCTTGGTCAAACGACAAGCCTGCGGATGAACGGCGATGCGCCATTTGTTACCGATGAAGGCAACCATATCCTTGATCTACACTTGAACCGGATCCTGTCTCTTATACACATCTGACGCTGCCGACGAATAGA
>OJHH01000211.1_pt1 | contig 18557 bp, 20 predicted proteins | sample 1594911 | NCBI WGS metagenome assembly OJHH01 (sample SAMN05416787, study PRJEB24817) | seawater metagenome | isolation source: Sea water | place: Canada:Atlantic | collected 2013-11
CCGCGGCACTGGCAGAGCGCAGGGCGGGCAGCGCCGCTCGGGTGCGCTGCAACTGGGCTTCGGCGCGCTGCAAGTCAAACTCACTGACCAGCCCCGCGTCGAGCTGGCGCTGCACCAGATCCACCGTAGAGCCCTGCAGGGAAATGTTCTGGCGCATGATCGCCGTGCGCTTCTGCAGTCCCCGCAGTTCAAAGTAGCTGGAGGCCACCTCGGCCGCCACCGCCAGTTGGGCACCCCGTGCCAGCGCTGCACTTTGCCCGATGCGGGCGTCTGCGGCCTCTACCTGACGCCGGGTATAGCCGAACAGGTCGATTTCCCAGGCCATATTCAGCCCCAGCCGGTAGCCGTGCTGGTCCAGCGGCACACCGGGCAAAAACGCCAGGGGTTCCGGGCCGTTCTCGCTGAAGGAATCCCGGGTGGCCGAGGCCGAGCTATCAACCCCGGGGTAGAACCCGCCACTGACGGCGGCGCGCATGGCCTGCGCCTGCTGGACGCGCAGCCCGGCAATACGCAGGTCGTGGTTGGCAGTGAGCGCGCGCTCGACCAGGCCGGCCAGAACCGGGTCGTCAAAACGCTGCCACCACTGCTCATCCCTTGCGCCCGCTACGCCAGCGGCATCCTGCCACTGCTCCGGCGCAGCCGGTTCCGGGGCCTGGTAGGCCGGGCCTACGGTACAACCAGAGAGTATGGCCAACAGCAGTAGAATCGCCGAGTGCTGGCGGGGCAGTTTGGTGTCTTGAATCATATTAATGTCCTACCGCCACCTGCTGGCGGGGTCTGCGTAACAGCGGCGTCAACGCAAGCGCCCCCACAAAGCAGGCTCCCATCAGCAGATGGATGTCGTTGAATGTCATGACTATCGCCTCACGCGAGGCGATCTGCTGCGCAAGCTGTAGCGCCGGGAGGCCGTCGGCAATCGCGCCTGTCGCGGGCACATTCGCCGCAAAAGCCTGATACTCCGGCCGTGCCGGATTGATCCAGTCACTGAGGCGGGCCATGTGCAGCGCAAAGCGGCTGTCCAGCAGGGTATTGATCGCGGCCAGTCCGACGGCTCCCCCCATGTTCCGCGCCAGGTTGTACAGGCCGCTGGCGTTGCTCAGCTTGTCGGGAGGCAGGGTGCCGAGCGCTATGGTGTTGACGCTGATGATCATCCACACCAGTCCGACACCGCGAATCGCCTGCGGCCAGAACAGGGCATCGAACTCGGAATCAGCGTTAAAGCCGCTGGCACCGAGAAAGCCGGCACCGGCCAGTACGATCCCGCCGGTGAGTACCGCCCGCGGCCCAAAGCGCTCCGCCAGCTTGCCCGCCACCGGCGCACCCAGGAACATAAAGATCCCGGTCACGCTCATCACCGTCCCTATCTGCAGCGCGTTGAAGTCGTGAATGCGGGCCAGCAATAGCGGTATCACGTAGACCCCGCCAAACAGACCAAACCCCAGCACGGCGGCCAGCAGACAGCCCAGCGTGAAGTTGCGGTCGCGGAAGATGCAGAGATCGACAATGGGCTGGCGATAACTGAAGCAGCGCCACAGGAACAGGACGCCAGCGGAAATGGCGATCCCCGTCCATACGGTAATCACAGGTTCGTCGAACCAGTCATCGCGCGGCCCCTCGTCCAGGACGAATTCCAGCCCGCCCAGGAACAGCGCCATCAGTATCAGCCCCTGCACGTCAAAGCCCCGGGCGAGACGACTGTCACCGCGATCGAAGTCCGGCATGGAGGCGACCAGCATCACTACGATCAGGCCGGGGATGACGTTGACCGCAAACAGCCAGTGCCAGGAGAGCCATTCGGTGATGAAACCTCCGAGCGTCGGACCCACCGCGGGCGCGCAGGTCACGATCATGCCGACCGCCACGTTGGCCATCGGCTGGCGCGAGCGCGGGAAGACCAAATACACCGACGAGAATACACAGGGGATCATGCCGCCCCCGATGAAGCCCTGCAGCACGCGCAACACAATCAGCGATGGCAGCGACCAGGCGAAGGCGCAGGCCAGACTGGTCAGGGTGAAGCCGATGGCGGATACTACGAACAGGCGCCGGCTGCCCCACATGCGCGCCAGATAGCCAGACAGCGGAATCATCACCACTTCGGCGATCAGGTAACTTGTCTGGACCCAGCTGATCTCGTCGGGGCTGGCGGCCAGGCCGGCCTGAATCTCGTTCAGCGAACTGGCGACAATCTGGATGTCCAGGATGGCCAGGAACATACCGACCACCATGGCGATCCAGCCCGCCAGCATGCGCGGATCAATCGGCGCCGAGTCGACCTCTGCCGGTGAGGCAGCGCTTGCTACAGAGGCCATGTGCCGGCTCCGGCGACACGGTGCTCGCCGGACACTTCAGAGCGGGGCGTTTTACGGGTATCCACCGAGGCGATGACTGACATGCCCGGCCGCAGCAGACCCGCCAGCGGGCTGTCTGCAGGCACGCGAATACGCACCGGGATTCGCTGAACGATCTTGGTGAAATTCCCGGTGGCATTTTCCGGTGGCAGCAGGCTGAAGCGGGAGCCGGCCGCCGGTGAGAAGCTTTCCACAAAGCCCTCGATCGGCGTATCCGGATAGGCGTCTATCTCCAGTTCCACCGGCTGCCCCGCCGCCATGCTTTCAACCTGGGTCTCCTTGAAGTTGGCGGTGACATAAACCGACTGCAGCGGCACCAGGCTCAGCACCGGACTGCCGGGCTGGAGGTACTGACCAACCTGGACGTGACGGTTGCCCACCACACCGTCCATGGGGGCGCGCAGTACGGTATTGCCGAGGTCGATTTGCGCGAGTGTCAGCGCCGCCTCTGCTTCACTCAACTGTGCCTCGATTTCACTGCGGCGGGCGCTCAGGACCGCCATTTCACTGCGCCGAGCTGACAATCCCGCGCGGGCCGCGTTCACCGCGGACTCCGCCTGCTGAAAGGCCGCAACCGCAGACTCCAGTTGCTGGCGACTGGCGGCGCGGTCGTCCACCAGGTCGGCATAGCGTTGACTGTCGCTACGCGCGCGCGCCAGTTCCGCCTCTGCGCTGGCGACACCGGCGTCGGCCTCGCTGATCAATGCCTTCTGCAGTTCCACCTGGGTGGCGAGTGTATCCAGCGCCGCAGCGCGCGCCCGAAACTGGGCGCCGGCCTGTTGCTGGCGCGCCCGGTAGTCGTCTGCCACCAGGCGCAGCAAGGCATCACCCGCCTGGACCGGGGTGTTGTTCTCCACCAGAACCTCGGCGACATAGCCGGCAATGCGTGGCGCGATCACCGACATCTCGGCCTCGACGTAGGCGTTATCGGTGGATTGAATAAACCGGCTGTGGAACCACCAGTACGCCACCAGCAGCCCCGCCACCACCGCGAGGGTCATGAGAATCAGGGCCAGACTGCGGCCCGCCGATGGCTTGGTCATGTAAATCTCCTGCAAATCACCCGAACGGTACTGGTCAGTACCATCAATTGCGTTGCATGGTACTGACCAGTACCGTAAGGTGTCAAACGAAAATCGATGGCAGGAGAACCTTTCCCATGGCGCAAGCAAACACGGTTGACCCCTCGACCGCCGCGCCGACCCGGCGCGGGCAACAGCGGCGCCAGGCCGTACTGGACGCGGCACTGGCGCTGTTTCTGGAACAGGGTTTTGCCAACACATCGCTCGACAAAATCATCGAACGGGCGGGCGGATCCCGGCGCACGATCTACCAGACATTTGGCGGCAAAGAAGGGCTACTGGAGGCGGTGGTGACGGAAAGCTGCAGGGAAATCCTGTCGCAAATATCAGCGACAGAACTGGATTCCATGGCACCGGAAGCGGCGCTCACCCATATCGGCGAGCGCTTCCTGGCTGTTCTGATGCGGCCGGAGCGCAGTGCGCTTTTCCGGCTGGTGGTCGCCGAATCCACCCATGCCCCCGGACTGGGGCGACTGTTTATGGAGGCCGGCCCGGTCCGTGCCCAGGAACTGGTTTGCGATTATCTGGGCAATGCCGTGGCCGCGGGAAAACTGGTTATTGAGGACCTGACGGTCGCAGCGTCACAGTTCCTGGAAATGGTGAAAGGTGACCTGCACTTCCGGGCACTGTTTTACGGTGAGCTGGCCGATCCGGCGTATCAGCAGCGGCATGTGCGGTCCGCTGTGAACATCTTTCTCTCTGGCACACTATCCTAATAGAGGGTTGGCAACTAAAACGACTAATCTGCTCGAAATTACCTGGCGCATTGCTTCTAGTACAAAAGGGAGACCCCCCGGCTCTGCCGGGGAGGCACCCACAGTTTGACAGTTCCAGAAGTCCCATAGTATCTCCCAAGTGTGAGCCGCCAAGCACCACACAAGGGAGAAACCATGAGACAAGTAAACAGTTTAAATCACACCAGATGGGAGTGTAAGTACCATATAGTGTTCATTCCGAAATATCGCAGGAAGGCACTATTCGGTCAAATTCGCAGGGAGCTCGCAGACGTGTTCCATAGTCTGGCCAGGCAGAAGGAAAGCTTGATAGAGGAGGGTCATCTTATGCCGGATCATGTGCATATGATGATCTCGATCCCACCTAAATATGCCGTGTCGCAGGTGGTGGGCTACATCAAGGGTAAAAGTGCGATCCACATAGCCCGGATGTACGCAGGCAGGAAGAAGAACTTTGTAGGTCAGCATTTCTGGGCGCGAGGCTACTTCGCGTCGACAGTGGGTCGGGATGAAAAAGTCATTCGCGAGTACATCCGGCACCAGGAACAGGAAGACAAACGGATAGACCAGATGCAGTTGGTATGACAGTGCTGGCCCCCTTCTGGGGGCAAAAGGAGCCGAAGGCTCCGTAATTGCCGCTTTGAGCGGCTCACAAAAATAAAGCCCCCGGCTTTGCCGGGGGATACTTACTATAAAAATTAGTATTTTTAACACGATAGCTGCCATGTCCAGTCTCTTTTACTTCTTGTCCTTGCCACTTTCGCCCCGCTTTCTGGTCGATCGTGCGCTGGATAACTGCGCCTGTATGCCTTCCACGGCCTCCTTGAGCGAGCCCAGATCGTTACTGAGGTTGAACGCGGCCTGGTACGCCTCAAACTCGCGCTCGAGCTGCCGGTGTTCGTCCTTCGATGCAGCGAGATCCGCCTGCAAGGCCCGAACGCTGTCCCGTTCTGTGGCCAGCTCGCGCTCCATCGCTTGCCGTTCCCGGTGCTGCGCTTGCACCGTGGATCGCAGTTCCGCCGCGGCTTCTTTACTGTCCTGGTGGGTGCGTGACAGCTGGACCAGATCGTCCGCCAGGCGCGCCTCAGTCGTTTTAGCGTCTTGTCGCGCCTGATCCAGCAGCATGAGCAACCTGTTTTCCGCCTGCTCCGCCGTGGCCAGTAGCTCCTTGCGTTGTGCTGCGAGCGCCTGGGCGTGTTCCGTCAGCAGCCGGGTTCGTTCTTTTTCGTGCTGCTCGACCCGGGCACGCTGCTCGGTCTCATGGGCTTTTACCGCTGCCTCACGTTCTGCCTCAAGCTCTTTCACCCGGGCCAGCAGCTCTTCATTTTCTGTCGCCTGTTGCCGGGATCGCACCTGAAGTGCATCCAGCGCCCGCTCACGCTGGGCTAACACATCTGCCAGTCGCGCCTTCTCCTCCACCGTGGCAGTGAGTTCAGCCGCAGTGACCTTCAGCTCACGCTCTATGCCTGCAAGTCGCTCGGCCAGCTCCGCCACGGTGGTATCAAAGACCTGCTGCTGTGCCTTCTGGCGTTCCTCCGCCTGCGCGGTAAATTCGGCGACATGGGCCTCCAGTGACGTGGCCACCTGATGCAGCAATTCGGTCGGGGTACTGGGCGCCACCTCACGCAACGGCTTCAGCGCCCGCCAGGCCTGGATCAGGGGATCGATCACGACAAATCCGCCCCCGCCGACCTCGCGGCGCACATCCTCCCGGTTCCAGCGCTCTTTGGCGGCGTCGAGCCGCTCACACGCGGCAAACACGGAACTTGGCGTAGCTATCGGTCGAGCCATGAGGATCTCCTGCGCGAACCCGCGTTCGCTTCGCGGGCGGTGACACCTGAGGGGGTCATTTACTCCATTATAGTAAGGTGTAGCGTGTGCTGTATACCTTACATTTTCAGATTAAATCGTCATATATTCATGATTAACCCTATAATCATGAATAAATGAGCCGTAGAATCCCCGGATTGGGAAATTACCAGTCGGAGACCATCCATGGAGGATATAGGGCCTTACAGCACCCAACCGGTACCGCTGGATGGCATGACGGCATTGCCGGGTGGTTTTGATGGCAGCCGGGGCGAGAATCGGCTGCCCCAGGCGCACTGCCAGATACTGGCCCACAATGATCTGCAGGCCATTCACTGCTGGCTGGCCGAATTTGAGGGTTCTCCGCAGACGGTACGAAATTACCGGAAGGAGGCCGAGCGCTTGTTGCTGTGGGCGATCACCCAACGCCACAGGCCGCTCTCGGGGTTATTGAGGGAAGATTTTCAGGCTTACCAGGCCTTTCTGACCAATCCGCAACCTGCTTCTTACTGGTGCGGCCCCCGAGCGCCGCGGCATTCACTGCAATGGCGTCCCTTTCAGGGCCCATTGGCGCCGAGTAGTCAGCGCCAAACGCTAATCGTCGTGAACGCCTTACTGTCATACCTGGTCGACGCCGGCTATCTCCGTGGGAACCCGTTGTCTTTGGTCCGACGGCGCAACAAAACGCTCACGCCGGAAACTGGCGAAGCCCTGGCCCAGGAACGCTTCTTGGACCGGGAGACCTGGGAGTACCTCAAACGCTATATCGCGGGACTCCCCCAAACCACCCGCCGGGAAATTGAGCATTACGAGCGGACTCGATTCCTCTTCCATTTCTTGTACTTGCTGGCGCCACGGGTCTCCGAGGTGGCGAGTCATCCGATGAACAGCATCCGGGAGTACCGTGGCAAGTGGTGGTGGTTTGTGCAAGGCAAGGGCGGCAAGAAGGCCAAGGTCCCAGTGACAGACGAGATGCTGGATGCGCTCATGCGGTACCGGCGTTTCCTGGGATTAGACGATCTGCCAGCCACAGATGATCTCAGCCCCGTCGTGCGGAGCCTGAAAGGGACCAGGCCGGTCTCCGCGAATATGATTTACCGCCTGGTGAAGGGCGTGGTGACCGCAGCCTCCGAGAGTATTGCACTCGAGGCCCCACTGCCCGCGGCCAAACTAGGCAAAGCCTCGACCCACTGGTTCCGCCACACCGCGGTCACCCACGGAGACGACGCGGGCATTGGGCTTAAATACCTGCAGGCATCAGCGCGGCACGAAAAACTGGAAACGACCGCTATCTATCAACATGCAGAGGATCATCGCTGGCATGAGGCCTGGAAAAAACTGCAGTATGACTGAGGGGAAAGCGCCTTTGGATGTTTCACCACACCGACAGCCGCAAACCCCGGGAATCCCACTCGGCTCAACTCCCTGACTTTACTGCCCCATCCCCATGTGATACAAAACCTCACCCTATAGATTGTACAGTGTGAGGATATATACCGATGCCCGGGACACCATCTCAGCGTGAGGTAGCTCGTGAATTCCTCGCGGCGCGCGGCATTCTGCGGTTTGCGGAGCTCCGAAGCGCCGGCGTGACCGCGGCGACCATCAGCCGTATGGAAAAGGATGGCGAGGTAATTCGCCTTGCACGCGGGCTCTACCAGCTCCCCGACGCGGTACTCGACGCAAACCACAGCCTTGCCGAAGCGGCCAAACGTATCCCCAAGGGCGTCATTTGCCTGGTGTCGGCGCTTGCCTTTCACGGCCTGACCGACCAACTTCCGAAAAAGGTATGGATTGCCATCGGACGTAACGACTGGACGCCAAAGCTCAATGACATGCCAGTCCGGGTGCTGCGGTTCTCCGATAATTATATTTCCGACAGCGTCGAGACGCATGTGATTGAAAGCGTCCCCGTCAAGGTATTTGGCGTGGCCAAGACCGTCGCGGACTGCTTCCGGCATCGCAGTAAAATCGGTCTAGGCGTCGCGCTAGAAGGGCTGCAGGAGTCACTACGCCAACGAAAAGCCACCCCGGCTGAAATAGCCAAGGCAACAGATGCCGGTGGCGTTGCAACGGTGATCCGCCCCTACCTAGAGGCGCTAACCGCCAATGGCTAAAGGCACAAGGAATATCGGCGCCTCGGTGCGCGCATGGCTTCTCAATCTCTCCAAGGCAAACGGGCAATCGAACTGGACCAATAACACAAAGTGAAAGATGCGCATTACCAATGCCTGCTCGCTAAACTGCAGGTGAAGTCAGTGAATTGATCGGAGGGAGGACCTCTGGATGAACACAGTGAATTTTGTATCGCAAGAACAACGTTGCGTGGCCTTTAATATCAGTGGCCAAAAGGGATTGAACATGTCGACCCGCATGGTGAATCTGAGGAAATCTCTTCAAATCAATTTTTTTATTTGTCCGACGGAATTGTGCGCGTGAAGGTGAACAATGGAGAGATCATTCCCCCGCTGCCGCTATACGCGCGATATTTAGCTACCTTACATTCGTTCAAAAGGATTCCGAATTGTGAAAATCGCGCCCAAAGGTAGATAAACTGCGGGCTTATCGACATAATCGCGCGGTTTTTAATCAATAGACTATGGAGTTCACATGAGCGACACCACAAACGCACTGGTCAAAGAGATCGAAGCCCTGCGCGCCAAGCTCGGAAAGGCGATCGAAGCAGATGCTAAAGCTGGCACCAAAGCGCTGGCGGCCCAACAGAAGAAAACCACTGCTGTGCGCAAAAAGGTGGCAGCGGCGACAGCCCGGGTAACCAAAGCCCGTACCGCCGCCAAGTCGCGCCCGACCACTGCCAACAAAGCCAAGCTCGGCAAACTGCGCGATGAACTGGCGGCGCTGAAAGTCGACCTGAAAGCCGCGAATGATGCCAAGCGTGGTATCAACGCAGACATTGCCGCTGCCAAAGACCTGCTGCGCGAGCACAAGGCCGTCGAGAAAGCGATTTCTGGTGCTCAGCGTGCAGTGAACAAGGCTGCCAGAAAGACAGCGCCGGGGAAACGCAAGCCGGCTGTCAGAAAAGCCGCTGCCGCCAAGAAAGCCGCGAAGCAAAAGGTTGCTACGGAGAAGGCGCCTGCTGCCAAACCCGCCACTGCAAAGAAACGTGCTCCGGCAAAGCGCAAGGCCGCTGCGAAGCGTAAAGCCGCGCCGAAGACAGCTGCTCCCAAAGCGACCGCTCCTACCCAGGGCGAGTAATATCAATTGCAGTCACCGGCCACTGATCTGTGGCCAGTGACCTGTGCCCGCACCCGGTATGGTGTTCTGGGCCCAGCTGCGATGACCTGACCATAAGGTCAGACAACGGCTTCGTCTTCACCAGCCGACGCTAGACGCGTACGGTTTCAAGCAGGAATTTATCCAGCCCCACATGGGTTATTTTCCCGGTGTAATATAGACGGACGCCAGTAGCCACACGCTGGAAAAGTGGTTACTGGTGGACTCTACAAAAGTTTCTGAATTCAGTTTTTACAGCCGTTTTTTGCGCAGGTTATTCGTTCATTTGAACTGACCCAGTGTGACGGATGCTCTCGAGTATCAAACCCGCAGCCAGTCGAGCCTCCCTTGGTGCCTTTATGAACTTCATTCGTTGGAGTGTGTTTTACGGCCATTGCTATGTCCTCACTTAATCAACGGTGTATCGCTGATGCGACGATCAACGAGTCCGCTTATTGTACGCAGCAGCTGTGCTCAATGAACAATGCGGCTACTTGGATCTGTCGTGTTTTCAGTCATATGACTATCAGCAGTGCCAAGGTCTGAAACCAACAGTGACGCCCTTATGCAGCTTCATAACAGGCTTTCCTTGAAACTGCGTTGGCCCCGACACAACTGACACTGTTCTCTGTGTACCCTGCATCCGCAGTTTCCGTATAAGTACCGGGCTTCGAAGCTATCTGCCTTCTTACCCACTGCGTCCGCCTCCTATGCGATTACTGGGGGACGCCTAGTCTTCGTCGGGTCAGTGTTTTGCCTTCGGCTTCCTTCGGATTCCACCTCAAGTTGGACACCTTGCCGTTCGGCTAATCGTTCCCCTTACCGGGCCGATAGCGGACTTGCACCGCCAAGTCATCCGGCCACCACCACGTGTACCGGAACAGCGCCATGCCTGGCGCACAAAAAAGGGAATCCCGTGGGATTCCCTGGTGAGTGAAGCGGCCGCTCCTGCGTTAGAGTAAACCATGCTCCGAGAAGGAGTGGCTGCTTGTCTCCGTCACAATGATGTGATCGAGGACCCGGATATCGAGCAGGGTCAGGCCGGACTGGAGTCGTTCCGTAATACGACGATCCGCAGCGCTGGGCTCAGTCACTCCGCTGGGGTGGTTGTGCCCGAAAATCACCGCCGCTGCGTTGAGCTCCAGCGCGCGCCGGGCGACTTCCCTGGGGTAGACCGCCGCGCCGTCGATCGTGCCGTAGAACATATCCTCGGCGGCGATGATCTGGTGCTGGTTGTTCAGGTAGATCACCGTAAACACCTCGCGTTCCTCGGCGCCAATCCGCAACCGCAAGTACTCCGCGGTTTTGCTAGGGCTGGTGAGTGCATCGCCATAGGTCCGGCCGTTTTCCTCCAGAAAGCCGATTGCGGCTTCGATCACTGCCTCCTTCGAGGCATATTGCAAAGTCTCCATTTTTTCGCACCTTGATAATACCTCCCGAGATGCGCCCAACGGGACGTATCCCGTTGGGAGGATGCCTTGCGGCATTGTTGTTAAAGCAAAGACCACCGGCTTGCGCGGGCGGCCTTTGCAGGCTCTGGACTAGGCGTCCGGGTTGTCGCTTTTGGGTTTGGGAGGAAAGGCGACCAGCTCGCCGCTGACCGCAATGCCGGGCTGGATGAGCAGGTTGAAACCCTCACCCTTGGCGTGGGGAAACAGTTTCCCGACCTGGGTGTAGTTCTTGCGCTGCTCACCACCGCTCTCAAATTCCTCGACGACATACACGTTTAAATGCTTTGCCATGGATCTATCTCCTGTAGGTAAAAGATCCGCCAGAGCCTCGCCCCGTGGGGCGCGATGCCCCAACGGGAGATGCGGAAAAACTCCGCGACTTAATGCTGCTGTGAGCAGCGACTAAGTGATATTAACCATCGGATATGCGGGAAATGCTGTCAATGGAAGGGTTCTTACAGTTCAGTCTAATGGCTCTTACGTGCAGTGGATCTGGTACGGGGAGGGGAGTGGCAAAGACGTTCTTTCAGTCTTGCGCGTATTGCACCGTTACCTCGCCATCGGCGGTGATGATGATCTCTATGTCGTCATCGCCCCGACTATCACCAGTGGCAGAGGTACCGTGAGACCATTCCTCATCTCCCTCATTGTCGCCAAGGTCGGTCCTGAAAATGCGCTCCAGCGGTATGCCATGATCCAGATAGCGTCGTACAGCGGCAGCTCGCGGGTGCTCGTGATCGCTCCCTGCCGGGAAAATCACCCAGTCGGGGTCGACGGCCTCGATGAAGCAGTCAGAGCTTGCGTTGTTGGCCCCGTGGTGCGGAGCGATAATGACGTCCGATTGCAGCGGCACGTCGGGTGTGTTGTCGACCATGTATTTCTCGGTGGCCCAGCAGTCCTTGTTGCCATCGTCGGTGCGGCCGACGGCATCGCCGGTGAACAGGATGGCGCGGCCGGCATAAGCCAGGCGAATCACAATGCTGATGGCATTGTTCATTTTGCTTTGGTCGAAAAAGGAAATACCCCAGTCAGAGGGCGGATCATTGAATCCGGACACAAACACCAGCGATGTATCGCCATAGGTGTAGGTTTCGCCTGGTGGCATCGCTTTGTCCGGTAGTGTCCACAGGTTGATGTCCTCCAACTCACCAGCTTCGCGTTGGCGGCGAATCGCCCAGTAAGCGTTACGCCAGGTGGTGGTATCCCAGCGGACATCCCCGGTGCGCACCACCCGCTTCACCGGATAGGTATTGAGGATGTCGTCGGTAGCCCCGAGGTGATCGGCATCGGAGTGACTCAGGATGAGCAGGTCGATAGAAGCATCGGCCGGGACGATACGCTTGATGGCAAGATCACACAGCACCGCACCATTCCAGTGTCCGGTGTCATACACCAGGTAGTGCGGCCCCGGCAGCCGGGTGATGGTGCACAAGCCGGGTCCGGTGTCGACGATACGCGTGTAGAGCGTATTGCCACCTGGATCAGCGCCCAGGGTGTCGAGGGTGTGGAGGAGCACCAAGGTGAGCAGCCAACGCCGCATAGTGACCATCCCTGATTATTATCGTTGGTGGCTGGCTCCCGAATGGCGGGCCAGATTGGGGATCATTTTGCGATCATGGCCGCCAAAGTCAATGGCGGCGCCCAGTGGCGGGTGTGGATAGCGCATCAGTGCAGCCGTCGCCACTCCCAGGGCGGGATGGGACTGCGGTCCTGCCACAGACCGCGGCGGGCCGCTTGGGCCTCACGTTGCGCCTGAGCCAATTCTTGCGCGTTGCGGGCATAGCGTTCGTACCACCAGGCCCAGCCATCCTGCACCAGCGCGAGATTGATGTTCTGGCCCTTGCGATAGACGGTACCCACAGTGCGGCCGTAGCGGTCGGTATCCTGGATCTCGACCTTAATTCGCTGGCCGGCGACGAATGATTCCAGCGCCTCCCTAGCGGCATTGCCGTAGGGCTGTCCTCGTTCCGGGGTGTCGATACCGTGCAGTCGGATCTTGTGCTGGGTGTGATTGGCGTCCAGCAAGGTCAGGGTGTCGCCATCGGCGATGCGGACCACGGTGCCGGACAGGTCATATTGCTGTGCGGGCTGGTTAGGCGTATCGATTGCCTGATCGACGATGCCGGCGGCGCCGGCCTGGAAATCCGTGAGGCTGTCGCGCGCACTGGTTAGCGCGCGATCCAGTGACCCTTCCGCCGATTGCACCAGTTTGCCGCTGGGCAGATCGAGGGTGGCGGTCTGCTGGTGAAGGGTCTGATCCATCCAGCGCAGGGATTGGGTGACCCAGGTAACGTTGCCCTGGACCAGGTATTGCCCAACGCTGCCGAGGATAAACAGCGTCAGCAGGGTGCGGGAGGACAACAGGCGCCAGCGGCGGGAGCGTGAGAAGGGGAGAATACGGGCCATGGGCGGCAAGTCTACCATTGCCGGCCAGGTGTTCACCTGATGCGGATCGTCTGGCGTATCGGGTAGAGGGAAAACGCTGCCCCGGGGATCCGGGGCAGGTGAGGCTTCAGTCAATGGCGCGCAGGATGTCCTGGCATTCCGCGTGTTCCAGGGCCCATTCACGCAGGGCATAGAACAGCCTGTTGAAATGCTCAGGGTCCGGTACGGACCACGCCAGATGGTTAATGGCCACCAGACTGACCACGATCCCCGCGGCGTCGGTGGACAACGTACCCTCGAAGCAATTGCCTTCGCAGACCATCCTGATGTGATGCTGGGGAAGGTCAGGGGACAGGTAGCAGCCGCCATTGGACAGCTCCCACATGTCCCACATGCCACCGTGATAGTCGGGGCACAACCGCTCCATGGTCTGGAAAATCATCGCTTCCAGCTGCAGGAAGTATTTCCCGGCGTACTTGGGGAAGAAACCGAGGCGCTGATCCTCACGGACGAGACTGCGACTGATCGGCGCCTCCTCGTGGATCACCCCAAACCGGGTTGGCCTCGCTGCATAAAAAACCACCTTCTGCTGTACAGACATGGATCAATCTCCTTGACGTTGAATGATCCGCTGAAGCCTTCTCCCGTGGGGCAAGGCCCCAACGGGTAATGCGGATGAACCGCAACTCAATGCTGCCGGCGGCAGCGATCAAGTGGAGGTAAGATCGAATGCTGGCAGTTTGCTGTCAATGGAAGGTTTCGTACCGGGAACGTCCGCGATCGAAAGACGTAGCCTTCCATGGTGTCGTGAACACCGGGGCAGCGGTGCTAGCGCAAGCCAGCATCCCGGAGTGTCTTTCCGTGCATAGCGGTTTCCGTTTCGATCCCTGATCGCCTGCGGGTCACGGGGAATCGCGTTGCCGAACACTGAACTGGCTAGAATGTGGAGTCACACCGCTGGCCTTGGGTGCCCAGATCTGCGACGTTGATTCCCTCACCACGAAACCGCCTTGCCGCACACTTGGCTGCGGTTCGCGTACACTCAGCCCCCTGATTTCTTTCGCCGTAAACCATCAGTATGCAAATCATCGGAATTGATTGCTCGACCAATCCCAGGGCCATGGGTTTTGCCCTCGGGCGCCTGGAAGGTGGGGGCTGCAGGGTCGAGACAGCGGTGACGGGTACCAGTCACACTGACAATGTTGCGCGGGTTGCTGAGTGGCTGGCATCAGACTCGCCGTCGCTACTTTGCGTCGATGCGCCCCTGGGGTGGCCTGCGCCCCTCGCGCCGAGTCTGGCCTCACATGTCGCGGGGGATTCTCTCCCCGAAGTGCCCGACCAGCTATTTCGTCGGGAGACAGACCGCGACGTTAAGCGCCGGATCAACAAGCAATCACTCGACGTCGGGGCGGACCGTATTGCCCGGACCGCCCATGCCGCCCTGGCCTTTCTCGCAGCCTTGCGAACAGCGACAGGGCTTCCTCTGCCGCTGGCATGGTCTTCGGACAGCGCCCCCCGCCACAGTGTTATCGAAGTATACCCGGCAGCCACACTGATGGCGCATGGCTTCAAATCGTCGGGGTACAAAAAGCCCGAGCACGTTGCGGAGCGTCAAGGCATGCTCTCTGAGCTCGGCAACGTGCTGGCACTGCCTCAGGATCTGGATGCCATGCACAACAGCGCTGATGCTCTCGATGCCGCGGTGTGTGTCCTTGCCGGGTTCGATTTTATGCGCGGGACCTGCCCCGCCCCGGCAGATCCGGAACGGGCGCGAAAAGAGGGGTGGATCTGGGTGCGCTCAACCACCTGATCACTGCTCGGTAGGTCAGTGTCAGGCGGTAAAAAACGCGAACCAATCCGGGGGCGGTTCGTCGGTATGGCTGAACTGCCCATCCCGGTACTCACCGACAAACACCATGGGGCAATCCGCCTGTGAGTTGTCATAGAATCGGCAGCGATCACAGAGGGGCAGGGCGGTCTTCACATTGGCCATGGTCCGGGGAATCCGGCTTGTCACCTTCTCCTCCGGCACATTGTGCCCCCCTTCATCGACCCGCTGGGCGACCCTGGCCAGGTTCAAACCACTGCTTTCGAGGTGGATGTACACCAGGATGATCTGGTATCCCCGGGCCTTGGCCGCACCCAGGAAATCGATTTTCGAGGTGTGGGAGAACACGGTCTCAAAACAGAAGTTCCTGCCCTCCTCAACGAGTTGCTCCCGGAGCTGTGTGGCGGCAGCGGCGGCCTCATAGCTGTTGTTCTCGGGGTCGTCCGGAAACGCGGCCTTGGCCAGCACGTCTGCATTCACAAAAGGGAGGCCCTTCGGTGCCAGGAATTCCCGGTAGAATGTGCTTTTGCCGGCGCCATTGCCGCCCGCCAGCACCCACAGCTGCGGCATGCTAGCGCGTCGCCCCTGCTGCGGGTTTGACTGACTGGAACTGTCCCTTGTGGAAGGTTCCCACGGTGATAGCGCCATCCGGTGCAATCCTTTCGAGCAGGCCCGGATTGGCGCGGCTGGCCTGGTAGCGCACCGCGCTGGTAGTGACCCGCTCGGTCAGTTCTCCTGAGGCGCGAGCACGCTCAACGTCACTAAAGACGGCATCGGGATCAATGGGCTCCGCCTCCAGGTTCTCGATCTGCAGTCTGGCAATGCCCGCCTGAAGCGAGGTGATCTGCTCCGGGGTTGCAATACGCGCCAGTACCCGACCCAGTGAGGCCCAGTACTCGATCTGTCCCGCAACGCTGCGGTGCGCCACTTTGCGAGCCTGCTCGGCGGCTTCCACAAGGGTGCTTTCCAAGCGAAGCGGGGTGCTGGATTTAGCCATGGTCTGTCGCTCCTCGGTGACTTGAAATCCATGATGTAGTGAATCACTACACCTCTTATTGTAGCGAATTGCTACATTCCTGCAAACCGCCTGGCGTGGGTCAGGCGCGAGAGTGGCCTATACTGCCGCTTGCGTTGGCTGCGACGTCGCGTCCACGGTGGGTACTTCGACGTAGGCAGCTGAGTTATTTGAGGCTTTGGGCCCGTCGATTAGGCAAAAGGTGACTGTAGCCGATGTGTGGTCGATTAAATCAGAACCCTGAACAGGTTCACTCCTGGCGGGAGTACCGGGGGTTTCTTGAGCTCGAGCTGCCGCGGTACAACGTGGCCCCAACGGAATCACTGGCGCTGATCCGATCGGGGCGGATCGATCTGGCGCGCTGGTGGCTGACGCCGAGTTGGTCCGATGGACCCAGCCAGAAATACAGCATGTTCAATGCCCGCTGTGAAAGGCTCACCCAGTCGCCGGCGTTCCGAGGCCCGTTCAAGTCGCAACGGGGCGTTGTGCCGATGAGTAGCTTCATTGAATGGCGGACCTCGGAGGGCAAGAAGCAGCCCTGGTCGATTCACAGGGATGACGCCTGCCTCTACGCTGCGGCCCTGTGGGACGAGTGGCAAGGGGAGGGCGAGGCACTGCTTTCTTGCACCATTGTCACTACGGCCGCGGCGAAGGCCTTTGAACCCTGGCACCACCGGATGCCGGTGCTGTTGGCGGGCGAGGAGATCGAACGCTGGCTGGATAACAATACCCCTATCGCTGCAGATGATCCTGTGTTTGCCCCTCGCCTCAAGTTTGCCTGGCACATTGCGCCACTGCCGAGCGCGGTGGGCAGTGCCCGCAACAAATCGCCCGCGCTCATGGAGCCGGTGGGCGAAACCGTCGAACTGGCGGCAGAGCCATAATGTAATCCCTCTGGGGTGGAGATGAGCCTGGCACCCGTTGTGGCTCAGTCCAGGCATCCCCCACCTTTCACTCGCTCGTGCCTCACTCCCTGCAAGGCGGGCGGTTCCCCCTGTCTGGACACGCCAAAGCCGGTCGCCGGTGCGCGTGCCGCGCATGGGGTGGGGTCTTCGCCCCCAGAGGGATGGGGGTTGGAGAAAACCCACGGCGAGGAGCGAGACATGGGCATTCAGATCAGAACCACCTTTGAAATCATTACCCCGGAAAGTGCGGAAGACGGCGAGGCGGCAGAGCGCGGCTGGATCGATGAGGCCGGTACGGAATACGGATTCCGCGAACTGGTGGCGCTTGCCCGGTCCGGCGAGGCCTCCAGCTCCGCGCCGAGCACGGGTGTCTGGCTGACGGTGTACGGATATGACGAGGACTACCGTTCCGGGGCAGTGGAAAACCGCAGCTACCACCCGGTGAGTGCGCGGGATGCGCGCTACTTCGCCAAGGCGCTGCGCGCGGCGGGCTTGTGGGCGTAGGAGGGGGCCCGTGTACTTGTGATCTGTATGTATTGTATGTATGATACGTACATACAATACATACAGAGAGCCGCCCAGATGAAGATTAAAGCAGACATCAAGGACAAGATCATCGCTGCCGCCAACGCCCTGGCGGGCGAGGGTAATGACAACCCCACCAACGACCAGGTGCGGGAGCGGATGGGCGGTGGTTCCCTGTCCCATATCTCCCCGGTGATGCGGGAGTGGCGGGAGGCGCGCAAGGCCGATGTCGCCGCCGCACTGGAAATGCCCGCTGACCTCAGGAAGGCCATTGAAACGTCGGTAGGGCAGGTGTGGACGACCGCCAGCAAACTGGCATCCATCACCGTCGATACCGTCCGGCAAGAGGCGGAAGCTGCTATCACCGCGGCGACCGCTGAGCGCGATGAGGCCCTGGGTGAGGTCGGCCGTCTGGAGGCGCGTATCAGTGAAGTACAGCAAGCACTGGCTGATAAGGAAAAAGCACTGCAGCAGGCGCAAGCCACGGTAGATAAGGAACGGGCACAAAACGCCAAACTGGCCAGCGACAATGCCGCGCTGGTAACCCGGGTTGATGAGCGGGACGAGCAACTCAAGGGCCTGAAGGCCGAGCTCAAGGACGCCCGCAGCGATACCAAGGCATTACAGGCGGAGCTGGTCGAGATTGCGCGCACCTCCCGCCAGAAAAAGTGAGCTAGAATGTTCCTTAAGGAACAAATGGGGAGCTGAATGAAACATCGGGGTCGGGCCAACAGGGCGGCGCGCCAGCAACTGCAGGGCCAACTGTCCGTGGATGTGGAGGACGTGGAGCGGCGACGCCTCTTCAAGGCAGAATTTGCGCTGGAGATACCATTTACCTTCGAGCAGCGTTGCGCACTGGCAGATGCCGTCGGGAGCCGGAAAGAGCCCGTGGGTCGTGTCCTGGCCCGGGTTGTGGACACACCAGTGCCGGGATCCGGCAAGAATATCGAGGTCCTGACGGGCTGGGACGTGCTGGATGCCTTTATCGAAAAGGACGCCTATGCGCCCTGGGTGCGAATCACCCTGATCGAGGCGAACGATGACGACGCTGTGTTTTATGCCATCCAGCACGCCTATGAAGAAGCTCAAGCCGCTGGTTATGCCGTCACGGCCATCGAGTATGCCGAGGCGGTGGGCAGGGCACGGGTGCACTTCAAGGAGAGTATTCCCACCCTGACCCGGATGGCTACTGCACTGCGGATTGGCCGGCCCACTCTGGCCAACCGGCTGGCGCTGCT
>OJHH01000214.1_pt1 | contig 18535 bp, 22 predicted proteins | sample 1594911 | NCBI WGS metagenome assembly OJHH01 (sample SAMN05416787, study PRJEB24817) | seawater metagenome | isolation source: Sea water | place: Canada:Atlantic | collected 2013-11
TATGCACTCGAGCTTATCCAAGAGTTCACCATTGCGTGTGACTGTGACCCATCCGAAATGGGACACAGACGGTATGTCATCTGTAAAAAACGTGTACGTAAATCCACTTGCGACTTCGTAACTATATTCGCCTCTATTAAAAGTGATTGATCCGGATGTTGCAGCAGGCGCGTCCCACGGATGATAGTCGGTCAAAGCTATGGGCTTGGACAAAAAGAGTTGGGGAACTTCGCCAAAAACCCCATAGCTGTAAGTCACCTCATTGTCGTCGTGGCATACATGCACGGTCGTTTCGCGGCCTTTGATATCACAAACCGTGAACGGATCGTAACCAGAACCACAGCTCGCAGAGGCTTTAGTCACCAAAAGGGCAATCGCAATTGCGGCCCATGTCCCTACATGTCGCTTCAAGGGGCAATCCTTTGTGCCAATGTTCGTTGCTAGTCGTACAAATGCTCATTTGTAGTGGATTGCATACAACCAGAAGAAGGCAAAACTAGAGCGTCAACTCGAAGCTTAGCCTTCGGTTCAGTCCGCCAGTTCGACCCACGCGCCATCAGAATAAGCGAACCCAAGTCGATTTTTCGCCCATGATAACCCGCCCATAAAGTCATAATAGACATTAGAAGGATCACAGGATAAATTTGCAATCTCGTCTGGGCCGCGGCGCACGACAACACCCCCAAAGAGCCCTTCTCCAACCACGGCGTCTTTTTCATCAGCGAATGTCCGCTTTAACCCAGAGACCACGGTGTAGGCGTAACCATTGTTCAAAAATACGACTTCTTCCCAAAGAGTGTCGCCTACTCCTGGCCAAGGTGTGTAGTCCAAAGTCACAATTGGTTCCACCAGTTCAAGTTCTGGCATACCGATTTTAGGACCAAAACGGTAGGTCGCGAATTCATCGTCGAAACAAACCGACACTGTCTTTGGGCTGTTTTCAATTTGACAGGTCAAGAAGGTTTGCTCGTATCCCCCGCAATCAGCCCAAGTAGGTCCCGCGAGTAAAATGAGTGGGAGTGCAAACTTCACGTTCATTCGAATGCTTCTTCCTAAAGTGGGCAGTCGTATTCGGAGATAACTGCCGGTTGAATATTCGTCAGACAATGCGGCGCGTATCGTAGGAAAGCGATGTTTTTTTGCAAACTCAGTCGCAAAGGCGACGTTCGTTAGAACTGCTGCATATGTCACTCTGGACCTGTCGCGGTTTGGTGCCGCTCCTTTGATAGCATATTATGCAACAAAGGAGATGAGCTATGGGGCGAACACGGAAGGACGAATTCCGTAAGGATGCGGTGCGCATTGCACTGACCAGCGGGCTTATGCGCAAGCAAGTGGCGGATGATCTTGGCGTCGGCGTGTCACCGCTGAACAAATGGATCACGGCGCATTGAGATACTGATGTGGTGCCGAGAGAGGATTTGGGCCTCGCCCAAGAGAATGACCGGCTTCGGCGCGAGAACCGCATTCTCAAGGAGGAGAGGGAAATCCTAAAAAGAGGCCGTCATTTTTGCGCCATTATCCGCGCGTCATCGGTTGGCCCGCTCTCATCGATACGTCTTATCGACTGTCCCGTTGCCCGGCAATCAGTGCGTTGAAAATGGCCATCGCGTTCCGTTCAGCACCTAAAGGGTGCATCTACTACCTGGCAGGCGATTACAAAGTAATCTGCCGAGACGGCCCATTGCGGACTTTGGCAACCCTCACAGAATGCTGCGGCGCAGCCCGTCGAAGCAGACTTTCATCCATAGTGCAGCAATTTGTTGCCAGAAACGTCGGGCAGCGGGACTTGGACGAAGTTGCCTCCACAGCATCGGTGCCTAATACGGGTGTAGGTGGGACTAAAGCTGCGCTTACGGTAAACCTCTGTCCACTATGTGTGCTGATTATGGTTCTATTTCCGCGCGGTGCACTGTCCGTCGTCAGGGTTTTTGGAACCAAGAGCTGCTTAAACTAAGAGAGAGTTTGGCTCATCTGGTTGGTTGCATTATGCGGCGCGTTGTCTGTGATGCAAGCGTCGCGCTTCGAGTGTCTTTCGTTTGATCCTTTCTCGTTGTTGTAGAATGGTCTTATCGCGTCCGAAGTAGACGTCAGACGGTGTGACGTTGTTCAGGCTCTCGTGGTAGCGCTGGTGGTTGTAGTGATCGACGAAGGCTTCAATCTGGGCTTCGAGATCACCGGGCAGGAAGTAGTGTTCCAGCAAGATGCGGTTCTTCAATGTTTGATGCCAGCGTTCGATCTTGCCTTGGGTTTGGGGATGATAGGGCGCTCCGCGCGAGTGCTTCATGCCTTTGTCTTGCAGCCATTCTGCCAGTTCTCCAGAGACATAACTGGACCCATTGTCGCTAAGCAGGCGCGGTTTGTGGACGACGTGAACCTGATCGCAACCGGATGCTTCCAAAGCCAAATCCAGCGTGTCCGTCACGTCTTGGGTTCTCATGTTCGTACAGAGTTTCCATGAGATGATGTACCGGCTGTAATCGTCCAGGATCGTGCTGAGATAGAACCAGCCCCAGCCGATGATCTTTAAGTAGGTGAAGTCGGTCTGCCAAAGCTGGTTGATGGCCGTGGTCTTGTCTTTGAACTCATTGGCCGCCTTGATGACGATGAAGGCAGGGCTGGTGATCAGATCATGTGCCTTGAGCGTGCGATAGACTGTGGATTCAGATACAAAGTAGCGTTCATGGTCTGTGAACGTCACTGCCAGTTCTCGCGGCGATAGCTCCGTCTCTTTCAAGGCAAGATTGACGACCTTGTGCTTCACCTCGTCAGGAACGCGGTTCCAAACGTGTTTTGGTTTAGGCGATTGATCCTGCAATCCAGCTTCACCACGCTGCAGATACCGATCATACCAGCGGTAGAATGTGGTGCGGGGGATGCCCAGTTTGGCCAACGTCAGGCGTGCCGACAGATGCGATCCTTCGACCAGTCTGATGATCTCCAGTTTCTCAGAGGCAGGGTATCTCATTCGTGGCCGCCCCCATCGCCTGTCATGCTTTTTTTAAGCAAACGGAGTTCGAGCGTTTGTTCAGCCACAACCTCCTTCAGATCGTGGGCTTCACGGCGAAGATCCTTCACTTCGTCGGTCGTGGCAGCGCGGGCTGTGTCGCCAGCAAGACGCCGCTTCCCAGCCTCCATGAAGTCTTTCGACCATTTGTAGTAGATGCCTTGGGAAATGCCTTCACGGCGACACAACTCAGCGATGCTGTCTTCGCCGCGCAGGCCGTCCAAGACGATCCTGATCTTCTCTTCAGATGAATAATGCTTGCGGGTCGCCCGTTTGATATCTTTGACGATCTTCTCGCCAGGGCTTTTGCGTGTTCCAGTTGTCTGTCTCATGTTCCACTCCTCAGTGGTTACGATGAGCCAAGAACACTCTCTTATCAAATAACGCTATTTGGACCCATAAGCGCTGACGTCAGACAATCCAATGAGTTAAGCGATCTGCGGCGGCGCGAAGCTGATATCGCGATCCGTCATAGTCGACCCATAGATGAAAACCTGTTCGCAAAACGGCTAAGGGATACAACGGCGCATCTTTTTGCATCAAAACAGTACCTCGACGAAGTTGGTCGGCCAAAGAACCTCGCTGACCTGAACAAATTAACGTTTGTTGGTTTTGACCAGCCAGAACTGCGACTTGGTTTGATGGCGTCACGTGGCTTGAACTTGACGACCACAAATTTCAATTTTTCGACATCGAGCGCGACGCTAACGCTCGAACTTGTCCGGCAAGGTTTTGGGATCGGTATTCTCCCGATCGAAATCGGAGCGGATTATCCAGAACTCGAAAACCCTTCTTCGGCGTTTGAGCCGATCAGTATCGAGACATGGCTGGTGGCCCACCGCGAGCTAAAGACGAATCTACGCATTCGCGTGGTTTTTGATCTGCTGGCAGAGGGTATTGGTTGAAGACATCGAAGCTCCCTCCCCAGATTAGGTGCTTCAAGACCAACACCGTCATTTTTTCGACCAACACCTGGGATGGGCCGTCGCATCGAAGTTTCCAGCAAACATGAAACGTCAATTGCGGCCATTGGAGCAGGCGCAGCGAATTCACACTATGTCCGCCCCGCACAGCGGACCTCCATGCAGGCCGCAGCGAAGGGCCCCTTTCCGCCATTTATGTCGATTGTCACTTCCGGCCCAAAGCTGCCGTTCGCTGGGATAGTTGATGCCGCAGTCAGATTACCCAATGCGGTCATTGATTGAACTGCGGCTTTGGGCTGATCGAACGGCGGCTGTGCCGGACAAAGCAGTCATTGATTTCGCTTGCACCAAGGGCTGCTTTCTAGCCGATGAATTCAGCGAACAATTGCCCAACTATATCTGACTAAAATTGTCGGATTGACATATCTTAGTATTTCGCTCAGGAATAACCCAAGTCAAGCCACCCTGAGTCTCCAGCATGGGAAGCCCGACACGTGAATCATGTGAGGACTTCCAAGTGCCAAAGCAAAAACAGCCCCGAACCGACGGCCAAGGTAGCCGGACCCTTCGCACCAAACAAAACAATGACATGGAAATACTCGTAGCTGCTTCCGAGGTCGATTTTCTTTGTGCCCGCTGGTTGTTTGATCATCGGATTGACACGGACCGGACTGCGTCATGAGCATTCATTCCACACCGGCCAAACAAGCCCCCGCCCCAATATTGCCGACGTATTCGGCGCGTGACCTCACCCAAGGCGGCGATCTAGCACAGATCGTTCTTGGCGATCAGACCTACACCCTGCGGATAACCCGGGCTGGCAAGTTGATCCTGACCAAATGAGCCTCGCACAGAACAAAAGAGGTGGTGCACCCGTTGGCTTCATCACGGAACTCGACGGGATCGAGGCCGCTTCGGTCGTCTATCTGCGTTTGTGGTGTGATGGCCCTGACGCCCAAGCCAGCGTCTCGAACGATTTCGTATCCAGCCTCGGGTCTGATCACGGCCGCCGCGCGTTGAAATCGCTTGAAGACCTTTGCAGCCTTTGCGCCAAGCATGGTCGCAGGCCGCTGATGCGGCATTCAGTTCACTGCAAATGCCTCGGTGCAGACGAGTCCTGTTTTGCCAACTTCATCGCAACCGCAGCGACGGGTGAACGTGAAGACGCCATGCTGATCGCGACCTTGATTGTCCGCCCCGACGTAGCCCCGTTGATCACCGCCCTCGCCACCGACTTCGGTCACGCCTTGATGCGCATGAACCTTATAGGCCCCAAAGACATGGGCGGCGCTGAACCCTCAACTCACTCTCACTCCATAACAGTTCACTGACAGGACCTCCTATGAAACGCACATATCTCTCCTCTACGGCGCTACTTCTCGCGCTTACTACGCCAGCCTTCGCCATTGATAGATCAGAGGTGCTGGACACCTATACTGACATCGCCGCCGCCAAATATTCTGACAGCCATACAACCGCGCAAACCCTACAAGCCGCAGTGAATGCGCTGGTCGTCGACCCGTCCGGGCAAGCCCTCCAAGCAGCGAAAGAAGCTTGGTTTGCAGCCCGTGTGCCGTATCAGCAAACCGAAGTTTATCGTTTCGGCAACCCAATCGTTGACGATTGGGAAGGCAAGGTAAATGCGTGGCCCCTCGACGAAGGTTTGATCGATTATGTGGATGCGTCCTATGGAGGCCCATCGGACGAAAACAAATTTGCGGCCCTGAACATCGTCGCAAACCCGATGTTCACATTATCTGGGTCTCAGATTGATGCGACTGAGATCACACCGACGCTTTTGGCGGAAACTTTGCATGAGGCCGATGGCGTCGAAGCGAACGTGGCCACAGGCTATCATGCCATCGAATTCCTGCTGTGGGGCCAAGACCTCAACGGGCACGCCGCTGGTTCAGGCAGCCGCCCATGGACGGATTACGCAGCTGCCGACAATTGTACGAATGCCAACTGTGACCGCCGAGGCGCATATCTAAAAGCCGCCACGGATCTGCTGGTGTCTGATCTGGAATACATGTCCGCGCAGTGGACGAATGATGGTGCGGCACGTGCTGCGTTGACCGAGAACACGGATGCTGGTCTTGCCGCGATCCTGACGGGTATGGGGTCATTGTCGTACGGTGAAGTTGCTGGGGAACGGATGCGCCTTGGCGTGATGCTGAACGATCCTGAGGAAGAGCATTCCTGCTTCGCCGATAACACCCACAACGACCACTATTATGACGGCCTGGGTGTGCAAAATATCTACCTCGGTGAATACATCCGCGTTGATGGTACACTGGTTTCTGGTCCGTCCTTGTCAGACTTAGTTTCCGAAACGGACGCTGCCTTGGACGCTGAAATGCAGGGTAAACTCAGCATGACAATGATGTCGTTGGGTCGCATCAAGACTGCCGCTGAAGCAGGCTTTGCCTACGATCAAATGTTGGAGCGCGGCAATGATGCAGGGGAAGCCCTGATCATGGGTGGCGTGAATGGCTTTATCGACCAGACTCGTTCGATTGAACGTGTCGTGACCGCACTCGGCCTCGACCAAATTGCGTTTGAGGGGTCCGATAGCATCGATGATCCTGAAGCCGTGTTCCAGTAAATGCCGTGAAACCGTTGTTGACCTTGTGGCCAAATTTAGTGAAGAAAACATGCCCAACTTAACGTTTGAGAAATGGTTAAAACCAAGCACACTGCTGCTCGTCACATTGGTGGCGGGCAGTGTTGCCTTGGCAGAAACGCCCGAAAACACCATCGCCGAGGCTCCCGTTTGGGACCTTGGCGATCCGCATTTGAATGTCGTCCCTCGCACGATCGAGGAAGCGGCACGGATCGCAGCAGTCACAGCGATTACCCGCGATTTTACAGCGGCGCATCGGTTTGAGGATAAGCCGGCTGGTGCGGCCACCGTGCGCGCGATTGTGACCGCTGATGCGTTCTCTAAGCCCTCAGGCAACATCACGTTTGAAGATCAGTTAGACTTTAGGGTCGGCAACGGGTTGTTCCGTAAGTTGTGGGTATCATCGCCGTCGTCAACCTTGGCCTCAGATGGCTTGGGGCCACTATTCAATGCGCGGTCCTGTCAACGATGCCACATCAAAGACGGTCGCGGTCATCCACCTGAAAACGCCGACGACAATTCGATTTCGATGTTCTTACGTGTGTCGATCCCTGCTCCAACGGATACCGCAATCGCGGAAATTCAAGACTACATCGCCACATTGCCAGACCCAAATTACGGAACACAGATGCAAGACTTTGCGGTGCAGGGCCATGCATCGGAATATCGACTAAATATTACCTATGAAGATGAGATTGTGGAACTGGCTGACGGGACATCGGTTTCTCTGCGTCATCCGACATACGACGCCGCAAACCTTGGCTATGGCCCCTTGCATAAGGACGCGATGCTTAGCCCGCGTGTTGCCCCCCAGATGATCGGTCTTGGCCTGCTAGAAGCGATCCCTGCCGCCAACATCCTCGCCAATGCTGACCCCGACGACCTGAATGATGATGGCATATCAGGTCGCCCCAACGTTGTCTGGTCCGTTGAGTTCGATCAGCCAATGTTGGGGCGCTTTGGTCTCAAGGCGGGCAATCCAACGATCATGCAGCAATCTGCGGGCGCCTTTGCAGGTGACATCGGCATCTCCAGCCCGCTGTTCCCCGCTGGCGCTGGCGAATGCACCTCAGCGCAGACATTGTGCCAAAACGCGATACACGGCGACGGCGATGATCGGGGCACTGAGATCGATGCGGAGGGGCTGGATCTCGTGACGTTTTACAGTCGCAACCTCGGCGTTCCAGCGCGACGTGGGGCGGATGATCCACAGGTGCTGCGCGGCAAACAGGTCTTCTATGAAACAGGCTGCGCATCCTGTCACACACCGAGCTTTGTTACCCATCGTCTGATCGATCAACCTGAACAAAGTTTCCAACTGATCTGGCCTTACACGGACATGTTGCTTCACGATATGGGCCCAGCACTTGCCGACAATCGGCCCGAAGCACGCGCGACTGGTCAAGAATGGCGCACCCCGCCGCTTTGGGGCATCGGGCTGACTGAACAGGTGAGTGGGCACACTTATTTCCTGCACGATGGTCGTGCGCGATCCCTTCTGGAAGCCGTGCTTTGGCATGGCGGAGAGGCGCAAGCGCAGCGCGATACCCTGCGCGATATGACAACAGCAGATCGCGATGCCCTTACCGCATTCTTGGAGAGTTTATGAAACGAATTATCCTAGCGATGTCACTGTTGGTCATTCCGATGATCACACAAGCTGACACCACCGACACCGTGATCCAAGGCATCGTTGACACTCACATCCTGCCAAGGTTCGAAGCCCTCGCAGAACGCGCACAGACACTTTCGGATGTCGCCGCTGAAGACTGTGATCCTCCCTCTGGCAGCTTGCGTTTCGCTTATAGTGATGCTTTCGATGCATGGATCTTAGCCAGTCACTTGCGGTTTGGCCCAACGGAAACTGACGACCGCGCGTTTGCTTTGGCATTCTGGCCTGACAGTCGTGGGGTGACCCCGCGCGCACTCGTTAGTTTGATCGCGGATCAAGACCCGATCGCAGTTTCGGTTGAGGACTACAGCGATGTCTCAATTGCCGCACGTGGATTCTATGCCCTTGAGTTCCTTCTTTATGATGACCAACTAATGAGCGCTGGCGAGCCAAGCTATCACTGTGCCCTTGTCCAAACGATCAGCGCGGATATCGCTTTAACGTCCAAACACATCCTTGATGATTGGCAGTCGGGTTATGCAGCCACGATGCTGACCCCGATTCCTGATGGTGTTTACCGACACGACGCAGAAGTCCTGCAAGAGATGTTCAAATCCCTCTCAACCGGACTGCAGTTCACCGCTGAAACGCGACTGGGACGACCGCTTGGCACCTTTGATGCGCCACGCCCCAAACGGGCCGAAGCGTGGCGCTCAGGTCGGTCTTCTGGTCATGTGATGCTAAGCTTGCATGCCTTGCAAGGCCTTGCCGCGCGCCTTTCAGCTGGTGACGCGGGTTTGGCAATCAAACTCGACGCCAGCTTCGAGACGGCCATGTCGCATCTATCGGACATGAATGACCCGATCTTCGCCAGCGTGTCGGACCCGCAAACCCGCATCAAGATTGAGATTGTGCAGCAATCCGTTGAAGCGATCCGCACGATTGTGCGCGACGAGCTTGGCCCAACCTTAGACGTTGCCGCAGGTTTCAACGCACTGGATGGCGACTGATATGACAGGACGGCGACAGTTCCTTGGTGGCCTGCTTGCGGCGGGCCTGATCCCTAAACCTACGTGGGCCGACGCAGGTTCACCTGCATTCCTGTCCGCTGCGGCGCGACCTGATGGCAGCTTTGTTCTGTGCGGAATGGGTGCTGATCTCCAAATCCGTTTTGAATTGCCATTGCCCGCCCGTGGTCACGCAGCAGCGGCCCACTCAACCCGACCCGAAGCGGTCGCATTTGCGCGCCGACCTGGCACGTTCGCGGTGATAATTGATTGCGTAACGGGTCAGCAAATGGCCATGTTGCACGCGCCAGTCGGGCGACACTTCTACGGTCATGGCGCATTCTCTTTAGATGGCAATCTGCTCTACACAACCGAAAACGACTACGAGGCTGGCCGAGGTCGTATCGGTGTTTGGGACGCCCAGCACGGATACGAACGCATTGATGAATGGGATAGCGGTGGCATAGGTCCGCACGACATCAAACGCCTTCCTGGCACTGACACACTGGTTGTCGCCAATGGAGGCATCGATACGCACCCAGATACAGGACGCACCAAGCTGAACATTCCCACGATGCAACCAAATCTTGCCTATGTTGAAAATGGGACGGTGGTAGAAACGTCAAGACTTCCACCCGGAATGCACAGAAACTCGATCAGACATCTTGCGGTCAGGCACGATGGCGATGTGGCCTTCGGAATGCAGTGGCAAGGTGATGGCCTCGTCTCAGCACTTGTCGGCACTCATAGACGAGGCGCGCAGATTTGTCTTATGGACGCACCGAGCGATCAAGTGCGACGGATGGACGGATATATAGGCAGTATCGCCTATTCGGCGGATGGGAAAACTGTTGCGGTGACCTCTCCCAGAGGAGGTCTGCTTCAGCTCTATGATACTGGGTCTCAGCGCCTGACAAACAACTGCTCAATCCCAGATGTATCGGGCGTAACAGTCGTGAATGATAGCTTTGTCGTAAGTTCAGGGAATGGCGCAATGATTCAAATCGGGAATCTTGCCGGTCCCCGCTCAACCCATTCAGATCTGGCTTGGGACAATCATCTCATCAGCGCTTGATCTCCAAAGCAGACCTTCGTTGCAATTCAGAAAATCGGTAAAGTGGGCTCTTAGCGGATTTTAACTGCTTTTGCACAACCTGTGAAATACGGTTCTGTCAACGTCGGGTTGTCGCTGTGGGAGGGTATGGCGGATCGGAGGATTTCTCATGCAAACTCTAAACTTACCTGCCATCCGTGTCAGGCTGGAACTGGCTGAAAACCATCGTGATCTTGCTTTGATCAACTTGGCCATCGATAGCAAGCTGCGCGGCTGTGATCTTGTCCCGATGAAAGTCGTGGATGTAATGGCGTCGGCGCAGATCAAGGCGCGGGCGTCAGTTCTGCAAAACAAAACCCGAAAACCGGTTCGGTTTGAGATTTCGGAGGGCACCCGGGCATCGGTCACGAAGTGGAAGGAAGATCCACTGATGGTCGGGTCCAAATTTCTTTGGCCGGGCGTTTCCAAGAGCGCCATCACATCTCAACCCGCCGATATACACAGATTGTGCGCGGTTGGGTTTCTTCCATTGGGTTGGAAGTCACTGCTTACGGGATTCACTCCATGCGCCGAACCAAAGTGACGCAGATCTACAAGAAGACCGGCAACCTTCGCGCTGTTCAGTTACGGTTCGGACACACAAAGATGGATAGCACTGTCCGATACCTTGGCGTGGAGCTGGAAGATGCCTTGGCGATTGCTAAGGCCATTGAGATATAAATCTTCGGGCCGTTCAACGCGAACGGCCCATAGCCTACCTTGGTGGCTTTGATGACTAGACTGCTCCCAGCCCTGAGCAGGCATGCAGCTTTGACATTGACCTGAGCGCCTAAAACCCCTCCAGCTTATTGTAGAGTCCGCCCACAAAAGGACGGGTAAATGAAGGCACGATTCACGGACGAACAGATCATTGCACTGATCAATGAACAGGAATCGCGCGAGATGACTGCCGATGTATTTCGGCGGCACGGGATCAGCTCAGCGACGTTCTACAAATACAAATCGAAGCACGGCGGCATTGAGTCGTCTGATGCGAAGCGGGAAGCGGTGGATCACCTGTGCCAAGCGCACGGCGTGAGCCAGCGGCGGGCGTGTGATGTACTACAGATTGATCGGTAACGGTGCGGTAACTGTCGCGTCGTGGCAATGACACGGATCTACGCGATGCGATCAAGCGAGTGCCTCGAGAACGGCGTCGGTTTGATTGCCGCTGCATCCATCTGATGATTGCACGAGAGGGTTTCGAGTTGAACCACATGAAAATGAGGCGCATCTACCGTGAAGAGAAACTGCAGGTGCGCTACAGAGGGGGCGGGAGACAGGCATCGATTGGCATTATATCGCGCCCGGCAAGCGCCAGCAGAACGGCTTTATCGAAAGCTTCAATGGCAAACTGAGAGATGAATGTTTGAACGAGACATTGTTCGGCACATTGGGCGACGCCCCGCAAAACGCTTGAAGAATGACAGGAGGACTACAATTCGCGCAGACCACATTCAGCCTTGGCAATCTAACCCCATTGGAATTCTTGCAGTGAAAGACGATGAACAAAATGGCAGCCCAAGGCCGAAGATTTAACTCAAGGATTCCGCGCAAAACTGGAGGGATCTTGGCGCAAAGGTCAATGTTTGACCGTGGCCGCCTTGACGTCTTCACCGCCACGCAAGACCTCCGACTGAAACGCTAGAGCCTCGGAACCTGCGGCAGTATGGTTACATAAGGGCTAAAAATCAATCAGATCTCACTTGTGTTCGTTTACGTTCCGCCGTTGGGTCAGCGCCACGCGCGACGTCTGCTTGTGCTAGATTTGCGCCCCTAACGTAGGATACAACACGTATTTTTGTTTCGCGAAACACAGTGTAGCGCGCACCAACCTACCGATTTGCGATACCCATCTATTAGAAACAAAGGGGTTAATTAGTCGTGACCAAACGCGTGTCTGCCGAGCTTCATCCGTTCTATTTACGAGATCCGTTCACATACGAAGTTCGTTGGCTTTTTTTGATGTAAGTCCAAGTAATGAAACGGCTTGTTTTTTGCCCCTGTGCCATTTCGACTACTTCGAAATCAGCAACCTTAGCCTTTCTTAGAATTTTGTAGAGTGGCTGGAGGTTATCTTTTTTCGACACTAACGAGCTAAACCAAAGGCACTGGCCGGCGAATTCCCTGCTCTGCTCAACCATGCTAGCGATAAACTTTATCTCGCCACCCGGACACCAGAGCTCCGCGTTTTGACCACCAAAATTGAGCTTTTCTGAATGCCCTTTGCCAAGGTTACGCCACTTACGTTGGGTGCCTTTATTCGCTTGTTCGATGGACGAATGGAAAGGCGGGTTGCATAGGGTGATGTGAAAAACATCATTAGGCTCGATCACGCCTCTAAAAATATTCTCAGGTACATTTTGTTGTCTGAGGGTGATGTCCAGCTTGTTTAATTGGCAAATCTGCTGTGCCGATTTGATTGCGGCTGGATCTATATCGACACCAGTGAAGTGCCAGCCGTATTCACTCTGCCCAGTAATTGGGTACACCAAGCTAGCACCGGTGCCTATGTCTAACGCTTTGACATTCGGCCCGCGCGGGATTTCTTGATTGTTGCTACGTGCAAGCAAGTCCGCCAGATAATGGATGTAGTCGACACGACCTGGGATCGGTGGGCATAGATAATTGGCAGGGATATCCCAAAAATCAATATTGTAAAAAGCCTTTAGCAACGCCCGATTAAGCATACGGACCGCCGACACGTCTTGAAAATCAATAGTCGTCTGACCGAAAGGGCTATTGCGCGTAAATGCCTCAAGGTCGGGTGACTGCGCCACTAAACGCACAAAATCGTAACCCTCTCTGTGTTGGTTACGGGGGTGCAGCATAGTTTTGGTGGCCATCGGGAAGCCTTCATTAAAGTTGGTGGAAGGTAACTAGCCAAACCGTTCGTTAATCTTAAACCCTCATGCACAAGTAGTAAAATTACTAGGGTGTTATATAGAATAATTGATTGGGAGTATCCGAGGCTCTGTGTATGATGCTTAGCCTACGCGGGTTCGATGGATCATTTATTGAGCTGTTCAGGGGATCGGATAGCAGTGTTCACTTGGGTCCGTGGGTGGTTACGTGCACTGCGAAAGCGCTCCACAGCATTGTCTTGAAGCCCATTGTTCTCTGAACCGAAAATCAGAGCCGTTGTTCACTGCATTCTCGTATGAAATACTGCTATTTCCCCCTATAAGCGGCGACGTTAGACCGGTCACTTGTTACTCAGCCGCATCGATCGCGGCTGCCCGCCGTTCAACCTGTTCAACAATATGCTCGACCATCTGATCATTGCTCAGTTTATGGGACTGGGCACCTGCCAAATACACCATGCCGGACCCTGCCCCGCCACCGGTAAAGCCGACGTCCGTCATCAATGCTTCACCGGGGCCATTGACCACACAGCCGATAATCGACAGCGACATCGGCGTCTTGATATGCTCCAGACGCTTTTCCAATGTCTCAACGGTCTTAATCACGTCAAACCCTTGACGGGCGCAAGACGGGCAGGAAATGATGTTCACGCCGCGGTGCCGCAAGCCCAAAGACTTCAATATCTCAAAGCCCATTTTGACCTCTTCGACCGGATCAGCGGACAAGGACACGCGGATCGTGTCGCCGATGCCCGCCCACAGCAGACTGCCCATGCCAATCGCCGATTTGACGGTGCCGGACATCAGGCCACCGGCTTCGGTGATGCCAAGGTGAATTGGGGCGTCCGTGGCCTCGGCCAATTGCTGATAGGCAGCAGCAGCCATAAACACATCGGACGCCTTGCAGCTGATCTTAAATTCGTGAAAATCATTGTCTTGCAAGATTTTGATGTGATCTAAGCCACTTTCGACCATCGCAGCTGGACATGGCTCGGCGTATTTTTCCAACAGATGCTTTTCAAGCGACCCTGCGTTTACACCAATGCGGATCGAACAATTGTTGTCACGGGCGGCCTTGATGACCTCTTTTACGCGGGCCTCGTCGCCAATGTTCCCAGGATTAATGCGCAGACATGCGGCTCCCGCCTCGGCAGCTTCGATCCCACGTTTATAATGAAAATGGATGTCAGCGACGATGGGCACGGACACCTCTGGGACAATCTCGCGAAGGGCACGGCTTGATGCCTCGTCGGGCACAGATACGCGCACAATGTCAGCACCGGCATCAGTCGCTGCCTGAATTTGGGCAATCGTGCCTTTGACATCCGTGGTCAGCGTGTTGGTCATCGTCTGCACGGTAATCGGGGCATCGCCACCAACAGGCACGTTGCCCACCATAATCTGACGGGACTTGCGACGCTCAATATTGCGCCAAGGACGGATGTGATTAAGTGACATGACGGCGGCCTTCGACAGGAAAATCTACCCTTTACCTATTCAGGCAGCGGGGCGGGAACAACCATCAAAGGGCGATTTATTCCAGTGCTTATTCGACTGCAGCCTCGGCCACGAGGCTGACAGCAGCAGCTAAGCCCTGGTCAGCGATCAAATCAGCGGAAGCATAAGTCGCGGTCAGGTTTTCAGCCGACAGGTCCAACTTGGACGTGACAGTTCCATCTAGACCAGCGGGGCCAAAGTGAGCACCGTTAACCGCAAAATAGATTGCACCGCTTTCGCCTACACGCAGGGTCGCCGGTTCTTCTGTGGATGGAAGCGCAAATTTATCGCCCGCATCCAATATTCCTTCAAAAATGACCGAACCGTCAGCCGCGCGGACGCGAATCCATGCAGGACGGGCAGCAACCAACTGAACCTCTGGCACTGGGCCTTCGTTCACCTGAATTGCACGACGCACGGCGTCATCTACAGCGGCCAGCGTCGTGACATCTTGCGCAGGGGCCAACGTCCCAAATAGGCCTGAGCTCAAAGTCGAAATCGGGCCATCGCGCGCAACCAAAATAGGCACGTCAAGCGCCTGTGGGCGGTACAACCGATCCAGTGCCTCGGGCGACGGGGCCCTGAATTGCGCAAGCGTATCCGACTGATCAATCGTGTTTGTGGCACCAGCCAGCGGGTCCAAGTCGGACACAACAACTGGGGTCTGCTCAACTGGAGCAAACTGCACCTTTTGGACTTCTTGCAAGACGGTCCAGCCACCAAAGCCCAACCCACCGATCAAGGCAATCAGAACAGCAACCGACCCAATTGCACCGGGTTCAATACGCGACAACATCGCTTCGCCCGCCGGAATGAACGGGGTAGCGGAGGACGAAAAAATATCTTTGCCAGCAGCAGACGCACCAAAGTCATGGCGGGCAGGTTTGGCCGATGACGCAGCCGCGGACATCCCGTGGGCAGTGACAAATCCGCTTTCGCGACAGAACGTATCAAACGCCCAATCAGGGTCCATATTCAGGTAACGGCCATATGACCGGACATAGCCCGCGATAAAACCTGGCGTGTCAAACGCCGATGGATCAGCATTTTCAATGGCGGCGATGTATGCGGCTTTGATTTTTAGCTCACGTTGCACGTCCAAAAGGCTCTTGCCCATCGTGGCCCGCTCGCCGCGCATCAGATCACCAAGACGCAACTCGAAACCGTCGAAACCCTTAGTTTCAACGTCCTCAGCAGCTTTTGCGCGCCTGAAGCCTTTTACGATCATTGGTCGTCCTGTTATCTGCTTGCCCCGTAGAAACAGCCGAATCGAATCTTAGATGCCGTTTCCGTTACTATTTTGTTACCACAGGGTGCCCTTTAATGCACTCGCAGAAAAAACTAGCCAGTCAGATCGGCACGATTCAGCGCACAGTGCGACCAAAGCGAATCTAGCGCGTTGATCAGCGCATCGATCTCCGCAGCGCCATGCACAGGCGACGGGGTAAACCGCAACCGCTCGGTGCCGCGTGGGACCGTAGGGAAATTGATCGGCTGCGCGTAAATACCATGCTCAGACAACAACATATCCGACATTTTCTGGGTGTGAACCGGGTCACCAACCATCACAGGCACGATATGGCTGCCGTGATCGATTACCGGTAAGCCAAGCCCCTTAAGACGTAATTTCAAAATACGTGCTTGGGTCTGGTGCGCATCGCGCAAGGCCTGATCTGTCTTCAAATGCGCGACAGACGCTGCCGCCCCCGCCGCAACCGCAGGCGGCAACGACGTGGTAAAGATAAAGCCCGGCGCATAAGATCGGATCGCGTCACACATCATCGGGGATGCCGCGATATACCCGCCCATCACTCCGTAAGCTTTGGCAAGCGTGCCGTTAATGATATCAACGCGATCCATTAAACAGTCACGCTCTGCAATACCGCCACCGCGCGGGCCATACATGCCAACAGCGTGCACTTCATCCAGATAGGTCAGCGCGCCGAATTCATCCGCCAAATCGCAAATCTCGGCAATCGGGCCGAAATCACCCTCCATCGAATACACAGATTCGAACGCAATCAGCTTGGGGGCCGCAGGATCATCAGCGGCCAGCAATTCACGTAAATGCGCAAGATCATTGTGGCGGAAAATACGCTTGGCGCCACCGTTGCGACGGACACCTTCAATCATAGATGCGTGGTTCAACGCATCCGAATAAATGATCAGACCGGGAAACAATTTTGGCAACGTCGACAGCGTGGCGTCATTGGCGATATATGCGCTCGTGAACAAAAGTGCGGCGTCCTTGCCGTGCAAATCGGCCAGCTCGGCCTCAAGCCGCTTATGATAAACGGTTGTGCCAGAAATATTGCGCGTGCCACCAGACCCAGCACCAGTTGCGTCCAAAGCTTCATGCATGGCCGCCAGAACAACCGGATGCTGGCCCATGCCAAGGTAATCATTCCCACACCAAACGGTCACAGGCCGTTTTTTCCCGTCCGGACGGGTCCACACAGCATGCGGATACTGTCCGCGCTCACGTTCAATATCAATAAACGTGCGATATCGGCCCTCAGTATGAAGGTTTTCAATCGCATCATTCAACATTGCTTCGTAATTCAAGACCCGCATCCTTTGTCGTACAAACCAGACTCAACACCGTGCTCTGGAATTATTCTAACTCTCATATAGGGCCAAATGCAGTCGAGCAATACGCTACAATCTGTCGCCCCCCTTCTTGGCCTTATGACGCAGGCGCGTTAGGCTTACTTTGATCTATCTCAAAAGGTGAAATGACCCATGACCCTCGATCCTGTTCTCGCGAAAATTGACACCAACCTGCCCGCAGCCACTGATCGGCTGCTGGACCTGCTGCGCATTCCGTCCATATCCACCGATCCGGCGTATAAAGCCGATTGCGACAAAGCGGCCGACTGGCTGGTGGCGGACCTGAAAACCATCGGATTTGAGGCGTCAAAGCGCCCGACAACCGGCCATCCGATGGTCGTGGCACACTCTGGCGGGACAGGGCCGCATATCTTGTTTTACGGGCACTACGACGTGCAACCGGTTGATCCGTTGAACCTGTGGGACAACGATCCGTTTGATCCTCAGATCGAGGACACCGCCAAAGGCAAGGTCATCCGTGGCCGTGGATCATCCGACGACAAAGGCCAGCTAATGACATTCGTCGAAGCCTGCCGCGCGTGGAAAGAGGTGCACGGCACCCTGCCCGCCAACATCACGTTGTTTTTTGAGGGTGAAGAAGAATCAGGCTCGCCGTCATTGACGCCATTCATGGCGGAAAATGCAGCGGAGCTGACAGCTGACGTGGCTTTGATCTGCGACACAGGCCTCTACGGCGACAGCACGCCCGCGATTATCACCCAGTTGCGCGGACTTTTGGGCGAGGAACTCACAGTTGAAGGCCCTTCGCTTGATCTGCATTCCGGCATGTACGGCGGCATCGCGATGAACCCCGCGCGGGTCTTGGCCAAAATAATCGCAGCCCTGCACGATGAAAATGGACGGATCACCGTGCCGGACTTCTACGACGGCGTCCCAGAGCTTTCCAATGAATTGGCGGCAAGCTGGGACGACCTAAAATTTGACGACGCGCATTTCTTGGGTGAAGTCGGCCTGTCCAAACCAGCAGGCGAATTAGGACGCCGCCCGCTCGAAATGATCTGGTCGCGTCCAACTTGCGAAGTGAACGGCATGTGGTCCGGCTACACCGGTGACGGGTTCAAAACCGTGCTGCCATCGCAAGCCCACGCGAAAATCAGCTTCCGGCTTGTAGGCACACAAGACCCGCATAAAATCCGCGAAAACTTCCGCAATATGGTCAACGCCATGCTGCCTGAAGACTGCACTGTGACTTACAAAGACCACGGGGCCAGTGGCGCAGGGCAAATGGCCACAACGCATCCGGCATTTGCGCAAGCAAAGAAAGCACTGTCTGACGAA